>MDSY01051404.1_pt1 | contig 35402 bp, 43 predicted proteins | sample 811131 | NCBI WGS metagenome assembly MDSY01 (sample SAMN05326643, study PRJNA326480) | marine metagenome | isolation source: seawater | place: Atlantic Ocean: South West | collected 2010 | reverse complement strand
TATTCTCCAATTCTTGTATTTTTACCAACATAACCTTTAGGCATTTTTGGAATTAACTTCATTAAATTATCGTCAGATATTTTATTAGTTTCAGTAACTACTGATTCATCTTTTTTATCACCATATAACTCATGATATTTCTTTACATGTTTAGATGTTTTAACTTCACCTTTCTCTTTGGCTTCTTTATCGCCTGGTAATTCTTTATAAGCATCTGGATCATCATCTTCCATTTCAGCTTGCTTTTTCATTTTATCTTCCTTTTTCTCTTCTTCGTCGTCATCTAAGCCTCTCATATATGGATCTGGTCCTGGTTTTGCATCTGCTTCAGCGACTGCAAATTGACTGTCATTATAAAGAGCTTCTAACCATTCTAAGAATTCTGGTGTTTTCTTCATTACTTTTTTATGTCCATACTCTTTAAAGAATTCTTTTTGAAAAGAATCAAAGTTTTTATGATTGTTGATCATTTGGTGTATATCAGACATAACACCTTCTAATATTGTAATTGGTCTATTTTCCATTTCTTCTATGTTGTCTGTTGTTTTTTCTTTTTTCTTAGCAGTGTCTATTTTGGCTTTAAGTATTTCAGCCTGTTTTTGTAACATTAGTTTTTCAGCTTCGCTTTCAGATTGTTTAAGTTGAATTTTAGCTAAAGATGCTTGCATTTTTCCAGAAGGTTCTTCTGAATCCACCATGTCTTTAGCTTTACCGATAAGATCCTCCTTTTTAGACACTATCTTACCAATCTTTTGATTAATTTTCTTAACTTTAGATTTGGTACTAGGTGCTTTTTCTTTAATATGCTTCATGTTAAAATGTTGGGATTCCTCCTATTTTTGCTGCTCTTTTTCTCCAAAGATCTAATACGTCTTTCTTTTCTTTTTTATCAATTACTCCGCCTTCTACTTGTGTATCTAAGTATCTATTAACTGCGTTGCTCATCGGCTCTTTTCTTTTTTTAGCCTCAAATCTAAGTCCTTGTAAATTTGCATCAACTTCCTTAGGTAACATTAAATAATGTACATAAGGTAAGAGTTTCATATTAATAAGACTTCTCATTTCACTGTCGTCTTCAATCGGTTTACCATATCTATAGTTACCTGTATCTACACCGTCTTGTGTAATGTGTTCCATTTCATGACGTATGACATCTGCTAAATGAAAATAAACAGTTGACCATTCTCCTGGAATCCAATCTGGATTAATACCAAAATCAATAATAATATATGGTGTTTGGAAATCGCCTTCATCGTCCTCGTCTCGGCCATCTGCACCAGTTGATGGTAAAACCTCAAAACCTTTAAACTTTTTATCAACATGAAGAGTAGCTTCAAGATCAAACTCTAGTGAAACTCTTCCGCGTTCTTCTATTTGATCACTATAATTAATGACAGCATTGCCACTTTTATATGTGTCTACCCATTTTCTAAATGTTAATTTAGTTAACTTAGATGCAAGACCATCATATCTAGATCTGCCTTCTCCTATAAAACTTTCGTAAGCTTTGATGTGTCTCATGGTTTATATATCACAAAAAAAGGGGAAGCTATTCGCTTCCCCTTGACCCCAACATATATTATGCCTAAATAATTTAACTGTTGACGGAGCCTGAATCGGCTAATGCTGTACCATCATCGGTTGTTGTGAAAATCTCGTTTAATGTTTCTAGACAATCGTCTGCATCTGCATACGACATTACTAATTTATCCATTTCTTCTAGAACCTGTGGATGTTCACCAATTCCAGCTGAGTTTTTCATGTAAACTTCTAATGTTGCAAGAGCTTCTAATTTCTGCGCTTCATATTTTAATCTTAGCGCTTCTACTTTTAAATTCATAAATCTATTTGTTTTTTAATTCTTTTAATTCATCGATTATCATTTGTAATCCTCTGAATGCAATAGCAGGAACAGCAAATGTCCAAAATTGGTCTGTGTTTATTTTAAATAAAGCAATAAGCCAAAATATATTTGACTGAACGCCCATTTGGTTATTTAACATATAAGTTAAAAATTTACCGAAATAGCCGAGTAATTTGTTTAGGTGTTTCATAAATGTAATTTTATAAGGGTTATACTAACTGATGTTTAAATTGTTTCACGTACTGTTGAAGGGCCAATTCTTTGGCTTTAGCCTCTAATTCAATATCTAAATCTAAACCATATGTTTCAATATGTTCATATATGTAATCTGAATGTGCACGTTTATTTGTTTGTGTTTCATCTTCGTGTAATTGCTGACATGAAGAATAATGTACTAATTGTTTAATTCCTTTTGGCCATGTTGTAGATGCCAGTTTAAGGGCTTCTTCCTGAGTCAATTCTCCAGGATGACACCAATGGTGGTGATAATCAAATGTAATAGGAACACCTATTTTATTATATACACCTACATATAGATCTTCAGTTGTATATTGACTTTCTTTGTCATCGTTTTCTACAACAAGGCGTTTACGTACAGATGCATCCAATAGATAGAAATTATCTACAAATCTTTGCATTGCTTCAGGTTTTCCGCCTTGTGTTGTATTAACATGTATATTAATAGGTGCGGTATGATCACGTGGCAAACCAAGTATGTCCATGATTTCTCCATGCTTATTGAGATCAATGATACATTTGTCAACTACACGCTGTGTAAGAGATGCTAAAACATCAAATGGTCCTGGGTGGAATGTCAAACGTTGACCGTTGTCCATTGCGATTTTACCTGCACCTTTAAGGGTATTAGCAATTTTAGTATAATCTGGTAAATCAGATAATTCATACTCACTCATCCACGGAAACATGTCAGAGCTAATACGGAACAGTTTGATACCATTGCGATTGTTCCAATTAATAATTTTAACTAAGTCTTTGGCGTTAAGCAATGCTAATTCTGATGCATACTCGATACCTTTAGCAGCGAACGTACGTTTGATCATACTACGATTTGTAGTTATTTTATCTGATTTCTGTAAAGTTGTATTGATACAACAATATCCATAGTTATTATTTTTCATTTTTAAAAATTGCTTTTATAAAGTTATAAATAAACATAGCAAGAAATATTGGCCAAATAATAGCAGTACCAAACCTTTGCCAATTATCAAATCTATTTGTTTCATCGTCAAGGCTTGAAATTAATAAATCATATAATAAATTAAAAATAACACCGCACAATAGGTAATATGACGCATATTGTATTTGGTGATAATAAGTACTTAGTAAATGATCTAGCATATTTCTTATATTCTATCTTTAGTTATTGTTTCAATTGATCCCAGTTTAAAAAGTCTTGCCATTTGTTTTCTTTTATCAGCTTACTCCAAAGTTTAGCGTATTTTCTTTCTTTAGGTTTTAGGATATGTCTCGGTTGTTCTTGAATTAATCGAGGTTGTTTATCTGCACTAAACGTTCTATCTAATGCAATAGACTTGATATGGAAATAAAGTTCTCTAGTTGTACCATCAAATTCTTCCATTTCTTTTTCAACAAAAGTTGGATCTAAATCAAATTCTTCTGCAAGCTTAGTTCTAATTTCACGTAACAATAAGTGTTCTGCTTTTAAATGTGCAGACATGATTTTATCCTTACGCTTATTCATTTGTTTTCTGGAATCTCTGATAGCTTCTTCTAATGAATCTTCTTTGAGCCATGGTGATTCTTTAGTAATTCTTTTAATTTCAGCATCGTGAATAGCATCTTCTAAATGAACTTCTCTGCCTAAATTATTAAATTCATACTCACCGAATTCTATTCTTTGCAAAAATTCACTTGCGCCTTTATATAAATACTTCTTTGGTATTTTTACACCACCATGAAATCTTCGCCACCATGTAAATATCCTACTCATTATGAAAACCTTTTTAACAATTCGTCTATTTGTTCTTTTGATGTCCAACCTGAAACCTCATCAACATTATCCATGAAGTTTTCTGTAATAAATCTACCGTCTTTATCAAATACAGCAACTTCAAAAGATGAGTACATTGTAGAATCTAGTAAATCCTCCCTAGGTGTAGAGTAAACGAACGCACCAGCTTGAACGCTTACAGTAACATCTTTAAATTCTACAGTAGCTCCTACGCCGCCGTGTGTTTGTTTCTTAAATTTTAAATCTTCAAATCTCATATCTTTTATTTTATTAAAAATTACCAGGTGCAACTTGCATACAAGTTAAACCCATATCTCTCCACATATCAACTACTTTTTGTCTATCGTCAAAGACACACACAACATCGTTAATGTGATCTTGTGTTGGAAACAAATCATTAAACCATTTCTTTTTAAGATCGTCATCTGGCATAAACTTAAAGTCATTACCAGTTGGTCTCATCTTTAACACATCACAAGGTACATCAAATTTCTTTAACCAAGTATTAGTTGCATCTTTAGTAGCTTTAGATCTTCCACTAAAAATAACAATCATGTGGCCAGCATCTTTAAGTACTTTAGCCATATCGATTACTGCCTGATGTGGTAAATCAAGATCTATATTTTTAGGATCAAAGAAAGTGTCCCAATTCATTTTACCGTTGTCCTTAGTAGAAATAGCTCTTCGCTTGTCTATAAGAGCCAAAGTTCCGTCTAAATCAAATATTACTTTTTTCATTTCTTTTACTTTTAATTATACTACTAATATACCACAAATAATCGACATAAAAAAGCCTTTTTGTGTTTATTTTAATAATTCTTTTAAATACATCTTATCCCCAATCTTTTTCAAAGGTATACCAATGATCTGCTCCTGCACAATCTCTTGCAGCCTCAATAACTAAATATTGTTTTTCTTCATATGTCAATGTTTTTAACACAGATATTAAATGCATTTCTACTAATTCTTCAGATTGTAGATATGAATAACAATATTGAGCCAATCCAGATATTAACCTGAAGGCAAGATCACTACTAGAATTATATCTCATACCTTTGTATAACTCTGCAGAATAAGGTTGGTTTTGGTTTTGGTTTTGTGTGAGCTGCCAGAATTCATCCTCGCTCAATTTAGATTTAACTTCATCAACTATATTAATAATAGCCTCTTTATGCTTAAGTGCACCTCTGTAGCCATGGCCACCTGTTCCATTACACTTTACTTCTGTTGCGATAAATTTACTCATGTTGTTTGTCTTTAATTATACTACTAATATACCACAAAAAAACGACATAAAAAAATCTAGGAGCATTTATTTTTAATTTAATTGCATTTTTTTCTGTTTGATCCTAAGCACTGATCTAAGATTTTGAAGAGAAGAAGTTAAATATTCTGATTGTGCACGTGTATTGCATTTAACAGAATCATAAAACTTATCAACGATATTAATATATCTTTCTGCTGCTTCTAAGTGTTCATAGTTTTTACAACTTATAATAACAGCATGTGCTTTTTTATTAATAGCAAATAATTGCTCTAGATCTTTATCGAATTCCATATTATGGTTTTAAATAGTTAAGTACTGCATTCCAATCTTTATATTCACCTTGACCGAATTTGAGTAACTCTCCTTCAAATGCATCTGCACCATTATTTGGTCTATCATCTATGAGATAATCACCTTTTAATAAATCCTTTCTATGTGTTAAGATTAATCTTCTATTCATAGAGAAACCTAAATACTTTTCTACCCAAACTCTTTTAGCAGTCCAAGCATCTTCGTTAGCCCAAGGAGCTGTAGATAAAAGGAATACATCATACTTGTCAGATTCGTTTAATAATTCTATTGCATCTAATGCTCCTTCAATTGGCTCAGCTTTATAAAAAGGCCTAGAATCTCTATCAATAATAGTACCATATCCTATTTTATTAACTTGTTCAGCAGTATACTGTTTGTCAATATAACCTAACAAGTTAACAATTACACCATCTAGATCAACATATATTATTTTCTTATTTGCCATTCTTAGATTTTAAGTTAACATTCTTAAACAAAATATTTGCTAACACATATATTCCAAGTGCTTGTGTATAATTTATAACATTTGCTGAGTCTATTGCAGGAACTAGACACTTGTTCCAAAGTAATTGTGTGATTAAACCTGCGGCTGCAACTGCAACTACTAAAACTAAGGCCATGCCGACCATAAATCCAATTGATTTCGTATTCATATTTCTTATCTTTGTTATTACCTAGCTAATATACAAAAAATTATTGACATAAAAAAATTATTTGACTATTATTTTCGGATTTTTTATTTTATATTTCTTAGACCACTCTTCAATAAAATTAAAGCCTATACCCAATTCTACTATTTCGTATTTGTGATCGATGATAGGTTTAGTTGCTCTTAAGTTATTGATAACGTCGACATGTACATTTGTTACTATCATATAGTATGTGTCGCTTGTTTTCTGTTTTCTATAGACAGCAACGTTTGTTGGTTTATCTTGTTCTAGCCAAGGTAGTTTTGATTTTTTCATTTCCAAAATAATTGTATACTAATAATAGCCACTGCTAGAATTACGCATACTGTTGTTTTCATATTGATACCTTCACCCATTAACCACCATGTTAAGAACGCAAAAGAAGTAATACCCATTGAGAACCCAATAAATCTACCAGGCCAAAGTAGTCCATCGTAATGCCCAGCAATTAGAGCGGTTGCTTTAATAAACATATAAGAGATTATTGTACCTCCTATAATTGACATAATTAATGGATTGTCTTTTGCCCATTTACTTAGAAATTGTCCGTTGGTTTGAAACCAAATTAGAATCTGCCCTCCTAAAAAGAGCAACATCCCTAGAATTAACCCTCTCAAAACAGTGTAGTTGTTTTCGTTAACATATGACTTATAAAAGAATATCTGTGATGAGGTGTAACTCCAGTTTCTGCAATAGCATCTCTGTGTTGTTTTGTACCATAACCTTTATTTGATCCCCAACCATATACTTCATTGCCTTCGCTTAATCTTTTCATTAATAAATCTCTTTCTGTTTTTGCAAGAATAGAAGCTGCGGCAATACTGGTGTACATGTTATCTCCACCTACAACTGTTTCATATGGAATTCCATCGAAACCGTGGAATTGATCACCGTCTATTAGAATAAATTCAAATTCAGTATTCTTGTAAACTTCACGTAAACATATTTCCATGCCTGTAAGAGTTGCTTTAAGGATATTAGTTGATTCTATTTCTTCTACAGGAATATGTTCAACATGCCAAGCTATAGCATTTTCTAATACTAATTGTCTTGCTGTTGCTCTACCGCCTTCATTCAAAAGCTTAGAGTCTTTAACTAATTCGTGTTGAAATCCATGGGGCATGATACATGCTGCCACTGTAACCGGTCCTGCTAATGCGCCTCTACCTGCTTCATCAACGCCAATCTCGATTGCCGAATGATCTTCGTGGTAATTCGACTTAAGTAATATGTGCTTTGCCATAAGTTTATTTTATGACTGTTATACACATGAATTTACATTTGTTTCCTTTGAGGTCTGTCCCATCTCATTTGAATTTCTTTTTTATGAAATCCTAATTTCTCGTAAAAACCTACGTTCTTTTTACTGCAATTTAAGATAGTCTTATAGCAATTCTTTTCAACAGCCAAATCTTTAAGATAATTAATAAGTAATTTACCTGCACCTGTTCCAGTTGCTGATTTATCTACGGCAACATCCTCAATAAGAGCAATCCTATTACCAGATCTAATTAACTTATTAATAGTAATCATACTAGCTACACCTATAACTCTCCTATCAGCTTCGACAACAATATATGTAATACTGTTATCATCTAATATGTTCCACCATTGTCTCGATGGCGCTTCTGTGTAGCCGAAATGTTGGCTGTAAATTTCACAGATTCTGTTTAGATCATCCGCTTTGGCCAATCTAACATTTATTTGATGTTGTTCTTGATTTTCCATTTGTCGTATCTGACCACGACCTCTTGTAAGATTTTTGCCCTAACAATGTCCTTTTCTGTAAATATGTGAGTTCCTACACCCTTTACATCTTGGATCAAATTGATAAAATCTGGTAAGCTAACTTGAGATGCTTGTATATCTGCTTGACTTACGTCACCTGTAACTACAACTTTACTTTTACTACCCATTCTTGTTACAAATAACATTAGTTGTTTAAAGTTAGCGTTCTGAGCTTCATCTAAAACCATTAATGCATCGTCGAAAGTGTCACCTCTCATATATGCTAATGGTTCAAATCTGATTATCTTCTTTTCGAATAAAGTTTCTGTCAATTCATGACCAATTATTTTTACTAAATTAGATTTATATGATTTCATGTAAGGATCAACTTTATCTTCGATTCCACCAGGTAAGTGACCAAGCTTTTCGCCGGCCTCTTGTATTGGTTTACATAAAATGATTTCTTTTATCTCTTTATTCTGCAACATTTGTAAAGCGGTGTAACATGCTGTAAATGTTTTTGAAGTTCCTGCAGGTCCATAACAAAATGTTATGTCATTTTTTAAAATAGTATCGACGTAATCTCGTTGTCCCGGTCTTAGTCTAATTGTTTTAATTCCTGCAGCGATCGATGCTGCTCTAGAGGTTCTTGCCATATTTGATTTTTTTTTAATCACCTGCCATGATGACAAGTTCTTTGAGTTTTAATAATTTGTTACATTTCTCGTATTCTTCCAATGATTCAAAGTATTTTATCATTAGATCAATAAACGTGCTTCTTTGTTTAATTCCATGTGGGATCTCTACAATATGATCACTATCCTTAAACGCAATGAAACGATTAACAGTCTTCGTAAAGTTTCTGGTAATTTGATAATATGATGCCCTCATCAAACTATCTTTATCAGAATTAGAAATAAAATCGTTCATCCTCTTGTCCGTTTGTTTTAATTTAAGTACCTGACTAGTCATGTACCCTTTAAGTATATATTGTATAATGGATTGGTAATGTAGAATAAGTAGGCCCTAAAATATTAGGATATTACATTATTCATTGGAGTCTTTTTTAGACTGGATATATTTAGCCTTGGCCTTTTGCCTGCGCTTAATTTCGCTTGGCTTGGTAAACTGTTTTCTATCACGAACTTCTCTCAGTTGCTTAGTTCTTATTACCTTTGATTTATAGTTTTTTAGTGCTCTTTCGATACCACCTTTATTAACTTCTATTTTCAGCATTTGTTTTCTATTTCTATTTGCTTTTTGATTTCATAAATAACTTTACATTTCTCAAAATCTTCTCTTGTCTCATAATGTTTTAACATCTCCTCCATAATAAAAATCTTTCTGTCACTTTCAAAATCAGATAGTATTACATAAGTTGGATGGTTTTGCATAGCATCGAACACTGCTCTAAAGAAAGCTTCAGAGTTAAGTAACATGATGTTATTAACAATGCTGTACCACATGTCATTATCACTATCACCATTATCTCTGCTAAAAAATGAACTATCCATTATTATTCTCTTGATTTTGTTTTATCTTATCTATATATTCAAGTGATTGTTCATTTAATTCTGGATAAGTTGCATTAATTCTACATAAAAGTGATCCTCGTTTATTTTTACCATATACTGGATAGCCTTTATCTTTAATTCGTAGAGTTTTACCTGGATATGAGGCCGCAGGTACATTGATTGATACTAATCCGTCAGGAGTCCAAACTTCAATTTTACATCCACGTATAATATCATACCATGGAAGGTTATGCTCTATCCATATGTCATCTCCTTGTAAAATAAAATTAACGTTTACTTCAACATGCGTATGGATAACTAAATCACCAGATGGTAGATTTGAATTATACGGATGTGGTTGTCCTTTACCTGATAATCTAAATTTCTGACCAGTTTTTAAACCAGGTTTAAAGTTAACATTTATTTGATTACCATTAATAGTAAATTTCTTATCTAGACCATTCATGCCTTCTGTGAAACTCACGTGCATTTCTACTCTAACATCCATTCCTCGTTGCTGAGTCTGTTGAGCACCACCAAACATCTGATCAAAGATGTCACTTAAATTTACATTGGAATCGTTAAATTGTCCGAAGAAGTCTGCTCCAGATCCTCGTACGTCATATGCTTGTCTTTTCTTGGGATCACCAACGACGTCATATGCATCTGCTACAAGTTTGAATTTTGTGTCATCACCTCCAGATCTATCAGGATGATATTCTTTGGCTAGTTTTCTATAAGCCTTTTTAATATCATCTTGAGATGCAGTCCTATTTACGCCAAGCGTATCATAGTGATTCATTGCCTATACTTGAGTTACTGCGAAGGTCAGATCTTAATTTACGTTCTTCAAGCTTTTCTAACTTGATCATACGTTTCTCTCTAGTTAACTCTAAATTATTACCCTTTTCAAGAGCATCTGCTATTCTCTTTAGTTGAAGTAAAAGGTCTTGTGTTAGTTTATTGTTTTCCATGTCTATTCTTTACTAGGTCTGACTTTCCATTTTGGAAATCTTGCCATGGTAATGATTTATCTTTCTTACCAGTTTGTGGACCATTTATCATTATAGTGTCTTTATACGGATTTGTTTCACCGTCATCTCCCTGTGATTGTAGAGTTCTTTTCATCCAGGTGTGTAAATCTTCAATAGAACCGTTAAATTTTCTTATTCTATCTAGATCAGGATTTTCAGCATCAAAATCCTCCATAAGATCCTTTCTGTCTAATTGTTTGTAAACCTCTTGTCTAGTCTTTTCCATTTTCTCAGCATACTTAGGATCATCCTTTCTGTTGAATACTATCTGTTGTGTTAAAGAACCACTAATAGCTTTTAAATCTTTCTTTCTAGATTTAATCAACCATGCTGCTAGATCTTTAATAGACAAATCTTTAAATCTACCTTCAGCATCCGGCCAATCAGCGTCTTGCCACTCTGGTCTTTTTTCTAGAATAAATTGTTCAAATAATTTAATGTGTTTCATTATTTTAAATCTATTAGTTTGTTACCTGATTTTTTAATAATAAGATCATCTGTTTTTAACATTATAGCTAAAGCTCTGCCGAAATCTTTTCTTGCAACATCAGTCGCATGTAGATAACTCCATTCCTTTGCGTTCTTATTTGCCCAGTCCATCCACACTTGTCTTAAGGCAATAAATAATTTAGTACCGTCTGTAATACCAGAAAGTTCTTTTTTAATTTTACCTCTGTTTTTATATGCCCATTTTTTAAAATCTAAATAAGCTAACTCGTTAGGTGTGTCTTGGAATTGTTTTCTACCTTCTGTTAAGAAGCTTTCAAATGTTTTAATACGTTTCATACCTTATATATCAGAAAAAACCCAGTCATTTCTGACTGGGTTTAATTTACGGGGGCCCGCGTTAGTTAGATAGTACTAACACGTTATAGATTATATATCTTGCCTTAGTGAAATGCTTTCGTTAATTATCTTTTGTTGTTTAACTAACAATGCACATTTCTCAAATTCTTCTAATTCTTCGTAATGAGAAACCATAACCCTAAATGTTTCCATAAGTTCAACAACCTCGCTTGGTTCCATCATTCTAATATGCCAATCACTTATACCTTGTGATACAATATTATGATAGTTTTCATCAATAGCAGCAGAGATCATAGCGTCCTTATATTTCTCTAATTTCTGATCGAAATCATTGTTAGAGTTTTCTAAAAAATCATCAAAGTCAAAATCGTTATCTTCTTCCATATTTAATTGTTTATAGTACTAATATACCAATAATAATCGACATAAAAAAATCCTGACTGAATTATTTTATATTTATTTTCTTAGTGTTATTAGAATGCTTAAAACTGAGAGTTAAAATGCCGTCTTTCATGGTTGCTGCAATTGAATCCATGTCTATTTCTTCTGGAAATCTAAACTGTTTACTAAATGCTTTTGCGAAAGAATTTTCTTTGCTATCAGCACTGATTGTTAAAAGTTGTCCTTTAATTTCTAGATCAATATCTTTTTTGCTAAAACCGGGAAGACTCACCATAAGCGTATCTTTTTCTGTTTTATATTCTGGTCCAGTAATTCCTAATGTGTCCCATGCCTTTTTAGATACAGGGAAATTAAAGAAATTGTCGAATGCATCTTCTAATGCACCGTTACCTAAATTTGATAAGTTTGTTAAATACATATTTTATAATTTTTTGTTTTATGAGCATTGTGCCCATACCTTATACTGAAAATACTATGCCATTATGAATATTGAGACTTAGTGTCTCTTGCATATGACACTTTGTCTTATATTAGACAGGTGACTGTAAAGATTCTGCAATAATTGGCATACTAGCCATTTTTAACATGATGTTTGCCGTTGCTTGAATATCTTTCTCGCAATATGTTTTAATTTCTTCTAGTCTGCCATTCCAATAATACTCATTTACTTCTGGTCCTGACATTGCGTCTTTAGGTGATGGAATACCTAGGAGTTCTGAAATTAAACCTAACTTAGCAGAATTCCAACCACCGAATTTCCAAACGTCTTGTGTGTCTAGCAGACAATTCTCCCATGGTTTTTGTTTATGTAAATGAAACGAAGGAGGTACGCCAACTTTATTAATAAGTGATCTCTTGATCAAATACGGCATATCAAATCCTTTAATGTTGTGCCCAACCCAATTCATCTTTGGGTACTTCTGCATGATCTTGGCTGCAGTGTTCATAAATTCTTTAAGAATATCTGTTTCGTTGTCTCCGTGAAACGAGACAGCTTTAAAATCATTAGGGTGTCCAGTTTCATCGAACTGTATCTGCCCCATAGAAATACATACTATTTTACCCCATTCTGGATAAAGACCTGCCATTCTTGACCACATTTTATGTGGATCTTTGAAATCTTTAAGTGTTTCTGGTTGATTTTCTAAAAGTTGAGTGGTTTTAAGATTCCAATACTCTTCAAGTGTTGGATTGCCATCAATTACTTCTTGTAATTTTTCTTTTTGTGTTGATGTCTCTATGTCTATAAAGATCATCTGCTTTAATTCTCCTGATGTGTACATAATATATCCTTTAATAAGTAAACTTCCTAAATATGTAGGTATTACTTATACGATGTACTCAAGAAAAGTTTATTTATTATTCCCAGACAGTATCGTCCCAGGCCTTATATGCAGATAATTTAGAATACGACTCAAATGTAAGGCTAATCATCACATGTCCACCAGTAACAGACGCAGGTGTTGATTCATAGTTAAACCAATAATTAGGTGCGGTTTCTATTCTACCGTTTAAAAAATCAAATAATTCGTCGACCTGCATGTGGTGAACCCATACATTTACGATCATACATTCCATGTTAGCTTGTCCCATAATTTATTTTTCTACTTGAAATCTTTCTTTATCTGAATTAACAGTAGCATCAATGTCTTTTTTACGGTACATATCTATTTGTGCTACATCCATTTTACTTAAAGGTTTCTTATAGTAATCCTCGTAAACCTTTTTGTAAAATATTGCCATTGCACCATATATAGGCGCAAACTCTGAAGACATTTCAATCACCCATGGTTTACCATCTGTATCTATCGCTAGATCAATTGAATATATGTCTAAATCACCATGTTTTTCTGCCATTGTTTTCATGCAATCAATCCATGATTTAGGCATGTCAGCTACATTTTTTAAGAGATAGTTAAAACGAAGCTTATCGTCTTTTTCTTTCTCCATGTTTTTAGTTTCTTCGTTTGCTGGTATTCTTTTAAACCACATTACTGGCTCACCTCGCCATGTTGGAATTCTGTGCTCTTCAGCTATGTCAATCATTTCACAAAAAATAGTAAAATCAGAGAGATCTTCTTTTTGTGCATCTTCTAAAGTATCAAACTTCATGATACCCTGTCCAGAATATCTATTTTCTGGTTTTGCTATGATTGGGAATTTTAATTCTTCTATTTTACTGGCATCTGTCACTGTTTTAGGAATATGAATAGATCCTTCATGAAGATTGTGCCATTTTACTTTAGAGGCAATTCTCATCTTAGCGGCCTCTTTGTTGTATATAAGATTATCAGGTGTTCCAGCTTTAATTAATCTTTTTGTATGAATATTACAATAATTAATTACTGGGAGATTTGCTTTATATGAATCAACGCCTTTAGTAAATAATGTCATAAATTGCCTGGAATATGCAGTATGTGCATCGCCCGTTACATATTTAAAATCACTAAGCTCAGAAGAGACTGCACAAATAACTTTATGCAAACCTTCTCCTGAATTTTCTTTTTCATTAACAAATGTTTTAAAATCCTTTATAATCATATACTATATATCTAAGAAGGAAAGACTTCTATTGTACGCTCTTCTCTAACTAAATCTGCCCACCTACCTTCATATCTTGTACCTTTAACAATATGATTATCGACCCAGTGGTAATTACCACCTCTAGGTTTGCCCATTAATAGGCCATGGTATTTAAAACCATGTTTATCTAACCATGTTTCTGTAATATCTCTTACGTCTTCAGTTCTTGAAGTAAAGAAAGTTACAACATGACCTTCATTATACCATTTATTTAAAGTTTCTACAGATCCTTTATATGGTAATACTACTGACATTCTTTCTGGTTCTTCATTTGGTACATCATCAGTAATTGTACCATCAATGTCGATTAAATAATTCTTAGCACCGTTTTTTAAAATAGGTGATACTAAATGTCCGTCATCTCCGACGATCTCGTTAAATGTAATCTCTTTTTTCATTGTGTTGTTGTTAAGTGTTAATTTTTCTGTCTCATGAATGATACTGCAATATATCTTTTACCTGCTGAAATTGGCCTAGCACCGTGTTTGTGTGTGACTTTACCAGGATGTAAGGAAGCTGTACCTATTTTAGATGGATTAGAGAGCGTGTTGTATCTAGGGAACCATGTTCCTCCACCCTCAAATTCATCATTAAGTTTTACTACCATTGATATATCACTAAAGTCATGATGTAAACTTAAATGTGATTGTCTTTCGGTAGTATATCTGATCATAAAGTTTTCGCTCTCCATGTCTAACCATCTATCACCTTCTAGTTCCCAAACATGTACACAAAGAGGATAAACAATTTCTTTTAAAACTCTATGATATATTTCTTGTAATTGTATATCTTGTAATAAGACATCATTTGTAGGATAGTATTCATGTCTATCTTGTGTCCATTTGTCTAATGTTTCTGCTAATGCTACTGCTTCTTTACAGAATTTAGGAGTAAATAATTGAAATTCATATATGTTATTTCCTAGATCATCTAACATTAAGTCATACTCTCCTTGTGATAGTGTCAAGTTAACATACTTTTCTTTCCATTCTTCCCAGTTTGAAATATCTAAAACTTCAAAATGTGGTTCGTTTTTTATTGTGTGTTCCATTTTTTTAGTTTTTCTAGATTGACCAACATAATCAACATCTGTAGATATTGCAATTATACTATTAGATCTCTTTGGAAATTTATCTAATATGTCAGGCCTATCATGATCAGTATATGTAGCTATTAAAAATTCATCTAGTGGAATTATATTTTTATGTAAATTATAATCTAATAAAGACAGTGCACATGATTTAGTTATTACATATGCATGTGCATTATAAGATGCTCCACTATATACCCAATCTATATGATTAGGAATAGCTATATCTTTTTTATTTGGTAAAATCCATTTGCCTAAATATGCTAAATCATATTCAGCATTAATTTCTTCAAGATTTGAAATAGGCAGTAAACCTGTAAAATCATCTTCTAAAATTAAGACAGAATCTAAATTATCTTTAAGCATTTTTCTCCAGCAATTAATGTGACTTATTGCGCATCCTATTTCTGAATCACTTACTGGATTATTATACCATTCGTTTGTACTAGGTATTTGCCAATTGTCATATACTGAAAAATCATTAGGTAATGGAGCCTTAGATATGTCATGGCCCGATATTATTTCATAGTCAACAGAATCATTTATTCCTAGACCGTTTAATTTATCTGCAATTAAATCATAATTTCTTTGTGTATGATCTAATGTGATTATGTATATCTTGTCAAATTTTAATTTACTCATTTAATAAATCTTCTATCAAATTCTTCCAGTCATAAGACCGGCAATCCCATGTTTGGCGCTTAGACCAACTATGATTTGAATTAATTACTTTTTCTTTAATACCTGGTCCTACTTTACCTATAGATCTTATGGAAGAATTCCAATTTGTTTCATTGTCTCCTTCACATATTACACCAGCATTTACTGTTTCTTTAAGTGCAGCAACAGAAGATGTTATTGGAATTACCTTAGCATATTGCATTTCAAGTGCAGTTATACAATATGTTTCTTCATAATTTGTAATATAGCACCAATATTCAGCACGTAGCATAGCATCGTGTAATTCTTTCTGAGTTTTATTACCTATCAAAGTCACATCATCTAAAACACTTATAATTGGTTTTAAATTTTCTAGTTGAGGTAAACTATATAATGGTGAATAAATGTCTAATGTCGCGTTTGGTTTTATTTGTTTTATGTTGCGCCAATTTTCTAATAATGAAATTAAACCTCTACTTGAATCAGAAGACCATATAAATTTATCTTTTATTTTAGTTGGATTTCCAATAAACGTAGATGTATCTAAACCATTACCTATGATTTTAATTTTAGATTTGTCTATATTGTATTGTTTAGACCACTGATTTGCATGCCAATTAGTTAAACAAACAGTTGCATCTGGTTTATTAAGTAAATCATTTATATTTTTTAATTCGATACCATTCCACCAAGAATGTGGATGTGTGTTGTGTGCCCAAAATATCTTTTTAGCGGTGTACTCTTTAAATTCATGTATAAAATGAATATAACTAGCTGCAACAATAACATCTATATTATTATAATATTTTTTATGAACACTTTCAGTAGACATCCATGTGACACCTTCTATTTTACCAAGATCTTTAACCATACCTGATATAATGACTTCATACCCAAATTTGGTCATTTCTTTAGCTATATTAATTACAGCTATTTCTGTACCTCCTCCTGTATTTACAGTTGAATCTAAAGTTTTTGATTGATAACCTACGTAAAATAATATTCTCATTATTTAAAATGTTCGCCACCTACCCATAATACTAGGCTTCTTCTAATGCCTCCTGTTACTGGTGTTACTCTATGCATCATATAGCTTGGGAAGATAATAACTATACCTGAGCCTCTAGGTGTTTTATCGTGATTTGAACCACCGTTCCATATTTCTAAATCTCCGCCTTCATATGCAGAATCCTCTGTTAATTGAACAGTTAGTGAAATCTTTCTTAATGATGCTTCACCTGGACCAATATCTTGGTGCCAATCATAATGTCCATCATCAGTTGCGTGGTATTCCGTATATTGTATATTTTCTATAACATCATGGATGTCAAATTTCCAAAGCTCATCGTTGGCTTCTGTTATCATTTCTTGAAACTTATGGTAAAGCCAATTCCATTCCTTTGTGTGTGGAATCCACTTTATTTTAGAGGATCTTACTTCTTTGGTTGATTTTTCAGGATCACCTAGAATTGTTGCAGATGTATACTCTAGTCCGTGTATTAAGTTATTGAATTTAGTAAGTTCTTCTGCTGATAATCCGTCTTTATACCAGTAATATTGTTGAGGATCATTTTCCTCGGCTTTAAATCTGTATGACATACGATGTGTTATTATATCCTTATATTATATATCTCACAAAAGTTTACAGCAAAAAAAAGGCCTAACGTTAATTAGGCCTTTCTATTATTATTTATTATTATCTCGGTGTGCAATTCGTTGCGCCGCTAACACATATTACGGTACCATCTTTCAGAGTGAAACTAAGTACTCGTGTTTTACCAACATATTCTGAGCTCATTATTATTTGCCCTTCTTTACCGTCAACAGACATGAATATATTTTGAGCACTAGATCCTTGTGCACCTGTTGAACCTTTAGCTCCAGCTGAACCAGAAGGTCCAGTTGATCCAGTACTACCTTTAGATCCATTCGATCCACTAGATCCAGGGCTACCAGTTGATCCAGTGCTTCCTTTTGGTCCAGCAGGTCCAGTTGATCCAGTGCTTCCTTTTGGTCCAGCAGGTCCAGTTGCTCCAGCTGCTCCACCAGGTCCAGTTGCACCTCTTGCTCCACCAGGTCCAGTTCCACCTTGTGCACCTGTTTGTCCTTTTTGTCCTTTAGCACCATTAGATCCATTAGATCCTTTAGGTCCTGTTGGTCCTGTTGCACCAGTTCCACCTTGTGCACCTGTTGCACCTTTAGCGCCATTACTACCAGCAGCTCCAGTTGAACCTGTATTTCCTTTTGGTCCCGTTCCACCTGTTGCACCTGTTTGTCCTTTTTGTCCTTTAGCTCCACCGCCACCTTGTGCACCTTGTCCACCTTGAGGTCCTTGTGCTCCTGTGGCACCTTTAGCTCCAGCACTACCAGTCGAACCTGTATTTCCTTTTGGTCCAGTTCCACCTTGTGCTCCTGTTGCACCTTTAGCTCCAGCACTACCAGTTGATCCAGTATTACCCTTTGGTCCAGTTCCACCTTGTGCACCTGTTGCACCTTTAGCTCCATTACTACCATTACTACCAGCAGCTCCAGTTGGACCTTGTTTACCTTGTGGTCCAGTTCCACCTTGTGCACCTGTAGCACCTTTAGCTCCACCTGCACCAGTTCCACCTTGTGCTCCAGTACTTCCTATATTTCCTTTTGGTCCAGTTGCTCCCTTAGCTCCACCTGCACCAGTTCCACCTTGTGCACCTGTTTGTCCTTTTTGTCCTTTAGCTCCACCGCCACCTTGTGCTCCAGTATTACCAGTATTTCCTTTTGGTCCAATTGAACCTGTAGCACCTTTAGCTCCAGCACTACCAGTTGAACCTGTATTTCCTTTTGGTCCAGTTGGGCCATTTGCACCTACAACTCCTTTAGCTCCTTGTGCACCTGTTCCACCTTGTGGTCCAGTCGAACCTATACTTCCTTTTGGTCCAGTAGCTCCAGTTCCACCTTGTGCTCCTTGTGCACCTGTTGTACCTTTAGCTCCAACAACACCTTGTGCTCCAGTATTACCAGTATTTCCTTTTGGTCCAGTTGAACCAGTAGCACCTTTTGCACCTTGAGGTCCTTGTCCACCTTGAGGTCCAGTATTACCAGTATTACCTTTTGGTCCAATTGAACCTTGTGGTCCAGTTGCACCTTGTGATCCCTGTGCTCCTACGAATCCAGGATAATTGGTAACGTTAAAGTTTCCTGTATGTAATACTTCGTTACCTCCTACGGTTGTTCCTTGTTTTAAATCTGCCATTTCTTTATTCTAAGTTTTGATTTAGTGTTACTAAGCATTCTTCTGATGTGCAACCACTATCAGTATTTCCGCATTCAGTACATGTATATGTTTGTTCGTTACTCATATTCTATATATTCTTATCTATTATATTTCTTTAAGATTCCAACTAAATAATTCACCATCAGTTTGTAATTGCATTGGATCTACTTCAAATATTCCAGGTAAAGCCCACCATGTTTTATGATGTCCTCCGTCTCCTTGTGTTGAAGTGTTATAATAATCCAACCATCTTAGGTGTATTTGAGCATCAGTTGACTGAAATCTAGATACTCTTATATTACCTCCATTAGATGATACGCCACCTAATGTTTTAGATAAATTATCTGCACTTCCATTTTCATAATTACCCCAAACTCTGCACCAATAATCATTATAAAATGCTGTACCTTCTGCATCTGTCCAATTGTGTGGTAGAAACCAATATGACATTAAAGACCATTTATCTTTTTCAATATGTTGTCCTTGTGGATATTGTGAATATGGATTAGTGGTATTACTTGTTCCTGCATATGCATATGTTGGAACAAGAGAACCTGCGGCATTAAGTGTATGCGTTCCTAAGTAATTGCGGCCGCCACCATCTTCCTTTTGTAAACAATTCATCCAAATTAAACCAACATACATTTTACTTGGATCTATGGTAGTATAACCAATTTGACCATACCTATTAGAATCTCCGCTATAGTTTTTACCTTCATGAATACTATATTCGTTTCTTGCTGTAAGTGTTCTATTAAACCATCTTACGTCTTCTGTATCAAACCCGCTACCAAGTCTAGAATCACCTAAGTTTGGTCTATTTGTTAAATTTCTTGAAGAGTTCCATATATCATAATAAGACTCAGGATTTCCAAGGTGAAAACCAACACCTTCATGAATTTCTTTTGCAGATATAACAGGTTCTCTTACTGCAACTTCTGATGTGGGATTTGGATTAAATCCACTTTTATGATATGTTACGTTTCTAATAGAAGATGTTCCTGTAGAAGTACCTGATGGCATATGATAGTGACCAGTTCTAAAATATTTTGCTTCTGCATTTCCAGTATTGTTACCTGATGCAGTATCTCTAGTTTTATTCCATTTAAAATAATACTCAAATGGTTCCCACTCTACTGAATAACCAGCACGAGATGCTGAAGCTATCCAACCATCAGTATCTGAGGCTGTCCAAACATATGATTGAACTAAACCACCAGCTAATTGTCTATCTCTAGATATTTTTTGTTGACCAGTAATTCTAATATATTCATCATCTTTAATGTGTTGCCAACCAGAATCTGGGATTGTTACATATGTATGTTTAAAACCATAACCTGTTCCGTCATAATTACATTCTATCATTTCAGCTCCTTCTAAAATACATGGTCCATAACCTTCTGCGCCTATTGCATCCCAATCTTTAGGTACTGATAAACTAACAAAAGCGTCATCTGCTCCTGAAGCATTTGAATGCAAAACTTCTTTTATAATACCCAATCTAGATGTACCGATAGCTGCATAAGGATGTCTGTGATTTGGTCCGTTAGACATTCCAGGTTGATTAAACCAATGATACGCTCTAGCAGTTGTCATTGCATTTGCTAAAGTAGTATTTGAATTTATAGCATCATATGAAGCTAAAGCATAAATAACATTCCCGTATTCTCCTTTGTGTATTGCATCTAATTGGGCTGCTAGCTTATTTCTTTCTGAATCGTAACCATATACATCAAATACAAATCTTTCTCCACTATAAAGTGACATATCTGAATGATTCCAAATACATAATGTTAAACCTCTATTTGCAGCAACTTCTGAATATCGTGTTTTATCTCCTGGTTTCCAATAGTAAAAGTAACCTGCACTCGAATCATTTGAATTACCACCAGTACCATTTACTTCTATGTGACCCCATAAATATTCCGCAGATTGCGAAATCTTATCATGTTCTAAGTCCCTCTGTTCAGTTAAATTCATGTTTCTCTATCTTCTTTATATTAAAGTGTAAATCTCATTGTTGCTCCGTCATATGTAATTCCAGCTCCACTAATTGCTAATGTAGTACCATCAAATGTCAAGCCTGATTCAGCATTCACCGATGAACCACCAGTTGCTGTAATAATTCTATTGTTAGAATTGTTAGATACTGATAAAGTAGGTCCAGTTGCTCCGGTTCCACCTTGTGCACCTGTATTTCCTGTTTGTCCTTTTTGACCTTTAGATCCAGTAGCTCCTCCACCACCTGTAATACCTTTAGCACCTTGAGGTCCTTGTCCACCTTGGGCTCCAGTATTACCAGTATTACCTTTTGGTCCAGTTGTACCTGTAATACCTATTACACCTTGAGGTCCTTGTGCGCCTGTTTGTCCTTTTTGACCTTTAGCTCCAGTAGCTCCTCCACCACCTTGAGATCCAGTTGCACCTTTAGCACCTTGAGGTCCAGTTGAACCTGTACTTCCTTTTGGTCCAGTTGCACCTGTATTTCCATAAACTCTACCAACATTAATATCACCGTCTACACTGTGTCTTACAATAAGATTCGTTCCAGATAAAACTGCCGATGTAATACTATGTCCTTGAGGTCCTTGTGCACCTGTTTGTCCTTTTTGTCCTTTAGCTCCACCGCCACCAGTTCCACCTTGAGGTCCTTGTGCACCTGTATTACCTATTTTACCCTGTGGTCCAGTTCCACCTTGAGGTCCAGTTCCACCTTGAGGTCCTTGCGCACCTGTTTGTCCTTTTTGACCTTTAGCTCCAGTTCCACCTTGTGCACCTTGTGCACCTTGATTTCCATAAACTCTACCTACGTTAGTATCTCCTAAAGTACTATGAGTCATTATAAGATCTGTACCTGATAATGCTGCTTTTACAAAACTAGTACCTTGAGGTCCTTGTCCACCTTGAGGTCCTTGTGCACCTGTACTTCCTTTAGGTCCAGTTGAACCTTTAGCTCCTTGAGGTCCAGTTAATCCTGTATCTCCTGTACTTCCTTTAGGTCCAGTTCCACCTTGAGGTCCAGTTACACCTTTGGCTCCAGTATTACCAACATCTCCTTTAGGTCCAGTTCCACCTTGTGCTCCAGTTCCACCTTGTGCACCTTTTTGTCCTTGAGGTCCTTGTCCACCTTGAGCACCTTGTGCACCTTGATTTCCATAAACTCTACCAACATTAATATCACCTTCAGTTTCATGACTTAAAACTAAATCAACACCTGTTAAAGATGCTTTTGTAAAACCAGCTCCTTGTGAACCTGTGTTTCCTGTTTGTCCTTTTTGGCCTTTAGTACCTTGTGCACCTGTATTACCTGTTTGTCCTTTTTGACCTTTAGCTCCACCGCCACCTTGTGCACCTTGTCCACCTTGTGCTCCAGTTGCGCCTTGTGCTCCAGTTGCGCCTTTAGCACCATTTTTTCCACTGGTTCCTGAAGAACCGCTTGATCCATTTGATCCACTTGAACCGCTTGATCCACTAGTTCCTGCTTCACCAACAATACCTGATAAACCTTTTTGTCCTTTAGCACCACTAGTTCCACTTGATCCTGAAGAACCACTTGATCCTGAAGAACCGCTTGATCCGCTGGTTCCTGAAGAACCACTTGATCCGTTTGATCCACTAGTTCCTGAAGTTCCGTCAACACCAGAAGTACCACTAATACCGTCAACACCTGCTTCACCTTTTTGTCCTTTATCACCACTATCACCAGTTCTAGCAAATGTAAGTATACATTCTTCATTGTTTGAGAAAGGTGCTGTCGCACTTGAATCAATACCAGATACTGTTATTGTAAAATATCCTGAATTTTCTACTAAACTGTTTATTGTGTAAATAACAAACTGACTAGCGTCTTCTTTATTACTTATTTTAACGTGACCTTTAATAGTAGAAGTAGAATCATCAATAGTTCTTAAGTATGTTTGAATATCACTACTGTCGCCATCAACATCATCTATTCTTATTTGTGTAGAACTTTGTTGAGTTGAGGAATTGTTTAATCCAAATTTACCAGAACCTGGATCACCAGATGTTGCACTATTATATGTAAACGCGAATGTTGCTCCACCAAATGCACCTGTTTGTCCTTTTTGACCAGTCGATCCTGTTTGTCCTTTTTGACCTGTTTGTCCTTTTTGACCTTTAGCTCCACTAGTTCCTGAAGATCCACTTGAACCAGAAGATCCAGAAGATCCAGAAGAACCACTTGTTCCTGCAACACCTTTTTGTCCTTTTTGACCCTTTAATCCTGTAGATGGGCCAATCCATTCTCCAGATGCATTAATAATTGAAACACCTCCAACTTGTAATGTATTATTACCAGTTATTTGAAAGTTTATTAATCCACTGTTGGGTAAAAAAACATCTGCACCTATAACTATGTTATCGGAATTTTCATATAATGCCTGGACAAATGCTCCACCTATTTCTACTCTTAAATCCGCAGGTATCTGAATCTTATCTGATTCTGAACCAAAGTGATCATGTAAATACTCACCTATTCCAGCAGATTCATCTTCAAGAGCATGAATTGCGTCTAAGATGTCATCTACAACTGGTCCAAGTGTATATAAATCAGTGTATTCTTGTGTAGCAGAATAAGCACTTGGTTTATGAGCACCTTGGAAACCAGGATTATTTAAACCTATTTTTGCGTTTTTTGCGTTAGCTATGTTTGTTGCATTTCTGCCAAACTTCAGAGCTGCAACCATATTGGCAATACTTTTTAATGATCTTCTAGGCATTTTTCTAGTTACTTTTTTTTATATAATTATTTAAGTTTCTTAATTTCATCTTTTAAAGACTTAACTTCTTCTCTAAGATCTCCTACTACTTTTACCAAGTATGCAGTTACCTTATCGTAGTTTACAGAAGATACTTCCATAACATCTTCTCCTGTTTCTTCATCTTTACTTGGCATCCATGCTACCAATCTAGAATCAAATTCTGCAACTTCTTCTGCTATGAAACCAGAGTCTAATCTATCAGTTCCATTCCATTTAAAAGATACAGGTCTCATGTGTTTGAAGAATTCTTCAACATCGAAATCTAAATCTATAATATCATGTTTTAGCTTTCTTGTAGATTTCTGTATACCAAATCCATTTGGTGAGTTAGCATCCCATATAACATTTTGAGGTGCTTCCATAACCCTTTCGTCAAGCATTGTCTTTAATGCCATATAAGATGCACCGTCATACGCTGTACCATTTTCGTCATAGAATGACCATATGTTACCTGAACCTTTACCTACAGCTTGAATTAAACCTATGTTCTCTTTAGTACTAATATTAAATGTTGCATCTATTACGTCAGCTGTTAAAATTTGACCATCAAATCTTAAATTAGATTCTCCATTGATTGTGCTTGTACCTGTTGCAGTTAATATTCTATTATTAGTATTGTTAGAAATTAATGTTGTTCCTGAAGAACCGCTTGAACCATTAGTTCCATTAGTTCCTGAAGAACCACTCGATCCACTTAATCCACTCGATCCACTTGAACCAGAAGTTCCGTCAGTTCCTGAAGTTCCAGATCTTCCGCTTGATCCACTTGATCCATTAGTTCCATCGGTTCCACTTGAACCGCTTGATCCTGAAGAACCGTCAGTTCCATCAACACCTGAAGTTCCACTTGATCCACTTGAACCATTAGTTCCATCAGTTCCACTTGAACCGCTTGAACCATTAGTTCCATTAGTTCCACTTGAACCGCTTGATCCATTTGAACCACTTGATCCGCTTGAACCACTTGAACCGTTTAAATCTATTACTAATTCCCAATTATCTTTGCTATACCATTGATAAACTTCTCCGTCGTCTGTATATGCATACTGTCCTTCGTATGCACCGACAGCTGGTAGACTTTCGAAATCAGCCACATGAAAGAGCGAGAATCCTGAAGAACCACTTGATCCACTAGAACCGCTTGATCCATTTGAACCTGAAGATCCGCTTGATCCTGAAGTTCCGTCAGTTCCATTAGTACCTGAAGTTCCGTCAACTCCACTTGAACCACTTGAACCTGATGATCCACTAGTTCCATTAGTACCTGAAGTTCCGTCAGTTCCATTAGTACCTGAAGTTCCGTCAGTCCCCGAAGAACCGCTTGATCCACTAGTTCCATTAGTACCTGAAGTTCCGTCAGTCCCCGAAGAACCGCTTGAACCACTTAAACCACTTGAACCTGAAGTTCCGTCAGTTCCGCTTGAACCAGATGATCCGTTAGTTCCGTCAGTTCCACTTGATCCACTTGAACCACTTGAACCTGATGATCCGCTTGAACCACTAGTACCTGAAGAACCGTTTAAGCTTATTACTTTTTTCCATATTGCATTTGCCTTATCATATGCCCAAACTACACCGTCTCCGCCATAGTAAAGCATATCATTATATTCACCAGTAATTAATGGATCGTTAGGATTATCTGATGTAGCAGATTCTACACCTTTTCCACCTCTAGCTCCACCTGATCCTGAAGATCCACTTGATCCTGAAGAACCGTCAGTTCCGTCAGTTCCACTAGTACCTGAAGTTCCGTCAGTTCCACTAGTACCTGAAGTTCCATTCTTACCATCAACTCCGCTTGAACCTGAAGATCCATCAGTACCATTAGTACCTGAAGTTCCGTTAGTACCTGAAGTTCCGTCAGTTCCAGAAGAACCACTTGATCCATCAGTACCATTAGTTCCAGAAGAACCACTTGATCCATCAGTACCATTAGTTCCAGAAGAACCGCTTGAACCGTCAGCTCCTGAAGAACCACTTGATCCATCAGTTCCATCAGTACCTGAAGTTCCGTCAACTCCTGAAGTTCCACTAATACCATCGACACCGTCTGCACCTGAAGTTCCACTTGATCCTGAAGATCCGTCAGTTCCGTCAGTTCCATCAGTTCCACTTGATCCACTAGATCCTGAAGTTCCATCAGTACCTGTGACACCGTCTGCACCTGAAGTTCCACTTGATCCATCAGTTCCATCAGTTCCACTTGAACCGCTTGATCCATCATCTCCTGAAGTTCCGTCAGTTCCATTCTTACCATCAGCTCCGCTTGAACCTGAAGATCCATCAGTACCATCGTTTCCGAACAATTCGTAACCTAATAATATTTCTGTGTCTTGTGTTACTTCATTTCCGCTGGCGTCAATATTTACAGTGGTTTCCCATGCGCCTGTTATTTGAATAAGTTCTGCGTTTCTGAAATTTAAACCAGCTGCACTTTGCGAAGCAGATGCCGAAGTAGGCACAATAAATGTTGCTGTGCTATCTGAATTTGTATCATATACTGTTAAGAATCCAGAACCCATTGTGTTATTAACACTATTAATAGCTTGTAATTCTGTAGCTACTGATGTACCTTTTGAATTAGTAGCTGAAATATTAAATTGGTATAAGTCTCCTATTACTGCGGATCTTAAATCTACGTTAATGTTTAGATCTCCAGTTGAGAAGCTTGTTGCACTTACATTGTCCCAGTTAAATACAAGGTTTGAATTAATAACACCTCTGTTTTGGCTAGAGCCATTTTCTGTGTCTGGTGCAATTGGAGGATTGTATATTACAGTTGATATACAAAGTGCATCAACGTCTAAATTAACTCCTCCGCCAAAATCAATATATTCATTCATGGCTACTTTCCAAAGTGGTCCATGTGTTGACCAATAATTAGTCACTGGAAACAAAGTGTATGCCGTAGGATTTCCTATATTTTCTATTCTGATATAATTATTAGCATTAACGTCAGGAGAGAATGTTTCACCTGTGTTTATTCCAATTCTAATCCATTGTAAAGCTGATACTGTTGTTGTATGACCACTAGCATTACCATTAGTCATTAATTTAACTTGACCTTCTGTCATATTACCAGTAGGCAATGTAGTATATGTTCCTGTAACATTTCTTTCATAACTGTCACATACTTGTGCAGTTAAACCATTTGTTCCAGATGATCCTGAAGATCCATTAGTTCCATTAGTTCCACTTGAACCGCTTGATCCACTAGAACCACTTGATCCATTTGAACCTGAAGATCCGCTTGAACCGTCTGTTCCTGAAGATCCTGAAGAACCATCTGTTCCTGAAGATCCTGAAGAACCATCTGTTCCTGAAGAACCTGATGTTCCGTCGAGTGGAGCTGCAGTATTCTCGTATTTGCCACTAGAGTCATTGTATGAAAAGTAGTCTCCGTTTGTGGGACTACTACTAATTAGATCTAAAATTTGCTTTATTCTTAGTTGCATGCTCGTTTTGAATTTTTTCGCGTTAAAGTATATATCTAGCTATAGTTTCCATTGCAGTCAGATGTTGTAATATATTTTTAATAATCCCATATACCGGTATAATGACATCTTACATAAAAACCATCGTTTATTAAAAAACCTTTACCTTCTGCTCTCACCTTTCTCCAAAAGACAGCATCTTCTGAACTTCCACCTTTCTTAGGATCTGAAATAACATCTAACCACTTAGTGTTACAATCATGTCTGTGTATTGCACCCCAAGTTGAAGACAGTACAGTTCCGTCTGCCATTTTTTGTTTTTGCCATTTACTTTTTAATCCTTTTATTTTTACAGGTTCTCCAATTTGAACAACCGAAGCCGAAGTTGATTTAGAATGTTTTTTAATAAAGGCTATGTTATCGTACCAATTTCCTAGAATTGCCCATTTATAATTTGCATCGGGGTCTTCTTTAATAGTTCCATTCCAATATGCTTTAATTGTTTGAGCAGCTGTAGGTAATATGTAATCGTCACTGTCCATATATGCTATTAAATATCCTTCTGAAATTGCTCTTGCGGCTTCCCTTGGTAAACCTCTATAATACTTTGATGATTGATCTCCAGATGTTTCATACATGTTGGGTACAGACTTATCCACAAACACATACGAAATGTTTTCGTACTTTTTAAAATGTTTATAGTATAATGCATGTGTCACTTCACAATTATCACTAGCTATAACGAGTTGTGATCGTGGATCGCCTATTGCTAAGAATGATTTTACTGCTCTTATAAACTTTTTATCTGAATCTGCTCTAGAACCTGGATATTCACCCAAATAACTTTGCATTATCCAACTTATATCATATTTCATTTATAGACGTTTATTTTTAGTGAACGTGATCTTTTACTCTATCGTCCCACCCTGTATGGTTGACATATCCGTCGTCGTCTCGTTCTGTCAAACTAACAATTCTATATCCCATGTCTCTGTATGCATAATCGACAAGATGTTCTAATCCATATTGTGTATATCCACCGTTTCCTAATTCTAAATAATCTTTTAATCTCTTTAGTGTAGGTCTATATGTAAATCCATAATAATTTATTACAACTTCTTTTTTACCTTCTATTATTCTACCAGTATAAAATGAAACAGGCATCACATATCTAAATGATGTTCCTTTATTTGTTTTAAATACTTTAGGGCAAATTACATTAACCTGTCCATCTTTTTTTGATTGTAACCATCCTTGTAGTATTTCAGGCCTAGATTCTAATAAATCTTTAGAAATTTCTATAAAACCGGATCTATAAAATTCGTAATCGTCTTCTAAATGAAAAATGTATTCTGTGTCTATTGTTGCGTATGCTGCATCAATAGATCTAGATTGACCCAATTTCTTATGATTAAATATAAATTCTAGTTTACTATCATACTTTTCTTTATTAAGCGTTTCACATGCTTTAAAAACTTCAGGATCTGCAGAATCTTCAGTTATAATATACCTTTCTATTTCCGCGGTATTAAATTTAAAAAAAGAATCAAGCGTCCTTTCTAATAAATCTAGCCTGCCACATGATGTTAGTATAAATGTTATTTTATCTTTTTTCACGATTATTTATAAACATTTGTTTTCCAATCATATTCATATGATAAATTATGTTTGTTTTCTCCAGCCTCTAGATTTTCAAATAATTTTTTATAAGTTTCTATTAATTCTTCGTTATACACCGAATACCTTATTAATACTTTCTCTGTCTGTGCATTATATGCTTCTATATTTTCATCATGTGAATCAATAACTTCTTTTAATTTTTCTGCTCCGTCCATAATGTTAAATCCTTCATAATAATATCCAGCATCTTTTATCATCGGTGCGTTATGTACTACTGGGAATTGTAAATACAATGCATCTAAATATGCATAATTTAGTGGATTTTCCCATTGATGAGAAATAACAATATCTGACCTTGTTGCTAGTAATTCTATTACCGGGTATCTACCTGCCAATTGAACATGTGGTCTTTTGGCATTCCACATTTCTAAATAACCAACAATACTTTTCCAATAAGCATTAGCTGCTAGTGAAACAGAACTCATAACATTTAATTCTCCAAATATTCCACCCGATTTAAAATATTCGTTAGCAATTAACATAGGTATCATAGACCATTTAACTACGTTTAAATTAGGTTCATATACTACGAGTTTTAGTTTAGATTTATCTTTTACAGGCTGATATATTGGTGAGCTACCGATTTTTTCTGTATCTTTTAATTTTTGCATATAGTCTTCACATGCTTGGTCTAAAAATAAAGGATCCCATATAAATGGTACTGGTTTTACTTTATCTGCAGGCAAATTATGTAATGACATATAATAATGATGATTATGATGACCTTGTTGAGGTACATACCATAGTTCATCCAATTCTTTTTGGTAATATGTTATACTTTCTTGGTTTCCTTCTTTAGGAAACAAACATCTTTCCATGTCTATGACGTAATTGTTTCCACATGCATATTTAATAACTTTATTACCTGATTTAATATTTTTAAATTCTTTAATCGTGTTATCCTGTAAAGAAGTCCCTAACATTATTAGCAAATCTACCTTTTTGGCTTCTAGTGCATATTTTTTGATAGGAAATCTCTTTGTGTCCCATGTTGTTTTTTCGTCTAAAAGTTTTTCATCTATTACAGATGATGTGTCTAATAACACCACTTTATATCCAGCCTCTGATATCGCATTCATTAAGAATATCGCATTCATTTTTATACCATTAATCCAGATTGATTCGTCTTCTTTTTGAAGACCTATAGTAATTCCTATATACATGATTTGAGTTTTATGTTTATCTTTATTTATATATCTATAAAATAAAAAAGGGCCTCCAAAATGGAGGCCCTTAAATTAATTAAACTAGTGTTTAACTTTTACTAATTACTCACCTTTACCTGATCTTGCGTTGAAGAAATCTTCATAATCTTCACCACCACCAGTTCCGGTAGTTTCTGCATCACCAGCATAAGGAGCGATAACGTAAACGTCATCTTCCGCATCGATATCGTAACCAATACCCGTTAAAGTAAATGCAGTACCATTAGTTGACGTCCAACCGTTAGTGTTAGTTGCCATCTTCATTTGCTCACCTTTACCGTTTACGAATACTACGCAATCAGCGTCATCAGAAAAATCAACCGCAGTAGGAATAGTAAAGGCTGCGACACCTGTTACTGTACCCATTTGGTGAATTCTTACACCTGCACCGAATGCATCGATAGCTAGAGTTTCTAATGAATCAATAGAAGCATTAATTACTACGTCAGCAGATTCAAGTGCGTCGATAGAAGTAATTGCAGCAGAAGCTACAACCTCTAAAGAATCGATAGAAGCGTCAATTACTACGTCAGCAGATTGTAATGCATCGATAGAATCATTTTGAGCAGCATCTACAACTTCTAGAGAATCAACAGAACTGTTAAGCGCAGCTAATCCATCAGTTAAGTCACCACCTTGGAGTACATCCAAAGAGTTTACGTATGCAACAACTTCAGTGAATTGATCTAGATCAACGTTAGCGTTGTTTAAGATAGAATCCACTCTCGTGTCGTTATCAGCAATAGATGTAGCTAAGTCAGCGATAATAGTACCACCTGCTAGTAACTCTAAAGAGTCAACTGAAGCAGTAAGTGCTAAGTTATCAGCATCGTTATCTAGCAGATCTTTCGATACTGCTGCCAAACCTGTAGCATTAGTAGCAATCGAGCTTGCGTTGTTAGCAATAGAAGTACTTTGATTTCCATCAACAACTTCTAAAGAATCAATAGAAGCATTAATTACTAAGTCAGCAGATTGTAATGCATCGATAGAAGTAATTGCAGCAGAAGCTACAGCTTCTAAAGAATCAACACTATCAACTAAATCACCAGTTGCACCACCAGTGGCATTTTCTAACGAATCTACAGAAGCTTCAAGAGCATCGATTAAACCAGCATTCTGGTCAGTATCGTTGTCTATCAATCCTTGTACATAAGTTCCAATATCACTAATTTGTTTTACTTTTAATTGTGCCATGTTATATGTTTGTTTATTTAGGCCTAAAGATGCATTATTGCATCCTTGAAATATATATATCAAAACAAAGGCCCGAATTAAGTTAAATTCGAGCCTTATTTATAAAAATATTAGGATATTCTTTTATTAGATAATGTCTAACGATGACGCTTGGTAAATAAGGTCTATTTCATCAGTTGGATCTAATTCAAATTTAGAGATTGATCCGTTCCAATAAAGTGTATCGCCTGCTGAAATATTTGCAACTGCTTTGGCATTTGTTCCGCCATCGCTTGAGAAATAACACGCTTGGTTTTTTACTGCATCTCCTATATTAGCACCTAATCCATTGACAGTTATTACAATTGCACCGTCCGAAAATGGTGAATATGTTATTTGAATTCCTGTTGAATCTCCATCAACTGAAGTAGTTAAAGGTGTTTTATCTAAATCTTCTTTAACATCTACACCTGTAGCTTCTAATCCTGAACCACCTTCAGATTCTATTAATAATAAGTAAGGTGCTCTACCATTTTTAGATGATACTACTCCGCTTTGATTAATATATCCACCTGCTAGTGGAGAACCATCTATTTCGATAGGTCCACCTGAATTTCTAGTTAGTGTTAGTGTTGATGCTCCTAGTGAAGCAGTCAGTGTTAAACCTGTAAATCCACCTGAACCTACAGCATTTGCTCCAAATCCATTAGAAGATAAATTAGTCAAGAATATTCCAGTTGCTGTACCAGTTGTACTTATCTTAACCGCTTGACCATTGTGATCTGTTGAATCGTACAATTCTGCTACTAAATCTAAATTACCACCTGAGATAGCATTTGTGAATGCAGCTAAAATAGCAGTCGCAGACATAGCGTTATATGTTCCACCATATATAGTAATATCTGGCGTATCAAATGTAATTGTTACTGGTGCATTTACTCCATCACCTATAGTGATAGATGCCAAAGAAGATGGTGTTTGGCCAACTTCTCCAACTATATTAAGCATATCTTGACCTGTAATACCATGATCGCTGTCTGTATATGCTAGTGTGTTTCCTTCTGCATTAATTTCTCCAGGTGCCTGTGTAATGGCAGCACTAACAAATGTTTCGTTAGTTTTTGTGTTTAGTAAATCTTTAAATGCAACAACATCTGCAACAGTATCTCCGTTAGGTCCGTCAAATATTGTAACTCTATTGATTTCAATTAAATCATTTGAAGAAGGATCAATACTTGATGTGATATTTACAGTAGTTGCTACTTTGTTGTTCAAATGCATAAATACTGATTTTCCACCAGTTGCTGTTGTAATTTCACCAGCATTATTAACATCTGTGTAATATACATCTCCAGGATTTCCTGTTAAACTTTCAGCATCAGCATACTCTCTAACTATATCATTAAATGGTTTTACAAAAACATCTTTGCCACCTCTATAAACATCTACTACAATACCTACTTTAACTTCAGAAGAATTAGGTGTTCCATATTTAGCTAGTTTGCCATTAGTGTCTACTGATACAATATCACCCTTTCGTAAATCAGTTGGAGTATTTTGTGTAAATTTAACTCTATCGTCTTTTTCATTTAAACTAAACCTAGATTGAACTTTTTGTAAACCTTGTGTATTGAATGGCGCTCCTGCAAAAACAGGCTCTCCTTCTGGGTTTAAAGAGAATATTCTAATTTGTTCGTTTAATTCTATTGTATTAGAAGAATATAGTCTATAAGACATCATATCTACATCTTCAACGGTACATGAAAAAGAATCAGCGGACTTAGCTGTGATTTCAGATATTTTAAGAATTGTATTACCATCGGTATTTGAAAGAAACATACCTTCTGTTATATCTAATGCATTATACGCATTAGGCTCTCTAGTACTTGCGTCACCATGTGTCTGAGGTACTATAGAACTTACCGTTATCGTATATGTAGAATATTGATTAGCTAAACCTAATCCATCATTTTCACCATATAAACTTTGTCCTGTCCATCCAGCGATAGAACCTTGTAATGTGATTGGAGTTAATGTTGTCATGTTTATTTTTTGTCTGTTTTATTAAAATGTGAATATAATGTATGCGTGTGCTTCTTTTGTTGGAAAACCACGTCTAACATAATCTATATTTGATTTAGTTAAATCTAATTTTATAGTAGCATTTGAAAATGTGTTAAAAATGTCACTTGTAAATTTATCTGTACCTGGTGTCTGTGTCATTGTAGCATTAGCTACTATGTATTGTTTATCGTCTCCACCTCCGTTTAGACTTGTTATCTTGTATTCGGAAGTAATCATATTGGAAGCTAAGATAGTAATACTACCTGGTGCTGAAGTCTCGTCTCCAAATGTGAATTCAGCAAACTTTTCACCGTTTCCACCAGCAGATGTGCCAGTAGTTACATTTTTTACTGAGAATGTTTTATCTCCAGCTGGATCAACCATAGTAATAGATTCAACTTCTTCAGCTACAGTAAATGTAACGTATGCTAAATATTTTGTAGGTCCACCAGACTCTGAGTTTAGTAAATCTATTTCTACCCAACAATCAGCAGCTACACCAGTAATTGGCACTTCAGTATAAACTAAACCTTGGCCAGGTTGAAAACTAGATTGATCGTTAAAAATACCTGATCCGAACCCGTCAATGCCTTGTTCTGGATGCAATAATCTTGCTCTATCCCATTCAGGTAAAGCATTAAATTGTGCCAATGTGCCATCACCATTATTACCAAAATAACCACTAGGTAATAACTGATAATGTTTTTGTGTTTCTAGTACATATACTAACATACCAATTCTTCTTCTACCAGAAGAGATGCCATCTAAGTTATCTGTAAATCCAGTATTTGTACTACTGTAAATATTAACAGGTATAATGTCACGATCCGCTATTGTAGGCATTTCAGTAATACTACCAATCATATTAAATGAATGAAGGGCACCACCTGTATTGGAATTTGATGTAGGTACCATGAAATTACCATACGACATTTCGCCTGCTCCGTAGTTTGTTTTATCTGGTTGAATATAAGCCATCTTTAGTGTTTGTTTGTTTTTTGTCTTTTATTAAAATATGAATATTATATAAGCGTGACCTTCTCTTGTTGGGAAACCCTTTCTTACGTAATCTATATTAGACTTAGTTAAATCTATTTTAACTTTATTATTTTCAAATGCAGTCCATATATTACCAACATAATTACTGTCGCTATTAGGACTTGTCATTGTAATATTTGATAGTATATATTGTTTATCATCACCTCCACCGTTTAGTGAAGTTATTTTATATTCATTTGTAATCATATTGGCTGCTAACGCTGTGATTGAAACAGGAGCTGCTGACTCGTTTGCAAATGTAAACTCAGCAAACTTTTCACCATTACCACCAGCAGATATAGAAGTAGTCACTCCTCCTGTTGCAAAGTGTGCATCCGAATTAGGATCAACCATTGTTATTGTGTTAATAGCTTCAGCTGCAGTAAATGTAACATATGCTAAATATTTAGTACTTCCTTGACCAACTGCATTACCCCATGTTACTGAGTAATCTGCTGAGCCTGATTTTACAAGAGCTTGACCATCTGAACCGCCAACTGGCACGCCAGATCCATCGTTTCCTGCTGCACCTTGGTCACCTTGATCACCTTTGTCTCCTTTAAGACCTTGTTCACCTTGAATACCTTGTGCACCGTTATTACCTTGTAGTCCTTGTGGTCCAGCTTCACCTTGAATACCTTGTCCACCTTGTACTCCATTAATACCTGAAGTTCCGTCAGTTCCACTTGATCCATCATTACCTTGTGGTCCTGGTACTTGAGAATCAGCACCATCAATACCGCTTGTTCCATCAGTACCTGAAGTTCCGTCAGTTCCACTTGATCCATCAGTACCTGAAGTTCCAGCATCACCTTGATCACCTTTATC
>MDSY01032479.1_pt1 | contig 35421 bp, 35 predicted proteins | sample 811131 | NCBI WGS metagenome assembly MDSY01 (sample SAMN05326643, study PRJNA326480) | marine metagenome | isolation source: seawater | place: Atlantic Ocean: South West | collected 2010 | reverse complement strand
TGAACTTGCTTTCGGGCAAGGACCATTAGATGTTCAATATGAAAGAATGTGGATGTCAGTTGATGGTTGTGGTGGAGATGCTTTAACAGGTGGATCTTGTACTTCTGTTGCTGCTGAATATGATTTTAGCGCATGGGCGCATTATGTTACTGCTTCTTATTTTTTACCTTTTGGACAAGGTAAAAGAATGAGAGCCTATAATTCTAACAAAGGTAGGTATGAAAGAATTAAAGCTAGTAATGCTGCAATGGTTGCGTATCGTTACGGATACCAGGATTATGCGGATGCTGCTAATAATAAAACTAGAGGCGACATAACAGATCATACATTTACTCTTAATTATTTTTTTAATTCACATCATAGCGTTCAAGTAGAATACTACACAGCTACGTTTGACTTCTCAAATACAACAAACACATCTGATGAAGCTGATGTATTCCAATTAAATTGGAGAATTGATTTTTAATTAAAATCAGCTAACCATGCTAGCGATAGGCTTAAAGAATTTGTTCTTATTTCAGCTCTTTCTGGATCAGGAGAAGGGATTAAACCTTTTTCTTGTAAATAACCACCAGTTCCAAATGATTTTTCACTAGTAAATTCGGCGATATATTCACTGATACCAGGAATGTTACCTACGTGCGCATTTTTAACATAAAAAAATAAAGAACGAGAAACCGGATACTTACCAGAAGAAATATTTTCAAAAGTTGGAGCATTATCTTCGACAATTGAGCCTTGAAGCTTATCTTTGTTTTGATCTAAAAAACTATAACCAAAAACTCCGAAAGCTTTAGGATTTTCTTCTAATTTTGAAATGATTAAGTTATCATTTTCTCCAGCTTCAATATAAACCCCATCTTCACGAACTGTGTGACAAAGTTTTTTAAAAGCTTTTTTATCAGTTTTTTTCATAGCTTTAATTTCCGGGAATTTTTTGCATCCGCCTTGCATAGCAAGTTCTACAAACGCATCACGAGTTCCAGATGTTGGAGGAGGTCCAAGTACTTCAATTTTTTGATCAGGAAGAGATGGATCTACATCTTTCCAAGTTTTGTGTGGATTTGGTACTATACTACCATTAACCATTACATTTTTACCAAGAGCCAACCAAATGTGTTTTCTATCTATTTCCATTTGAGGAGAACTTTTGGAGTTTGCTATAACAATACCGTCATAACCAACTTTAACTTCAGTAATTTCAGTTATGCCGTTATCAGCACATTTTTTTACTTCTTTAGCTTTAATACGTCTAGAAGCATTGGTGATATCAACATGAGAAGGACCAATTCCTTGACAAAATATTTTTAAACCACCACCTGACCCTGTACTTTCAACAACTGGTGTTTTAAATTTTGTAGTAATACCAAATTTTTCTGCAACAACTGTTGCAAAAGGATAAACAGTACTTGAGCCAACAATTCTAATTTGATCTCTGGCCTGAGCTAAAGTTGTTGTTAGTATAATAGTTGAAGCAGTTAAAAGTAATTTTGAAAATTTATTCATTTGTATACCTATTTAATATAATTAATAATAATATTAGGTAAATTTCAACATTATTTTATTACCGTTTTATTACATATAAAAAAAAGATTTATTACATATAGAATCGTTTAAAGTTATATATAAAAAATATTTAACTTTATTTAAAAATAATGATTTATATTTTAAAAAATTCGAACTCAAAAAGTTTCTTGCTTGAAACAAAAAAAGAAAATAAATTTCTTGATATTAAATTATTTACTTTCGAACTTAAGAAATTTTATAAAGATAAGAATTTGAATTTATTGAACGATTTTAAATTTAGAAAAAATGGATTAGAGTTAGCAAAAAAACGTTCGCTGTTATTAGATCAAATAATAATTAAATGTTATACTTTTATTTGTTTAAAACTTAAAAAAAATTTAAAAAAATTTAATTGTACGATTGTTGCTACAGGTGGTTATGGAAGGCAAGAACTTGCTCCATATTCTGATATTGATCTTTTATTTTTACATTCAATAAAATCAAAAAAAGAATTAGAAAAAATTGTTAAACCAATTTTACATATCTTATGGAATTTAGGCTTACGAGTCGGATATGCTACACGAACAACAAATGAATGTATTAAATTTAGTAAAAAAAAATTAGATATATGTACTTCTATTCTCGACAGCAGATTTATAATAGGTAATAACAATCTTTTTCAAAATTTAAATAAATATTATAAGAATCAAATTATTAATAAATTTGGTAAAAATTTTATTAAAGGAATTTTTACTGATAGAAAAAAAAGACTTTTTAAAATTGGAGACACTAAATATCTTCTAGAACCTAATATAAAAAATGGTAAAGGTGGAATTAGAGATTTACAAACTTTAGATTGGATAGGTAAATTTTTTTATAAAGTAAGAACTTTAAATGATTTAATAGATAAAAAAATATTAGACAAAAATTCAGCAAAATCTTTTATTGAAGCAAAAAATTTTTTTTGGACCGTTAGATCTTATTTACATATTTTTTCTCAAAGAGCTAATGAGCAACTTAGTTTTGAATACCAAACACAAATTGCAAATTCAATGGGGTATAAAAGTAATAAGGCTTTATCAAAGATAGAAAAATTTATGAAAGACTTTTTTTATACAACTAAAAAAGTAAGTGATCTAATTAGAATTTATTGTAATTTAATTGAAGATAAAGAAAAAATTTATTTTGGAAAAAAGCAAAAAAAACATGTAGAAAAAAAAATAGGAAATTTTGTTATAATTAATAAAAGAATTAATTTTATAAATAACTCCCAATTTAAAAATTATTTTTTTAATAATTTTGAAATTTTTTTTCAAATTATTGAGTTTGCACAAAAAAAAAATTTAGAATTACATCCAAATGTATCAATACTTATTTTAAAAAATATTGAAAAAATAAAAAAAAAAATTTCAGGAAAAAAATTTTTACAATATTTTTTTAGAATTTTGACTTTTAAAAAAAATTCTGAAAAATTTTTAAAGTTAATGAATGATTTGGGTATTTTAGGAATTTTAATCCCAGACTTTAAAAGAATAACCGGACAAATTCAATTTACTGGTATTCACACATATACAGTTGATAAACATACTTTAAAAGCTATTGGATATATTAATGATTTCGAAAATAAGAAAAATCTAAATGAAAATAAATTATATTGTAATATTTTTTCTGAAATTCTTTCTTCAAGAACTCTTTATATTGCTATGTTTTTTCATGATTTAGGTAAAGGTGTCGGTAGAAATCATTCTATTGTATCAGCAGAGATAGCGGAAAAATTTTGCACTCATTTTGAAATTGAAAAAACTGAAAAAAATATAGTTATATGGCTAATTAAAAATCATTTATTAATGAATGATATTTCTCAAAAAAGAGATTTAGATGATGAAAAAACAATTTTTGAATTTTCAAAAAAAATTGAATCTTTAGAACAATTAAAATTATTATTTGTATTTACAGTTGCTGATATGAAAGCAACTGGAAAATCTATTTGGAATCCATGGAATAAATTTCCATTAGAGCAACTTTTTTTAAAAACAAGAAAATTACTTTTAAATACTTCAGGAAAAATAAAAAAAAAAGAAAGTATTATTGTTAAATCAAATATAAAAAAAAATAATAAATTTAATTTAAAAATTAAAAATGAAACTTTTTTTAAAATTTTACCAGATGAAATTTATTTAAATAATGAAAAAGAAAAGATTATAAAATTTTTAAAATTAATAAAAACATATAAAAATAAAACACATATAGAAATTAATCAAAATAAAAAAAAATTAGCAACAGAGATTATTGTTTATACTAAAGATCAACCAGGTTTATTGTATAAATTATCTGGAGCTATTACAATTTCTGGTTTTAATGTTATAGAAGCAAAAGTATCTACTTTAACTAATGGAATGGTTTTAGATGTAATATATGTAAGAGATTTAAATCATAAAATGTTAGATTCTTTATATCATTTTCCTACCTTAAAAGAAAATTTATATAAAGTTTTATCTAAGGAAAAATTTTTAAAAGAAAATATAAAAAAAGAAAAAATTAAATATTCAAAAAATAATTCTTTAAATATTAATAATAAAGTTTTTATTGATAATAATATGAGTGATAAATATACAATTATTGAAATCAATACACTAGATCGAATAGGATTAATTTATGAATTAACAAAAAAATTTTATTTATTAAAACTAAAAATAAGTAGTGCAAAAATTTTAACTATGGGTTATGGAATAAATGATATTTTTTATATTCAAGATCAAAAAGGAAATAAAATACTATCAAATCAAAAAATTAAAAAATTAAAAAGAACTATCATTTCTATATTGAAAAAATAAATTTTTATAATTTTTAAATGAAATTAATAAAACCTTTTTTAACTATAAGCAGTCTTACATTTGTAAGTAAGATTCTTGGATTTATTAGAGATATTTTGATAGCTGCTTTTGTAGGAGCAGGAGTTATAGCCGATGTTTTTTTTGTAGCTTTTAAACTTCCTAATTTTTTTAGACGCTTATTTGCAGAGGGAGCTTTTTCTGCTGCATTTATTCCAGTTTTTTCATCTATATTAAAAAAGAAAGGAAAAAAAGATGCCTTAAAATTTGCTTCAGAAGTTTTCTCATTACTTTTTTTTATATTGTTTCTTGTAATAATAATATTTGAATTTTTAATGCCTTTAATTGTATATTTTTTAGCACCTGGTTTTGCACAAGATCCTGAAAAATTAAATTTATTAATAGAATTATCTCGTATAACTTTTCCTTATTTATTTTTTATTTCTTTAGTTTCTTTGTATACCGGAGTTTTAAATTCTTTTAATAAATTTGCAATAGGTTCTGCTGCTCCAATACTTTTAAATATAACTTTTATAGTATTTATTTTATGTTTTGGAGAAATTTTTACTACAAAAGGACATATGTTAGCTTGGGCCGTTTTTTTTGCAGGAATTATTCAACTAAGTTTTTTGATGTACGGAATTTTTAAAAGTGATTTACAAATTTTTTTTATTAAACCTAAATATTCTGAATACATAAAAAAGTTATTTAAATTAATCATACCAGGAGCAATAGGTGCTGGAGTGATTCAAATAAATTTATTAATAGATATTATTTTAGCTTCATTTTTGCCAACAGGCTCAATATCTTATTTATATTATGCTGAAAGAATTAATCAATTACCTATAGCATTAATAGGAGTTGCGATAGGTACAGCAATTTTACCTACATTATCAAAACAAATTATTAATAATGAAAAAAAGAAAGCTTTTAGCACTCAAAATCGTGCAATTGAATTTTCTTTACTATTAGCATTACCTGCAGCATTATCTATATTTATTTTAGCTGAACCGATAATAGAATCGTTTTTTGAAAGAGGAGAATTTTCTATACAAGATAAAGTACTTTCTGCTAAAGCTTTACAAGCTTTTGCAATTGGTGTTCCTGCATATGTTTTAGTTAAAATTTTATCACCTGTTTTCTTTGCAAGACAGGATACTGTCACACCAGTTAAAATTGCTATACTTTGTGTTTTTGTAAACTTTTTATTAAATATTATCTTAATGCAATTTTACCAGCACGTAGGAATAGCACTTGCTACAGCTTTTTCATCATGGTTAAATTTTATATTACTTTTGTTAGCTTTAATAAAATCAAATGAAATTTATTTTGATAAAGAATTTAAAGAAAAATTTAAAAAAATTTTATTTATAAATATTATCTTCCTTTTTTTTATTTTGTATTTTAAAAATTATATTAGTATTTTTTCAAATTTTAATTTTTTAAATATATCTATTTTTACAATCTTAAGTATTATTTTTTATATGGGATTAGCTACTTTATTTAGAATTTATATTTTTTCTAATTTTCAATTATTAAAATTAAAATAAAAAAAATTTGTACCCATTCAATAAATTTATTAACTTATAAAGATGAATAGAATTTTTTCAGGAGTTCAACCAACTGGGAATTTACATTTAGGGAATTATTTAGGTGCTATCAAAAATTGGGTTTCTTTACAAAAAAGCTTTGAATGTATATTCTGTATTGTTGATTTACATGCAATTACAGTAAAACAGAACCCTAAAGAATTAAAAAATAATACTTTAGAAGTTACTGCTGCATATTTAGCATCAGGGATTAATCCTAAAAAAACTATAATATTTAATCAAAATTCAGTTCCTGCTCATACAGAACTAACATGGTTATTAAGTTGTTTTACTCCAATAGGTTGGTTAAATAGAATGACACAATTTAAAGAAAAAGCTGGAAAAAAAAAAGATAATGCAGTTTTAGGACTTTATAGTTATCCAGTTTTAATGGCTTCAGATATTTTATTGTATAAAGCATCGCATGTTCCTGTAGGAGAAGATCAGAAACAACATTTAGAATTAGCTAGAGATATTGCTGGATTATTTAATAATACTTATAAAACTAAATATTTTCCTTTACCAGAACCGCAAATTTTTGGTAGTGCAACTAGAGTTATGAGTTTAAGAAATGGAAAAAATAAAATGAGTAAATCAGATGAATCAGATTATTCAAGAATAAATATTACAGATTCTAAAGATTTAATTAATTTGAAAATTCAAAAAGCAAAAACAGATGCTTTTCCTTTACCTAAAACACTTGAAGATATAAAAAATAGACCAGAAGTTAAAAATTTGTTTGGAATTTATGCAGCTTTAAAAGATGAAAAACTAGATAATGTTATTAAAGAAATGGAAGGTAAGAATTTTTCAAATTTTAAAAAATTATTGGCAGATTTATTAATAAGTAAAATGGAAAATATATCAAATAAGATGAATGATTATTTAAAAAATAAAGACTATTTAAGTGAAATTTTAAAAGAAGGTAAGGAAAAAGCTAATGAAATTTCTTCAAAAAATTTATTAGAAATAAAAAAAATTATTGGCTTGTTGAATATTTGATCTAAATATATTATATAAACATAGCATAGTAATGAATATTGAAACAAAAATAACACCAAATCCAGAAACTTTAAAGTTTGTGATTGGATCAAAATATATTCTTAATAAAAGTGGTTTAGAAATTAAAAATCACAAAGAAGCAAAAAAAATTAAGTTTGCTAACGAATTTTTTGAAATTAACGGTATTAAAAGTATTTTTGTTGGAAATGATTTTGTTTCTGTAACTAAAAACACAAATATTACTTGGACTTTATTAAAAACTAAAATACTTACTTTTTTATTAGATTATATTACTGCGAACAAAGTTTTAGTTGAAGAAGAAATTCAGCCCATAAAAAACAAATCTACTGTAAAAAATAAAATGTCTATTGATATTGAAAAAATAATTGATGAAAAAGTTAGACCTGCAGTTGCTCAGGATGGTGGTGATATAATTTTTAAAAATTTTGATAAAGGCGTTGTATATCTTACTTTAAAAGGAGCATGTGCTGGTTGTCCAAGTTCTACAGCAACTCTTAAACAAGGTATTGAAAATTTATTAATGCATTATTTTCCTGAAGTTAAAGAAGTTAAAGCAATTGAATAAACCATTTCTTTTGTTATAAAAATTGATTTTTAGCTTATTTAGTGGTAATATAATTATACAATACTATATATAGTAGTGATGAATAGATTTAATAAAATAAATACTAAGTTTACACACAAATCATACATTTATGTTTTAGGATTTTGTCTGTCATTTATGCTATCAATTGTTTTTATTGAAAATTTAGCTAATAAAAATGAAGGTAAAAATTTTTCTAGTTCAGAAAAAAGTAGATTTAATCAAACACAAAGTAATAATTTTATAAAAAAAATTGATTCTAAAAAAATGGCAGTTTTGCCTGTAAAGAATAAAGAATATATTTCAGTTAGTGAAAAAAAAAAAAGATTTATTAATTCATTATTGCCTATTGTTAAAGATACTAATTTAGAAATATTAGAAAAAAGAAATGTACTGTTTCATATCGATAAAAAAATTAAAAATAATAACTTAAATGTTTTAGAAGCTAAAGTGCTTAAAAAAATGTTTAGAGAATATAAAATTAAAAATAATGATATTTCAGAATTAAAAAAAAGACTTGATATTGTTCCTATTTCAATGGCTATAGCTCAAGCAGCAATCGAAAGTGGCTGGGGAACATCAAGATTTGCTTTAGAAGGGAATGCATATTTTGGTCAAAAAACAGTTGGTTTAAAAACTAATGGAATTAGACCTAATGATATTGAAAATCCACGTATTAAAATAAGAATATTTAATAATATTAATGATTCGGTTAAAGCGTATATTAATAACTTAAATACCCATTTTGCATACAAAAATTTTAGAAAATCTAGAAACGAATTAAGATCTTTTGGTAAAACTCTTGAAGGAATAACTTTAGTGAAACAATTAAATAAATATTCTGAATTAGGCGATGAGTACGTTAGTAAAGTTCAAAAAGTTATCAAAGAAAATAATTTAAATAAATATGATTTTATAGAATATAGAAGTGCTAAACGTTAGATTTAAGGATTAAAAAACTGAAATCCATACCATCTCCATTTACCTTTATCATTTGTTGTACAATTAATTCTAGTTCTACCTTTTGGAAAAATATTATTAAATCTAACTTCAATTCTATTTTTTCCTAGTTTATTAATATCAGCTTTTATATTGTGAGAAGGATAACATTTTATATCGCTTTCAATATTATCAATTAAAGTAAATCCTAATAAAGGAGGATTGTTTTTATTTATTATTCTATTATTTGGAATAATATCTTTAATTTTAAGTCCATATGAATTAGCTGCAAATTTAAATCGTTTTATATCTCCATATTGCTCATTTAAAGAAAATCTTGGTAAATTATACATGTCTATACCATCGAAAATAGTACCTGATTGTTGACCAAATGCAGCTTTGAAATATTTTTTTGCAATTTCTTTATTTTCATTTTTAAATTCACCATAAGGATAAGCAAAAATTTCTGGTTCAAATCCAAGATTTTTTAAAAAAGATTTATTTGCTTCTTCAATTTCATTTACAGTTTTTTCATAATCATGATTAACAAGATGTAAATGATTTTTAGTATGATTTCCAATTGTTACTAAACCGTTATTTACCATTTCAATTATATGTTGCCAATTCATATAATTTTTTGATTTAGTATCAACTGGCCCAGTTGAAACAAATATTGTGAATGGAATTTTTTTTTCTTTAATTATTGGCCAAGCATTTTTATAAATACTTAAAAAAGCATCATCAGCAGTTAATGCAATTGTTTTCTCAGGCAAATCTTTTTTATTAATTAGAGAATCAACTAATTCATTTAAGGGAATAATATTATAATTATTTTCTGTTAATTCTTTTATATGCTTTTTAAATTGATTCATTTTAATATTAGTAGAAGGATAAGAATTCTCGCCGAATCTATGATATACAAAAACTGAAGCAGATTTTTCATTAGCGAATAGAATTTTTGAAAAACTTAGTTCAAATAAAATTATAAATAATAAAAATTTAATTATATTTTTCATAATTTACATCATAGGGTTTTTTAACATACTATTTTTAATTAATTTAAATTTTTTTGAATTAAATAATTGATAGTGCCACCATTCTTTTTGGTAAAAATCCCATCCTGCAGCAGTCATAATACCTAAGAGTATAAAACGATTTTTTCTTGCTTCTTTTGATACACTCATATTTCCATGAAAAGATTCTTTAGAAAAACTATCAAAAGGCGTTCCCATATCTAATTCTAAGGAATTGTTATTAACTAAAGTTAAGTCTATAGCAGTGCCTCTAGAATGAGGAGATCCCTTTTTTGGATTTGCTATAAAATTATCATCTGGTGTATGATCCCATAATTTCCATTGAGCTTCAGCAGGTCTAAAAGCATCAAAAATTTTTAATTTAAGGTTTAATTTTAATGCAAATTCTATACTCTTTTCTAAATAAGGAATTGTTTTTTTATGTAAATAACATACTTTTTTTTTATAAATTTTTTTTCCAGTAAAGTTTTTTTTTGTTGCGTAAAGAAGATCAATTTCAACTGGGTATTTTTTTTTAGTAATTTTTATTAATTCCATTTTTTTAAAAATTAATTTTTTAAATATAAAATGAATATATTAGCTTTTGATACAAGTACAGAAAAATTTTCAATTGTTATTATAAAAAATAATAAAGTTATTTTAAAATATTCTAAAACAATAAATAAAACATATTCTAAATATTTAATTTTAATATTAAAAAGTTCATTAGAAAAGTGTAATTTAAGTGTAAAAAATTTGAATAAAATTTTAGTTTCTTTAGGACCTGGTTCTTTTACAGGTATAAGATTAGGTATAGCAGCGGCTAAAGGATTGGCAATGCCTTATAAAATAGAGATTTACGGAATAAATAATATGGATTTATTAGTTAATTCTATAAATAAAAATTTTAATAAAAAAAATATAGTGACTATAATTAAAAGTAAAAAAAATGATTATTATTATCAAATTTTTAATTTTAAAAAAAAATTAAAAAAAAAAATTTCTTTTTTTTCTTTAAATAATATTCCTAAATTATTATTTAATAAAAACAATTTTTTTTTTGGAGATTTAGATAAAGAATTATTAACAGAAATTAAAAAAAGAAATATATTATTTTATAAGAATAGTAAATTTAATTTTTTTATATTAAAAGATTTATTAAAAAAAAAAGGAATTATTAAATTATCAAAAACTTTAAATCCAATATATGTTTATGAACATTATGCAAAAAAAAAATAATTTTATTTTGTTTTCATTTATTTATTATTAGTATCTAAATACAATGGAAAAAAATATAAAACATTTAAATATTAATGAATTTTGTGAATCTAAGGGTTTAAAAATGACCCCGCAAAGATCTATTATTGCAAAAGTAATCACTGATTCAAAAGATCATCCTGATGTTGAAACAATTTATGTTAGAGCAAACAAAAAAAATAAAAAAATTAGTCTCGCTACTGTTTATCGTACAGTTAAATTATTAGAAGATGCTAATGCAATTATTAAACATGAATTTAAAATTGGAGATGAAAAAGCAAGATATGAATCTGCTACAAAATGGGAACATAATCATATAATTGATGTTGTTACTGGTGAAGTAAGTGAATTCCAGAATCCAGGATTTGAGAATTTATCAAAAAAAATTGCTGAGAAAAAAGGTTATAAAGTAATTGGCTATAAATTAGAAATATTTGCATTAAAAGAAGCATGTAAAAAAATCAAATAAAAATTTTCATTTTTAATTAACTTACATAGGAAAAAAAAATCGAACTTAAATATAAATATAAACACGCAAAAAAAAGGCGTATGTGTTTAAAACCTCCAAAGAAAAAAAATTTTTTAAATAAAAAAGATTGGTTTATTAAACCTGTAACTTCAATAAAAAATCTTTTATCAAATTCATATATATTGGATAGAAGAAAAATAAAAAAAAAACTTAAGTCAGTAAAATATAAGAGTTTTGAGGTACGTTTAGCAAAAAATTTTAAAGATATAGATGCTGCTCAAAATCTTAGATATAAAGTTTTTTATGAGGAACTAAAAGCAAAACCAACAATTAAAAATATTTTGTATGAAAAAGATTTTGATGAATTAGACCCATTTTGTGATCATCTTATGGTAATTGATCATAATAGGGGCAAAGGTAGGGAATCAGTAATAGGAACATATAGATTAATTAGAAAACAAATGACTCAAGTACATGGAAAATTTTATACAGAAGGGGAATTTGATATTAGCAAAATATTAAAAATGAAAGGTGAGATTTTAGAACTTGGAAGATCGTGTGTACATAAAGATTATCGAGATAAACCAATTATAAGATTATTGTGGAAAGCAATTACAGCTTATATGATGCATTACAAAATAAAAATTTTATTTGGGTGTGCAAGTTTACCAGGTACTAATTATAAAAAATATAAAAAACATTTGTCTTTTTTACATCATAATTATTTAGCTCCTGTATCAATTCGACCAAAAGCATTACCACCAAACAATATTTCTTTGAAGTATTTTAAAAAACAAGAATTAGATTCAAATCAAATATTTAAATCTTTACCGCCTTTATTAAAAGGATATTTAAGATTAGGAGTTTTTGTAGGTGATGGGGCATTCATAGATAAACAATTTAATACTATTGATATTTGTATAGTTTTAAAAGCAGATTTAATGAAACAAAGATATTTTAATCTTTATAAAGAAAAAAAAAATTCGAAAATAATTTTTTTAAAAAAATTCTTAAAAAGAAAGAAATAGATTTATTTGATAGTTTTATTATTTTTTCGTTTTTTTATTTTTTTACTTTTAATTGTAATTCTTTTACCTTTTCAATTAATTATTGTTTTTTTTAAAAAAGAATATTCATATATAATTCCTTATTTTTTTCATAAAATTAATTGTAGAGTTTTTGGAATTGAAATTAAAACTTCAGGAAATATTTCTAAAAAAATTCCAACTCTTTTAGTATCAAATCATGCAAGTTATTTAGATATATTAATTTTAGGTAGTCTTTTTAAAACATCGTTTCTTTCAAAAAAAGAAGTAGGCCAATGGCCTTTAATAGGTATTTTAGCAAAACTTCAAAATACAATTTTTATTGATAGAAAGATTTCTTCACTAAGAAATCAAGAAAATTTAATTATTCAACATTTAAAAAAAAATAAAAATTTAGTAATTTTTCCAGAGGGAACAAGTAGTGATGGGAATCAGGTGCTACCTTTTAAAAGTGCACTATTTAATATTTTTGAGGAAAAAACTAGTTCAAAAATTTTTGTTCAAACTGTAACTATTATATATAAAAAAGTTAATGGTAATTTATTAAATAATTTTGAAAGAAAAAAAATAACTTGGCATTCTGACATGAATATGATTTCAAATATTTTTAATGTTTTAAAAAAAAAAGTATAGAAGTAGATATTGTTTTTAATAAAGAATTTATAGTATTTAATAAATTTAATAATAGAAAAAAAATAGCTTTACATTGTTGGAAGAAAATAAATTATAGTTTAAGTAATAGTTTATTAAAAAATAATTAATGTTAGAAACTTTCAATATAAAAACTTTTGGTTGTCAAATGAATGTATATGATAGCCAAAAAATCTATGATATTTTTTATAAATTAGGTTATAAAAAATCATCTTCTGATAATAATGCTGATATTTATATAATAAACACTTGCCATATAAGAAATAAGGCAAAACAAAAACTTTATTCTGAATTAGGAAAAATATATAAAATTAAAAAAAAAAGGTTTTTAAATAAGAAAAAAACTGTTGTAGTTGTTGCAGGGTGTGTAGCACAAGCAGAAGGTGAAGAAATTATTAAAAGAGCACCTTTTGTTGATATGGTTTTAGGAAGTCAATCCTATCAAAAATTACCAGAATTAATTAGAAAGTTTTCTTATAATTTAAAAAATAAATTTATTGAATTAGATTTTGAACCTAAATCTAAATTTGATAATATTCCAAAAGAAAAGTATATCAATGAAGTTTCAAGTTATTTAACTATACAAGAAGGATGTAATAAATTTTGTAAGTTTTGTGTTGTACCTTATACCAGAGGCCCTGAATATTCACGACCAGTGAAAGATATTATAAATGAAGCAAAATTATTAGTAGAAAATGGTACCAAAGAAATAATCCTGTTAGGACAAAATGTTAATGCATATCATGGAATAGATTTAAATAATAAAGAATGTAATTTAGGCCAATTAATTTATATTTTGTCAAATATTACAGGTTTAAAAAGAATTAGATATATGACTGCTCATCCTAAAGATATGCATGAAGATTTATATAATGCACATCGCGATATAAATAAACTTATGCCTTTTTTGCATCTTCCAATACAATCTGGTTCAAATAAAATACTTAGATCTATGAATAGAAATTATTCTGTTGAGGAATATTTAAAAATAATTGAAAGAGTAAAAAAATCTAGAAAAGATATTGTTTTTTCATCTGATTTTATAGTAGGTTTTCCAGGAGAAACAGATAAAGATTTTCAAAAAACTTTAAATTTAGTAGATGCTGTTAAATACGTTCAATCTTTTTCTTTTATTTATAGTCCTAGACCTGGAACAATGGCTTATAATTTAAAAGATAATTTGAAATTAGATGAAAAAAAAGAAAGACTAAAAATTCTTCAATATAAATTAAGATCGTATCAAGAAGATTTTAATAAAAATTTTGAAAAAAAATCATTAAATGTATTATTTAATAATTTATCGAAAGATAAAAAATGTGAATATCTTGGTTATTCACAATATATGCAATTAGTAAGAATTAATAATAAAAATAATATACGTGGAAGAATTGAAAATATTAAAATTAAAAAAAGTTTTTATAAAAGTTTAGAAGCTAGTTCAATAGTGTAATTAATTTTTTAATTAAATATTTGATTAAAAATTCAGTCAAAAATATAATCGAATTTCAAGATAATAGTATCTTAAGGGTAATGTTAGGAGTATTTCACAAAAATTTAGAAATTATTGAAAAAGAATTAAAAGTTACATTATCTCCTCGAGGCAATATTATATCAATTAATGGAAATTTAAAAAATATTTCAACAACTAAAAATATTCTTTTTCAATTATACGAAAGAGCAAAAATATCTGAAGTAATTGAGAAAAAGGATATAGAATTAATTATAAAAAATATGACAAATAATAAAAAAAATGATTTTAAACAAAATATTAATATAGTTACACCAAAAAAAAAAATCTGGCCTCGAACTAATGGACAAAATAAACTTTTAAATGAAATTTTAAATAAAGATATTGTTTTTGCAATAGGGCCTGCAGGAACAGGAAAAACTTTTTTAGCTGTAAGTCACGCTGTTTCAATGTTAGTTAATGGTTTGATAGATAAAATTATTATTTCACGACCAGCAGTTGAAGCAGGAGAAAAACTTGGATTTTTACCTGGAGATTTGAAAGAAAAAATTGATCCCTATTTAAGACCTATTTATGATGCTCTTGATGAAAATCTTACTAAAGATAAAGTTAATAAATTAATAGAAAAACAAGAAATTGAAATAGCTCCAATTGCTTATTTACGAGGAAGAACTCTAAATAACTCTTATATCATTCTTGATGAAGCTCAAAATACATCATCCGTGCAAATGAAAATGTTTTTAACTAGATTAGGTGAAAATTCAAAAATGGTCATTACTGGCGATTTAACACAAATCGATTTACCATCTAAAAATAAAAGTGGTTTAATAGAAGCATCAAATATATTAAAAAAAGTAAAAGATATTTCTATAGTAAATTTGACAGAACAAGATGTTGTTAGAAATTCTCTAGTTAGAAAAATAATAAAAGCATACGATAAATGAGATTAAATCATCAAATAAATGTTTTTTTAATTAATGATAAATGGTTAGATAAAAATTTTTTTAATACTAAAAAAAAAATTGATAAGTTTATATATATGTTATCAGCAGCAACTTTAAAAAGATTTTTTTCTATATCTAAATATAAAAATTCAAAAAAATTAGAAACAAATATTAATTTTATTTTAGCAGATGATAAGTTTTTAAAAAAATTGAATACGAATTTTTTAAATAAAAAAAAAGCTACAAACGTGTTATCATTTTCTAATGATAATTTTTCTAAAAATAAAGATAATTTTTTAGGGGAAGTTTTTTTATCTTATGAAACATGCCTAAAAGAAGCGATAAAATTTAAAATACCTAATAAAGATAGAGTTGGGCATTTAATAGTACATGGTATTTTACATTTATTAGGTTATGACCATAAAACAAAATTAGAAGAAAAAAAAATGGAAGATATTGAATCAAAAATATTAAATTCATTAAATATTAATTATTATTAATTTTTTTTATTGTATTTTAGTTGGATAATAAATTTATAAATAAAATTAAATTTTTTCTTAAAAAAAAGAATACTAATAAAGCAAAAAATAGTATCGAAAATTTATTACATGAAAGGTTAAAACAAGAAAAACCTTTAAAAATTAACGAAGAAAAAATTATTTCTAATGTTTTTGAATTACCAAAGAAATTAGTAAATGATATAATGATAAATCGTACTGATATAATATCGGTAAATTCTGATATAAATTTAAATGATTTAGTGAAACTTATAGGCAGAACCAGTCACTCAAGGTATCCGGTATATAATAAAAACAGAGATAATATTATAGGAATGATACACATTAAAGATGTGATTTCTTGCTGGGAGAATAAAAAAATAAAAAATATTAAAAAAATTATTAGAGATATTTTATTTGCACCACATTCAATGAGTATTTTAGATTTATTATTAAAAATGAGAACTTCACACATGCATATGGCTATTGTTGTTGATGAACATGGCGGGGTAGATGGATTAGTAACTATCGAAGATTTAGTTGAAGAAATTGTTGGTGAAATTAAAGATGAACATGATGCTCAAAAAGAAAAAAAGGAAAATAATGAATTAATAACTAAAGATGGAAGTATTAAAATCAGTGCTAGGATGTTAATTGAAGAGTTTGAAAAAAAATATGGAAATATTTTTTCAGATAAAGAAAATATAAGTGATATAGATACTATGGGAGGATTAGTATTTCATCTATTTGGAAGAGTTCCTCTTAAAGGAGAAATAATAAAACATTCAAATGGATGTGAATTTGAAATTTTAGATGCTGATTCAAGAAGAATAAGAAAAATATTAATTAGAAATCATACTTATAATTAATTAATTTTTTTAAAAGATAATTGTGATAAATAAATTTATTTTCTTTTTTAAAAATTTAGTACAAAATTTTGAATATAAGTATGCTTTTTTTTCTGGAATTCTATTAGTTTTATGTTTGCCTCCTTTTAATTTTTGGCTTTTACTTTTCCCATCTTTAATTTTTTTATTTTTAGGTAGTTATAATGCAAAATCTAATAAAAATGCATTTTTAATTGGTTGGTTTTTTGGCTTATCCTTCTTTTTATTTGGTTTATATTGGATTTTTAATTCTTTTTTAATTAGATCCGGAATATTTATTTATTTTCTACCAATTTGTCTTTTAATTCTTTCTAGTTTTTTATCAATTTTTATTGGATTAGTAACTTTATTTAATTATAAATTTAAAACAAATCTTATTACAAATATATTTTTATTTTCTATATTTTGGACTTTTAGTGAAATTTTAAGAGGTTATTTATTTACTGGATTTCCATGGAATTTGTTAGCCCATAGTATTTCTAATTTTAATAGTTTATTACAAATTTGTTCAATTTTTGGTGTTTATGGGCTGTCTTTTTTTACAATTTATTTTATTTTATCAATAGGTATCTTTATTTTATTTTTTAATAAAAAAAAAAGATTTTTTTTATTTATTACTTCTCTTTCTTTACTTATTTCAGTATTTTTTTATGGAGAACTTAGATTAAAAAATTTAAATTTAGAAGAATTTGACTCTTCTGTATTTAGAATTGTTCAACCAAATATTAGTCAAAAGGATAAATTGAAATCTTCAAAAATAGAAAATAATTATAAAAAGTTAGTAGATTTAAGTTTTCAAAATAAAATGGGTTCGTTAAATAAATCTGAAAATTTAATTATAATTTGGCCAGAAACATCAATATTAAATACTGATCATTTAAATTTTTATTCTACTTTTAATAAATTAAAAAATAATTTAAAAAAGAATGAATTTATAATTTCGGGAGCTTTTAGAAATGAAAAAAAAAATAATTTTTATTATAATAGCATTTTAGTAATAGACAAAAATTTATCCTTTAATTTTTTATATGATAAAATTCATTTAGTTCCTTTCGGAGAATATATCCCATTTGGTAATTTTTTTAATCAAATTGGATTTAATTTTTCATCTTTGGAAAAAGGAAAAAAAAATCAAAAAATAATTAATTACAAAAATATCCCAGTTTTTAATCCATTAATATGTTATGAAGTAATTTTCCCTGGAAAATTTATAAAAGATGAAAATAAATCAATTTTTTCAATAAATTTTACTAATGATGCGTGGTTTGGTAATTCTATAGGGCCGTATCAACATTTTAATCATTCTATTTTTAGAGCTATTGAAGAAGGAAAACATTTGATTAGAGTAGCAAATACGGGAATATCAGGTTCTATTGATCCTTATGGTCGAGTAAAAAATGAATTGCAATTAAATTCTTTAGGGTATTTTGATACAAAAATTTTTGTACTAAAAAAAAATAATAAAATAATAAAAACTGTGTACAGTAAATATCAAAATAATTTAATTATCATATTACTAATAATTTTGTTATTTTTAGTTTATTTTTTAAAAATTAAAAATTTCAAAAAAATAAGAAAGTTTTAAATTGAAAGAATATATATTTACAAGTGAATCAGTTTCAGAAGGACATCCGGATAAAATTTGTGATTTAATTTCTGATAATATTGTAGATCTTTTTTTATCTAAAGATCCATCATCACGAGTCGCTGCTGAAACAATGGTTACAACTGATAAAGTTGTAATAAGTGGAGAAGTAAATGGCCCAGATGTTTTTAAAGAAACTTCGATTGAAGATTTAGTTAGAAGTACAATTAAAAGAATTGGTTATGAGCAAGAAGGCTTTCATTGGCGTACAGTCAATATACAAAATAATCTTCATCAACAATCAAAAGATATTGCTATTGGTGTAAATAAAGAAAATGAAAAAGACCAAGGAGCTGGAGATCAAGGAATAATGTTTGGTTATGCATGTAAAGAAACAAAAGAATTAATGCCTGCTCCTATTCATTATTCACATTTGATCCTTGAATCTCTTGCTAAGGCAAGACATGAAGGTAAAGAAAAATTACTTCTTCCAGATTCTAAAAGCCAAGTTAGTTTAGAATACAAAAATGGTAAACCAATTAAAGCAAAAGCGATTGTTGTATCAACTCAGCACGATCCATCTTTACAACAAGAAGATGTTAAAGAAATTATTAAACCATATGTTGTAAATACATTACCAAAAGGGTGGATGTGCGATGATAAAAATTTTTTTGTTAATCCAACTGGAAGATTTGTTATAGGGGGGCCAGTAGGAGATTGTGGATTAACAGGTAGAAAAATTATTGTTGATACATATGGTGGTGCAGCTCCACACGGTGGAGGAGCGTTTTCAGGAAAAGACCCAAGTAAAGTAGATAGATCAGGAGCTTATGCTGCTAGGTATTTAGCAAAAAATATTGTAGCTGCAGATCTTGCAGATCAATGTACTATTCAAATTTCTTATGCAATTGGAATTTCAAAGCCTGTTTCGATATATATTAATACACATGGTGAAAGTAAAATAAAAGGAGATGAAATTTCTAATAAAATTTCAAAAATTATGGATTTATCTCCTTATGGAATAAAAAAAAAATTATCACTAAACAAACCTATTTATGCTAAAACTGCGGCATACGGCCATTTTGGAAGAAACCCAGAAGAAGATGGTAGTTTTTCTTGGGAAAAGACAGATCTAGTTGAATCTTTAAAAAGTATTTTTGGAAAATCTTAAGTTAACATCAGAACCTATTTTTTATAAAAAAAAAAATAGGCGTCCATTAAGTAACAAACAAAAAGAATTATTAAATTTTTCTTTAAATAAGTTTCTTTTGAAGAAAGAAATACTACAAAAAAAAAATATTTTTTTAGAAATTGGATTTGGATATGGTGAAAATTTAATAAATTTAGCAAAAAATAATTTAGATAAAATTATTTTGGGATGTGAAATTTATGAACCAGGTATAGCAAATTTAGTAAATAAATTAGATAAAAAAAAATTAAAGAATATATTTATATATCCAAAAAATATATTTACTTTATTTAAAAAAATAAAAAAAAATTCTGTTGAAAAAGTTTTTTTACTTTTTCCTGATCCTTGGCCAAAAAAAAGACATTATAAAAGAAGATTAATATCTAAACTATTATTAAAAGAAATATTTAAAGTCTTAAAAAAAGATGGATTATTTTATATATCTACAGATTCGGAAAGTTATTTGGATTCTATTTTGAAAGAATTTCTCTTTAATTATAATTTTTTATGGATGAATAAAACTTTAAAAGATTGTCAAAAAAGATCTAAAATTTTAATTGAAAGTAAATATGAAAAAAAAGCAAAAATAAAAGGTAATAAAAATTTTTTTTTAAAATTTAAAAAAATATGTTGAAGAATTGTTAGCAAAATATTAGATTATAGATAACTTAATATATTGTTTTTATTTTAAATGGGCCTAAAGCCCATTTTTTTTTTGGGTAAATTATGTTATTAGAAAATATTGAATTAGTTCAAACTGCAGAAAACATTGCAGAAGAAAAAGGAATAGAAAAAGAATTAGTATTTGATGCAATTGAAAAAGCAATTTCAAAAGCTGGAAAAGTTAAATACGGTAATGATTATGATATTAGAGGCAGTATTGATAGAAAGACAGGAAAAATTAGTTTAGCACGTTATTTAGAAGTAAAAAAAGAAGTAGAAGATAATTTAATAGAAATAAACATTAAGGATGCAAAAAAAAAACAAAAAGATATTAAAATCGGTGAATACATAATTGAAAAATTGCCTGATATAGATATTGGAAGAATATCAGCTCAAATAGCAAAACAAGTTTTAGTTCAACATATCAAAGAAGCTGAATCTAGTAAAAATTATGAATTATATAAAGATAAAGTTGGGCAAACAATTAGTGGTCTTGTTAAAAGAATGGAATTTGGAAATATTATTCTAGATTTAGGTAATGCTGAAGGAGTTATTAAAAGAGATGAAATAATACCTCGTGAAAATTTACGTAGAGGAGATAGAGTTAAAGCTTATTTATATAACGCTAATCAAGATACCAAAGGTCCTCAAATTTTCTTATCTAGAACACACCCACAATTTTTAGCGAATTTATTTACTCAAGAAGTACCAGAAATAAGTGATGGTATTATTGAAATTAAATCTGTAGCAAGAGACCCTGGATCAAGAGCAAAAATAGCTGTTCATTCATCAGATAATACAATAGATCCAGTAGGCGCGTGTGTAGGAATGAGAGGTTCAAGAGTACAAGCTGTTGTAACTGAACTACAAGGGGAAAAAATTGATATAGTAACTTGGTCTGAAGATAAAGCTACTTATATTGTTAATGCTTTAGCTCCTGCACAAATAAGTAAAGTTATTTTCGAAGAAGATACTGATAAAATAAAAGTAATAATTCCAGAAGACCAACTTAGTCTTGCTATTGGAAGAAAAGGTCAAAATGTTAGATTAGCTTCAATATTAACAAATTGTGAAATTGATATAATTGATGAAAAAGATGAAAAAGATAAAAGATATGAAGAAATTAAAAAACTTTCAGAATTATATATGAAAGAATTAGATGTTGATGAAGTTATAGCACATTTATTAGCAAGTGAAGGTTTTGCATCTATTCATGAAATTGCTGATGCAAGTGATACGGATTTTAAAGTTATTGAAGGATTTGACGAAAATCTTATTAAAGATCTTAAAGAAAGAGCAAAACAAAATATAATAAAAAAAGCAGAAGAACTAGAAAAGAAAAAATTAGAGTTAAATCTGTCCAAAGATTTTGATAATTTTAAAAAATTGAATATTTATGATTTAATTAAACTAGGAGAAAATAATATTAAAACAATGGATGATTTAGCTAATTTATCTAGTACTGAATTACTTGAAATATTAGATACTAATAATCTGAAAAAAATTGATGCTGATGAGATTATAATGAAATCCAGGGAAAGTTGGTTCAAAGAAGATAAAGATATTAAAAAAAATATAAAAAATAAAAAAACAGATTGATAATTTTTTTTAAATTTTGTTATGAAAGATAAAAATAGAGAAACAACAACAATTAAACAAACATTTTCTTATGGAAAATCTAAAACAGTAACTGTTGAAGTTGTTAAAAAAAAAGATAATAAACAAGTTTCTATTACTAAACCAACTGAAAAAAAAATTGAAACAGTAGAAAAACCAAGAAAAAAATTAACTATAAATAAAAAATTTGTTTCTAGTTTTAAGAAAAAAATTAAACAAAATGATAAAAAAAATAAAGAGACTAATTTAAATAAGATAGGCGAAGAACAAAAAATTATTAAAGAAGTAAAAATACCTGAAGTTATTTCAGTACAAGAATTAGCAAAAAGAATGGCAGAAAAGTCTTCTAACGTAATAAAAGCATTAATGAAAAATGGAATTATGGTAACAATTAATCAAAATATTGATGCAGATACTGCTGAAATTATAGCTGGTGATTTTGGACATAAAGTTAAAAGAATTGATGAACTAGAATCAGATATAGAATTAAAAAAAGAAGTTGATAAAGAAGAAGATTTATTAGAAAGAGCTCCGATTGTCACTATTATGGGCCATGTAGACCATGGTAAAACAACTTTGCTAGATGCTTTTCGTTCAAGCAGTATTGTTACAAAAGAACATGGAGGCATAACTCAACATATTGGTGCATATAGAATTAAAACTAAATCAAAAAAATTTATAACTTTTTTTGATACTCCAGGACATGAAGCTTTTACAGCAATGAGATCTAGAGGAACTAAAGTAACTGACATTGTTATACTAGTTGTAGCAGCAGATGATGGTGTAAAAGCTACAACTATCGAAGCTATAAATCATGCAAAAGCCGCAGATGTTCCAATTATAGTTTGTATAAATAAAATTGATTTAAATGAGGCAAATTCACAAAATGTTAAAAACCAATTAATGGAACACGAAATTCTTTCTGAAGAAATGGGAGGAAAAAATTTATTTGTTGAAGTTTCAGCAAAATCAAAAACAAATTTAGATAAATTAGAAGAAACAATTTTATTACAAGCCGAAATGTTAAGTTTAAAAGCTAATCCTTCAAAAAAAGCAAATGGTATTATAGTGGAATCTAAAGTACAACAAGGAAAAGGTTCAACAGCTACAGTTTTGATACAAGAAGGAACCTTAAAAGTCGGAGATTTATTTGTTGCAGGACCATCCTATGGAAAAGTTAGAGCAATGAATGATGATTTGGGAAAAACTATAAAAGAGGCTCTCCCTTCTGTACCGATAGAAATAATGGGAATAACAGGAACACCTGTAGCAGGAGATGATTTTCAGGTTGTTGAAAGTGAAGCAAAAGCAAAAGAAATCGCAAGTTATAAATTAAGTAAATCGAAAATTAAAATAACTGAACCATTAACCAAAGAAAATTTAGAACAACAACTTAGTGATAAAAGTAATGAAAAAATTAAAGAATTGGGATTAATTTTAAAATCAGATGTACAAGGTTCTTTAGAAGCAATTATAAATGGTATTGAAAAATTTAAAAATGATGAAATCAAAATTAAAATTGTGCATAAAGGTGTAGGTGAAATTAATCAATCAGATGTTTCTCTTGCCGTTGCTTCTGAAAGCGCTGTTTTAACTGTTGGATTTAATGTTAAACCTAATAACTTAGCTAGAGATATGGCAAAAAGAGATAAAGTAAATATTAAATTTTTTACAGTTATATATGAATTGCTTGATTATATAAAAGATAGTATGAGTGGTTTACTAGTACCAGATAAAAAAGAAGTTTTAAATGGTAAAGCTAAAATAAAAGAAATATTTAAAATGTCAAAAATTGGAAAAATTGCAGGTTGTGAAGTTACAGAAGGAAAAATAGATAAAAAATCAAATATTAGATTATTTAGAGATAATAAATTAATATATGATGGAAAATTAAATAGTTTAAGAAAATTTAAAGAAGAAATTTCAGAAGTTAAAGAAGGTACAGAGTGTGGAATGGTTTTAGATAATTTTCAAGATATTAAGCAAAATGATATTTTAGAATCTTATCTTATTGAAGAACAAAAAAGAAGTTTGTAAAACTATTTTATATTTGTTTTATGAAAAATAATATTAAATCACAAAGACAATTAAGAGTTGGTGAACAATTAAAAAAATTAATTTCAGAAGTTATAACAATGGGTAATTTTCAATCTAATAATCTCAGAAATTCTACTATTACAATTACGGAAGTAAATATTAGTCCTGATTTAAAAAAAGCAAGCATATATGTTGTTTCAAGAGATAATAAAAAAAATTCTATTAAATATTTAAATAATGAAACTTTTTATTTCAAAAGAGAAATTGCTAGAAAATTAAAATTAAGATTCGTTCCTAAAATAAATTTTATTTATGATAATTCATTTGAATATTCAAATAAAATTGAACAAATTTTAAATGAACCAAAAGTAATTAAAGATTTATAATTATGAATTCTATTAGTAAAAATTTAGATGGTTGGCTAGTTATTAATAAAGAAGAAGGGATGACATCAAGACAAGTTGTAAACATTGTAAAAAAAACTTTAAATGTTAAAAAAATTGGTCATGCAGGAACTTTAGACCCACTTGCAACCGGTGTATTAGCTCTTGCTATAGGGAAAGCAACGAAATCTGTAAAATATATAATGGATGGTTTAAAAAAATATATTTTTACTATTAAATGGGGTATCACAACTGATACCGAGGATTTGGAAGGAAAAGTTATTTCTAAATCTGTTTTAAGACCTAATATAATTCAATTAAAATCCTTAATTAGTAAATTGCCAGGAGAAATTGATCAAATTCCTCCAAAATTTTCAGCAATAAAAATAAATGGAAAAAGAGCTTATAAATTAGCTAGGGAAGGTAAATCATTTAATTTAAAATCTAGAAAAGTTTTTCTAAAAAAAATTAAGATTATTAATGAAAGTGATAAAAAACAATTAAATTGTACAACTTTTGAAATTGAGTGTGGAAAAGGGTTTTATGTAAGAAGTTTAGTTAGAGATATTTGTAAAAATTTAAAAGTAGATGGGCATGTAATTAATCTTAAAAGAGTAACTTCTGAGCCATTTAATTTAAAAAGTTCTATATCAATAAAAGAATTTTTAAAATTATATAAAAAGAATGATTGGAAAATTTTTTTTTTATCTATATATTCTGTTTTAAATAAAATTAAATATGTTGGAAAATAATTTAAGTAAAGATAAAATTATTAGTGAATTTCAGAAAAAAGCTAAAGATACTGGTTCATCTGAAGTACAAATAGCACTTTTGACAGCTAGAATAAATTTATTAACAGAACATTTTAAAAAAAATAAAAAAGATAATCATTCTAGAGAAGGTATGATTAAATTAATAAGTAGAAGAAGACGTTTGATATTATATTTAAAAAACAGGGATAGGAAGAAGTACGAGGAAATAATAAAAAAACTCAACTTACGTAAATAAATTAGTGTTTAAAATCATAAAAAAAGAAATGGAATGGGGTGGCAAAAAGCTAACTCTTGAAACAGGAAGAATTGCTAGGCAAGCAAGTGGAGCAGTTTTAGCTACTTATGGAGAAACAGCAGTTTTATGTACAGTTGTTGCTTGTAAAGAAGCAAAGGAAGGTTTGGATTTTTTACCTTTAACAGTAAGTTATCAAGAAAAAACTTTTGCAGCTGGAAAAATACCAGGAGGTTTTTTTAAAAGAGAAGCAAAACCTACAGATAAAGAAACTTTAATTTCAAGATTAATTGATAGACCGATAAGACCTTTATTTCCTGAGAATTATTTTAATGAAACACAAATTATTTGTACTTTATTAAATTTAGATAAAGAAATTAGTCCTGATATTATATCATTTATAGGAGCTTCAGCTGCATTGGCATTATCTGGCGCACCAGTACAATCAACAGTAGCAGCTGCGAAAGTAGGTTATAAAGATAAAAAATTTTTACTAAATCCATCAAAATTGGAATTAGAAGATTCAGATTTAGATTTAGTTGTAGCTGGGACAAAAGATGGTGTTTTAATGGTTGAATCTGAAGTTAAAGAATTATCGGAAAAAGTAATGTTAGATGCTGTTATGTTTGCTCACTCAGAGTTTCAAAGTGTTATTAAATTTATAGATGATTTTGCTAAAGAAAAAAAAGTAGCAAAAATAGAATATAAAGATGAAAATTTAGAAAAAAATTTAAAAGATTTATTATCTAAAATTGAAAAAAATTATAAAAATGATTTTGTAAAAGCATATTCTGAAAAAGATAAATCTATTAGAACAGAAACATTATCAATAATTAGGAAAAAAATTATTGATGAATTTGTGATAGAAGATAATGAAGAAATTACTCAAAATATAGTCTCTTCAGCTACAAAAAAATTAGAAAAAGAATTAGTTAGATCGAATATTTTAAAAACTAGTAAAAGAATTGATGGTAGAGACACTAAAACTGTGAGACCTATAAAAGCTGAAGTGGGAATATTATCAAGAGTGCATGGAAGTGCACTTTTTACAAGAGGAGAAACACAAGCATTAGTTGTAACAACTTTAGGAACAAGTTTAGATGAACAAATAATAGATGATTTAGAAGGAGAGTTTAAAGAAAATTTTATGTTACACTATAATTTTCCACCTTATTCAGTTGGCGAAGCTAGTTTTTTAAGAGGTCCTGGTAGAAGAGAAATTGGACATGGAAAATTAGCTTGGAGAGCTATAAAACCAATGATGCCAAATAAAGATAAATTTCCTTATACTGTTAGAATTGTTTCTGAAATTACTGAATCAAATGGTTCTTCATCTATGGCTACAGTTTGTGGTACTTCATTATCTTTAATGGATGCGGGTGTTTTATTAGAAAAACCTATTGCAGGTATTGCAATGGGTTTAATTAAAGAAAAAAATGATTATGCAATCTTATCTGATATTTTAGGAGATGAAGATCATTTAGGAGATATGGATTTTAAAGTAGCAGGAACGAAAGATGGAATAACAGCTCTTCAAATGGATATTAAAATTACAAGTATAACTAAAGAAATTATGGAAAAAGCATTATCTCAAGCACTGGATGGAAGAATTAAAATTTTATCAGAAATGGATAAGGCAATTTCTTCTTCTCGTAAAGAATTAAATAATAATGCTCCTAAAATAGAAATTATAAAAATAGATCCAGCAAAAATTAAAGATGTAATTGGATCTGGAGGAAAAGTTATAAAATCTATAACTGAAGAAACAGGTGCAAAAATTGATATCGATGATGATGGTACAATAAAAGTAGCATCAACAGATGCTCAAAGTGGAAAATTAGCTTTAGAAAAGATTGAGAATATAACAGCAGAACCAGAATTAAATGAAATTTATACTGGAACGGTAGTTAAAACAATGGATTTTGGAGCATTTGTAAATTTTATGGGCGCGAAAGATGGATTAGTTCATATATCAGAATTGTCAGAAAAGAGAGTCGGAAAAACAGAAGATGTTGTTAAAGTTGGAGATAAAGTTACAGTAAAAGTAATTGGTTTTGATAATAGAGGTAAAATTAAATTAAGTATGAAAGAATTAAAACAAAAAAACGAAAAAAACTTTAATAGAGCATAATATGCCAAAAAATAGTTTTACCTATGATGAATTAATTGAATGTGCAAATGGGAAACTTTTTGGCGAAACTAATGCTAAATTACCTTTACCACCAATGTTGATGATAGATAGAATTATTAAAATAACAAAAGATGGTGGAAATTATAATAAAGGTGAAATTATTGCTGAGTTGGATATAAAACCTGATTTATGGTTTTTTAAATGTCATTTTAAAAAAGACCCAGTTATGCCAGGTTGTTTAGGCTTAGATGCATTATGGCAATTAGTCGGTTTTTTTTTAGGATGGTTGGGTGCCCCTGGTAAAGGAAGAGCTTTAGGAGTTGGCGAAGTAAAGTTTAAAGGAGAAGTTTTAGAATTTGCAAAAAAAGTAAGATATACTCTTCATATCAAAAAAGTAATAATAAAAAGATTGGCACTTGCAGTCGCAGATGGCATTATGTCTGTAGATGGAAAAAATATTTATAGTGCAAAAGATCTTAAAGTTGGTCTTTTTCAACAAGAAAAAAAGTAATGAGGTGCTTAATTGAAAAGAGTAGTTGTAACTGGTATTGGAATAGTTTCATGTATCGGAAATACTATTAAAGATGTAACAGATTCACTTTATAATGCTAAGCCAGGAATAAGTTTTAGTGAAGAACATAAAGAACTTGGATTTAGAAGCCATGTTCATGGCAAACCAGAAATTAATTTAGAAGAAAGAATAGACCGAAGAGTTTTAAGATTTATGGGTGATGGCGCTGCTTTTAATCATATTGCAATGGAAGAAGCAATTAAAGATGCTGATTTACCTGATGATTTAATTTCAAATAATAGCACTGGTATAATTATGGGTTCTGGCGGGCCTTCAACAAAAAATATAGTAGAAGCTGCAGAAATTTTAAAAAAAGAAAAAAGTAGTAAAAAAGTAGGTCCTTTTAGGGTACCTAGGGCAATGAGTAGTACAAATTCAGCAACTTTAGCAACAACTTTTAAAATTAAAGGTGTGAATTATTCTATTAGTTCTGCTTGTTCTACTAGCGCACATTGTATAGGAAATGCCTACGAATTAATTCAATTTGGAAAACAAAAAATAATTTTTGCAGGAGGAGGAGAAGAATTAGATCCTACTTTATCAGTATTATTTGATGCTATGGGTGCATTATCATCAAAATATAATTTAGATCCTGAAAAATCTTCAAGAGCATATGATAAAGATAGAGATGGTTTTATTATTTCGGGTGGAGCTGGCGTTTTAGTATTAGAAGAATTAGAAAATGCTCTTAGTAGATCAGCAAAAATTTATGCTGAAATTATTGGTTATGGTGCAAATTCAGATGGTCATGATATGGTTCAGCCCTCAGGAGAAGGAGCTGTTAGATGTATGAAACAATCATTAAATAATTTAGATATAAAACTTGATTATATTAATACACACGGAACGAGTACTCCAATTGGAGATATAAAAGAAATAGAAGCAATGAAAAGTTTATTTAAAGAAGATATGCCATGTTTTAGTTCAACAAAATCTTTAACTGGACATTCGTTGGGAGGAACAGGAGTACAGGAAGCTATTTATTCAATTTTAATGATGAATAATAATTTTATTTGTAAATCGGCAAATATACAAAATTTAGATCCAGAAGTTGAAGGGTTACCTATAGTTTTAGAAACAAAGAAAGATCATAAATTTGATACTTTATTAAGTAACAGTTTTGGGTTTGGAGGAACTAACGCATCTTTAGTTTTTAAAAGATTTAATAAAGAAGATAAAAATAATTTTTTTACTAATAATCAAATAGAGAATATTCCAAAGGAAATGGAAGGTAAGAAAGGTATAATATTTGGCGTTGCAAACGATCATTCTTGTGCATGGGGTATTGCAGATGGATTAATCAAAAGTGGTGCAGAGATATGCATTACTTATCAAAATGATTTTTTAAAAGAAAGAGTAGAAAATTTATGTAAAAAAAATAATGTAAATCATATTTTTAAATGTGATGTTTCTAATTCAGATGATATTGAAAATTTATATCAACAAATAAAAAAAGAATGGGGAAGTATTGATTTTATTGTTCATTCAGTAGCATTTTCTGATAAAGATGAATTGTCTGGAGAATATGTAAATACTTCTCAAGAAAATTTTTCAAATACTTTACTTGTTTCGTGCTATTCATTTACAGAAATTGCTCAAAAATTTTCTAGTATAATTAAACCAAATGGTTCTTTATTAACTTTATCCTATTATGGATCACAAAAAGTAATACCTAATTATAATGTAATGGGAGTAGCAAAAGCTGCACTTGAAACTAGTATGAAATATTTAGCAGTAGATTTAGGTAATAAAAATATAAGAGTTAATTGTATTTCTTTAGGACCAATGAGAACTTTGTCAGGAGCCGCAATAAAAGATTCAAGATATATATATAATTGGGCAAAACAAAATAGCCCATTAGATAGGACTATTGATTTTGAAGATTTATCAGGTGCTAGTAGATATTTATTAAGCAATCAATCAAGTGGAGTTACCGGAGAAATACATTATGTAGATAATGGGTATAATATAATAGGAATGATTAAACCACCTGAAAAAGCTTGAAATTTTCATATAACTAACATAATTTAAAATTATGACCGATAAAAATAAATTTATAACTTTTCTTAAAAAGAATGGTTTGAAGCCTACTTTGCAAAGAAATTTATTAGTTAAACAATTGTTAAACGGGAAAAATAGACATTTTACTGCAGAAGATTTATATGATGAAATGAAGTTAAAAAAAATTAATATTTCTTTAGCAACAATTTATAATACGCTTCACAGTTTTGTTGAAAAAAAAATCTTAAAACTTGTTTCGATTAAAGAAGGTAAAACAATATTTTGTACAAATATGAAAAATCATTATCATTTTTTTAATCAAAAAACAGGAAAGTTAATTGATATTTCATCTGAAAAAATAAAAATTAATAAATTACCTAAACCGCCTAAAGGAACAAGAATTGATAATATTGAAATTACAATCAATTTAGCTACAAAAAATTAATTTTTTTTTATACCCCATAAATATTCTTTGTTGATCCAGCCTTTGTAAGAATTTATTTTAACTTTACAAAATTTTTCTTTACAATTTATGATTTTTCCAATTACATTTTTATTCACAATAGCATTAATTATATTTAGATTGTCTTTGTATTTATATAAATTTTGTTTTTTTTTATTTATAAATGTTTTTTTATTAGAAATCATACTTACATGTATCCAACCTTCTAATCCCTCATAATCTCTTATTTTTCTCCAGTTATCATGTGCATCAATTATTAAAATTGGAAAATATTTTTTTTGATAAATTTTTTTTATATCTGTATTTAAACTTGCATTTTCTCTTAAATATACTTTATCTTTTTTTAATGAAGCATATTTAGGGGTAATAGGGTATATAACTGAAAATACATTTGTTGGGAAAATTATTATTAATATTATTAAAAATATTTTTCTCATATTAATTACTACATATTTTACATTTTTTATTTTTTTTGAAATTTATTTCTTCGAATCTATTGACCAACGTATCTATAATAATTAGTTTACCTGTTAATAATTTTCCAATACCTAAAATATCTTTAATAACTTCAATAGATTGTAAAGATCCTGCAATTCCAGCTATACCACCTACAATTCCGCAATCTTGATAATTTTCATTATAATCTTTTGTTTGCATTTCAGGAAACATGCATCTATAGCAAGGATTATTAATTGATTTAACCCATCCTTTTATAGTAGTTATTTGAGCTTCGAAACCTCTTAATGCTGCAGAAATTAAAGTTTTTTTATTTTTTATACAACTATCATTAATTAAATATTTTGTTTTAAAATTATCGCTTCCGTCAACAATTACATCATAATTTTTTATAATATTATCTATATTTTTTTTTGTTATTTTTTTTTTATAAATATTAATTTTTAATTTAGGATTAATTAGCAATAATTTTTTTTTTGCAGTCTCTACTTTGTACTTATTAATATTTTTGTGATCAAAAAGTATTTGTCTTTGTAAATTTGATAATTCAATTTTATCAAAATCTGCAATACCTAAAGTTCCTATCCCAGCTGATGCTAAATATATTGAAACTGGAGATCCTAAACCGCCCATTCCTAAAATAAAAACTTTTGAAAGTAATAATTTCTTTTGTCCTTTAAGTCCTATATTTTTTAAAATTATTTGATGGGCATATCTTTGAATATCTTTATCGTTTAATGTTTTTAACATAAATTAATTAAATAAAGGTGTAGATAAATAACGTTCAGCAAATGATGGAATAACTATTATTATTCTCTTATTTTTCATATCTTTTCTTTTTCCAACTTCAATACCAGCGGCTAATGCGGCTCCTGAAGAAATACCAATAGGCAATCCTTCAACTTTAGCAGCCATTTTGGCTGTAGCAAATGCAGTTTCATTAGCAATTTGTATTATTTCATCTATTGAATTTTTATTTAAAATTTTAGGTATAAAACCAGCTCCAATACCTTGAATTTTGTGTGGTCCAGGATTACCTCCTGAAAGAACAGGGCTATCTTCTGGTTCTACAGCAATAATTTTTATTTTCTTATTTTTTTTTTTTAAAATTTTACTGACACCAGAAAGGGTTCCACCAGTTCCTATACCCATTACTACTGCGTCTATTTTTCCTTTTGTATCATTTAAAATCTCTATTGCAGTTGTTTTTTCATGTACCTCAGGATTAGAAAAATTTTCAAATTGTTGTGGCATAAAAGAATTATTATTCTTTTTTTTAATTTCTAATGCTTTTGCTATTGCTCCTTTCATACCTTTTTCTGCAGGCGTTAGTATTAATTTAGCACCAAGTAATATTAACATTTTTCTTCTTTCTACTGACATTGACTCTGGCATAGTTAAAATAAGTTTGTATCCTTTTGCAGCACAAACAAATGCTAAACCTATACCGGTATTTCCAGATGTTGGTTCAATAATTATAGTATTTTTTTTTATTAATCCTTTTTTTTCACCATTTTCAATCATTGCCAAACCGATACGATCTTTTACTGATGAAGTTGGATTAAAAAATTCTAGTTTACAAATTAGCTCTCCTTGACATGAATATTTCTTTGATATTCTAGGAATCTTAATTAATGGTGTATTTCCAACAGTTTCTAAAATACTATTATATATTTTGTTTCTAATGGTTTTTATTTGTTTCATTTTAAATTGTAAAATCTATTTTTTTGTCCTTTTTTATATTAATTTTGCTTTCATTAATTCTCTTATATAAATCATATATAGTAGTGAGTTTGAAAGAACTTGTTATTTCATTTGTTATATTTTTCATAAATGGATCAATTATTTTAGTTCTAACTTCTGTATCTATTTCTTTTTTTTTTGTTCTTTTTTCAATTAATAAAATTGCATTATAAACATCTATTAAAAATATATTTCTTTTTTCTTTACCTAATGTATATCCACCATTCGGACCTCTAGTTCCCTTTAATATATTTTGATGAACTAATTCTTGTAAAATTTTTTCTAAATATCTTGAAGGAATTCTTTGTCTTTTTGTTATTTCTTTTGCTCTTGTAGGTGAGTTTGTTGAATATAAAGAAATATCAAGTATAGCTTCTAGTGCATGTAAAAATTTTTTATTAAAAATCATAATTTTTAAATTTAATTATAAACCTGTAGAGCCAAAACCCGCACTTTTTCTTTTAGTTTTATTATTAATTTTTTTTTTTTCTTCCCACTTTATTTTTTCAACTTTAGAAATTATTAATTGAGCAATTCTCATTCCTCTTTCAATCAGAAAATCTTTTTTGCCATGATTAATCAAAATTATTTTTATTTCTCCTCTATAGTCTGCATCTATTGTACCAGGTGTATTAAGTATCGTTATTCCAAAGTTTGCAGCTAACCCTGATCTTGGTCTAACTTGTGCTTCTAAATTTTTTTTTAGAGCAATTTTAATCCCTGTTGGAATGATAACAATTTGACCATTTCCTATTTTGATTTTATTTTTAATTGCTGCATATAAATCTAATCCTGAACAATTTTCAGATTCATAATTTGGTAAAGGAATATCTTTGGCGTGGTTTAATTTTTCTATTTCTATATTTAACATTTAAATTAATTTCAATCCAAATACATAAAAGCTTTTTTAATAATTTTTTCGGCAACGTCCTTTTTATTCATTTTTTTCCAGCTTTCTTTTGTTTCTTTAGTAATCATTGTAATTTCATTAAAATCATTTCCAAATGGATTAAATTTATTTGACACTTTATTTGCAAATATTAAATCACAATTTTTATTTAATAATTTTTTTTTTGCATTATGTATTAAAGAAGTAGTTTCAGCTGCAAATCCACAAACTATTTTTGGTCTATTTTGTTTTAAATTTGAAATGAAAGATAATATATCTTTATTTTGTTCATATTTTATTTGTTTAAATATATTTTCATTTTTTTTATATTTAGTATTTGATTTTTTTATTTTCCAATCAGATACAGCAGCAGTAAAGAATGCAGCATCAATAGAATTATTTTTACAAACTTTTAAACTTTCATTAAACATTTCCTTTGCTGATTGAACTTTAATTATTTGATTAACTTCTGGTTGTTCAATTGAAGTTGGACCTGTTATTAATATAGTTTGTGCTCCAAAATAATTAGCTGTATTTGCTATTTCATAACCTTGTTTTCCTGAAGAAAAGTTTGAAATATATCGTATAGGATCTATAGCTTCAACTGTTGAACCAGCAGTTATTAATACTTTTTTATTTTTGATGATTTTTTTTGTAATAAAGAAATTGTCTATTTCTTTTTTAATTATATTAACATCTTCTAATCTTCCTAAGCCAATTTCACCACATGCTAAATTTCCTTTTGTTGGTCCAATTATTTTTGTTCCTCTTAATTTTAATTTTTTTATATTTTCTTTATTAGCTGGATTTTCCCACATTTTTTTATTCATAGCTGGAACTATAAAAACTTTTTTATCTGAAGCAGCTAATGTAGTTGATGCTAAATCATCAGCAAAACCATTTGCAAATTTTGCTATTAAATTTGCACTAGCAGGACATACAATTACTAAATTTGAATTTCTTGTAAGATTAATATGCTCCATTGAATCGTTAAATTTATTTTTATCAAACATTTGAAAATGAATTTTTTTTTTATTCAATAGTTCCAAAGATGAAGGTTTAATAAATTCTTTGCCAGAACTAGTTAAAATAACTTCAATACTAAAATTATCTTTTTTAAGTTTTTTCAGTAAATCCAATGATTTATATGCAGATATACTGCCGCTTATTATGAGTAATATTTTTTTCAATTTTAAATTTACTTAATAAATATGTAAATTATATCAATAAATTGATAAATTTAAATAATTATAGCTATTGTTTTTTACATGAATATATTGCTACAACTCCAAATGTTAAATTTTTATATTTAACATCATAAAAATTTTTTGATTTTAAAATTTTAGTTAATTTATTTTGTGATGGAAATTTTTTTATACTATTAATTAAATATTCATAAGAATCTTTTTTACCTGTAACAGTTTGCCCGAGAATAGGAATAAAATTTTCAGAATATTTTTTATAAATTGAGTTTAAAATTAAATTATCTACTTTACCAAATTCTAAACAAAGAAATTGGCCGTTTTTTTTTAAAACTCTTTTAACTTCTTTTAATGTTTTATTTATATTTTCAACATTTCTTAAACTAAAAGACATGGTAACTAAATCAAATTGTTCATTTTTAATTGGTAAATTTTCAGCATAAGATGTAAACCATGTTATTTTTTTTTTATCTAATTTTTTTATACCTTGGTTTATCATTTTGATATTAGGATCAGTTAAAAACATTTTTATTTTTCCGTTAACAATATTTTTTTTATCAAGTATTTGTAATGCTATATCTCCTGTACCACAACCTATATCCAAAATTGTGTTATTTTTGTTTTTTAAATCTATAAATTCTATAAATTCTTTTTTCCATTTTTTATGTAAACCAAAACTCATTAAATCATTCATTAAATCGTATTTATCAGCAATATTTTGGAATATATTATTTACAAATTCTTTTTTCATTTTTTTAATTAAAAGTTTTATTTACAATCATA
>MDSY01085522.1_pt1 | contig 35426 bp, 13 predicted proteins | sample 811131 | NCBI WGS metagenome assembly MDSY01 (sample SAMN05326643, study PRJNA326480) | marine metagenome | isolation source: seawater | place: Atlantic Ocean: South West | collected 2010 | reverse complement strand
GCCTGTTTCGTTCGGAGGCGGCGGAGGAACGTCACCAACCTCAGGCGGCGGCGGCGGCACATCCGCGAACTCGGGAGGCGGAGGCGGCTGGTGGTGTCCCGGCGGCGGTTGGTGGCCCCACCCTCCCGGGGGTACGCCCGCGCTGCCGTCGGTGGGTGGCGGCGGCGGAGCCCCCATGGGGGGATACCCATGCATGGGAGGGTACCCCATGCCCATATGGGCCCCCATCATCGGCGGCGGCGGAACTCCGCCCATCCCCGGCGGCGGCGGCGGAGGGACGTTGACGCCCATCGCCATCGGCGGCAGCGGCGGCGAGAAGCCCATCCCCGGAGGCGGCGGAGGCGCGAAGCCACCGGGAGGCATCCCCATCCCCATATGTGGCGGCCCGGGAGGCATCCCCATGTTGGGATTGGGTCTCCTCGCCGGCGCTGCAGTCTTCTCCCCCGCGACGTTCACTTTCAAACGCCGGCCCTCGAATTGTTGGCCGTTCATCGTTTGTACGGCTCTTTGGGCTGACTCAGCATCCCGGAACTTAACAAACCCGAACCCCCTAGGTGAGTTGTCCGGGTTCCGGACAACCTTCGCGGTTTCAACCGGCCCTATGTGCTGAAACATGGACGCTAGCAGGGTGTCGTCCACGTGCTCTGCTAAAGAGCCGACGTAAATCTTAGTCGGGTCAATCGGGCGCTCGGGGCGCGCGGTGGTTTGGAACCCAAGACCAGGAGCGCCACTACTTCCAGGAACACCTCCACCGACTCCAGGGACTTTATCCACTCCCAACTCGGACAAGAAGCTCTGGTATTCAGAACTCATTTTCATTTGCTCACCTGCAGCGCCTGCCGTATTATTCCGCATGGGGCAATCGCGCGTGGGGTGCCCGCCGTCGCCGCAAATCTTGCACGTCACCAGCGCGACGTCCGCTCGGTAACTCGCGACGTCTTTTTCAGGACAGTTATCCGTAGTGTGCCCAGGCCGGCCACATCCGTGACACAGCATACCCTCAATGTCACGCAAAGTACCGTTAATAAGCGCTAACTCTCGCAGTTGTGCTCTTTTGTGTTCGTTGAACGTCTCGTCGACAGGTTTCAACAAACTCTTGACCATTACCTCAGCGCGGTCAACCTCTTCGTCCGTGTCGCCCGTGATCACGACGTGCAAATCTTCATCCTCCGCGTAATCCGTGTTCGGTTCACGGTTGGCGTTGCCTTTGATGCACCCCTTGCCTCTGATGGCGATGCGCGTATTAGTTTCACGTTGCATCCTCTTTTGTGTATTACCTCTAGGCCCAATAATTAAACCAATAAAGTTGTACCCGGGGTACTCCTTCTCGGGGACGAAAATCTTTCGCTTCTTCTTCGTGGGGCGCCAGTCCTGGGGAGGGCGGAAAAGGTGGGGACACCGCGCGACGAGCCACCCGGCGAGGTCGTTTCGCTGGTCACTTAGTTTCTGCTCAACCCGCTGCGGCCTGGTGTTGGTTCGGGTACCTCTGTTGTCGTACTTGGGGGGGGGCGACGGACTCCGCTCTCGCTCCGGTCTACTATCGGTAAACTCCTTCTCGTCCAACTTCCTGCTCGCTTCCAGAAACCTGGCGTACTGCTGTTGTACTTCCGGGTCGTCGGAATCCGCGGGCGTTGGTCCTCCATCCGCCGCGCCTATGCCCTGCGCGAATGGGTTAGCGTTAGGGGCGGATCGCGAGTCACTGGACTTCACGCCGAACTTGGACGCGATGTTCGCTAAATGCGCCTTCACGGCTTCCGCAGATTTCTGAACCGCCAAAGCGCTTCCAGTGGTGGAAGGCGCTCCATTAGACTGTTCACTAGTCTCCCACCTGCTTTTGCGTTTCCTCGGTCTGCCTTCCCGCTCGTCCTTGGGGGCGGGCGTGGTTCTGTACGATTGAATCGCGAGCGCGAAGCGCGTGGGGCCAAACGTAAGAGGTTGGATTTTGGTTCCCTCGCCTTCCCTAGCTTCCGATCCTTCACTCGCACTCTTGGCATCCTTCAGAATCTGGTTAACTCTTCGCTTAACCTCCGCTTCTGCTGCATTCACATCTCTCTGTCGTTCCCGGATGCGCTCCACGTGCCACGCCAGCGTGTCCGAGCCGCTGCCCACGGTGGCGGATTCGATTACGCCAACCTCCTGCTGCGCCGCGAGCGAGATGCCGGGCAACAAAGCGAGGCCTAGCTCGGGAGCGGCGCCGTCAGCAGGGGCGTACCCGCCCGTCGAAGCGAGCTCCATGACGCTAAACCGATCACCAACACGCCGTCGGGTCGGGACAACGCAGGCGCCGAGTGCGTCGCGGTCTGGGCACCAGATCAGCGCGTCAGGGTTGATGGCACTGCGTTCACGCAGGCTGAAAGTACCCGCGTGTGCGGTAATAAGCGATACCAGGAAGTTTGAATAAGTTGGCACACCAAAATAAGTCATCAGCCGAGATCTTGCTCGCGTCCAGTCACTCCGGACGACGCAAGTGGTACCTCCGCGGCCGCTTCGTCCCCCCACGTCTCCTTATCGCCTCCCTCTACCGGCTCGACGATGAACTCCCCCCAGGCGAAGCTGAAGCGCGCGCGCGCTGAGGAAATCTCCGCGGTTGATGATATGAAAAAGTTCAAGTCAGATTTGCTCTCCAAGGTGATCATCAAGACGATCGTCAAGGAGCAGACCGTGGACAACTCCGTCGCCGCGTTGCGGTTCAACCACCTCCCCGAGGCAGACGGTACCGCAACGGATGGAGTGTCCACCACCTCTCTCGGGAACCTGTTCGCCACGTGCGGCGGCGACTTCGCCACCGTGTACGACGACGAGCACTTCGGGGAACACGTTGCGGTTGTGGCGCAGTTCAAGAATGAAAAGACAGAGCACACGGCGGGGGGCGAGCTGACGTGCGTGTCGTGGGTAGATGCGAGAGGGTTCACCAAGCACGAGTTTGGCGACGCGTTGCTCGCGGTGGGCGGGGGCGACGACCACGCGGTGCAGATCTTTTCCGTCGCCGAGGCGAAGGTGGTGCGGATGCTGAAGGGGCATGGCTTTAAAATCGTGGCGCTCGCGGCGGGCGCGGCGGATGGCAATGTGACGACCGGTGCGTCGAGACTCGCCATTTTGGACACCAACGCGACTGTCACGGTATGGGACTGGCGAGCCGCGACTGTAATATGCGCATTTGCCACTGGGGATGCGATCTCACTGGAAATGCCCAACGCTGGCGACGTCGTGTACACCGGGCACGCCGACGGAACGGTCGTGGCGTGGAAAGTCGCGGAGGATAAAAAAGCCAAAAAAACAATCAGCGTCGGGTCCGTTTCAGGGGACAAGCAGTCTGATACAACCGCGCTCGATTATAAATCCGCGAAAGCCACCTCAATCAACCTCGGTACCGCGCACAGCGCATCACCGGTGGACTGCGTGCGGTGCCTTCCCGGGGACAGGCTTGTCACGAAGAGCGTGGATGGCGTGGTTTGCGTGAAAAAGGACATCACGAAATCTGCGGAAAAGGAATCAACCGCCGTGACGTTCAAAGTCCCGGGGTGTGTTGCCCCTAAAAAGAAAGAGTTGAAGAAATCGCTCACTTCCTTCGGGTGCGACCCAAATGGCGAGTTCCTAGCGTCGGGCAACTCGGACGGCGAAACGTACGTGTACGATTTGCAAAGCGGCACGGTTATCAAGTGCGTCAAGCAGGATCGCGACTTTAAAAGTTTGAACCCAGTAAGAGCGGCGGCGGTTTCAAGGGACTGCCGCAGGGTACACGCCGCGTTCGGACCAGGAGTGGTGTGGAGAGCGGAGGTCGTACCAGGGCTGGACGACGAAGAGGGGCCGGGGACGCCGGAAGAGGCGTAAATTTGGGTACGCGAGTAGTACGAAGTGTGGACGTTGGAAACATAGAACGTGTGATTCGTTTAAAGCTGTCATTCATCGCGTCGTTTGTTTGTATCACATCTTCTGTCTTTTCGCACTTGTGACGTGGCTTCCCTTGCACTCCGCGCACAAGCGTTTCAGCCTACCATGGGGGCAGGCGGTGCACTCCGTGCAGATGTCTTTCTTCTTGCCGTGCGTGCAGGGGGTGCACACCGCGCAGTTGTCTATCCGCTTGCCATGGGGACATGTGACTCTTTTCCACGCCATTATTCGCGTACAATCCCCTCATCTCGCTACTCTCGCGCGTGATAGCCTCTTCGTGCCGCTGCGCCTCGAAGTATGAGCGCCTCTCGGGAAGCGACGATTCGTTTTCTTGGAAATCGTGAGACGCGTTTCGACGAGTTCGGTGCGCTTTTCCACTTGTTTCGTTGGTTTCGGCATCATCCTGGTCATTCCGCGAGGGCGCGATGCCGCGCCGGGGCGGGGGCGACGCGGCGGTGCGCCGGGTCATCGATCAGCTTTTCGCGTTGACCACTGAGGATGCGGATGACGTAGCGGAGACTCCCGAAACGAGTGATGTCGAGGAGGATGTCGAGACGAACGCGGACACCGCACGATTTGCTACGTCATCCCAAACCACAACCTCGTACGCCCCGTCAGTCACCCGTACCGTCTCCGCGCTACGATTAGCGTACGCAACGGAGAAGTATGGAGACGTACGCGCAGCAGTCGTCACCGCGCTTCCAAAAATACACCAACCCGCGAGATTCGTCCTGCAGTGCATAGAGGCGCTGTGTTCTTCGGGAACGATAGGGACTGGTGGGGATGCAGAAAAAGAGATTGCTCCTTCCAACTCTTCATCGAAAAAACCAAAAACCAAATCCCAGTCCGACGCGCCGCTGATTCACCTATTCCTTGAGGCGCTTCAGCTGACAAACTGCGTGAAGCACGTCACAAGACCTGTTTTTGACGCGAAGGAATCAGGCACGCGGTTGGTGGACAACGTGGCGAGAAAAAGCGCGGCAGAACTCTTAGCGCGGACGTTCAAAAGCGCTGTGTTCAATGCGCGCGGATCGCACGAATGTCGTAACGAAATTTCAGACGACTTCTCTGACGTGTCTATGCGTCTGGAGCCTCGAGGCGCCGCGCGTCTTGCGACGGTCTGCGGGATCGACCTGGAGGAGCTCCACAAACACGACCCGCACCCACACCTAAAACCCTCGGTGGAGCACGCGCTGCACTGGTACGTGGGGGCGTGTTTAGGAGGTTCCCTTGGCGGACCGGCGATTGACGACAAACATTCAGAGACGAATGAAAAGGACAAAACTTCCGAGCGAAAAACCCTGGTCACCGCCGCGGTTTCGTTGGTGCGCCACTTCTCGCTCATTAATTTCGCCACACCTTCTGCGCTTGATGCGTTCGAACAAGGCGGATACAGCACGCTTGCCGACGGCATCGCGGCGTACTTACCTCAAAACGAAAGGGAACAGTACGTGCGGCGTTTGAGGGATAGAACTCTAGACTCTAGATACTCTGTTTCCCCAGAGTTGAGGGCTGAGCGTTTCTTCCGACGCCTAGGGCTCCCCCCCACGTTTCCAGATTTAGATTTTCGAAATGAAGAAGAGAAGCTGAAACAGCTGTGTCAACAAGGCAAGTGGGACGTCGCGGACGCGTTGGCGGGGGAGGATACAGGTTTACGGGAAGCCATGCGTAAGCTCAGATTAAACGGACTAATAAGCCCAAACAGTAACGGTACCTCAAGCGGCACTGGATCTTTCCTTACCCTAGATGTAGAAAATGACCAGGTTGTGTTTGTGGATGACAAGGAAGGTTTAAACAATGCTGTTATCAATCTGACAAAGGATTCCGTACTGGGTCTGGACACGGAGTGGCGTCCCGATACCGCCCGACGAAATACCCAAAATACCCACACAGGTTCTTCCCAAAGAAGCCCAACAAAAAAAAACCCCACCGCGTTGGTGCAAATCGCGGGTGAATGCTTCATTGGCCTTTTTGACGTCCCGGTGTTGTTTGCGAAGTGTCCAGAAGCCCTGTGCGATGCGTTTGTGGAGATACTCGCGAAACCAAGAGAAGGTATTGATGATGATGCGAACTCCAAAAAAAATAAAAATAACCCAATCGTTATCGGATTTGGTCTTGGCGACGATTTGAAGCGGTTAGCCAAATCGTACCCCGGGCAATTTGACTCAATTATTGGATCACTTCCAAGGACACTTTGTCTGCAAAAAGTTGCTGAAGGAGGTAACACTTCGACAGGAGCTCCAGTTGGGTTATCGTCCCTCTCGCTGCGTCTTCTCGGCCACCCTCTGGATAAAACTGAAACGTGCTCCGATTGGAATTCGCGGCCGCTCACCGATTCACAAATCACGTACGCCGCGCTCGACGCGAAGGTTTTGCGGTTGCTTTTACCCAAGGTTTTAGGGGTCGGATCGGTTGAAGAGGCGGTTGAGATGGTATGTACGAGAGACATAACAGGGGTATCACTCACAGCACCAGCAGTACCGTCGTTGTTCGCCTCCGATGACCTGGTACCTGCTCAGGGTGAGTTTTGCGAGTTTCAGTTATCGCGGGGAAGAGCTTTCGAAAGTACGGTGGCTCCGCTTACCCCAAACGACACAGCGTTCGCACTTACTGAGTGTCTCGTACCGTTAGGGATCGATCCCACACCAATCACACTCCCGAAGGACACCGGGCCCACCGCGCTTGACACTGCGAATGCGTTAGGGGGCGACGTCCCAGTCGACACAGTGGTGAAGAGCATAGGGGTGTTGGTGTCGGGAGAGGTGAAGAAAGCATTGTACACTAACAACCCTTGCAGTGTGTCCACCGCGTCAGTAGCGGCGGCACTGGGAGGGATCGCAAAGTCCTCTGAAAATGTACACCAACAATGCACCCACAACACCACAGGCAAACAGTCTAGGCACCATTTCATCCTCCTCCTTCGCGGCGCCGACCGCGTTGATTTCGGGAAAGTCGCTGGGTATTTAGGCGTCGCGCGGAGGAAAGTGCGACTGGCGACGCCGGCGGAATGTATAGACGTTTTTGGGTACCCGCCAGGAAGCATGCCGCCTGTTGGTTTGAGGGATAGCAGTACCCTGTGTTTGATGGATGCGAACGTTTTTACTTTAGGCGACGCAGACGTGTACCCTGGCGCGGGGTCACCTGAGCTGGTGTTCAAGTGTCCGGCGGGGGTTTTGCAAGACGCGACGGACGCGGAGGTCGTGGACATTACGGAAACGAACGTGGCTGTGACTGGATCGACCGGATCATCTTCAACCCAAACAAGCGCAACAGTGGCACCTTCCGACGAAGTGCTTCTCAAAAAACAGAAAAAGTTTGTCACCGACGGTTCCCTCGGGCGGTTAGCGCGTTGGCTACGCGCGTTGGGTGTAGACGCCGAGCACGTCCCCGCCGGCGCAGCGGGCGAGTACCGTGATTTGCTGCGTCTCGCGGTTGACGAAAACCGAATCGTGCTGACAAAAGATTCCAGACTCACCAAGCGCAGGGAGTTTTTAAACGTCGGGGTTTTCTTAGTACCCCTGGATGACCCGAAGGAACAATTAGAAAAAGTGAGCACTCGTTTCGGGTTGAAGTTCCAAAAGAAACGGCTTTTAACTCGGTGCGCCAAGTGTAACGGCCCGGTGGAGGCGAAGCTTTCAGCGAAAGAGGTTCTTACTCATCCAAGTATTCCTCAAAAAGTGAAGGCGGCGACGTCCGACTTTTGGCGGTGCGGGCGGTGCGAGAAGGTGTACTGGATCGGACCGAAATCGCACTCAGCCGTTGATTTTATCGAGGGGGACTTGCGGGGGAAGCTAGCAGGGGCTTCTGCTGGACACGATGCAAAGGATTTGGACGACGGAAATCAGGAGGAGGTGATAGAATTAGCGGCGCGGGGGGATAGGTGGCCGCGCGGGGAAAGCGACGGAGACTGAAACATATTTTCTCGTATCGTATTGCGTCTCGTCTTCTCGCTATTATTATTTGGGTGCACTATTATTCGCTGCTAGAAGCCGTGAAAACTGCAAGCGTGCTCTGCTTCTGGCATCACAACAGTCTTCCCGTCATACGGACAGCCATTCTCGCGCGCCCACTTTAGCATCTCGAGGTGTCTGCCATGGGCCGCCCACGCGCATGTGTGCTCGTCCCACGGGCAGCATTTCTCGCGCAACCACTTCAGCACCTCGAAGTGCCCGCCGACCGCAGCCGCCATGCTCGTTTTCGTGCCCCACAGGCAGCCATGTTCGTGTAACCACTTCAGCACCTCGAGCTGCCCGCAAACCCCCGCCATTCCGCACGTCCGCTTGTCCCATGGGCAGTCGTTCGCGCGCGCCCACTGCAGCACTTCTAGGTGCCCGCTAAACGTCGCACCCGCGCACGTATACTCGTTCCACGGGCAGCCGTTCGCGCGTGCCCAATGCAGCACCTCGAGGTGCCCTTCCTGCGCCGCCCACTGGCACGTCTTCTCGTTCCACGGACAGTCGTTTTCGCGCAACCACTTCAGCACCTTGAGGTGTTCACCATTCGCCGCAGCCTCGCAAAACTCTTCGTCAAACGTCACATGGCCGTGCCGATGCAAGCTCTTCAGCGTGCCTAAGCATCCGCGCTCCGCGGCCACTTTTGGCGAAAGCTCGGTTATCGAACCGTGCTCCCCGATGGCGTCGCGAATCACGTCATTGAACGCACGAATTCGCGCGAGATCTGCGGGTGACCGAGTTGTCGAGTAGTAGGGAATGGCTTCTTTCGCGTCGGACTGATCATTGTTAGTCCCGATACGACCATGTGAGGGAGTATCGGAGCTATTTTTGGGTTTGGAGGCCATCGCGGAGGGGGCTAGTGCCGGGAGTTGTGCGTGAGATCTGACATTCTAGGACGAAACGAAACGCCCGAAGAGAAACCCGAAATCGTTGCTTGCCATTCTCCCAAAAAAAAGAAGAGCGTCCAGAGTCCCCTTGTTGGCGAGTTAATAACTCAAGAGATCGACTAGAAAAGTGGATGACGCTTTCTGCTTTGCTGCTTTCGAGCTTTCCTGGCAAATTAAATTCATTGCTGGTCGCGGGGCGCCGATGCCGACCCCCAAGAAACCCCGTGCGAGTGCGGGTTCGCCCTCCGCGATGGAAGCGTTCCACGCCACGTTCCAGGGCGCTTTGAACGATGAGTTCGAGGCTTTGGTCCGGGATCTACGAGCCGCGGCTGGGACGGTGGCGGACTCTACGGATTCATCAGATCCGAAATCGCACCGCGTGATGGTGGGCGAGCTCGTGGCGCGATGGACGTTCCTCATCGCGACGTACCGAGCGCACGTCGCCGCGGAGGACGAGGTGTTGTTACCCGCCGTCGCTGCCCGGGTGAGCAACGTCGCACACGCGTACGAACTAGAGCACGAAGCAGAGGATGAGCTGTTCGAAAGCATCACCACTGCGCTTGATGATGCGAACCGGAGCGTGGAATTGTTGGTAGCGAGCGCGACGACGAGTGACCAACCTTCTACTGAATACACAGCTGCACGTGAAAAGCTGCGCACCGCGGTGCAGCGAGCAGCTAGAATCGCCCACGCCACGAAAACGGTGTTACACCAGCACCTGGCGAAAGAGGCTGCGCATTTAGTCCCGCTGTTGAATGATAACTTCACGAACGACGAGCAGAGCGATTTAGTTAAGCGGTTCATTCAGAGCGTACCGGCGGGGTGGGTCGGGCCTGTGCTTGAGAAAGGCCCCACCACGGGCGAACGCGGCCCGTTGCGAACGTTATTAGCGAGCTGGCTGGAAAAGAGTAGCTCCAACACGCAAAGTAGTTCCTATGAGCAAACAGACACAGACACGCGACGGCCGACGAAGCGACACAAGTCCAACGAAAAAATAGCCGAAAAAGAAATCGGCCCGATAGATCACATTTTCCAATTCCACGCCGCGCTGAGGAAGGAGCTGATTACGCTGGAAGCGGACGTTTTAGCACTGCCCCCGATCGAAGAAACTAGTAACCGAGCGAACGCGCTACGCGAGTTGGAAGGGAGGTTCGTATTCTTCTGGGGGGTGTACCGAGCGCACTCAAGGAGCGAAGATGAGTTGGTATTCCCCGCGTTGGAGGACAAGGATGAGCTGCACAACGTCTCCCATTCCTACACCCTGGACCACGAACACGAAGCTGAGTTGTTCGTGGATTTAGATGCGTGTTTAAGGGATCTTAGGGTGGCAGCTGGGATTGGCACCACTGAAGACGCCGAGGCAAGTTCATTAGAATTCGGCGATCAAAAGAACTCGGACAAAATCGTTTCGGACATCGAGCGCAAACTCCAAGCCAGTTGCGCAGCAGTGCGGATTTGTCTTGAGACGCACGTCGCGAGGGAAGAAGCGGAGCTGTGGCCGTTGTTCGAGAAACACTTTACTAATTTCGAGCAGCGGAGGTTGGTGGGCTTGATCATCGGACGAACTGGTGCTGAGGTGCTGCAATCAATGCTATCCTGGCAACGCAAGGCGCTGACCGAGACCGAGAAATCGCAAATGATCGGCGGGTTGCGGGACGCGAGCAAAAACACGCGGTTCGCGTCGTGGCTCGACACTTGGTGGAGTGGCGAGGAGAAGGGGGATAACGGATGCAAGGAAGGTACTGGAGAGAAGGAAGCACGCGTAGACAGTAAGCAGAGCGTAGACAGTAAGCAGACAGGTACGGGTACAGATAGAGCGGCTACGGGTACTGCTCGTGAACCTCCAACCTCCTCTCCCTCCACCGACCCGAACATCGAGGGTTTGCGGCATGTGCAGGAATATTTGAGTGATCGGCAGTTATCTTCGATGAAGACGTCCGCGTCGAGCGCGGCGAAGGCGGCGGCTGCAGCCGCAGCAGCCGCAGCCGCGGTGGACAAAACAGGGTACACGCCGAGCTGGGACGACATGTTCCGCATGAATAGGCAACAGCTGGAGGAGAGCGCGCGGCAGTTGAGCCGAGATGACTCGTTAGCCCCGGAACGCAAAGCGTACCTGATGCAGCACCTGCTCGCCGCGCGCTGGATCTGCGCGCAGCAGAGGACGAAGAAGGCAAAGGAAGATGGAACCGAGGGAGGGGAGGGTGATGATGAGTTAAACGACCCTAAATCCTCAAAAACCCCGTCCAGCGAAGTAACAAGTATCGGCACCACGGCGTCGGCGCTCAAGTTAGCGGGGGCAAAAAAAGCGGCGAGCTACCGGCTGAGCGCGGAGGATGCCGATCTCATTTTGTGTCAACCTGCTGAGGATAATTCTAAAAGTCAACAACTAGGGTGTAAGCACTACAGCAGGGGCGCCCGCTTGGTCGCCGCGTGCTGCGGCGCCGCGCACGTGTGTCGGTTCTGCCACGACGAAGCCGAGGACCACACCATCGACCGGTACGCGACCAAGGAGATGGTGTGCATGCACTGCTCGACGCGCCAGCTGAGTGCGGGGGATTGCGTGAAGTGCGAAAAGCCAATGGCCAAGTACTTCTGCTCCGTGTGCGTGTTCTGGGACGACGCGGAGGATGCGTACCACTGCCCGTTCTGCAACGTGTGCCGCAGGGGCAAGGGGCTGGGGAAGGACTTCTTCCACTGCATGCAGTGCAACTCGTGTGTTTCGCTAACCATGGGGCCGCACGACTGTTCCGCTGGGCAAAAGAAAGAAGGCGAAGATCCGTCTCTTGGCGCGATGGAGTCCGACTGCCCGGTGTGCAAGGATTTCCTGTGGAACTCGGACACACCGGTGAAGGCGATGCCGTGCGGGCACATGATGCACACCCGGTGCTTCGAGGCGTACACCAAGCACTACTACACGTGTCCTTTGTGCCGCAAATCGTTGGGCGACTTTTCCGCCTACTTTCGGATGCTGGACGCGATTTTAGCGGAGGAGAAAGATGACAACGAGGAAACAAAAGATGGTGTGAGCAAACAGTCTCAACCAAAAACCACGCAAAACGTTTCCTGTAACGATTGCGGGGAAACTACAACCGCGCCGTTCCACTTCGTGTATCACAAGTGCACCGCGTGCCACTCGTACAACACGCGCGTGCTAGGAGGGCCAAACACGACGACGGAGAGTTAGTTTTTGATAAAGATTGAGTTTTTTGATGAATTCATTTTCGTTACACTTGACTATTTCGTCGACGTGAAGACTATTTCATCTCCCTCCTCCCTACAGATTAGGAAGCCTCCCCGGCCCTCCTATGACTCGTGACGCCCCTGCGTTGAGCTGCTTTCCCTTGGGCACCATCCCGTTGCCAACAAGTTCCGTTTGTACCCTGTTTTCGATATCCTGCGTCTCCTGTTCCAGCTCGCCGGCTCGCGTGCGCCAGGACGCCAGCGCCGATCGCAGCCGCTGCATCTCCTTGTCCGCCACGTCTTTCGACGCGCTGTTCTTGATCGTCCGCACCCGCGTGGCGTACGTCAGCGAGTTCTGAGTCTCTTCTAGGTTGCCATCAGAGGGCGACACGTTGACGAACATCAGGGTCTTCGCGTTGCCGCCCAACGAATCCGACATCAACATAGTGAGCTTGTGGTTGCGGTATGGAATGTGCTGTTTCTCATCCGCCAAAGCGGAAATAACGTCGCCAAGCGCGGATAAACTTTTGTTGATCGCCTGCGCCTCTTTCATCGTGTCCCCCGTAGCGCCTGACTTTTTCACTCTTTCACTGCCTGCTAAATCAACGAAACTCAGCTTTCCTTTCGTGACGTTCTGCGTTTGCAAATCAGTAGTCTCCATGACTAACGAAAATATCAAATGACTGCGCGACGATTCGACATTCATTTTTGTCGACGTCGTTTTCCGCTGGCCCAAGCCTTTGTCGATGACGGACAGAATGTCATCCTTACTCGAAACCGACACCACGGTCGCGTTCTGCACCGTGACCCACCCCTTCTGGTCCTTCTTGATGTCCAGTCTTGGAGGGATGCCTTTTTGTTGAACCTCAGAAGGTAACAGTAAGTCGTTCATGGAATCTTGGTACAGCTCCAGCATGTAGCAGTTGGTAGTGACGCTGGTTTTTCCCTTCGCTTGGCCTTCGTGAATCACACTCATGACCTCTTCCACCGCTCGGGGGGTGAGACCAGGGTTGTCGTTGTCGCCATAGACTGTGTGCGTCTTCCCGCTGCCTGTCTGGCCGTACGCGAAAATGCACACGTTGTACCCGTCGAACGCGCTCTGGACCAAGTACTTGGTGTCGGCGAAAACCTTCTCCTGCGAAACGTCAGATCCAAAAACTTTGTCAAACCCGTATTGTCGCGGCTTCTTTTCATCCTTCCACCCGTGCTCCATGGTGAACGAGTCTGGTAAATTTAATGCTTGCGTCTGACCCTCCTTTAACTCCTTCTTCGACAGCGGCCTCGTCCGGGCATACACCCTGATCTTACCCTTCATGTCCTCGATCGTGTTGAACAAACTCTTCCGTAAATGGCTCTCTTCTTTGTACTTCCGCTCCAGTAGCTCTAAACTGTCTTTTTGCCGCCTGATAATCGCCGCGGTTTGTTGTTCCTTGCGCTCGATGTCGTCACGCATTTCTCGTAACGAGTCGAGTTCCTCGAGCTGCTTTTGGTTTGAGTTTGCTTCTTCCTTGACCTCCTTGAGTTGTTCTTGAGTTGCGTTGAGTTGCTGTGACACGTTTTCCAGCTCTCTTCGCGCATCTGCAAACTTCCCCTCCACGTCCCGCAGCTTTTCCTCCGTCTCTTGTAACTGTTCCGTTAATTGTTGCTTCTCCTCCTCCAGACTTTGTCGCAAGTCACTCGCCATTTCATTCGAAGTGTTTTTAAACTTGTGAAGCTCACGTTCCAGTTTCCGAGTTTCGGTATCGGCTAGACGAGCTCTTTCAGACTCGGCGTCACGAGCTTGAGTCACCTCCGCTAACCGGTTGGTCAACACGGAAACGTGCTCGTCGCTGTCGCCCGCGTTCGACTCCGATTGCTGAACCCGCAACTCGGCGTCCTGGAGTCGCGAAGAGGTTGTGCTCAACTCGTGCTCAAGTTCCTCAATTCGGATGCTTTGATTAGCATTCACCTCGCTCTGAGTCTCAGTTTCACCCTCGAAACTCTCCTTTAACTGCTTGAGCTTTTCACGCAACACACCGCGCTCCTCCCGAAGCGACGCGCGCTCGCTCGAGAGCTCTTCGATTTTTCGGTTCGCAGCGACCAGCACGCGTCTCAATTCAGGGGACTCGCCGGTGGGAGCGGTGGGAGCACCGCCGGAAGACCCTCCACGGAGCGGCGGAGTGGACGGATCTGACCCGCCAGACCCGCAAGACCCACCATCAGACACTGCTCCATTCCTCTTCTCTTCCTTCTTGGCTTTCTTCTCGTTGTACCGCTTGGTCATGACGTCGTTGATGTGCGTTTGTAAATTAACGCACACTTGTTCACCATCGTTCGTTTCAAACTGAAACACGTGCAGCACACCTGCGACGCGCATTTTGAAAAACACCGCGTTGTGAGACGAACCGAACTGCATGATATCCCTCAACTCAGCGCTGTGCAGGTACTCCATCGGCGTGGGTCGGAAAAAGTGCACGCCCCGTTTGTTCACGCCCAGCACAATCTTCCCGGGAAGCAGCCCAATCGGGTCTTCGATTTTCTTTACCGAGAAAAATAAAGCACCGCCGTACGGAAGCGCTCTTACCATTTTTAAAACGCCGAGTTTTGAATCTTCCGTCGTATCATGTACTAATAACGAGTGTCTGTTTCGTACCTCCATGGCCCACACATCGACCCCCTTTTGCCTCAAAATGCTCTCCGGAATGAACCGCTTTAACTGCGATGCTAACACGTTTAAGCTTTCTTTCTGGCCGAGCTTGCCTCCGTCTTCGGCTTGGATTTGGAAGGCGGCTAACTTAATGGCGTCGTCGAAATTAACGGGGTACTTGCCTGTTAAAAAGTCGTGCTTGACTTGCAAGTAGGACAAGGAGACGAACACGGGTTCGGTGATCAACTCGTCGCCCTCTCTGAACATGCGCTTCTGGAACACCAGCTTTACGGAAGTAGCGTCGGGGGTTGAAGTATCATTTTGAGACGATTCAGATGATGACACTCCTCCAGTGGTGAGCCTTTTGTGGTCCATCAGCACGTCGGAGAGGTACTGGTCGTCTTTCAGCGCGATTGAGGATTCACCATTGTTTTGAGATTCGTCATCGTCCTTAGACTGAATACCCATACCCACTTGTAACTTCCGTTTCACTTCAAACAGCCCGAAGGTTTTGTACTCTTTGAGTTTGATCGCCAGAGCTAACGACGGCGTCGCGTCGCCCACGGTGGTTAACAGGTCGTGCGGCAACTCCTCGAAGGTATCGTCCAGGAAGAAAATCTGGGTTGAGAGTTTTAAATCGGCTCGGAGGGCTCGGAAATCGTCCTGAGAGGGCGCGTGTCGTCGCGCGCCGCCCTTCACGCAGCGCTTGTGCGCCGCGAATGCTTTCTGCACGAGCTGACGATGCGCGGTAGGTGAGCTGTTGCTCCCGGACGCACACCTTGACAGGTAGTCCCCTAGGAACGGGGCGAACGTATCGGTCGGGGTCACAGACGCGCACAGGCAGTGCATCATGTCCCACGCCCGGGTTCCGCACTCGGCGTTGTCGTTCCCTCGGGTCAGCGCCAAGCACGCGAGAAGAAGCTCATCCCTCAACTCCGGTCGCTTGTGTGTTTCGCGGCACAACTTGACCAACGTCGAATCTAGCTCTTCGGAAGGTACGCTGGCGTCGGTCACGAGCCGCTGAAGCGCGGGGCGCATCTTCGAGGACTTCGCCGTGGCTTCGGGGGAGAGCTTCAAAATCGAGGAAGGCGCGGTGACGCCGAACGTGAGTAAATCCGCGGGTCTGGGCGCCGGAGATCCACGACGCCCAGCGGCGAGATTGAACTTCTCAGCGAGTGCATCTAGGGAGGCGAAGGCTTCATCGCCGGGAGACCGCGCGTCTACCGAAACCCAAAGCTCCGCTGTATCACCCAGGATACGATCATCGTCTTCCCGTAGAGGTGGGAGCGGCATACCGGCCGCCGATATGCCTCACCACGGGAGTCGCGTTCACCTGTTGTGATGTTGTAAACGGAAAAGTGTTTGAAGTTCAGAAAGACAGCTGTTTCTGTGTTTCATATGGCATAAATTTCAAGTCACACCCACCTAGTCTACCTCTCACAACGCGTCGATGTTCCCCACCAGCTTTTCCACGAACATCGCCCTGCGCGCTGGAGTTTTGACTCCCTTGAGCGACGGCGTCCAAGGTTCCGTACAGCTCGTACCAAACGACACATCTGAGGACCAGGTAGGAACAAACGGCGCCGCAGTCGGAACGGGCGCGGGTGGAGGCATTGCAACCGCGACGGCGGCAGTTACAATTGGTGGTACCGCCATTCTTTCCGGGTTCAAGGTTTCGGGGTATCGGACGTGCACCGGAGGACGCGATTCGAATCCACCACTTGCACTACTACCCACTTTCAACAGCACCGCTTCCCTGGCTTTCGCCTCCGCCGCCCGTACTCTTTGTTTCGCATCCTCGAGCATCTCGACTGATTTCGTCATCACGTCGGCGCTTTGGGTCTCTGCTCTTTGCGCTCTTAATTTTAACTTTTGCAACTCAGACTCAGCGTACGTAAGCGCACGTCGTAGTGCACCCTCTTCCTCCGCAGCTGTAACTTGACGTCTGCGATTCGAAACCCTTTCCGCGTCCAGCTCAGTCGCGGCTGCAACGCGGAACCCGTCAAGCGCCGCCTTGGCCGTCGCCGCTTCGGACTCTGCAGTCGAGCAACGTGCCTCGGCTCGGGTCACTCTACTTTCCAATCTGGAAACCTGCTCCCCAAACGCCTCCCTCTGTGTCCTTGCACGAGTGGATTCAGAAAGCGACGCGTCGTAGTCCCTTCGCACGGTTTCTGACGCGACTCGCGCATCCCTCAGCGCGCTCCTCAACTCATCCGTCTCCAGCTTAGCAGCCTTCAAAGCCTCCGACGTATGCGCCGCGTCGCGAACCGAGTTTTTCAGCTCTTGCTGCAAACGCTTACTTGACTCGGCGGAGTGCTTCGCCATGTCATTCGCGTCGCCCAGCTCTCTGTCTCGGTTGCGGAGCGTTTGCCGTAACTCGCAAACGGTCTTCTCAAGCCCCTCCAGCGTTTCACTGGCGACGGCGTCGTGCGCGCTGACGATCTTCTCCACGGCGGCGTCCGCCACTGCGGCGTCCGCGCGAGGCGACCTCAGAGGAATTATTCCAATCGCAAGCGCCTCGTCTTTTTCTTTCTGCAGCTTTTTCGTTTCTTTTCGCAGCCGTGAGGCGTACGTTTGCGCGTCTGCGGCTTCCTGTTTTGAGGTTTCCACAACTTGCTTCATCTGTTCGGTTTCGCTTCTTGCATTAGTTACCTGCGCACGCAAGTCGTCGAACAAGTCGTTGAACTCCTTTCGCTGGTCTTCGGATTCCCTGCGCCACGCCTCCGCTCTGGCTTCCGCGGCGCACGCGTCTCTCTCTCGTACACCAGCGCGTTCATGCGCTTCATCTAGTGAACTCTCAGCGGCTTCTAAGCTGGCAAGACACACGGCTAAACGGTCGCGTTCCTCGATCAACGCCTTCTCGGCTTTCTTCGCCCGGACTTTCAGCGAGTTGACTTCGTTCCTGCGCGCCGCTCGCGCGCGTCGCGCGGAGTCGCGTTCGGCTTCCGCGGTGGCCGCGATGGACGCATCCAAGGTTGAATTGACATCCGATTTGCACGCCGCGGCTTGGTGCAGTGCGTTTTTCAAATCTTCCTTCAAACCAGAAATCTCCGCAACTTGTTTCGCAACCAGTGTCTCGGCTGTTTTTTTCGCCGCTTCAAAGGTCCTCGCCGTCTGCTCCACCGCCGATGCCGACAGCGCCTCCGCCTCCGCTTCCGCCCTCGCAGCGGCGATTGCGCGCTTTGAATTTTCTTCCCTCACAAGTGCCGCGGTGGCATCCGCAGCGCGAGTCTCTTCCAGAGCGGACAAGCTCTTTCCCATGACATCCAGTCTCAAAGTTTTGTCACTCAAGTCGTTGGCAATCGCGACGAACGCGGGGTGCAACGCCCTTAGCCAATCCGCGGCGCGATCCGCAACGGCGCGCAGGGCTTCTTTTCTGTCAACGTGGTCATCCTGCGTGGCACGCAGTTGTGCACGCACAGATGTGAGCTCGTCAGACGCGAGAGACGCGAGCGTGTTGGCGAATACAACGGCGTCGTTTTTCGGTTTCGTTTCGTCGGTACGAAACAACGCGTGCAGCACGCCGCCCGCTTTGGAAAGGGTTTCGATGTCGCACGTTGGATCGCCGCCATTGTTGAACAAGTCGTGCGGTGTAGGGGCGTTGGATTTCGCAACCCTAGAGGCGGTGTACGGCGTCACAGGGAACGTAAAGGGTTCGTCACTCGTCGGGTCTGTATTTCTTCCAACCGGCGAAGGCGTAACGCACGCAGCAAGTTCCGATATTTCGATATTTCTTTCAGGAGACACGCTCGCGTCGACTTCTTCGCTTTGTGCAATAGGGTCGGATTGACTTATATCCGCTTCAATTGGCACTCCGATTTCCACCTCAGGCGAAGGCATTTCGATTTTAACCGTCATAGGGTCGCTTTTGCTTTCGGTTTCGAGCGCAAACGATTCGCAAGTTTCGTCGCAACACGCGTCAACGAGTTTATCGACTAATTGCTCATCAAACGTATCGTACGCACAATTAGTCTCCGCTTCGTTCTCCTTTTCGTCCACCTCACTGCTCGGGGGATTCCGCACAGGCGTCGTGAATGACGCGTCCGTAGCACCCACACCGCCCAAACCGATCGGGGTGGGCGGCGGAGCGGAGCGCGGCGTGATCGAGACTGAATCCGTCGTTTCCTGAACCACGACGATTCCATCCTTGGCTTGATCCTCGTGCTCCACGGTATCGGTGAAGGGCGCGGCGAAGGGTGGCGATCGCGTGGGTGTGTGTGTAATAGGTATAGCCGGTGCGATAGGCGTGGAAGACTTCGTGGGGTTCTCCTTGTCACCTTCAGTACGAACAGCGCGTGCCTTCTGATGTGATGGCACCCTGGGCTGTGCGTTTGGCTTGGCGGGCGACGCTTTCACGGGGACGTTCGCTTCGCGTCTGGAAAGACCGGACTTCGTCTGCTTCGTCGGCGGGGTCTTCGTCTCTCCTTTCGGGACCATTGCGACCGATTTGGAACACCCCGAGCCGCCCCACGGGGGCCTTACGTTAAGCGACCCTTGGGTCTTGCGCTGCGCCTGATGCCAAAGAGGCATCTTTCGGTCGCGAAACGAAAAGAGCAAAGATTGAGAAACGAACGTCAAGGGTATACACCAAGGCTATACCCTCCGTTCACCTCGCGTCGACGAACACGCGCCGACTCGGGCTCGCGCGGAACCGGAAGCTGCGACCGAGGCTGTGGCCTCTATACCCACCGGACCAGCGGGAAGGGTGGCAAGTTGGTCGTTCCCATGTTGCACTTTACCGTTGGAGCGTTTTTCTTGGATCCCGAAAATGAAAATCCGCGGCCAAAAGAAGTCACAACTGGCGCCAAATCTGCAGAGCTCGGCGCACCTGGCTCTGATGGCGGTGGACGTCCAGGGTGCTGCCCGGCGCCAGGCGGGTGGCAAGGAGAACGACACGCCCGGTAAGGTGCGACGCGGGTCGGGAAAGGGTGAGGCTCGAACCATGAAGCCTGATCCCACGAAAGACATACGCCGAGATTCAAAATCGACGACCTCAAAAACGAAAGGAGCCGGAAAGCCTCCCAAGTCTCCCAAGGATGCGAAAGGAGCGGGTAAGCCCCCGAAGGCACCGAAGGATGCGGGTAAGAAGGGTATCACGAAAACCCCGGAACCCCCAAAACCAAACAAACACATCAGGGTCTCGCCAAACGAGCTCGTCGCCGGCCTCGCCGGCTCAGCGGTGTTCGCAGTGGTTTCGAAAGTTTCCAAATTAGTGAAGGCGAAGTTCAAGAGGAGCGATGCGGCGACGTCTGCGAATGAAAAGAAAGAACAGAACGAAAAGGAACACGTAAAGACCCTCATGACTCCTGAGGACCTCGCAAAGCTCTCCTCCATGAAAGCCGAGTTGAGGGACGCCATGTCCCAACTAAGGGAACAGCGAAAAACGATGGACCACTTGGCGAAACAAAACCGGGAAATGGCGCGGGAAAACGTGTTGCTGAAAAAAGCCGCCGCCAACGCGGCGAGGGAAGCCAGGGAGGCGGCGGCGGCGGCAAAAGGCTTCAACAACAACGCCAACGCGCCTTCACCATCCAGGCCGCTGTCTCCTGTGAACGCGTCGCCGGAAGGGTCGCCGAGAGGGTCACCGAGTGGGCGCGTATCTACTTCGAATGACGCAGCGACACTTCTTGACGCTGCTTTGTCGAAACTGTTGCCGCCGCTGGACGCGAGCGTGGATGACACGTCACGGTTGGTGCGTTTAGTGACTCGAAACTCCTTGGCGAACGTCCTACGGGACGAACTAGTTATAGTAGATCTATCGGTACGGGATCAACCGGGTTACATCGAAGAGGAAGACGCGTGGGCTGGCGTGCCGAGGGGAAGTCCGCAAAGCGCAAACTCAGAGTACTTTGACGACGCGCGTTCCATGCGCAGCGCCGCGAGCGGAGTGAGCGGAATCAGTAGGTTCAGCGGGATTTCCGACCTCTCAACCCTGTCCGCCGCGGAAGCCGCGCTGACGCGGATGCGCACCAAGTTTGTCCTCATGGCGAGGATCAAGAACCACAGGTAGTTTGGGAGTGAGACTGTGAGCGGCGGAACCATTTATTAGTATTTTTATACCAATTTATTCTTTCACGACACTGAAGCTCTCCACGTCACACCGTGAGGCGCGTTCGTGACGGCCTTCTTTCGGCGTGCCATGTTGACTCGTGCCGTGACACGCGTGGCACCCGGAATTCCAACTTGTGTGGGTACTCGACACAACAGGGGTCGGTCGGTGGTCGCCTGGAGTGCGAGTGCGTCGTCGTCATCAGGTGATGAGAAAAGCGATGTCGGTCCCGACCATACGGGAAACTCCGGTACCGTAACCATCACGTTTCGAGGAAGGCCTGTGACCGTATGCGTCGGTTCCACGCTGCGAAGCTCTTTGTTACGCACAGGCGAGACCCCGCACAACGGCAACGCCAAGGTGGTAAACTGCAGAGGGTTGGGAACTTGCGGGACGTGTGCGGTGGAGATTTCACCATCAGATGCGGTGTTTCCCGAAACCTGGAATGGAATCGAAAAAGCGCGCTTAAACTTCCCGCCGCACAGCGCTCCAGGAAACGAAAAACTGCGACTAGGGTGTCAGGTGCACATACGAAAAGAATGCGAGATAATAAAATACGACAAGTTCTGGGGACAAGGCGGCGATTTATCGGAAGAATCGGTGGACGGCGCGAACACAACGCCGCTCGGCGAACTCGAGTATTTGCTGGACAAGGAAGAAAAATAATAATTCATTAGACGTCGGGTGTATCACATCACATTTAACTAGTAATACTCAAAAACTTCTGCAGCATGCCTACCATGACCGGAGGCCACCTCCTCACTACCACGAGCCACTTCCTGTCCCTGTACTTAGCACACCCTGTGTCTATCAAGTCGCACGCGAACTCCCACTCGCGCTCGGCGTCTTCGCCGCGGTTTGACTCCCAATAAATTGCCGACAGCGCGGCGCGCGTGTCGACCATCCCGGGCGCTCTTCGGCTCACGGACCTCAGCTCTCGCTCCGCCCCGGGAAGGTCCCCGAGCTGTGCCAAAGCAAGCGCCGCGTTCGTAGCCGCAAACGCAACCCCATCCGCTCGAAATTTAGTATCACTCGGCGACGATCCGCCTTTCTTTGAAGCGTTTCGGAACCCGTCCGCCGATTGCAAATACAAATCGCGCGCGTCGGCCCAATTCCCCAACGCCGCTAACACGTTCGCCTTTTGGTTCACGATGAGTGGGTCGTTCGGGGCATTCACTTGTGTCGCCGTTGCTAGCGACTCGTCGTAATCCATCAACGCCTTTTTATACACTAAACCCACTTCAAATGCCTGCGCCCTGCCCGCGAGTAACCGCGCTTTGATGAGCGCCACGTTATTTTCACTTTTGTCAATCAGCGTCAACGCGTCTGTGTACGCCTCGACGCCTTTGACTGACGCTTCGTTGTTCGTCCCAAACGCGAACCCTCCGCCGTCCACAAAGACCTGCCCCAATGCTTCTTTCCACTGGTAGTTACCTGGGTCTAGTTCCGAGAGCTGAGTTAGCAGTTTCGCGGCAGTGGAAAAGTCCCTCGCGTTGAAAGCGGCGAGCGCGGCAGTTTGCAGTTCGTCTTTTTGGTTTTGGGGATCGACTGGAGCGCTGAACGCCGGTCCGTCCTGGACAAAACCCAAGAACACGGCGCCTATCACGGACGTGGAAGAAACGAGCATCGCACGACGAGGCACGGGCGGTTGTCTGGGAAGGGGTTCGCGACCAACGGACGAGGCGCGGACGCGGCTGGCGAAGCATCCACTCCGTCCATTGCGAGAGGTGCCGAGTTTTGGGGACGTAGCCGCCGCGCGGGCCATCGCCATCGCCATCACAGGCTCGAGCCCAACGCCCTACTCGTGACCTTCCCTTTCGGAACGGACACGAATGACGAGTGGACTGGACCGTGACCGGCGCGGTCGCGGACGGTACGAAAGTTGAGACGTGCGGCGTTGAGTGGCTGGCATCAACGAGATCCACGGTGACGTGTCATCCGCCTTTCTTTTCCGCAGTTTCATCGGTTAACACACCACTGTCGACGCGCTCCAATTTGCTACTAAGATCTAGAGAAGCGTGATTCAACTTACGCACATTCCCGTTTCTATTATACACGTTTCTTACATTAGGACTCTCTACGGGCTGATTTATACCACCCTTGACGACGAAAGCGCCGAGGCCCCAACTCTCTATTTAGTACTATTTAGTTTTTTTTTTTAATTTTCGTGGTGCGACCTTCAGGTCATCATCCGCACCTGTCGCTCGTGGAACGCGGGTCCCTCCACCATATTTTCATCCTCCGTTGAGGTGACTTCCGGTGAAGACACCCGTCGTCGTCTAACGGCGAACGTTTTTAAACGTTCAGGAGGCGCCTGGCTCACCTCAGGAGCGACGCTTTCGTTCTTCGCGGAGAATCTAGGATTTTGGAAATGGAAGTCAGTCTTTTGTATGGGCAACAGTCTGGGAATATACGTAACGCATTCTTCGTATCGGGATGATGAGGAATTCCTCACAGGATCGCACTAAAAACCTCCAAAGTGATACACGGCGCACGCAGTGCAAGGCGAGCAGGATTTTACGGGATAAAAAAACGTACCTGTGCAACATCTTCTCACAAAGTTTCATCCCCATCGTGCGCGCGACTTCCTTCATGTCTGCCATGTCCCTGGCGTTGTACGTGGCTTTCGTTATGCAGTTGCCTAACCTCATCACGAGTCGGTTCGCCTTGACGCCGTCCATGTTCCGCGCGATCAGCGACACCACTGAGTTCACCTCGCGCGCGACTTCTGCGTTTTCCAGAAACAATAACGGCACGGCTTGGCCGGCTTGCACGAACGAGTCGTCGTTCCAAAGCTGCTGCAACAATTTTTCGGCGTTTTGGGGGTCACTGCGGTGGCGTCGAAGACCCAAGCCTCTCCTGAAGGATGACTGGTGGTTCTTCCTGCCAGTGGTGACCCACGCCAGCCCGGTCGGGGGGCCGTTCCCATCGGATAAATCAAGCCACTCGGGGGGCTGGACTTTCAAAAGCGTGTGCGTTTCTCCAGTCGCCGGGTCTTTAGTGGGCTCGCTTGACGTGTGTAGCACTCTGCCGTCGAACGTTACTCGTAACGTGACCCCATTAAGCGGCTGCCGCACCACTACGAACTGTGGGTCAGAGTCCTTGAAGCACATCGTCGACGCGCTGAGCTCGGTGCCGCCGTCGGGGCGCAATCCCAGTAGACGATTTGTCGACTGGCGCACGCGTGGGATATCCGCCCCGTTGCGCGCCTTCTCGTGTTGCGAGGCCACTTGCTGTTTAAAACCTGCTGTTTCGTCGGCCATGGTTTTTTCGAGGCGAGTCCCATCGCCGCTCCTGAACTCCCACTTCATAACCCTCACGACGACTGAGGAGATGAACGGCGCCACCGCGACGACAACTCCGATGAGCGCAAACTTTTTTCGCCAAACGTCTTCGGGCCCCAATTTTTCAAAGTAGATCGATCTCAACTGCTCGGTGTACTTGAACGCGAACGGCATTATTAAAACATGGGCGTTGATAAACATGACGTTGATACACGCCATCTTCATCAAGCCGCCGGTGGACTTCACCGCGAACAGCACGCCGAAGAACGTCGGGCTCAAGACCATGAGGAGGATTTGCTTCACCTCGTAAGCGTGGAACCCATCGGGTTTGCCGCCAAGCAACATACTGTTCACCAGCGGGTTCCGCTGAATCAGCTTGCACAAGTGTCTGAACAGCAGCGTGTTCTCTTCGCTCGCGTTGAGCACTGGAGCTCCGTTGAGACGGCTCGGGAAGCTCAACCCGCTGTACCCGCCAAACGCATTCAGCGCTCTCAACACCGTGAGATCTACAATCAGGTGCGTCACGATGTTCAACAGCTGCGACTGTAACAAGAACTGGTTCCACACGCCCTTCTCGGTGAAGTCGTTCATCTCGAACATCGCGCGTCTGATCATGGAGGACTCAAGCACGATGATCGCCGCGAACCAGATCCAGTACGCGCGCTTTTTCTCCGCGTTGGGGGGGAGCGTGGGATCGCCGTACCGCTCGTCCGTCCGCGGGGGCTTACCACCGAACTCCTGGGGTTTCGACGTCAACGCCTCGCCGATGCGCTTCCACGCGTACGACTCGGGAACCATCTCATGGGCGTGCATGGTGTCCGGCACAGCGGGAACGCGGTGTGGTATACCTGCACCGCACGTGGGGAGAGCCTTGAACGGACGAGGAACTCAAGAAGTCTGTCGTTCCACCGGGTGTCGAACACCTTCCTAACAGTTTGTTGAACACCTACCCCGGGGTCGGGCGTTCGGTTCCTAGAGGTTGTTCCGAGCTCGGGATTCGCTTGGAACACGGTCCGTGACGTGCGCGCGGCCGTGTGTGAAAAGTCGAGCAAGTGCGGGTGCACGACGACGCGGGGTGTGGCGCAACCGGCAAACCGCGTCAACCCATTATTTGTTTGTTCCGGCTCTCCCAAGCGAAAGCGTCACAGGTTTTCTGTCTGCATCAACGTTTTAATCGCGAAGGTGGGCCCTCAACATGTGTATGGGCATTCGGTCACGGCAGCTCGGCAGGTTAAAAAGTCTCCGCCAACAAATGTCGTCCATTTTCTGTCTTGTTTGGGAAAAGTTCGAAGGGCAGAGGGGTGGGCGCACTTGGGCGGCCTGCCGGGCTTCACGAAGAGTTCCGGGTGTGGATTGGCGGGTCATGTCCACGGACACGGACCCCGCGGTGGCGGAGCTGGAACGGCTGCGTCAGCGCACGCGGGAGTTGTCATGGAGAAGGCTCGTGGAGCGATGGCACGCGTGGGAACTCGAGGTATCGGTCGCGACGGATGCGTACGCTTCGACGTGCGTGGTGGTGGTGTTGCCGCTGATGTTTTACGCCACGCGTGACGTAGAGCACGGGCATGGGGCAATCATGGTGTGCACTTTCCTCGCCATGGCCGCCAGCGTGTCGCACCTCCTCGTCCTGCACTCGCACAAGCAACGGTACACCGCATCTCGCGATTTATTCATAATCGCCCTGCGCGCGGTGCTGGTGGGTTTAATCACTGCGGCGTGGGCGTTGAGTGATTGGTATTTAACAAGGTCACAGGAAATCGCGAGCCGGCTGTTGTTCGGGTTCTTCCTAAACCTGGGGTACACCCTACCAGGGTCAACGCAACTCACGATGCAAACGCTGATTTTGTTTTGCATAAGGCTGGTGTTGGGGCACGTCCGGAACGGAGTGAGCACAGAAGCGAGGTGTTCCGTGCTCGGGATTTGCAGCAGTGTCGTGAATGGCGTGGTGGTAGGGCATTCAAGCTTGTGGGACCCGGACCCGCCCGCGTTTGAGTCCGCCAAGGAAACCGGACCGGTACCGTTCGCGTACTCGTTCGACGGGTTTCTGTTCGACGCGATGTGCCTCGTGATTTTTCCATCGGCGGTGGCGTACGTCCAGCGAAGGATGCGGGAGGTGATGTTTTCCGATGAGGAGATGAGACATGAAACACAAGGGACTGGGGACCAGGGGCGGCCTGACGGACGAAACGTGGAAGGGGAGCGTGGCGGTCGATCGGTCGACCGCGAGATTGAATCACAAAATTTCCTCGCAAGAGCGTGGCGCGGGTGGCGCGTGTTGGTGCCGCTGATGGAGTTTTCCGACGACACGCTGGAAAAGCGGTTCCAGGTGTGGCACGCGCAATCGATGCTACGCGTGGACACAACACGCGCCGCGATTTCCTGCCTAACCGCGGTGTTGTGGTACAACCGGATAGTCACGCAACGCGGCGCGGTTGTTTTCCAGCGCCTGTTGTTTTTCCGCCGGCTGGGCGTCACCATGTTCGCGTCGCACTGCTACAACCTGTACCTCATAACAGCGCACACCAAGTGGTACGTCGCGCACCGTGTGTTGGTCACCTCGGTGGTTCGCGTTTCATTTGTTACAGCGCTGGGAATTACGTGGTACTACCTCGCCGGGTTGAATTGCATTATTTTGAATCAAAATATTTTGACAGACGCAAACTCGGTGCCGAGCGGCACGCGCGAGGCGATTCAAGACTGGATGCGACGATACGTTTGGATGTTACCCTCGATGGGCGCGCAAGAGATGGCTTCGAAAAGTCAAAGCTCGTCTGTGTTGCTTGACGACGACCCTTCCAACAAACACGGTTTATTCATCACCCCGTACGATCTAAGGCTGGTGCATTTTTTGATGCAAATCGCGGGGACGCACCAGCTCATGCGGGTGAACGTGTTGTTCACGTTGGTGTACGTCGTCTGCGTGTGTGTGGTTGAGCCGCTTTTGATCACACCTGCGCCGTTCATAAGCTGGGCAGTAAGCACGCGCTTATCCTTCCTACCCGAGAAGTTCTCCCGACCGACCGCGTGTTGGCTGGATGTTTTTTTTCTACTCACCGTGGGGTTCCTCATGGAGCGGTATTTTCGGCGGGCGTTCGCGCGGGATATCAATTTAGAGTTGAGGCAAATCTTGTTCATGCGCAGCCCGTTGGCGCGGTTGCGGCTGTTGGGTGGTATAGAGCTTCCCCCGCGACCGTTGTCGCAATCGGAGGAGTTTGAGCTGTTGGAGACGCAACGGCGCTCGGAAGTGTTGCGCGCGGGGGGTCGTGATTTGGAGGGTGACGGAGGCGTGCGGCGGCGGAATCAACGGGAGTGATAAACACGCACGATATACATAGGTGTCAATAGAATTATTATTATAGGTAAGATATCAGGTCAATATATACGGTGTCAGTCTTATTTATGCAACTCTTGTGTGGCGTTCGCTTTTTTTGACAGTTCGGTTGCCACTTATCAGCAAACCGCAACTTATTACCTCCCCCTGTAACTCACCACGTTCCGCATCACGGAGTTTTGTTTCTCCAGCAGCGAGTCCATGCGGTCGCTCATCTTGGTCAACACTGTGTCTTGCGTCTCCATTTTTTTCGCGAGTTGCTGCACCAGCGCCAAAACGGGATCGGTGGGAATTTCTTCGATCGTCGGTTCGACCTCCGCAGGGTCAACCGCTACCGTCTTCCTCACCACGCGCGTAACTTCCGAAAGAGACTTGTTGAACTTTTTGCCGTCGGTACCGTCGCCGGAAGCGCCGAGCAAGTCATCCACGCTCGGCGCCTCTGGTTCCGCCGCCGCTTCCTTCTCACCCTCCTTCTTCTCCGCCGCGTCCGCGATGGCGCTGAACATCCGACCGCCCTTCATGATCTTTCCCCACCGCTTCTTCGCGGGCGAGTGCTTTGCCGCAACGAAGCGCGCCAGGTGGATCCGCTGGAAAACCTCCTGCGCGGATTTCTTCTTCTCCTGCATCTCAACGCCCTCCTTCTTGGTTTCCGTGGATGTGATTTGCGACATGGACGCGAGTTCTGTTTGTGTATCAGAGATCTCACCGCGGTCGCGCATGGATTTGTTCCGCGACGCTTCCACGTCGGCTTTGATCTCCGCCAGCCTGACGCGCGCGAAGTCCATGAGCAAGTCGCCCATCTCGGGGTGCATCCCCACCAGCATCTCCATGTCGTCCCGGGACAGGGTACACAGCTGGCACTGGCGCATCGCGGTGGTGGTGTACGGCCTGATGTCGGACAGGCCAGCAAGGCAAATGACACCGAAGAAATCACCCCCTTTCATCGGCGAGGATAGCAGCTCATCTCCCTGCACGGAAAGCTTGACCATCCCGGATTTGATCACGAACATCTTATCCGCGCGGTCACCCTCCACGGTGAACGCCTCGCCGGCGGTGGCGTGGTACGCTTTCAACTCCAGGCACACGTCCGCGAGGGTCCTGTCGGTCAACGTCGCGAACAGCGGGACTCTGCGCAGCACCGCGCCGTACATGTGTAACACCACTTCCGACCGGAGCAGCTCGGGAAGGCGCTCAAATATTTTCTGTTCGTCGAAAACGGTTCGGTTTGAGTATAACCTCTCGTGGAACCGGATCACGCGCATGCCCAACTCTTTCGGCACGGATTTCGACGCCAGAAACTCCTTCAGCTCGCCCATCATCTGCAGGTACGCGGTTTCCGCCACGCCATCTCGGGTGATCAAATCCCCGATACTACCAACAATAAGCGCGAACGTGAAACCCCCGATGCCCATGGCGAAAATCGAGAAACCCTGTTCGATGCCCGTGCTTCCCGTGATGTCGCCGAAACCCACGGTGGTCATCGTGGTAAAGCTCCAGTAGAAGGATATTAGGTACATCCGCGGGACGGACGTGATGTCCGTGGTATCCGCCACCCCAGCGACCCACCCCAAATCCCCCGCGGTGGTACCACAAAGGTACCACAAACACGCGATGACGTGCGCGCAGTACGTGATTGAGAAGAACATCTTGATCAGGACGTATGATTCGAACAAACGCGGGAACGTGTGCTCCAAGCGTTCCATCAAGTCACTGATGCGCCTTAATCGAATCAACTTAGTCAACCTCACAAGCCTCAACACGAACTTCAGGATATTCTTGTCGTTCGCATCAAGGTTATCACCAGGCGTGGACTCTTCGTAGATTTCCAGAATGTACGCCATGGGGAACACGGCGATTAGATCCAGGAAAAACCACGACCGGAAGTACACGTTCCGAATCTCAACCGGATCTTGAATCAAGTACTGGTTCTGCCACTCGTCCCTGATTATGAAACACGTTCGTAGACACACGAAAAGGTCACAGATGAACAGGATGTCCACCACGAGTTCGAACCAGTACAGCCCACCGAACACCTCCGACGTGCGGTCCGTCTCAAGCGTGAACCCGACACGGATGGGTTCCATGATCGCGACGTAAATCACTAACAAAGCGAGCAACGAGTCCCACAGGTTTATGAAATCACTCTTAGGAAAGAACAGCCACCCCGCTTTCGGGCCCCAATAGTTTGGGATCTTGGTGGATTCTAAATTCAGCACGCGCTTGTACTCCACGCCTTTGATCTCGCGATTATCAAAATATATTTCCTTCTCCACGCCGCACGCCGGGACGTACTCGCCGAAGACGCCGCTGGCTAAATTCGCCTGCGCCGACGACATGGCGCCCTTGATGAACTTCTGCGTGTCCATCGACTTGAGCTGGTTCCCCAGGCTAGCGACCGAAGACCCGGCGTTCAGGGCCGCGCTCGTTCCCGCGGTGAGGGTCTTTGAACCCAGCTTCGCCGCCTTACTCCCGAGCTTGATCGACTTCTTCACCGCCTTCTCGCCCAATGACAGCACGGAGCTTAACTTTGGGGAGGTCGACTGCCGGGAAAGAGACTTGCCCGAGTCATCCCGGGACGGAGCACCGGAGGACGGCGAGCCTTTGCCGGACCCGGAGTTGTCGCCATCGCCACTCGTCGCTCCGAGCCGAGACGGGGTCTTCACGGGGGGCACGGGCGGAGTGTTCGACATATTTTACCCCGTACCGCGATCGGAGCAGATCAACACGTGACCTTCCGGGTTCGGACGTATAAGTGAACAGCCACCCGCACAATACACGTCACGCGATTGACCGCGTACCGTAGCACCAGTAGAGTCTCCGGACAACGGAGACACGCCCGGCGCGGTGTGCACTGGGACTCACGGGGTACTTGGATTCAACCTCGATGTCGGATATATAGGAGTGACCGGGGGTTTACTGACCGACCAGGTGGTCACCAGGTTGTATGAGCAAACAGTCATACGAGTAGCAAACGCATCGCGTAGACTTTTCGTGTCAGTTCTTGCCCTCACCGTGACTGTTCTTTTTCCAAAATAAATCCCTTACAACCGTCCTCCCTCTCTACCCCTTATCCTATTCATAGATATTCACTTCCTCTTCCCTAGCTCCGTGACCGTCCACCCCCCAGTCCCGTCCGCGTGCAGGTTCAGTTTTTTGTGGTGGTGGTTTTCGAGTTCGGGCCGGTGCGCGATCGAGAAGCACGTTATTTTCTGCTTCGTCAAGGATTCGTAAAATTTCTTCTCCTCGTCTGGATTGATCGCGCTCGTGGCTTCGTCCAGAACAGCACAAGATGGCTTCCGAAAGAACACGCGCGCCAGCCCCACTCGCTGCTTCTCCCCCCCTGACAAGACGTCCCCCCAGTCGTGTTTCTTTAAATTTAAGCCGTCTGGGTTATTGACGAGTTTCTGTAGGTTCACGAACGTGAGCGCTTCGAGAACTTTTTCGTCGAGTTCAGCGCTTCGTTTTTGGAGGTCAACGGTAGATGCGTTGGAGTCGTTGTAATCATCATCACCTCCACCACCCCTTAGGAGTTCCTCCACCGAGTCCGGGTAGATTACCTGGTCTCGTAACGTGCCGAACGCGAGGTACGGCTTCTGGGGGACGTAAAAGACATCTCCTGATTTACTTTTTGAATTAGACGGTCGCGACACGGATCCGTTACTCGGCGCCCACAGCCCGGCTAAAACTCGAAACAGCGAAGTTTTCCCTGCGCCGTTCGCGCCGGACACGAACAAGTTCTCGCCCTGAGTCAAGGTAAGGTTCAGGTCCTTCACCAACAACCGACCGTCCGGCGAGTGAACCGTCACGTCGTTGAAGGAAAACGAACCGTTTGCAGAGGATGTAATGACTGACGCGCTATGCGGAGATTCAGTCATCTTTGCTTTTTCTTGCTCGTTTTTGTCCGAGTCCACCGCTTCCAACAACTCAACCACCCGCGCCGTGAACCCTGATAACCGCTGAAGTTTCTTGTACACCATCATCAAGTCCCCAATACTCGAAGACGCGGATTGAATCAACGTGTCGCTCTCTCTGTAAAGGGAAGCGATTTCAGCGGAAGATCGTGTCGTCGTGTCCGCCAAGAACGGAAACGCAAGCACCGGCCACCCCACCATGCTCGCGAAATACTTAATGAAGTACTGATCCACCATCCCTTGTTTCCACTGGAGGTAAAAGTAAAACCGGCTCCATCTAGTGACGTTCCTCAACCGTTCATTCAGGATCACTTTTTCACGCCCAGCGCCTCGGAGAAACGCAACCTCTTCGGCGTGGGTGATTAGTCTACTATGCGCTCTTCTAAAGTCCCCTTCCAACTTCTGAGTCTTGGCGATGTACTCTGAAAACGGCGGCGAGATGGATTTAATAATGCCGCCGCTCATGAGGAAGTACCCGTACAACACACAAAGACCTCGGTACCCCATGTTCTGCCCCATCCTATGTGTGCTTAGAATCACATCTAATAAGGGCTTGAATGTCCGGGAAAATAAATCAGAAGCCGTGTGGCAGAACTGGTGCAAGTCATCCGCGATTCTCTGATCCGCGTTGTCCAGATTTCCGACTCGCAAAACAGCGGCTCGGTAATACGCTCCTCCAGATAAATATTCACGATGCACCCTTTCAGTCAGCCTTTCCCGAAAACTGACCGTGATTTCGTTCGTCAGATACTTCAAGCTACTGTTGACAACAGACGCGCAGACACCGCTGACGAAGAAGTCCCCCAACACGAGGAAAAACTTTTTCCAGCTCCGTTCCATCACCGCGCGTAAACCGTCGCCGCCTTTCCGCGCGATGCGCAAACTAATGAAACTCCGGCTGACCAACATCAGGCTTTGAATGTATAACAAAGTGGCTTCTTTGCTGGTTAAATTAGGCACCACGATCCTTAAAATAAACGTTAAGCGATTCAGGAACAAAGCATCAACAGCCGCAGTTTTGCGGGGAGGGGGGGTTGGTTGTTGGGTTTGTTTTGTAGCGACCATAGCGCTGGTTGGATTTAATGTGCTCGGTGCCGAATTCGCAATCGCCTCATCTCGAGCCGGGCCTCCCTTGGCATCACCACCGCGCGTTCGTTCCGTATGTGACCCTTTCAGTTCCTGTTTAATCGTATGTGCCTTACGTCGTTGCGAACGCGCAGCGCTGGCGACCTTGAACTGCGCGGCGAACTCGAGAGCGCTGGTTTGGTGCGCGGTGAACAGCGCCAAGGACGTTCCCGCCAATGCGAGGGTGAAACACAGTCGTCGATCCGAAACGTAGTCCGCTGTGACTTTGGAAACCACGTCGGCGAAATCGCGTGCTAGACCTCTTGGTTTCGCACCGCGAGGCGCCATCGCGACGGCGGGCGATACGCGAAACCCAACCCACGAAACGCGGACGCACGCGCACCGGAATGAGGTCAAAAAGTTGAAGGAAAAAGAAAAGAAAAGAGAAGAAAAAGAGAAGAAAAATCAAAATCTTGGACTCGCATTCAATGACACCCCCCTCCCTCCCTCATTTGTTCAGGCTTTTAATGAACCCGTCCAGCGCAAACTCTTCCTGGTACTGCGTTTCGTCCCACAAGTCGTCAAGGCCAGTCAGGGCTTGCTTCAGGCCGCCCGCGACGGCGTCGGCGGCGGCGGCGGAGGCGCCTTGTTTGTTTGTCGAAACACCCGCGCTCGCCGCGCCCCCTCCCTTCTCCGCTGTGAACAGCTCCAGCATCTGCCCCGTGTCCATCGCGCTTAGTGACATGTTGTCCGAGTTCACCACCGCATTGGCGACGTCCAGTTTGAACCGCTGAAGCGACATGACCTTCTCTTCCAGCGTGCCTTTGGTTAACAGTCGGTAAACGTTGACGGTTCGCTTTTGGCCTAATCTGTGCGCGCGGTCCATCGCTTGAAGATCCTTCTGCGGGTTCCAGTCGTGCTCGAGGAAAATCACTGTATCTGCGCTGGTCAGGTTCAGACCAAGACCCCCAACGTGCGTGGTTAACAACAACACGTCGATTGAGGGATCGGCGTTGAACTTCCTGACGACGTCGAAGCGCGCAGTCGGGGCGACGCCGCCGTCCAGCCGGAGCCAGGAAACTCCATTCAACTCGCCGTTCACGCCAAACAACTCATCCTCCACTAAATCAAGCACGTTTTTCAGCTGCGAAAAAATCAACACACGGTGCCCAGCGCCTGATCCTCCGCTCGAACCTCCTCCACCCTCAGGATCCACCTCTGCTAACTTATCAGCCCCCACGCCGCAGTCAAGCAGGATCTGCTTCAACGCCCTGAACTTCGGTGACCAAGACTCTTGGGTTCGCGGCCCTAGACCTGAAATCACGCCGCCCTTTTTACCGCCAACCGCCGGCGTCACCAGCCGCGGATGCGAACACAACTTGCGCAGGTACTGCAACGCTTGGAACACGTGAGCAGTTCCGGTGGTACCTGGAGTATTGGTACTAGTTCCTGCTGCCGCAATTTCGCCCGCTGTGCCCGCACCTCCCTCTCCAACTCCTTGTCCTTTCACCACCTGTTCGATATCGCTCTTCACGCTCGATCCCTCAAACGCGTCGTACAGCTTTTTCTGGTACGCCGACAAGTCCACATACACGTCTTGGATGATCTTCGGGGGCAGGTCTTTCAACACCTCGTCCTTCGTGCGGCGCATCACGAACGGCATGACTTGCTTATGTAATTTTCCAGTGGCAAGAGCGCCTTGCTCGGTGAGCCCTCCACCTTTTTTTGCGGCAGCAGATCTCGCCCCTGCGATCCCGTACACGCTCCTGAACTCCCTCTCCGTTCCCAAAAACCCCGGCATCAGGAAGTCGAACAGCGACCAAAGCTCGACGACGTCGTTTTGAATCGGCGTGCCGCTTAACAACAACCGGTGTTCCGCTCTTATCTTCTTAACCGCCTGGGTTACCCGGGATTTCGGGTTCCGAATAGCGTGCCCTTCGTCCAAAATGCAGTAACAATAGGACTTGTTAGTCAGCAAAAAGTCAGCATCTGCTCTTAATGAATCATAAGACGTTATGATCACGTCGTGTTTTCCTTCTGTAATTTTTGGTCTCAACGCAGTTCTTTCACCTGGGTTACCCTGGTACTCTAATGGGTTCAGGACATCCAGCCCAACGTATTGCTTAATTTCGTCTGCCCAGTGGCCAACTAAAGTAGGGGGGCAGATCACTAACGCAGGCAGAAACGGCAGCTTTTCCTTGCGTCGCTCCACCACAGTCGCCGCTAGGATGCACGTGCTTTGTAAAGTTTTCCCGAGACCCATGTCGTCGCAAAGCGCGCCGTGCAGTTTGAACCTGCGTAAAAACGCTAACCAGTTGATGCCTTCCTGCTGGTACGGCCGCAACGTCTTTGTGATTTTGAAGGGCAATTTAAAGTCTTCCACTTTAGAGTTATCCAGTAAAGCTTCTAAAAACGCGCCATCCGCTTCGCTTCGTTTCTTTTGTGTCTCGGTCAAAGTTGAAGGAGGCGCTACGCCTCGCGCTAGGGGTAACAGAGGAACCAACTGGGCAAACGATTTCGTCGCCATCGTGCGCGTCTGGTCAACAGGGTCGGACATGCGGCCCATTAAAGGGACCAACAATAAAACGCAGAAGGGGGCTAACGCAGGTCCTAACGAATCAACTAAACAGTGCGCCACGTGAGACGCGCCTCTTCGCGCGCCAGCCGCGTCGTCGGCTTCGCCTGCGTTTTCAAGCGCCGGCACTACTAACGTCAAAATTTTCGGAACCACTGTGTCGGGATCCGCCTTGGCCAACGCCGCGAGCGCGCCACTCGCGCACTGCTGCAATGCAGGCGAGGCGTCCTTCGCGGTACAAGCTTGGAAAGTAGGGGTTATTAACTCGAGAACTTTGTCCTTCGTGAGTTGCGAAAACGTTCCAGTGCCAGACCCTAAAAGTTTCCCTCCAAGAGTTTTCAAAACAGAACATGCGTCCACCACTTGTTGTTTCGGGACTTTTTCAACCAAAGCGCTCCCATCGACGTTCGTACAAACGAGCGGTGCGTACATAGCCTCCCACAATTTCGGAACAGAATCAAACAACTGATCGCCAAACACGTCGCACAGCGCCAAAAGCGTTTGCTCCGCGCCTCTGCGGGCGATGTACGCCTCGGAATGGCCGTCTTGCAGTTTCGCGGCGCGCTCCGCAACCTCCATCGCAGCGTCATCCCACTCCGCTCTCGGCGTCTCTTGTGGATCGCTCACCGCCAGCGAGACGACGTTGCCCGCGATTTTGTTCACAGGCGAGGGGG
>MDSY01025532.1_pt1 | contig 35435 bp, 30 predicted proteins | sample 811131 | NCBI WGS metagenome assembly MDSY01 (sample SAMN05326643, study PRJNA326480) | marine metagenome | isolation source: seawater | place: Atlantic Ocean: South West | collected 2010 | reverse complement strand
ATGCCGAATGACCAAAGGCTGATCATGGTCGTGACTGATCCTAAGAATAAAAACAACACAAGCGAGGCGCGCATCTGGCGTGGTGGTGCCTGCTGGGCCAAGACATAAAGTGCCACCACCATGCCACCGACACTGGCCAACCCTGTGGCAACTCCGGCCAGCCAGCCGGATCCATAAAGCCCCCAGTTGCTCACCAAAAATGGTATCCGCACCCGCGCCAATTGCAGGGCTGCAAGGACGACGATCACACCCAATGCTACGAATTTGGACTGTTCGGGCGCAATCGCAGTGGTGAGGGCCAAACCAAAAGGAACCCCAAGCGTGGAGCCTATCGCCAGCCCAATCGCGACCTTTCGGTTGGCCTCCTGCCAACCGCTGCGCAACATGAACAACGAGGCGGTCATCTCAAGCCACCAGCATATTGGGATCAGCTGCACGGGGGGGATGATCAAAGCACCAGAGGCCATCACTATTGCTGACAGCGCGAAGCCGGAAAATCCGCGCACCATTCCGGCGGTCAGGCAAATCAAAGCAAGAATTAAGATCTCTTCACCGGTCAGCGCCAGCAACGCCGCCGAACCCGTCATCATGGATGCATTTCACTGGCGATTAAAGCCACCCCCTCTGGTATTTTACGCACTGGTAGGGAGCTATATGCTAAGCGATAATAGTTTTTTGGGGCATCCTCAATGGTGAAAAAGGGCCTGCCCGGCTCGATCAAAACGCCCTTGCTATGCAGCCTTTTTGCCACAATCTCAGTATCCACACCCTCTGGTGCGCGCATCCAAAACGAGCTTCCACCAAAGGCGCCTTGACCTGCGACTGTGAGGCTAAACTGCAAAAAGGACTCTTCCATAGCCAGCCGCCGTTCGTGAAAGGCTTTTCCCATTCGTCGGATCAAAGCATCGTAATGACCCAGAGAAAGGAAATAGGCGGCAGTGCGTTGAATATGACCGGGGGGGTGACGCAGAACGGTGGAGCGCAGCGCGCGCGCCTCGCGTATGAAATGTTTCGAGCCAACCAAATAGCCAAGCCGCAGCCCGGGAAATAAAGATTTGGAGAAACTGCCCACATAAATTACTCGGCCTTCTCGGTCCAAGGACTTCAAAGCTGGCGATGGCGCTTTGAGAAAAGACATCTCAAATTCGTAATCATCCTCAACGATCAAAAAATCCTGTTCGGATGCGCATTGTAACAGCGCCCGCCTGCGGTCCAAAGGCATTGTAGTCGCTGTGGGGCACTGATGCGATGGGGTTGTAAAAACAACATCGACATCTGCTGGCAGAGCGCTCGGTGGCAGCCCACCAGCATCCACTTCGATGGAGGCAACTTGGCAACGCGATTGGGTGAGGATATCACGCAGAGACGGGTAGCAGGGGTTTTCTAAAGCGGCTGTGCGCCGTTGGTTGAGCAAAACATTGGCCGATAGCCATAGCGCATTCTGTGCTCCCATGGTTACCAAAACCTCATCAGGCTCGGCCTTGATCCCACGGCGGGGCAGGGGGTGGCGCAGGATGAATTCGATCAGTTTGGGATCATCACGATCGAAATAGTCGGATGTTAAAGCGTCGTAATCTTTGGATCCCAAAGCCTGCAAAGCACAGAGCCGCCAATTGGACCGATCAAACAAGGTTTCATCGGCCTGCCCGTAGATAAAGGGATATTTGTACTTACCCCAATCCTGCGGTTTGGTTAGGGACACTCCACCAGAAAATTTCTGACCAATAGCACGGCTCCAATCGACCTTGTCTTCGCGCGGTGTGATGGCGAATTTGGTTGGTTGTGGCGCGTTTTCACTGATGTAATACCCACTGCGGCCCCGGCTGGTTAGATAGTCATCGGCCAAAAGCTCGGTGTAAGCCAAGGTTACTGTGATGCGGCTGACAGACAAATGCTTGGCCAGTTTGCGGCTCGAGGGCATCTTCTCACCGGGGCGAAACCGCCCACTGAGGATCGCCTCAGCCACCAGCTGTTGGATCTGGTTTTGTAACGTGCCCTCTGCATCGGGAGGCAAAAAGAATGTCTCTTCGGGAATCGCCATTTTGGACTGAAGCCTATGCATGTTCTGGACCTAATCATTGTCCAGATTTGTCCACTGTGTCTAGAGAATTTTCTGACTTGAGACTGGTGGCACTTGCTCAGGACATAGCCCTTATAGATTTAATAAAATTTTAACCATTTGTTATTAAATGATATAATAAAATATTTAAATATGTTCTCGTAGTGTCCAAAAATTATTGAAAAACAAACCAAATTATATAAAGAAATTCTTTTTTCAGCAGGGAAAAATGCAAATCATCAAAAATGCCATAGAATGGGCCCAAGGGATTGCATGCAGAGCAACAGTTTTGCTCTGCATGCTTTGTGGTTTTGGCTGCTCAGCCCGTGGTATTCACAATCATTAAGGACTTTTTTGAAAGCCAGAGTAAGCCTGAAAACAATCTGTTTTACGAAAATAAAAAGGTGAAGGCCCATACGCCCCCACCTTTGACTTTAACATCAGGGCGTCAGCGCTTACCGTAGTAAAGACCTACCACATGCTCCGCCTCTGCGAAAAATAGCCAGCGTTGAGCGAAGGTCCCCATTGCATTTAAAATCGCTGCCAATATCACCATCGGAACGTCATAAGAGATTATCAACAGCCCTAGAGGCGCAACGATCATCAGCACGAAAGCAATGATCCGCAGCTTTACTGCATGTTTGCGGCCGACCTTATGCACCATCTCCTTCAGAAGGTAGTTGTTGCCTGTATGTGGTGGCTCAAAAGCACGCACGATACCGCGTATCCCAAGGCCTGTGGCAGTGCCGATATCTGTGCCTCGGCCCTCAAAACGGCCATCTCCGGACAGCCATGCCACCAGCTGCATCACCCCAGAGAGCGCCAGAAAAATCGTCGCAGGCCACACCTGCATCGCAAGCAACCCGCCGCCACCCAAAGATAGTAACATGAACAAAACAGGCGTGCTCCAGTGGTTCCAGCGCGGCACAGTTTTGAGCTGCGCATAGATCATGGAAGTAGCAAATACCGTCAGCACTGCAAGTACAGCCCCGATATACCCCAAGGGCTGCCAAACCGCAGACATCAAAGACCCAATCGCAAACAGGCCCAGCACGGCCAGGGCGGCCACGGCAAGACAGCCCTCACGGCTTAACCAGCTGCTGCGCCACTGTGAGAAGGCCTTCAAAAACCGTTGTGGGTTTCCAAGGTGGAAGGTTGAAGCCAAAAGTCCGCCCCCCGCTAAGCCAAAGCCCAAAGCATAATACCCAAATGCTGCCCAGCCGCGCACGTCGGGTAGACCAAGGCCGAGCCATGTGAGCAATCCAAACCCAAGCCCAGAGGCCACGGTAAAGACAATTACAGAACCAGCAGGATGCATCAGATTTTCTCCAGAGCTTTATCAAGCCAACCCAAAAAACCTTTTTGAGTGTTAGCCACCGGCTCCAAATACGGAGCCAGAATGTCAAATTCTGGTATTACATCCTTGGGACGTGGGGGCAGATATTTGTTGACAGGTTTGGTGCCCAGCTCTGGCATCAAATCCATCCCGCCGCGCGCCGCGACCAATTGCGATACCTCGGAGGTTTCATCGCCCAAGTCCCCAAAATGCCGCGCGCCGGATGGGCAGGTACGGACGCAGGAAGGGACCCGGTCCACTTCGGGCAGGTTTTCGTTGTAAATTCGGTCAACGCAGAGGGTGCATTTTTTCATCACACCGGCAGCTTGGTCCATCTCGCGCGCACCATAAGGGCAGGCCCAAGCGCATAGGCCACACCCGATGCAGGCATCTTCATTGACCAATACAATTCCATCCTCTTGGCGCTTATAGCTCGCACCAGTGGGGCAAACCGTGACGCAGGGCGCATCATCGCAATGCAGGCAAGATTTAGGAAAGTGGATCAACTGCGCCGGTCCAGCCTCAGGCTGAACTTCATAGGAATGCACACGGTTGAGGAACGTCCCCGTAGGATCGGCGCCATAAGCATCCTGATCGGATAAGGGCGCACCATAGTTCTCGGTATTCCAGCCTTTGCAGGACACCACACAAGCATGACAGCCCACACAGGTGTCCAAATCAATGACCAGCCCTAGTTTCTTTTGGGTTGTTTTGGGTAAGGTTGTCATCTCATGGGTCCCCGTCTTGGTTGTGTTGCATTGCAGTGCTGAGGTGCGATCGCCCCGCTGAAAAATCCTGCACGCCCTTGGCGTACTCGTGGCCAATCCGCCGCCCATCGGGGCGGTCGCGGTTGCGCTCCATCCCATGTGGTTCGTCCACGGGTAGGATGTCAGCCGGCAGACCCGCGAAGCATCGGGTCGCGAAGGCGGTAAGATCAGCGTTGAAGGCTTCTGACTCTTCCCAGAAGGGAGAATGGCCAGAGTTTTGGTAGAGTTGGCCCTGTGAATTCGGGAAATGGGCCAAGGCCTGTTCGCCCATATCAGAGGGAGCCAGACGTTCATGCACGCCCCAAGCCACCCAGCAGGGTTTGGTTGTGGCTTCAGCCACCGCCCGGCGATCCTCTTGGCGCAACCGTGAGGCCGCGCGGACCACAGGCGGCACCAGCATGTTATAACCCACGGCCTTGGCCATCACCTCAGACTTGGGCTTTTGATAAAAACAGACATCAACAAAGGCATGCACCGCAGCCAGATTTTCGACCAGATCATCAGAATACATCCCCGTAGCCTTGGCCGATGGGTCATTGCGCACCTGTGCGGCTGAAGGAGGCAAATGCCGGCCTGTGGTGATCGAGGAGCCGATCAGCCCCACACCGGCCAAAGCCGAATCACCGAAATGCTCAAGATAATCCATCACTACCCAGCCGCCCATGGACCACCCCACCAAAAGTGGGGATTTGAGATCAAGGGTTTGGATGATCGTCTGGATGTCTTCTGCCCAAGGGTCGCTACTGTCATAGCAGGCCGGCTCCAAAGGTTTGTCAGATTGCCCATGGCCGCGCAGATCCGGCAAGATCAGCCGAAACTGACCCGCCAAAGCTGCTTGCCGCTCAAACGACAGGTGGCATTGTGACCAGCCATGTACCAAGATGATCGCCGGAGCCGCTTCAGGCCCCAGATCATGCACGCGAAGCTCAACTCCGCCATGGCCTGTTATGAGGTGGCTGCGTCTCACTTGCCTACCTTCCACTCCAGATCCTTAGGCCCTCGGCCCACCGGCGATTTGATTGGTGGCAGTTCTGGCGAACATTCGTCTGGGGCTTCACAGGCCTCGATCTTGACGCGCAGATCAAACCAAGCAGCTTGTCCGGTGACAGGATCAGAATTGGACCAGCGCATGCCATCGCCTTTTTCCGGCATCAGCTCATGTATCAGGTGGTTGAGCAAAAAGCCTTTGGTGGCCTCTGGTGCTTTTTCGTCCAAGGCCCAAGCGCCCTTTCGTTTGCCGATGGCGTTCCAGGTCCAGACCGTGTCCTCATTCAGGGCCGCCATATGGGCCACAGGAACCACAATCGCTCCATGTGCCGAGCTCACCCGCGCCCAGTCGCCTTCAGCAAAGCCATTGGCCTCCCAAATCTTCGTGGGGACAAACAGAGGGTTTTGCCCGTGAATCTGCCGCAGCCAGGCATTTTGCGTGCCCCAGCTGTGATACATCGCCATAGGGCGTTGGGTCAGGGCGTGGACGTTAAACTCAGAGGTGTCGACATTGTCGTCTTCAAAAGGCGCATACCAGATTGGTAGAGGGTCCAAGGTTTTTTTGATCCGTTCGCGCAGATGCTCTGGCGGTTGTCGTTCCCCATGGCCTTCTGCGGCCAGCTGGAATTTGCGCATTGGTTCGGAATAAATGTCGAACACATAGGGTTGAGGCGCGTCATAGATGCCAATCTTTACAGCCCAATCTTGATAGGCCGCATTCCAAGGTTTGTAGTAATTCGCCCCCTCCGGCACGTGGATTTCATAAAATCCGCCGTTGTCGATGTACGACTGCATCTGATCAGGGTTTGGCTTACCGCGTCCTTCTTCTGTGCCATCCTCACCACGAAAGCCTATTAAAGGCCCCACGCCGGGGCGGCGTTCATGGTTCACGATGTAATCAGCATAATTTTTGTACTTCGCGGAACCATCGTCATTCACAAAGCCCTTTAGACCTATGCGGGCGCCCAAATCAACCAAGACAGATTGGAAACCCCGCACATCACGGTCCGGCTCCACTACAGGCCAGCGGATGCTATCCGCCGCGCCATCAGCCTCGCAAATTGGGCGGTCCAACAGTGAGATACAGTCGTGGCGTTCAAGATAGGTGGTGTCTGGCAAAATCAGATCTGCATAGGCCACCATCTCTGAAGAGTAGGCATCAGAGTAGATGATTTTGGGTATCACATAGTCGCCGTTTTCATCCTTATCGGTCAGCATCTTCATGACGCCACCAGTGTTCATCGATGAATTCCAGCTCATATTTGCCATATACATGAACAAAACATCTATTTTATAGGGATCTCCCGCATGAGCGTTGGAGATTACCATATGCATCAACCCATGGGCCGACATTGGGTTTTCCCAAGTATACGCCTTATCGATGCGCGCTGGGCTGCCATCTTCTTTGAGGCATAGATCATCTGGCCCCTGCACATACCCCAAATGTGGACCATCCAGAGCAGCACCTGGGGTCACTTTGCAATGTGGTTTTGGATGTGCGGACACAGGTTTGGGGTAGGGTGGTTTGAAACGGAACCCGCCGGGCACTTCAACGGTGCCGAGGATGATTTGCAAGAGGTGCAAACTGCGGCAGGTCTGAAAGCCGTTCGAATGAGCTGAGACGCCGCGCATGGCATGAAATGACACCGGACGACCGATCATTGTCTCATGCTTGTTCCCGCGGAAATCTGTCCAAGGGTGGTCCAATTCAAAGGATTCGTCAAAGGCCACACGGGCCAAATCAGCGGCGATCGCGCGGATGCGTTCGGGTGCGATTCCGCAGCGTTCTGAGACATTTTCAGGCGTGTATTCATCAGACATATAGCGCTCAGCCAGATGCTGAAACACTGTGCGGTGGCCTTGATAGGTTGCGGCTAAGTCTGGGGTGATACCCTTGGTGTCAAAGGCCATTGGTTTGCCAGTTTCACGATCGATAACCAAAAGTTTGCCGTCTTTGCCGCGCAAAAGTAGACCCTTGTTTGGGCCTTCAGTGCTGTCCACCAGCGCAGGCGCATTAGTCAGCTGGGCCAAATAGTTGAGATCAACCTTGCCGGCTTTCAAAAGCAAATGCACCATCGATAAAATAAACAGACCATCGGTGCCGGGTGTGATGCCAACCCATTCATCTGCAATAGCGTTATAGCCGGTGCGGATGGGATTGACTCCTATCACCTTCGCGCCACGCGCCTTCAGCTTGCCCAGACCCATTTTTATCGGGTTGCTATCGTGGTCTTCTGCCACGCCAAACAGCATGAACAATTTGGTGCGATCCCAATCGGGCTGGCCGAACTCCCAAAATGCGCCACCCATGGTGTAGATGCCACCAGCCGCCATGTTCACCGAACAAAAGCCACCGTGGGCTGCATAATTTGGTGTGCCAAAACCCTGCGCCCAAAAGGAGGTAAAGCTTTGCGATTGATCGCGGCCCGTGAAAAACGCCAGCTTTTCTGGATTCTTTTTGTGAACTGGCTCAAGCCAATCTTGGGCTAATTGCAGCGCTTCATCCCAGGAAATTTCCTCAAACTCACCCGAGCCACGTGGTCCCACGCGTTTTAAAGGCGCGCGCAAGCGTGAGGGGGCGTTTACCTGCATGATGCCGGCTGAGCCTTTGGCGCAGAGCACACCTTTGTTAACCGGATGATCGCGGTTGCCCTCGATATAGGCTACTTTGCCCTCTTTCATATGCACGTTAATCCCACAGCGGCAGGCGCACATATAGCAGGTGGTCTTGCGGATCTCGTCACTCACTTTGGGTGATAAGTTGAGTTTTGGTTCTTCAAATCCCATAATTCGGACCCCCTATTGCCTGCTGGTCAGGTGTTTTGTACAGCGGATTGCGCCACTGTAACAGAAATTATGTCGACGATATCAGCGGCGGTACAACCGCGCGACAAATCATTTGCGGGCTTTGCAAGCCCTTGTAAGATAGGCCCAATGGCCTTGCCGCCACCGAACCGTTGTGCGATTTTATAGCCAATATTACCTGCATCAAGGTTGGGGAATATAAAAACATTGGCCTGTCCTGCCACCGGTGAGTTAGGGGCTTTGGCGATTCCAACTGAGGGCACCATCGCAGCATCAAATTGCAACTCGCCATCAACGGCGAGATCTGGCCGCAGATCGCGCACCAGTGCAGTGGCGTCAGCCACTTTGGTCACGCTGGCATGTTTGGCGCTACCACGGGTCGAGAATGACAGCATTGCGATTTTGGGATCAATGCCGGTCAATGCGCGCAGTGTCTCTGCTGAGGCAATCGCAATATCGGCCAGCTCTTGCGCGGTTGGATCGATCACCAAGCCACAATCCGCAAAGACATTTACTTCGCTGGGCAGGTCTGGGCGATTTTCAAACAGCATGAAAAAGAAGGATGATAAAAGCTTGGTGTCAGGCGCGGTGCCAATCACCTTCAGGGCGGCGCGAATGATGTCAGGTGTCGGATAAAGCGCGCCACCAATGGTGCCATCGGCATCCCCTGCTGCGACCATAGCTGCGGAAAAGAAATTGGCTTGCGATAGCTCGGCATGGGCCTTCTCTTGTGTCATGCCCTTGGCCGCGCGTTTTTGCACGTAGCTGTCAACATAGCCCGCAAGGCGTAGACTGGTCTTTGGATCTTCAATTCTGATATTACCCGTAGTGCCTGCGGCGGTGAGCGCTAACTGCACGGCTGAGGCTTCACCCACACAAATAATCGTGGCCAAATTGGAAACAGAGGCCGCAACTGCGGCCTCTGCAACGCGGGGGTCTGCACCCTCGCTTAATACAATGATAGGTTTGACGTCTGAGGTGACGGCAAGAATGTCTCGAAATGCCGTCACTACCAATCTCCCTATTCTGCGGCCATGTCTGCGGCGTCAATACCAGCCACTTGAACAGGCCTTTTCATCGCATCGCGACGGAAAGGCTCGCCCAGCTCTTGGTTCAAGATCACTTCAATCAAAGTGGTTTTGTTGTTTTCCATTTGATCTTTGATGGCTAGGTTCAATGCGGCTGTCAGCTCATCCATGGTTTCAACCTGAACACCGAGAAGGCCACAGGCCTGTGCTATACCTGCGTAAGATACTTTCGTATCCAGCTCAGTACCCACAAAGTTATCATCAAACCATAGTGTTGAGTTGCGCTTTTCAGCACCCCACTGATAATTTCGGAATACGATCTGCGTCACAGCTGGCCACTCGTCACGACCGATAGCTGTCAGCTCATTAACCGCAATCCCGAAAGCGCCATCGCCTGAAAAACCTACAACCGGCACATGTGGCTGACCGATTTTTGCCCCCACAATCGATGGTAGACCGTAGCCACAAGGACCAAACAGGCCCGGCGCTAGATATTTGCGGCCTTCGTCGAAAGATGGATAGGCATTGCCAATGGCGCAGTTATTGCCGATATCAGAAGAGATAATCGCATCTTTAGGCAAAGCCGATTGAATAGCACGCCAAGCCATACGAGGCGACATCCAGTCAGGCTTGTCAGCGCGCGCGCGTTGGTTCCAAGTTGTGCCCGGATCGTCGTCTTCGTGATCCATAGAGGTCAGCTCTTGTGCCCAAGCGGATTTGGTTTTTGCGATCAAATTTTTACGATCTTCACGACCCGTATCGCCGGCACTGTCTGTCAGACGCGCCAAAATGCCTTGTGCTACTTTTTTCGCGTCACCAATGATACCAACTGCAACCGGCTTAGTTAAACCAATACGATCTGGGTTTATATCAACCTGAATGATCTTCGCTTCCTTTGGCCAGTAATCAATGCCATAGCCTGGAAGTGTTGAGAACGGGTTCAAACGTGTACCCAAGGCCAGAACCACATCAGCCTGTGAGATCAATTCCATGCCTGCCTTGGAGCCGTTGTAGCCTAAAGGACCTGCAAACAGCGGGTGTGAGCCTGGAAAGGCGTCATTGTGCTGATAGCCCACGCAAATCGGCGAATCCAAACGCTCAGCCAATGCGGCCACGGCGTCAAACGCATTGGCCAAAATCACGCCAGCACCGTTCAAGATTACTGGGAATTTCGCGTTGGAGATCAGAGCTGCTGCTTCTGCAACTGCTTCATCACCACCCTGTGGGCGCTCAAATGCAATGATTTTTGGAAGCTCAATGTCCACAACCTGTGTCCACATATCGCGCGGGATGTTGATCTGTGCTGGGGCAGATGCACGATGTGCTTGCATAATCACACGGCTGAGAACTTCGACAACCCGTGTTGGGTCACGTACTTCTTCTTGGTAAGCCACCATGTCTTCGAACAATTTCATTTGTTCAACTTCTTGGAATCCACCTTGGCCGATTGTTTTGTTTGCAGCTTGTGGTGTGACCAGCAACAATGGTGTGTGGTTCCAATAGGCTGTTTTAACAGCTGTCACAAAATTGGTAATGCCTGGACCGTTTTGGGCGATCATCATCGACATTTCACCCGTGGCGCGTGTGAAGCCATCGGCCATCATGCCGGCAGAGCCTTCATGGGCACAGTCCCAGAACATGATCCCAGCTTTTGGAAAAATATCAGAAATTGGCATCATGGCAGAACCAATGATCCCAAATGCGTTACGAATGCCGTGCATTTGAAGCGTTTTTACAAATGCCTCTTCGGTGGTCATTTTCATGGGGCAGCTCCTTAAAAGCGTAATAAGGCCACGGGAATCCCCCACGGCACGCCTAGGTTCTAATTCTGCCTTTCTATTAGGGCATAGGCAATGACATATTTAGGGCCAGTTAATACCCTCGGATAAGGCCAAATCAAATTTTGGCTCAGTTGGTTAAATTTTGAGACCGCTGGCGCTTTATTTTAAAGAGCCAATCTGCTGCGGGCGCCAGGAAGCCAAAAAAATAGCCTTGCGTCTGCTGGGTTCTCAGTGCGCGGACATCATCCAACTGACTTTGCATTTTCAATGTCCTCTGCAATAATTTTAGCCCAATTACGTTGGTTATTTCGATGAGACTACGCATGATTCTGATATGACTTTCACCGATTAAGTTTTGTATGGAACTTCGGACGATCTTTAAGATGTCGATCGCTTCTTCCATCGTTTGATCAGGGTACAATTCACCGACCCTGACCGTTGCCGTGCGTATGAACTTGCGTCCCAAGACCTAAAAATATATGTCCAGCGTCACTCTGCTAAAACGCTCCGCCACCTGCGCCTCATCTCCAAACTACAGCCATGCAGAACCACCCAAAATTCATCGCGCCCCAAGACGATCGACAAAATCTCTTAGATGACAAACCGCGACCATCGCGTCAGTGATCATGATCAAAAAACGGATCGCCCTCCTCATGACCATAGGTGTCATTGACCGTTTTGGATCATCCAAATCGACGAACCGTGATAGCTAGGAGTTGGATTGGCGCGATTTGCGAATTATGCACGCGGATCTTGCGCCGTTCTCGCTGCATCTGGGTCAACCGCCAGATTGCCGCCCTCGGCGTAACGGACATCAATTATGCGATTAACGCACTAAATATAAAAATATAATTTTAAGATTAAACGCGAGTCTTGGGTTAAAAGCATGATGGAAACGTGGCGCTAAATGACAGAAATGCCTATTCACCTAACGGCAGTAGCGCAATTTCTCATACTAGAACGCTTGAGCTATAGCCGTTTGCGGTTTACCACCTGTGAAGAAAAATTCTAACACTGGAGCTCTCCTATGGCCGACTATAAGTTCGACACCCTATCGTTACATGCTGGTCAAAGCCCTGATTCACGCTTCGGCAGCCGCGCCGTTCCTATTCACCAAACTACCAGTTATGTGTTCGACAGCACCGAGCATGCGGCGGCCTTGTTTAACATGGAAGTTGGCGGGCATATCTATTCGCGACTGACCAATCCGACAGTGGCCGTGCTAGAGCAACGCTTGGCGGCGCTTGATGGCGGGGTGGCCGCGATTGCCACCGCTTCGGGCATGTCAGCCTTGTTCGTGACGGTCTTGGCGCTGTGTTCTGCGGGTGATCACATTGTCAGCTCATCACAGATGTATGGCGCGAACATCAACCTGTTTGAGCATACACTAAAGCGCTACGGCATCGAAACCACATTCGTCCCACCCAACAATCCAGCCGCCATAAAAGATGCCATTCGGCCCAATACAAAGATGGTCTTTGGAGAGGTGATTGGCAATCCTGGCATGGACATCATGGATGTGCCCGCAGTGGCCGAAATCACCAAAGCTGCAGGCATTCCATTGGTCATTGATGCCACGTTCAACACCCCTTGGATGATCAAACCCATTGAATTGGGCGCCAATGTGGTAATCCATTCCCTTACCAAATGGATGGGTGGCCATGGCATCGCCTTGGGTGGCGCGGTTATTGATGGCGGCAACTTCGATTGGGGGCAAAACGACAAGTTCCCAACCCTGACCACGCCTCATTTTGGCTATCAGGGCGCCATCCTTTGGGAGGAGTTTGGCCCAGCAGCATTGTCCGTGCGCATTAGAACTGAAGGCATGATGAACGTGGGACCCTGCATGTCGCCGCAGAATGCATTCTACATCTTGCAGGGCCTCGAAACCCTTGGGCTGCGCATGGAAAAACATATGTCCAATACTGCAGAGATGCTGGATTTCTTGGTCAATCACGAACAAATCGCCTGGGCCAAACACCCCAGTCTCGCCAATCACCCTGACCATGAAGCCGCCATGCGCTTGATGCCAAAAGGCCAAGGCTCAATTATTGCTTGTGGCATAAAAGGAGGCCGCGATGCCGGTCGTGCCTTCATTGAAAACGTACAATTGGCCAGCCATTTAGCCAATGTTGGTGACGCGAAAACTCTGGTCATTCATCCAGGATCAACCACCCATTCGCATATTTCAGCCGATGCGATGGCGTCAGCCGGTTTGACTGATGACTTGATCCGAATTTCTGTTGGTCTTGAGGATATAAAAGACCTCAAGGATGACTTCAAACAAGCGCTCCGAACCGCAGGGAAATTGACCGCTGCGAAAGGAGCAGGCGCATGAGGATCACGCTAAACAATACCGAAATTTTCGCCTCTACCGGCGGCCGGGACTTTGATCCCGCAGGCAACGTGGTGCTATTCATCCATGGATCGGGCCAGTCCCACCTCGGCTTCATGCTGCAACACCGCTTCTTTGCAAACCGGGGCTGGCAATGCATCACCCCTGATATGCCAGGCCACGGCCTATCCAAGGGCGAGTCTCTGACAAGAGTTGAAGCCATGGCCGATTGGTACGCTGAGTTCATGCAGGCCACTGGCATCACCCAAGCGATATTGGTCGGCCATTCTATGGGCGGCTTAATTGAGTTGGAATTGGCAAGCCGTTACCCGCATCTGGTCTCCAAAGCCGCTTTTATCAGCACTGCTTTAGCCATTCCAGTAAATGATGCTTTAGTGGATTTGGCCGCCACAAAGGAAAGTGCCGCCATCGCTGCCATGATGGATTGGGGCCATGGCCCCTCGGGCCATATTCACGAGCATACGATGCCCGGCACCTCACATATGCTCTTTGGCAGTCGATTGATGGCTGGAAACTCTTCCGGGGCGCTGCATGCGGGCCTTGCGGCCTGCAATGCCTACGGCAACGGCCCCACAGCCGCCGCCGCTGTCACCTGCCCAACGTTGACAATCGTCTGTGGTCAAGATCGGATGACGCCCCGTAAAACTGGATTGGCCCTGCACATTGCGCTAAACGGGGCCTTGGTTGAGATACCCCATTCCGGCCATATGTCGATCACCGAGCAACCCTTCGACGTAAACAAAGCCCTCCGGGATTTTTTTTAATAAAAGCGAACACGGCATGACATTCAAACGCATCGCAGTCATTGGCGCTGGCACTATGGGATCCGGTATTGCGGGACAAATCGCAAATGCGGGCCATAACGTTTTGCTGCTAGATCTCACCACCAAAGCCACAGATTACGCTTTGGAGCGGTTGCAAAAATCTGAACCGGCACCTTTGCATCAGCACAGCAATATCGAGCTGATAGAGACCGGCACGATTGAAGCTGACTTTTACAAGCTGGCGGACTGCGATTGGATCGTCGAAGCCGTTGTGGAGCGCCTTGATATCAAGCGCGATCTCTACAAGCGTCTGGACGCAGTGATCAGTGGCACCTGCATCGTCACCTCCAACACCTCCACCATTCCAATCAAGCTTTTGGTCGCCGAGATGCCTCTGGCCTTCCGGCAACGCTTTGCAATCACTCATTATTTCAACCCGGTGCGCTATATGCGCCTGTTGGAATTGGTGCGCGGCGCCGATACACGCCCTGAGGTCATAGAGCGCCTGTCCGCCTATAATGACGAGGTCTTGGGTAAAGGTGTGGTGCCCTGTCATGACACTCCAGGGTTTCTAGGAAATCGCGTGGGGGTATTTGCGCTCCAAGTGGGCATGGATGAGGCCTTCAAACAGGGACTCTGCATCGAAGACGCAGATGCTTTGATGGGGCGCCCGATGGGTATTCCCAAAACTGGGGTCTTTGGGTTGTATGATATGATCGGCGTCGATTTGATGTCTGATGTGGTCGACACATTGGGCGACATTCTGCCCGAGCAAGACGTATTTCACGCGGTTGGTCGCTCTAACAATCCAGCAAATACCTTGATCAGTCAGATGATTTCTGAGGACTTCACGGGTCAGAAATCTGGCAAGGGTGGGTTTTACCGCGACGATAAGGCGATTGATCTCACCACGGGCATCCTGCGGCCACGGATCTCCACGTTGCCACCCATGGCCCAACAAGCGGCCATGGCTCAACAAGAGAACCGAGAAACTCTGTCATTAATGATCTCTGGCGAGGGCTCTCACAGTCAATTTTGCCGCAACTTTCTGGGCCGTGTGCTGGCCTATGCAGCCGCTTTGATCCCCGAAGTCACCCGTACCCCGCAAGACATAGATGACGCCATGAAAATGGGTTTCAATTGGATTCGTGGCCCGTTTGAAATGATCGACGCCTTGGGTGCGCAAACGGTGATCAAATTGGCCCAAGAGGCTAGTTGTGAGATCCCAATGGCACTTGCAGCCTCCGCAGAACAAGGACCGTTCTATGCGGTCGAAAACCAAACCTTGATGGTGCGTTGCTTCGACGACATGCACGTGCTGAAACCTGTGAGCCTGCCCGAAGGCACTCAGCGTTTTAGCCTCACCCGGCGTACCCTTCACCCCATCGCCAGCAACAGTGCCGCCAGCCTATGGGCCCTGCCTGGGGATTTGCGGCTGGTAGAATTTCATTCCAAAGCTAATGCTCTGACGGCTGACAGCATGGTCATTGTCCGCGAAGCCGCTGCAGATCATGGCAAGGGTATTCTCATTCATAATGATGCGCAGCATTTTAGCGCAGGTGTCGATCTCAATCGGTTTTCTGATTTTATCGCTCGTGAAGCGTGGGACGAGATGGACAGCTTTCTCAATGACTTTCAGCAGGCCGTAGCCGCGTTGAAATACTGCCCCGTGCCCGTAATCGGCGCGCCCTCTGGCCTATCGCTTGGTGGCGGATTTGAAGTCCTTTTGCATTGTGACAAACTTATCACCCACGCAAATTCTGTGCTCGGTTTGGTCGAAAGCGGCGTGGGCGTGGTGCCCGGTGGTGGGGGCGTGAAAACGACCTATCAGCGCTGGCTTGCAGCCAGCCAAGACCCGGAAGTCGCCGCTTGGGAAACGTGGATGCAAATTGGTTATGGCAAAACTGGTGAAAGCCCTGAACAGGCTGCAAAACTGCGCTACTTCGTCCCCGGTCACGATGAAACCGTTATGAACCGCGACAAACTTATCACCCGTGCCGCGGCCATGCTTGCGGATATGGCGCCGTGCTACAGCCCGCCCGCGCTCCTCAAAATGACCCTACCGGGCAAGGCCATCTATGACAAAATGGAGAGCTTCATGGCCAATGGTTTGGCTAAAGGTTGGTTCAAAACCCACAATAAAACCACCGCAATGGAAATTGCCAAGATCGTAGTCAACACCGCTTCGGATGCGCCCTTGGAGGTCACCGAACAAGATATGTTTGACCGCGAGCGCGCCGCCTTTCTACGACTGGCTAAAACATCCGACACAAAACGTTGGATCACGGCCATGCTATTGGGAGTTGCGATAGAATAAGACTTCTTCTGGCCAAAAGTACTCTCGCCGAAGGCGCGGCTAAACCTACCCGTATCGAGTCCCATGTCTAATCCGTATTGAATGACTGAGTAAGAGTGGTGCACTCAGTGCCATTGGGTCAGGTGAAATTAGTCACATGGGTCATATTGACCAAACAAATAAAGCCATCTACCGCTCCAGCCACAGTCCAGAAGATATTTCCTTCGTCCAAGATCGCGGCTTTGGGGTGCTCGTGGTGAATGAGGACGCTGGGCCGCTGTTGAGCCATATCCTCTTTCAGCTCAGTCCTTACACGATATACATTGAGGCGCATTTGGTGCGCTCGAACCAAATATGGCGCGCTTTGTCAGAAGGGCCATTGTCTGCAGTCGTGGCGGTTAGCGGTGGTGACAGTTATGTCAGCCCTGATTGGTATGATATGCCCGATCGAGTGCCCACTTGGAACTATGTGGCGGTGCATCTGCGCGGGACTTTGCGACAGTTGCCCCAAGAAGAGCTGCTTGGCATTTTGGAGCGCTTATCTGGAGAGTTTGAGCGTAAGCTCTTGCTAAAGCCGCCTTGGCTTGTCAATAAAAATGACACCTAACGCCTTTGAACGCATGCTGCGCCAAATTGTTCCAATAGCCTTGGACATCCACTCGATTGAGGTCACTTGGAGGATGAGTCAAAATAAGCCAGCCCCAGTTTGCGCCGGTGTGGTGCAGAGCTTGGCTACGAGCCCAATTGGACAAAATGTATCACAAATTTCCGATCTAATGAGCGCGGCACTAAAAGAGGTAACATCATGACGACGTGGTTTCACGACCCCAATTTTGCAATCAACAACGTTTTCGTATCAAGCCTAATATTATTTGGCTATATACAGGGTTATCATCTGGCCCTATTTTGAACTGGAAATTTCTGCACTGATAGAAGACTAGTTTCTGGGTGTCGAATTCAGCAACTCCCTATCCCAAAGGAGCATGTCTTATGGACGGCAATCTGCAAAATGACTTGACTGAAGTTGTCGCCAACGACAAAGCCCACGTTTGGCATCACCTTATCCAAAACAAAATGTTTGAGACGGTAGACCCGAATATTATCGTTGAAGGCAAGGGCATGAGGGTTTGGAATCAAGCTGGAAAAGAGCACCTCGATGCTGTCTCTGGCGGCGTTTGGACCGTCAACGTAGGCTACGGCCGCGAAAGCATCGCCGATGCGGTGCGCGATCAATTGGTCAAAATGAACTATTTTGCTGGGGCCGCTGGATCCATTCCCGCAGCCAATTTCGCGAAACGTTTGATCGAGAAAATGCCCGGCCTGAGCCGTGTTTATTTTTCTAATTCAGGATCAGAGGCCAACGAAAAAGGTTTTAAAATGATCCGTCAGATTGCCCATAAGAAATATGGGGGCAAGAAAAACAAAATACTGTTCCGTGAGCGGGATTATCACGGCACAACCATCGCGACACTGGCCGCCGGTGGTCAGCATGAACGTAGCGCGCAATACGGCCCCTTCCCCGAAGGCTTCATCTCGGTTCCTCATTGCTTGGAATACCGCGAGGCGGCGCAGGACAATTTAGGCAAAGGCGAAACTTACGGTCTGCGTGCGGCCAATGCGATTGAGGATGTCATCCTGCGTGAGGGTGCGGATACCGTGGGCGGCTTGATCCTTGAGCCGATCACAGCTGGTGGTGGCGTTATCGTACCACCAGAAGGCTACTGGGAGCGGGTGCAAGAAATCTGTACGAAATATGATGTGCTCTTGATGATCGACGAAGTGGTCTGTGGCCTTGGCCGCACCGGTACATGGTTTGGTTATCAGCATTACAACGTGCAACCTGACATCGTGACAATGGCAAAGGGCGTGGCCTCTGGCTATGCGGCGATTTCTTTGACTGTCACCACTGAAGCTGTGTTCGACCTGTTCAAAGATGACAGCGACCCGATGGGCTATTTCCGCGATATCTCCACCTTCGGGGGATGCACGGCGGGCCCGGCGGCTGCGCTGGAAAATATGCGGATCATCGAAGATGAAGGTCTTTTGGAAAACTGTATTGCCCGCGGTGCGCAGCTGATTGGCAACCTGGAAGTGCTTGCAGAAAAGCACCCCTGCATCGGCCAAGTGCGCGGCAAGGGCCTATTTTGCGGTGCGGAGCTGGTGGTAGATCGCGAGACCCGTGAGCCTATGGCGGAAGCGAGGGTCATGGCCGTGGTCAAAGACTGCATGGCGCAGGGAGTGATTATAGGGGCGACCAACCGCTCGGTGCCGGGCTTCAACAACACGCTTTGCCTGTCGCCAGCCTTGATTTGTACCGCTGAAGATATCGACCTGATCACCGATGCAATTGACCAAGCGCTAACCCGCGTCTTCGGCTAGGGCCATCGCGACACATTATGACGAAAGGCAGGGCCTCGGCTCTGTCTTTTGCATTTTCCCAATACCCCCTGACTTAATATTGAAATCAAACAAATTTCCGTAAAATTCCCCCAAACCTGCGCCATTTCGGTGCATATGCTATATTTCTGAGATCTTTTGACAGCTGCATGATAGATCCTTCAACTCTAATAAGATGCAGGGAAAGGCGGGCCACTGACAAAGGGTTTGGTCTCAAGCCTCGCCAAGTCGAAGATTTGGCTTTGGCTCTAAATCGGCTTCAAGGCCCTGTTCGATGTAATCCCATGAGGCCATGGCAATCATAGCGGCATTGTCGGTCGCCCATTTCTGCGGGGGTAAGCACAGGCTGATGCCGGCCTCGTCGGTGATCATTTGCATGCGAGCGCGGACTTGTGGACTAGCCGCAACGCCACCCACCACTGCCAATGTCGCCGGTTGTTTATTTTCAATCGCATGCAGAACCTTGGTGGCCAGCACATCCAAACAGGCGTCCACAAAAGCCGCTGCTACATCGTTGACATCAAATTCCGCATGAGTTTCAACATAACGCGCGACGCTGGATTTCAGGCCTGAGAAGGAGAATTCATAGCCTGATTTGATCATGGGACGGGGAAATTTGATACGGGAAGTGCCCGCAGCGGCCATCCGATCAATCGCGGGGCCGCCGGGCATGCCAAGCCCAAGGGTCCGAGCCACTTTATCATAGCATTCGCCCACAGAATCGTCTCGGGTTGTGCCCAAAAGCTCACAGGAATTTTGATCCTGCAAGAACGCCAAAAGCGTATGGCCGCCCGAGACCAGCAAGACCAGCGCCGGGTAGGAGAGCCGTTTTTCTTCCAAATCCACGCTTCGGATATGGCCACGCAGGTGGTTCACACCATAGGTTGGGACGTCCCAAGCCATACCCAGTGCCTGTGCTGTGGACAGGCCCACCAGCAAAGAACCCATCAGCCCCGGTCCCCGCGTCACGCCAATAGCTCGAAGGTCAGAGGGCGTCACCTGAGCCGTGGTCATCACCTTTTTAATGACCGGCAAAATTGCCTCCAAATGCGCGCGGCTGGCCAACTCTGGATAGACGCCGCCGAATTCAGAGTGAATTTCGTATTGTGATACGGTTTCAATCGCTGCAACATTGCCCCGCTGATCCACCAAAGCGACCGACGTGTCGTCGCAGGAGGTTTCAATGCCCAAAATCAGTTTAGTCATGTTGCACTGCCAACCATTGAGAGAGCTCTGCCACTGAAACTGCACCGATGCGTTCGATCACTGCGGGGCTGTAGCTACAATTGACCAGTGTTGAAGCCACATCTGCGCCGGTTTTGCCCTCAACTACCAAATCAGGTCGCCCGGTCAGTTGCTCCAAAACACCCGGCGCTGTACTCGGCGTTGGGGCGCCAGCCAGGTTCGCACTTGTAACCAAAAGCGGGCCGATCTGTGTCAAAACATCGAGCAAAAGTGCGGAATTTGGAATACGAAACGCCACCTCCTCGCGTCCCTGTAACCAGTCGGGGCAGTTTCGTGGATCTATTGGGGCTGCAATGGTTAAGGCACCGGGCACGAAGGGGCAGTTTAAGGCCTGTTTTATGGCTGGGCTCATGATCACACCAAGCTCAGCCACTTGAGTTGCATTGGCCAGCATGATTGGTAAAGCTTTGGCCCGCGGTCGGGCCTTCAAAGCATATAGGCGATCAACCCCCTCAGCTTTGGTGGGCATAACGGCAAGCCCAAAGACTGTATCCGTCGGTAATAGCACTACGCCACCAGTGCGCAGGCAAGCCACTATGTCTGATGGTGTCAGGGGAGATTTACTTGCTGCTAAATTAGTCACTGGCGGTCACCACTAGGTTTTCAATAATTGGGTAGATCCGTGTTGAACGCATGCCCTTTTCGTATTTGCCCAAGGCCACTGCCAAAAATGAGACCATAGATGCCGAATTGGCACTTGGCACGGGCCAATCGGACTCAGGCGCGCCTTCAACTGCGGCAAAGGAAAACTTTCCAGCAAAGCCTGCGGTGTCTTGGTGGCGTCGTACAAAACTTTTGACCGTATTTGTGTCAACAAAGCTAAACTCAGATAATTCACCTTGGTCGTAAAGCGCCACATAGTAGTTGGGGCGGGCCGCAGGGCGGATGCAAACCACAGGCTTTTGCACCGTTTTCGCTACGTGATAGCCGATCAATTCAAAGGCGTGGATGCCGATAACAGGGATGGTTTTGGCAAAGCCCAAGGCATTAGCAAAGGCTGCTGTTGTGCGTGTGGCGCCCAATCCGCCGGGTCCTATATCTGCAAATACGCAGGTCACATTTGCCATGGTCTTGCCTGTGTGGGTGAAGGCGGCGCGGACATAGGCTTCGACGTTACGCGATCCGGCCAGATCCACATCCACCGTACTATCGAATAACACTTGGTCGCCTTCAGCCAAGCCAACCGACATTTGCCCCGCCGAATTTTGCATAAGAAGGGAGATCATTGCCATGACGCGTCACAGCCGTGTTGAAATGCTGCCAGCAGTTGGGTGGATCGAGGCCCCTGCGCCGATATATCGAAGCTCCGTACATCGTCATGGCCGGGCACAAGCAAAATTGAAATCTGCATATAATCTTTAAAAGCCGCCGCAATCCGCGTGCCCCACTCGATCAAGCAAATGGAGGTTTCAATCTCAAGTTCAAGGCCCAAGTTATGAAACTCCTGCGCATTGGCCAAGCGATATGCATCCACATGCAGCACATCGCATTTTTGCGTTTGATAGATATTTGCGATGGTATAGGTTGGGCTGGAGATGTCATCTTCGGTTTTTAACGTTTCGACCACATGACGGGCAAAATACGTTTTGCCGGCTGCTAAGCTCCCATCCAGAAGCACCGCATCGCCAGGCTCAAGCAGTGGCGCCAAACGCATGGCAATCTGTACTGTCACAGCTTCGCTGGCCGCCAGCAGGCCAAAGGCTGGAGGTTTATTTGTCTGGAGATTTGAAGGGCCGGATGCTGCGATCACGGTATCGTTCCACCAATTAGGTTCATGTTAGCGCCCCTTTTAGGGGCTGTCTGGGGGAAATGAAAGCAGGTTGCGCATATCGAGAGCTGCCGGTTGTACCCTCCAGCCCGCACGCTTAGACTATGGATCTCGGGCTTTTCATGCGCAGATCCTGTGCCAACTTCACGGAGTGGTTGCAGCCCCCAATTTAGGAGCTTTGGCATGGTCAAATTCTCAGCAAACCTTGGATTTTTATGGGCAGATATCCCATTGCCGGCGGCCATTCTTGCTGCGAAATCCGCTGGATTTGATGCGGTTGAATGTCATTGGCCCTATGACACTGTGGCCACTGAGATTGTGAAAGCTTTAGACGACACGGGACTTGCGATGCTTGCGATCAACACGTTCAAAGGCGATGATGAGGGTGGTGGGTTTGGGCTGTCAGCGGTTCCTGGACAGCAAGCCGCAGCCCGTTTGTTTATTGATCAAGCCATTTTCTTTGCTGCGCAAATTGGGGCTGAAGCGGTGCATGTCATGGCGGGCAAAGCTGCGGGGGCGGAGGCAAAGACGGTATTTGAAGCAAACCTCGCCTATGCCTGTACCAAGGCGTTAAACTATGACCTGACAATCCTAATAGAGCCACTCAACCCGTATGACGCGCCTGGGTATTTTCTCAACAGCCTTGAGCAAGCCACACAAATTATCGGGCGGTCGGGTCTGAAAAATCTAAAACTGATGTTTGATTGCTATCATGTAGGACGGACCGAGGGAAATATTATAGGCCATTTGCGCGCCCTGTATCCTATCATTGGCCATATTCAATTTGCCTCGGTGCCATCGCGACAAAGACCAGATCAAGGCAAAGTTGATTTTGCTGAGGTCTTTTCCGTGATTGATGGCATGGGTTGGACCCGCCCTATTGGCGCTGAGTACAAGCCAATTGGTAAAACTGAGGACAGTTTAGGTTGGATGCAAGGCATGGGGCGATCATCTTTGGGCTTAAAACTTCGAGAGTTCTAGGCTTGGCCAATCAGCGAGCGCCTGGAAGACCCTGCGCTTAAGCTAAAACCTAAGCTAAAGACGCCCCATATTGAGATATTCTACCCCAGTCGAATTCCACGCCAATGCCAGCTATATTTTGCACAACGGCCATGTTGTTTTGGATTACAAGCGGGCGTATCGTGTAGTGGTCGATTGGGAATGAATGACCTCTAACCAACCCGCGTCAGGTTGTGACGACAGCAGGCTTTTGTTGTGGCTCCAGGGTTTTTGTCGTGTGTGGCCTTAGTGCAATTAGGGCGGCATCTGTCACTCCCTCTAGGCATCATTTTGTGTGAAAAGCTGCCTCATGGGGCGAAAAGTCTTGGAAAGGTCGCTGATCATTGCATTTTTGGCCTAATTGCGGCAAGGCAGGGCGAACGAGTCGTACACCTTACAAACTTGAAAGATCGATCCAGAATCATGAAAAATATTGCATCGCCAGACATCATTTATACCAAAGTTGACGAAGCCCCACAGCTGGCTTCTGTTTCGCTTTTACCGGTCATTCAATCTTTTGCATCCGCAGCTGGGGTCTCAGTTGGGGTTAAGGATATTTCGCTTGCAGGCCGTATCATTGCGGCGTTCCCGGATAATTTGAGTACTGATCAGCGTCAAGCTGATGATCTGGCTGAACTGGGCAAATTGGTTAAAAACCCAAATGCTAATGTTATCAAGCTTCCCAACATTTCAGCTTCGGTGCCTCAGCTTGTGGCTGCTGTGAAGGAGTTGCAGGACAAGGGCTACGCCATTCCTGACTATCCAGAGGATCCAACAACAGAAGCAGAAAAAGCCATTCGCACGCGTTTCGATGCGATTAAAGGCTCGGCAGTGAACCCAGTTCTGCGCGAAGGCAATTCGGATCGTCGTGCGGCTGTTGCTGTCAAAAATTACGCGATGTCCAACCCGCATTCGATGGGGGAATGGGTGGCTGGCAGCAAGACCGTGGTGTCTACCATGTCTGGTGATGATTTCTTTTCCAATGAAAAGTCCGTCACCCTGACCGCAGAGCAAGCGGGTGCCGCACGCATCGAGCTGGTGTCGCAAGATGGAAGTGTGACTGTTTTGAAAGAGAGCGTCTCCTATACTGCGGGCACTGTTGTAGATGCGACATTCATGTCGGCGCGCGCGCTTGATGTCTTCTTAGCCGAACAGATTGAACAGACCAAAGCGGCTGGTATTTTATTCTCCCTTCACTTGAAAGCCACTATGATGAAGGTTTCTGACCCGATCATTTTTGGTCATGCGGTTAGGGTTTTTCTGCAACCGGTTTTTGATGCCTTTGGTGAAAAGCTGGCGGCAAGTGGCGTGAACCCAAATTCGGGTCTCGGTGTGCTGCTGGATCAAGTGGTTGAAATGCCTGAGGCTGAAGAGATTTTGGCTGCAATCGCCGCGGTCATGGCAGACCGTCCGGAGCTTTATATGGTGAACTCGGACAAGGGTATCACCAATTTGCACGTGCCGTCTGATGTTATTATTGATGCGTCATTGCCGGCTTTGATCCGTGCTGGAGGCAAAGGTTGGGGGCCAGATGGTGCCGCCGGTGATACAAATTGCGTTATCCCTGATAGCTCTTACGCTCCAATCTATGACGAGTCTGTTACCTATTTCAAAGAAACCGGTGCATTTGATCCAGCAACTGCGGGCACAGTCCAAAATGTGGGTCTTATGGCGCAAAAAGCCGAAGAATATGGCTCACACCCGACCACCTTTGAAATTCCACATGATGGCACAGTGCGTATTGTTTTGGCCAATGATGACATGCCGCTGACACATGAGGTCGCAGCCGGTGACATTTGGCGTTCGGCATCAACCAAACAAGCGCCCATCGAAGATTGGGTGCAATTGGCCATCAGCCGTCAAAATTCTGAGGGCTGTCAGTCGATTTTTTGGCTTGACGAGAGCCGGGCCCATGATGCGGAACTGCTCAAATATGTGACGCCCATCCTCGAGGCTGCGGGTGTTTCACATAAGTTTCAAATCTTGACTCCCCGCGCGGCCACTCGTCTGTCTTTGGAAACCATTCGGCAAGGCAAAAACTCTATCGCTGCGACGGGCAATGTCCTGCGTGACTATCTCACAGACTTATTCCCGATTTTGGAGCTTGGCACATCAGCAAAAATGCTGTCAATCGTGAAGTTGATGAATGGTGGCGGCTTGTTTGAAACTGGGGCAGGGGGGTCCGCACCAAAGCACGTGCAGCAGTTGACGCAAGAAAATCATCTGCGCTGGGATTCGTTGGGTGAATTTTGTGCGCTGGGTGAGAGCTTGAAGTTTTTGGCTGAAACGAAAGCCAACGACAAAGCGCGAGTTCTGGGACATGCTGTTGATCGCGCAACACAGGGTGTTCTGGATCACAACAAATCGCCACGAGCTAAAGTTGGTCAAACTGACAACCGTAGCAGCCACTACTACTTTGCGCTCTACTGGGCACAGGCTTTGGCCACTCAAAACGAAGACGAAACCTTGATTGCCAAATTCGCGCCGATTGCTGTTGCATTGGAAAAAAACGAAGCCATGATATTGGAAGAACTGGCATCAGATGAGGGCAATGCTGCAGATCTGGGTGGGTATTTCCTGACAGACGCGCAGAAAACTGAAAACGTGATGCGCCCATCACAAACCTTGCTGCGTATCCTTGGCGAGCTTTAAGACTCCGGTCTCCACCAAGCTCTGGTGGAGATCTCTCATCTCCGACACTTTGGGATCATATCTGGAGTGGTATCGGGCGGTGAAAGAGGCAGACAGTTTCACTGATATGGTGAAATAAATCGATGCACATCAAAATCTTTAGGCCCCAGCCGCCGTTCGCCCGTATTCACTGTGAAAGTTTGAGCGATCTATTTTTCTTAATTTGACCTTAAATTGTTCACTCTGGTGACTAACCTAATTCCAATTGTACCAACGGTAATCAATTCTGCCTGCGTTCTGGTAGGTGGGTTGTAAACGAATCTGAATTTTCTGCGCAGTGGGCATGAGTAAAAACGGCTTAATTGGTGGACATTTACCTGGGGCCAATCACACTATCTTTTTTGCAAAACTGTCGATTCGACACATAGCCTAAAGATCAACGAGGATTAACGATGAAAACAGTGACAAATTTCGATAGAATTGGTGAGGAAAACGCCTTTGCCGTGCTCGGACGTGCGGGGCAATTGGCCGCCAGTGGTATGGATGTCATCAATCTTGGAATTGGGCAGCCTGATTTTCCGACACCCGACAATATCGTCGAAGCTGCGGTGCGTGCGTTACGCGATGGTCACCACGGGTACACCGATGCCACAGGAATTTTGCCACTGCGCGAAGCCGTGAGCGCTGACCTTTACCGTCGTTACAAAACCGAAGTGAGCCCAGTCAATGTGCTGATCGTTCCCGGTGGAAAAGTCACCATGTTTACCGCCATCTTGATGTTCGGCGAAGCGGGGGGCGAAATTCTTTACCCTGATCCGGGCTTTCCAATTTATCATTCTATGATCGAATACACTGGGGCGACGCCAATTGCTATTCCGATCCGCGAAGAGAATGGCTTTGCATTCTCAGCTGAGGAAACTCTGAAGTTGATTGGGCCAAATACCCGACTGATTATTTTGAACTCTCCGGCCAATCCCTGTGGAGGGATTACGCCGCGGGTTGAAATTGATAAGTTAGTTGCCGGTTTGGCTGATTATCCACATGTCGCCGTTTTGTCTGACGAAATCTACGACCAGATGCTCTATGATGGCGAGGAACATGTCAGCCTTTTGACATATCCTGAAATTCGCGACCGTCTCATCGTTCTAAACGGTTGGTCCAAGACCTATGCGATGACTGGCTGGCGGTTGGGCTATTCTATCTGGCCGGATGAGCTATACAATAAAGCACGCAAATTGGCGGTCAATGCTTGGTCTTGTGTCAATGCCCCGGCGCAATATGCAGCCCTCGAAGCCCTGACCGGGCCACAGACAGCCGTAGGTGAAATGGTGGCAGAGTTTGATACCCGCCGCAAAGCTGTCGTTACGCTTTTGAACGATATTTCAGGTGTCTCCTGTATCACTCCTAAAGGTGCGTTTTATGCTTTTCCAAATGTCTCTCAGACCGGATGGAAGGCGAAGGAACTGGCGAGCCAATTGCTTGAAAAAAAAGGTGTTGCGACGATCGGTGGCCCCGATTTTGGGGCCCTAGGTGAGGGTTACATTCGGTTGTCCTATGCCAATAGCCAAGAAAACATTGCACGAGCTTTGGTCCGCATGAAAGAGTTTTTGGCGATGACAAAACCTTAATGCAGACGGGTGGCAGGACCTAAAGTTCTGCCGCCCTATGTGTATGACTTATAAGACAGGGCAAAGCCCGCCATCCAAATTGATCGAAGTTCCCGTGATGTAAGAGGCTCGTGCTGAGCTTAGAAAGGCCACCAGATCGGCATATTCTTCGGCTTCACCAACGCGACCCATTGGAATTTTCTTTGCAAAATTATCATAAATTGCGCTTGGATCACCATCCTCGGACCGCCTGATCCATTGCATGGACTTCAAAAAGCCGATGCATATGGCATTGACCCGAATACCACTGGCCGCAAATTCCTGCGCCAGTGATTTGGTCAAGTTCAGACCCGCAGAGCGCATGACGCTTGTGGGCAAAGATCCTGCATTTGGGGCTTTTCCGCCACCAATGCTGGCATTGATGATTGCACCTCCACCGCGGAGTTTCATGGAGGGAATGATGAGCCGTGATAGACGCACGGCGGCCATGACTTTAAGATTGAAATCTGCCAACCAGAGATCATCATCGGCCAGTTCCAGACCCATAGCCGCCGAGGCGCCTGCGTTGTTCACCAAAATATCAATACCGCCATAGGAACTGATAACTTTTGCAACCAAATTTTCACAATCACCTAATTTGGTGACGTCAGCACCCAATCCTATGACCACGCCACCAAGGTTACTGGATCCAGATTCCTTCAAGTTTTGATTTATGGCATCGGTGGTCGCGCGGGCATGATCAGCGCGCCTGCCACAGATCACAACGGTTGCGCCTTCCATGGCCAGTCTCATCGACGCTGCTCGGCCCAGCCCATCACTTCCGCCGGTAACTAATGCAACTTTTCCACTCAATTCTAAATCAAACACACGTCACTCCTGTCATTGTGGCAGTGGCATCGCCCTATTTTGGCGGCCCTGATCTCTCTTGGCTGATAGGCTGAAGTTAAATGCGGATCAAGGCAAGGATAGGTCAAACCGGGCTTGGTATTTACACTTCCGTGGCAAGCGGATTTACCAAGGACAAAGCAATTGAGCACACTAAGGATCTCGTCATGACCGCATCAACCTTAACTTTGGAAGTTTTGACAGAATTGACCAAGACCAGAAAACTGCGGGTAGGGATTAATCTGAGTAATTTTTTGTTGGTGACAGAAAGGGCTACCAATGGTGATCCGATCGGTGTTTCACCCGATATTGCACAGGAAATTGCGCGTCGACTTGGGGTGGAGGTAGAGTTTGTCTGCTACCCTGACCCTGGCGCTGTTTGTGATGCCGCAGAGCGAGGTGAATGGGACATTGGTAATGTTGGAGCCGAGCCTCAGCGGGCGCAGACGATAGCGTTCACGTTGGCCTATTGTGAAATAGAGGCCACGTATTTGGTGCCTGCTGGGTCGCCGTTGCTGTCTATTGATGATGTCGACCAAAGCGGTATCCGGATTGCCACGAAGGGGCGTGCGGCCTATGGTCTATGGCTCGAAAATAATCTGCAACATGCGCAACTCGTCAGGTCTAACAGTATTGATGCTTCCTTTGATGATTTCGTCGAGCAGGGGCTTGAGGTGCTTGCGGGCTTGAAGCCGCGACTGTTGCGCGATGTTGAGCGCTTGCCTGGCGCGCGTATTCTTGAGGGCAAGTTTAGTGCGGTGCAGCAATCTGTTGGCACGCCGCGCAAAAATACCAAGGCAGCTGCTTGGCTTGCGGCGACAGTTGAAGAGTTGAAAGCATCAGGTTTTGTCGTGGCTTCAATCGCAAAACATAACGTCCAAGGCCTGACCGTCGCCCCGTGATCACAAGCTGTTTTCGTCAATGTGGAGAATTGGGGGGAATTTCTAACGTTGTATAGGGTTTGAAAATAGGTAAACCTTTGACAAGCTGGTGCGTCGTAAGACGCCATGATGGCCAGAAACGTAACGCTGGAGTCGCAAGTATGACCACAAAGATTGATCCGTTCTTTCAGCCGGTATCGGCCATGGATTTGCCGCGCTATGCGGGTGTTCCTACCTTTATGCGCCTACCCAATTTAACGCCTGAGCATCCTCGCTATTGTGATGTTGAGTTGGGATTGGTGGGAGTTCCATGGGATGGGGGCACGACTAACCGGCCCGGGGCAAGGCATGGCCCACGACAATTGCGTGATTATTCCACAATGATCCGAGCGATGAACCCGGTGACGGGTATCAATCCGTTCGCTTCGGTAAATTGTGCTGATCTAGGGGATGTTCCGCCCAACCCAATTGATATTCACGACAGTCTGGACCGGGTGACGCGATTTTATAGCAATCTGAAGGCGCAAAATATTACCCCAATGACGGCCGGTGGGGATCATTTGGTGACCTTGCCTATCTTGCGGGCTGTGGCTGTGGATGCGCCGGTGGGCCTAATCCAATTCGACAGCCACACGGATCTTTTCGACACCTATTTTGGGGGCAATAAGTTCACCCACGGCACGCCTTTTCGCCGTGCTATTGAAGAGGGGCTGGTTGATCCCAAGCGGTTCGTGCAAATCGGTATCCGCGGCACAGCCTATAACACCGAAGACATTGACTGGGGGCTCGAGCAAGGCGTGCGAATTATCCGAGTGGAAGAACTTTTCGAGCGTGGCATTCGTGATGTTATGGCTGAGGCCCGCGAAATTGTTGGCCAGCAGCCGACCTATTGCACCTATGACATCGACTTTGTTGATCCGACATTCGCCCCTGGAACTGGCACACCTGAAATTGGGGGGCCAAATAGTTTTCAGGCGCAGCAGGTTATCCGCGAGTTGTCTGGGGTTAATTTGATAGGTGCTGATTTGGTTGAGGTGTCTCCGCCATTTGATGCCGTCGGGAATACGGCCTGGCTTGGGGTGTCTCTCATGTTCGAATTGATGTGTGTATTGTCGCAGTCGATTGGTATGGGACCTCATCAGTAGTCTTGCTTATGGTGGTTCTTGGCCTCCTGTCGCCATATTTAATAAAGAAAAACCCCCACGGCCAGTCGGCTGCGGGGGTTTTTATGAGATCAAGCGATAGAGTGATATGCCCTATGCTTCACGCTCCAATTTTTTGCGTGCCAGTTTGCGCGAGCGACGAATCGCTTCAGCTTTATTGCGCGCTTTTTTCTCAGAAGGTTTCTCAAAATGCTGCTTGAGCTTCATTTCACGAAACACGCCTTCACGCTGCAACTTCTTTTTCAAGGCCCGAAGCGCTTGATCTACATTGTTTTCACGAACACTGACTTGCATGTGATTTCCACAACCTCTTGATTATAAGTTTGTAACGAACTGCATTTAAAGCCCCACTATCAAGGCCGGGGACTTTTGTCGAGCATGCTATGCGCAGTAAACAGAGTTAATGAATTGCGGTGCGTAATAGTCTGCCGTCAGCTTCCGATATTATCATCTAAAAAGCGCAGGAATGCGTTCCAAGACCCTTGTTCTGCCGCCTGATCATAATCCCGCGAGCCTTCAATGGTAAATGAATGGCGCGCACCGCCAAAGATCTCGGCTCCATGGGGGATATTTGCCTCTTGGAGTTGGTTTAACGCCGCAGCCAAGTCGCCCATGCCGGACACTGGGTCCGCTGATCCATGTAGTAGAAGTACCGGACCGCTGGTGGCCGAGTAATCTTGGCCTTCGGGCGTGCCAAGTCCACCATGAAAGCTGACAAAACCATCTAGGTCCAAACCCGCGCGGGCGGCTTCCAGAACGGCAGCGCCACCGAAGCAGTACCCAATTAAGATTTCTTTTAAGTCAGCATCAAATGTGGCTGACGCCGCAGATATCGCCGCATTCAAGCGGGCACGAAATTCGGCGCGGTTGCCATATAGAGCGCCGGCTTCGCGTCTGTAATCCTCGAAGCCTTCGAGCTTTGCCCCAACGCCAAACAGATCTAGGGCTATGGCTTGGTAACCCAGTTCCGCGAGCATATCAGCGCGCTTCTTTTCGTAGTCTGTAAGGCCGTCCCAATCGTGCACAATAAAGACTTTGCCCTTTGGTGCGGACGCGGGCTGCGCCACATAGGCTTGAAATGCTTTGCCATTCACTTCGTAGTTTACAAATTTTTCATGGCCACTAGCAGAGGCGACCCCTGTTAAACATAGGCTCAATATTACACATGATTGAAGAAGTTTTCGCATTTTATCTTTCGAAAAAACAGTCATCTACAACTGAGCATCATAACGATGCGATCCAAAGTCAAGGTTGGTGGGAGTTGTCGCCTCTCGTGCAGAGTGGCGGCAACCCTTATCCTCTATCCTCATGCGCCCCCTGGCTTGAAATGCAATCAAGCTTGTGGTGTCCACATGATTTAATTTACTTTTTTCCACCAATGGAAAGCGCTGGCCGTCCTGCGAGTGAGTTGGCGGTTGCAGAAACTTTCACCTTCTCTTTTTTGGGCTTCTTCGTTTCTTTTTTGCTATTTTTACCTTTGGCCATAGTATGTCCTTTTACAATGCAGCGGTTCGATACCACAATGGCATGAGTGACTGCGGGTGTTCACAGATAGTACATTTAGCCGCTACCTTTTCAACAGGTAGCAAGGAGCATGATATCAGGATGCAGGGCGTGGAGTTAGCCCCTAAAATTTTCTGAGATTATGGCAGAGTAAGAGGGCGGAATTATTTACCTTCGAGGAAATGGTAGGCCTCAATAATGGTGTTGGTTAGCCCTTCAAAAAAACCGGGTGCTGTGACATCGATAAGGCTTTGATTTGCCTGTGCCTCATCTGTAGGATCTGCCGGTGGTGCTGTGACGGCCAAAAAGGATGTAGGTGACTTGAGCAATTCGCGATAGCTCGCACCTTTTCCGTGTTTCAACACGTTAACCGCCAAATAATATTTGTGTAGACGATCTGCTAAGTCTGGCTGCTTGGACTCTAAAAGAAGGGTTTTTAGCTTGCGTGAAAACGGGCCGCGCTTGAAATGGTGCTGCATCCGAGCTTCGAAAGTTGAGAATATATCGACCGCCACCAGTTCCAAAGCCTTAGACGCGCGCCGTAGTTCCTTTGCGTGCAGCTCGGTTCCATTTGGCCCGGCTATGTTGGTCAAAGCTTGCGAAATACGATCTTCAGACACTTTGGCCGTGACCTGCGCTGTCGCCACCAGTTCAAGTAAGCTCTGTGAAACTGACATTTTTCATTCTCCTTAAGACACCTTCCCCCATAAGCTATGCGGCTGGGAATGATAGGGGCACGACAGGTTATTTCTGAGCCCGTGTCTGCGCGGCACCTAATGCCATGTATTGCTCCCCCCTTGATTATTTGATCAAGGTGGCCTGAGGCACGCGCATTGGTTTGTTGCGAAGTAATGAGAGTCGTTTTGAAAGCTCGGGGTCAGCAAATTGTTTGAAATACTAACGCATGATATTCTGCCGGTTTTTTCAGTTATGGTTTTGGGCTTTGCGATAGGGCGGCTGAAGTTTGTCTCGAATGCTGAGGCTACGACGCTCAACCGTATTGCCTTTTTAATCCTCCAGCCCGCGTTGATTTTTCCGCTGGTGAATGGTGTGGACTTAAGCGCCTTTTATTTTGATGCTATTGCCATTTATGCCGTTGCACAGGTCATTGTTTTCACCTGCGCGCTACTGGTGGGTGTCTTTATCCTTAAATGCGCGGTGGTAGAAGCATGGCTGCTGGCCATGGCCACAGTCTTTGTAAACTCATTGCTCTATATCTGGCCTATTTCATCGCTCATTTATGGAGATGATGGTAATTTACCGATCACCGCGGTTGTCGTTTGGGATGCAACGGTCACATTTGCCTTTTTCATTATAACGACGGACTTGCTGGTCAATAAAGGCCAATCTGTCGCCCAGAGCATTCTGAGGTTGGTCAAAAACCCAGTTTTGATTGCCATTACCTTGGGGCTTGCGACGAATGTCTTAGGCCTCCTCACCGCTGAACCTATTTTGGTTGCCTGTAAGTTTGCCGGTGCCGGTGCCGCGCCTTTGACATTGTTTGCCCTTGGCGTGATTTTGTCTGGTCATCGGTTGCTGCCGACCAAAAAGGTGACCGCGATTGCCGCAATCAAATTATGCCTGCTGCCGATTATAGTTGCGGTTTTGCTGCAATGGGGCGATCGGCCAGTTGAGTGGAACGAATTGCTGTTGCTCAACGCGGCCGGGCCTTCCGGTGCAATGGCTTTCGCATTGGCGATGATGTACAAAGTCAGGACCGACACAATCGCGCCGGTTATCATTTGGACGTCGGTTCTAACCTTGGTATCTCTCGCGTGGCTGGCTTAATCGCCGTTCGCAATATGGGCTTGATTTACTTTGTCAGGCCTAGTCGCAGCAGTCGGCGCAGAATTTTTCCAGAGGGCGATTTTGGTATTTCAGTAACGAAATAAATGTGATGCAGTTGCTTGTAATGGGATAAACTACTGGCGGTATAAGCTTGGATCTCCGCCTCACTTGGTGCGGGGTCAATTGCTATCACAAAGGCGACAGGCACCTCCCCGGCTTCTTCGTCGGGCTTGCCGATTACGGCTGCATCTTGAACTTGAGGATGCCCCACAAGGGTGGCCTCCAACTCGGCCGGGGCCACTTGAAACCCTTTGTATTTGATCAATTCTTTAAGCCTGTCGACAATGAACATATAGCCATCCTCATCGATGATTGCCACGTCTCCAGTTTTCAGCCAGCCATCGGGAGTGAGGGTGTCTTTGGTGGCCTGCTCATTGTTCAAATAGCCAATCATCACTTGCGGACCTTTGATCCAAAGCTCGCCTTCCTCTCCTGGAGCCATATCGTCGCCACTTTTGGGGTTCACGATGCGGCAGAGTGTATTGGGCACTGCCAAGCCAGATGCGCCAGAGCGGGGTGAGGATAGGGGGGTGACGTGGGAGACGGGTGCAAGCTCGGTCATGCCAAAGCCTTGCAACATTGCGCAATTGAGGCGGGCTGCAACCGCGTCTGACAGTTTGCGTCCCATGGGAGCTGCGCCAGAGAAAACTTGATCTACCTTGCTCAGATCATAATTGTCGATCGACGGGTGTTTGGCCAAGGCCAAGGCGACCGGTGGTACAATCCACATTCGGCGTGCGGCATGGTCCTGACAAATGCGCAGAAACAGCTCTAAATCGAAGCGTGGCATCGTGACCAAAACGCCCCCACAGGCCAGATGCATATTCATCATCACGGTCATGCCGTAGATGTGAAAGAACGGCAGAAATGCAGCGGCTGTTTCGCCTTTTTGAAATTCAGCCGCAGCGGCAATTTGGTCGATGTTCATGACAAGGTTGCGATGCGACAGGCAGACACCCTTGGGCAAACCCGTCGTGCCAGAAGAATAGGGCAGCACGACGCTGTGGTGGTCCAAATCAACGTGCACTTGTTGTTGTAATGCTGTGGCAAAAAACTGGGACAGGGATGGTGCGCCGTCCGCAGCGCCTATGACACAGACCTCCACACCGGTCAGCGCTGCTGCTGCTTGCTGCGCGGCTTCCAAAGTTGCGGGGATCGTGATTAGGAGTTCGGCGCCCGAATCTTTAAGCTGATGTTGGATCTCACTCGAGGTGTAGGTTGGATTAAGAGTTGTAATCGTCCCACCGGCCCAAGCTACCGCGTGAAAGATGATGCAATAGTCTGGAGAGTTTGGCGCCATGAGGGCCACTGTCTTGCCTTGGATATGTCCCGCTTGGGTGAGCCCACCCGCAAGGCGTTTGACCTGATCCATAAACTCTGCGGCTGTGAACTTGCGTTCATCGACGCCATCTATCAGCACGATGTCATCCAAGCGACCTGTAAGCCCGACAAAAACGCGCTCGGTCACGCTTAGATTGGAAATAGGCAGGTCTTTGGCAGCAGTTTTGTACAAGCTCATGAATTATATCTCCCTTTTGAGAAGCTAGAAGCCAAGCTCGAATTTGTCGACCCGTTTATTGTGGTGGCTCAAACGATTAGCCTGATCCGCAACGTCTGAGGTTAAAGGGTGGGCGGGGCGTCCTCGCGTCGGCCTTCTTGGATCAAAAACCCTGTGAGGCAGATTACGACGATGGCCCCCCCAATCAGCATGCTATTAGTCGGGACCTCCTCGATGCCCCACCAGATCCAAAGCGGTCCGAGCACAGTTTCCAACAGCATGATGAGGCTGACGGTGGATGAGGAGACAAACCGCGCTGCGTAAGACAGGGTGACGAAAGATACTGGTAATATGACAACGCCCGTCAAAGCAATCGCCACCATATTTCCCAGTGGTGGCCAATAAAGGGCATCGGCGCACATAGCCCCAAGCGCCGCGGCCATAAATGCGCCAAGGGCGATAGCCAGGACGAAAGGGACGTCTTTATCTTTGCGGATAATGGTGAAATTCATCGCTAATGAAAAGGCAACACCGAGCCCCAAAGCCGCTCCTTGTAGAGTGGTTTTATCAAGTATGATTTCTGAGCCCTCTTGTCCCAAAACTGAGATATACAACCCGATCATAACAAGAATTGCTGTTACGATGGTGAGAGCTGAAAGAGGTTCACCCAAAATGATCCGCGACAGCGCGGCCGCAAACACAGGCACGGTGGCGACCCCGATCAACACAACCGCCACCGGGGCCACCGCAATTGCGAGGCTGAACAAGGTGGCGTTGAGCATCTGACATAAAATAATTACGCCAAAGCTTACGGTGAAGATATTTGGCATT
>MDSY01034907.1_pt1 | contig 35461 bp, 40 predicted proteins | sample 811131 | NCBI WGS metagenome assembly MDSY01 (sample SAMN05326643, study PRJNA326480) | marine metagenome | isolation source: seawater | place: Atlantic Ocean: South West | collected 2010 | reverse complement strand
CGGGAGAGTGGAAGCGCAAACATGTGCCCCATAAGTTGCTGAGGATTCTGCAGCGTTATTTGGGCCGCAATTTGAAATCTTGAGGCTAAGGTTTCTGGCTCCAAAGCTGTCTAGTCCAAATTCATCTAATCTAAACTGTGCTCATCACTACTGGCATAGTCAGGCATGCTCTCTTGAGCCGCTACAGACTGGGGATCAATATGAATAATGATTTCCGAGCCGGGAAAGACTGAGAGGATTCGCGCCTCCACTTCATCAGATATCTTGTGGGCGGCCATCAGGCTGAGATCATCATCCAGTTCTAGATGCAGTTGAATAAAGGTCATGGTCCCAGAGTGGCGCGAGCGCAGATCATGCATTCCCCGGACACTGGGATGTGCCAGCACCAATGCTTTTATGCTGTCGCGATCTTCGTCTGGTAGTTCACGATCCATTAGGTGATCGTAAGAGGTGATAATAATTTCCCGCGCGCTATAGAGAATATAGGCTCCGATCACCGCGGCAAAAACGCCGTCGAATCCGGGCCAGCCTAGACTCACTAGTATCAGGGCAATAATCACGCTGCCATTGACCAGCAGGTCGGTGCGATAGTGCAGGGCATCGGCTCGAATCGCCGTGGAGTTGGTTTTGCGAATCACATGCTGTTGAAAGCTCAGCAAGCCGAGTGTCGCGACAATCGAAATCACCATCACAACAATACCTAACTGCACAGACTCAACCGCTACCGGATTGATAATACGCTCGGCGGCTTCGAAGAGCAGAAATCCTGCAGATCCAGCGATAAACAGTGACTGACTCAGACCGGCCAAGGCTTCGGCTTTGCCGTGGCCAAAGCGATGCTCTTTGTCTGCCGGCGTCAGGGCATGACGCACCGCGACCAGATTGATCATTGAAGCCAGAGCATCGAGCATAGAATCGATCAGGGTGGCGAGCAGACTGACGGAACCCGAGGAGCCCCAGGCGACAAATTTTAAGGCAATCAATACCAGCGCCACAGAGGTTGAGGCATAAGTGGCCAGACGCAGCAGGCGAGCAGTCTCCTGTGGAGGCAATTGATTGATCGTTGAGTTGGTGTCGCTCATGGGGCTATTTTAAAACTCCAGTGTTCTGATGCTCTGCAGTTTAACAAATTTAACCGATCAGTCCCTAGGAAAACCCCTGAAGAACGCTATTCAAAAACTGATAGCCCAGCGCGGTCGTTTTATAGCGCTGATCGTCCACTTCCAAGAGCCCCTGAGACTGCAATTTTGCTACCTGTTGGGCAATGCGTGCAGTGGCGAGACCGGTGCGCGGGGTAAAATAGTCGGCCCTGATACCATCCCGCAGACGCAGACCATTCATCATAAATTCCACCGCCAGCTCGTCCACTGCTATTGGTTTCTGCTGCGCTAGAGTCAGTGGATCCCGGGCCAGATAGTTGTCGGGCTGGCGAGTTTTATTGCTGCGCAAAATGCTATTTTTATCCACTAGACTGATCTTGCCATGGGCACCGGCACCAATGCCAAGATAGTCACCAAACTGCCAGTAGTTCATATTGTGTTGTGAGGGACAGTCCTTTTGCGCAAAGGCGGAGACTTCGTACTGAGCGTAACCGCGGTTATCCAACAGCTCCATGCCCGCCTGTTGGATATCCACTAGAGCGTCTTCCTCGGGTAACTTTGGAGGTCGTGAGTAGAACTCGGTGTTGGGTTCGATAGTTAGCTGATACCAAGAAATATGCACTGCACCACTGTCACTGGCCTGTTGCAGATCTCGGCGCGCCTGCTCCACTGTCTGGCCCGAAAGGCCATGCATTAGGTCAATATTAAAGTTATCAAAGCCAGCTCGCCGCGCGGTTTCAATCGCCCCCAGAGCCTGAGTGCCATCGTGAATACGGCCTAGCTGTAATAGGTGTTGATCGTTAAAACTCTGGATGCCAATCGATAGGCGGTTAACGCCGGCACTGTAGAAACCGCTGAATTTACCCTGCTCGGCAGTTCCGGGATTAGCCTCAAGGGTGATTTCTATATCTGCTTCAAAGCCGATAAGCCGTTCTGCGGCATTGAGTATCTCGCCAATACCCGCCGCTGAAAATAGACTCGGGGTGCCACCGCCAAAAAATATCGAGGTAAGTTTTCTGCCCTGCGCCCATTTCTGATCCTGCTGTAGGTCAGCAATCAATGCCTTGATGTAGGCCTGCTCTGGAATCTCGCTGCCGGCAGTGTGAGAGTTAAAGTCACAGTACGGGCATTTGCGCGCACACCAGGGTATGTGCACATAGAGAGAGAGGGGCGGTAATTCCAGTGCGCTGTCGATGGGAAGGCCTGTTGGTTGTAGTGGAATCTAAACAGTCTGCAGATTAGCTGCAGCACTGCTGGCTAACTTTTCAAGTAACTCGCGGATAGCTTTGCCCCGGTGACTGATGCGGTTTTTTTCCTGCTTGGGAATCTCAGCTGCATGACAGTTTAATGCCTCCACATAAAATAGCGGATCATAACCAAAGCCTCCATCGCCCTTTGGCTCCATTGCGATATGTCCTTCCCAACTGCCCTGACAGATAATCGGAGTGGGGTCCTTGGCATGGCGCATATAGACGATAACGCACTGATAGCGTGCGCTACGCTGCTCCAGTGGGGCATCTCCGAGCACCTCGAGGAGCTTTGCATTGTTGCTGGTATTGTTGGCCTCTGGGCCAGCAAAGCGTGCGGAATAGATACCCGGTGCGCCATTCAATAGATCCACTTCGAGTCCCGAGTCATCGGCGATCGCGGGCATTCCCGACATCAGGGCAGCGTTGCGCGCTTTGAGAATGGCATTTTCCACAAAGCAGAGTCCGGTTTCATCCACATCTTCTATGCTCAGCTCCTGTTGAGGGACTATCTGCATATCCAGCTCGGCCAGCATGTCGTTCAGTTCTTTTATTTTTCCGGCATTGCTGCTGGCCAATACAATTTTCAAGCGCCTTTCCTCTAATTTGGTGGTGATACAGATGTCAGTTCTGATGGCTGAACTTAGTCGTGATACATTTTTTTCTGAAACTTAAGCTTATAAGCTGGCTTGTTTGGATCTGAGCGCACCGAGATCTTAAAAGTTAAAAAGTCTTCATTTTCAAACTCGAAAGGTGCCAGATAATAGACTGCCCCCTGCTCTCGAATTTCAACAAACTCCAGTGCTTGGCTCATCTGAAAAATATTGTAGACATTGCCGTTTATCACCGCGGGCTTGCCAGTTCCCGAGTCTAAAACCACGGCTATATTGACCAGTCCTTTATCTTTGCCGCGGACAATTTGATTGGCCACAGCGACATCGGGATCGATAAATGTGCTGTTAAAGGCACTGAAAAAAATCTTATTATCACCATCCTGTTTGTAGACCTTGTCGTCGCCGACAGCGGCCATGGGCAGAGCTAGGGACATAAAAGAAATTACTAAGAGTAAATATTTCATTGGCTTAATCCTCCATGGTGGGCCAAGAGACCCGGAAAGTATTATTTGCTCAGATGATAGACCGCAGTTTCAGCAAATAGATTGGGCCACAGGTTTTTGAGTTGCCGATCGAGAAAATGTTCACCGACAAACTGTTTACGCAGAACTTTAATATTTCGCTCACGACACAGAGCCTCGAAATCACGGTAAGTAAAAAAGTGAATATTGGGGGTGTCATACCACTGATAGGTGAGCTGCTTGGTCACTGGCATACGACCCCGCAATGTAAGGTAAGCACGGGCTTTCCAATGGCCGAAATTGGGAAATGTAATCACACACTGAGTACCAATTCGGAGCATTTCATCGAGCACCAGATGGGGGAAGCGCATAGCCTGCAGTGCCTGAGTCATAATCACGGTGTCGAAGCTGTCATCGGCAAAATTGGCCATGCCTTTGTTGAGGTCCTGCTCCACAACATTGACACCCTTTGCCACACACTGGTTGATTGAGTCCGGATCTATCTCGAGACCATAGCCGCGGATATGCAGATCTTTTTGCAGCTGGGCCAGCAATGTGCCGTCGCCACAACCCAGATCGAGAACCCGGGAGTTGGGCTTTACCCAAGAGTGGATGGAATCATTTATTTGGCCTCTACTGGCTACTGGATTCATGCTGTGCCCTCCAATTTATCGGCGACCCTGCTGAGATAATTGCCCAGCACTTCTTCATAGCGTGGGTTGGGCAGCAGAAAGGCATCGTGCCCCTGATCCGAATCAATTTCGGCGAAGGAGACATTTTTCCCCGCGGCAATTAGGGCGTCGGTAATCTCTCGGGAACGCTGGGGTGAAAACCGCCAGTCGCTGCTAAATGCCACCACTAGAAAATCGCAGTTGGCATGGCCAAAGGCCTGCACGGGATCATTTTGATACTCCCGGGAGAGATCGAAGTAATCGAGCATCTTAGTAATCAGAATATAGGCATTGGCATCAAAGTCTCCGGAGAACTTTTCTCCCTGATAGTTGAGATAACTTTCTATCTGGAACTCGATGGGTGCAGCCTCTCCCTGAGTAAAGGTTCCGGAGCGCAGCTCGCGACCAAACTTCTGCCCCATTAATTCATCAGACAGATAAGTGACATGGCCGATCATGCGCGCCAGGGCCAGACCGCGGCGTGGCGCGGTATTGTTCTCTAGATAGTTGCCATCACAGAAGTCTGGGTCGGACTGAATCGCCCGGCGAGCCAGCTCATTAAAGGCGATATTTTGGGCTGTGAGCTTCATCGATGAGGCGATAACAATGCTATTGGCCAACTTATCTGGATGTTCCAGCGCCCAGCGCATCGCCTGCATGCCGCCGAGGCTGCCGCCGATCACCGCCGCCCAGCACTGAATGCCGAGGTGTTCCATCAAAAGGCGCTGGGACTCGACCCAGTCTCTGGCGCGCAGCACCGGGAACTCTGCGCCCCAGGGCTTGCCACTCTCTGGATTAAGGGTGGTGGGACCGGTGCTGCCAAAACAGCTGCCGATATTATTCAGTGAAACAATAAAAAAACGATTGGTGTCCATAGCTTTACCGGGACCAATATAACTGTTCCACCAGCCGGGCTTTTCGTTGTCGCCATAAACGCCAGCGGCGTGATGGCTGCCACTTAGGGCATGGCAGATTAACAGGGCATTACTTTTGTCAGCATTCAGGGTGCCATAGGTTTCAACCATTAGCTCGTGGCTGGGCAGCACGACGCCGCAGGCCAGAGTCAGGGGCCTGTCGATAAGAATCTTTTCCGCCGTTACCACGCCGACTGAGGTTGCGCTGATGCCTGATGTCATTGATACACTCTTTTGGGTTTTGCTCTTGGTTAAATATTTGAGTCTAAGAGGCTACCTAGTTTAACGCAACTTTAGCCCTAGGCTTTTATTAAACAGACTCTGGCGCAGATAAACCTAAGCAAAGGCCAATAAAGAGATGCGGGAGCTATTTTTAATCTCTGCATTGTCGGATAGACTGGATATCCAAATTCGCCCGGATAAAAAAGCATGATATATAAAAAGTTGGGAAACACTGATATAGATGTGTCGTTAGTTGGTTTGGGGACTATGACTTACGGCCAACAAAACACCTCTGACGAGGCCTGTGAACAGATGGATTACGCCTTTGCACAGGGCATTAATCTGCTCGACGTCGCCGAGATGTATCCGGTGCCGCCAAGGCCAGAGACCGCTGGCCGAACTGAAAGCTATGTCGGCGACTGGCTTCGACAGACTGGCAAGCGCAAAGACATTGTTCTGGCGACCAAGGTTGCCGGCCCTTCAAGCGCTCTTGGTGTCACCCATATTCGAGACGGTTCACGACTCAACGCGGACCATATTCGCCGCGCCGTTGAAGGTTCTCTGGAGCGATTGCAGACTGATTATATCGACCTCTACCAGGTTCACTGGCCAGAGCGCTCAACCAACTACTTTGGTCAGCGTGGCTACAATCATCGCCCGAGCTTAGACGGCATTGCCATTGAAGAAACCTTTGTCGCACTGGCGCAGTTGGTGGACGAGGGATTGATCAAACATATAGGTGTCTCCAACGAGACCCCCTGGGGCGTGATGGAGTATTTGCGTCTGGCCCGTGAGCTGGATTTGCCGCGTATTGCCACGATTCAGAACCCCTACAGTATTCTCGGTCGAGCATTTGAAAATGGTCTTGCTGAGATGAGTATTCGTGAAGAGGTAGGTCTATTGGCTTACTCACCCCTGGCCTTTGGCGTGCTCAGTGGCAAGTATATGCACGGTGCTCTGCCCGCCGGCTCACGTATCGAACTGTTCCCGCGCTTTGCACGCTACAGTAGCGCCAATTCTCAGGCCGCCACCGAGGGTTATTTTGAGGTGGCGAAAAAGCATGGTCTGAGTCTGGTTGAGCTGTCACTGGCATTTGTCTGCCAGCAGCCCTTTGTTGCCAGCTGCTTGATCGGAGCCACCACTATGGATCAGCTCAAGCAGAATATTGACGCCTGTCAGGTGGCCCTGTCTGATGAGGTCAAAGCGGACTTGGAAGAGGTTTATCAGCAGTATCCAGATCCGGCGGTTTAATTGACCAAGCCTAGCTAACCAACAAGTGATTGCACTGCGCCGCCAAGGATTGGCAGCAGTTTGTTGCGAATAATCATCAGGCTGAGAATCGCCACCATTGGCGAGATATCCATCATGCCGATGGGTGGAATAAGACGCCGAAAAGGGCGCAGATAGGGTTCGGTAATCTGGCCCACCAATCGCACGGAGGGGTGGTTAGTCGTGCCTACCCAACTGGATATGGCAAGAATAAAGATGCCCCAGAAATACACTTCAATCAAGGCATAGAGCAGGTCAAAGGCGGCCACTGGAATATACATAACAATATCCAACAGCCCGACACCGGTGATTAGGCCCATAATCAAATAGTACGACCACTTGACTAAAATTGCCGCCGTTAGCACTGCCAAATTCAGTGTGCCAATGGTCGGCAACAGCTTATTTAGAGGGTCCACGATTGGCGCCGTCAGTTTAAACATGGTCTGGGAGATGGGGTTGTAAAAGTCCGCCTGAACCAGTTGTAGTAACAGCCTAATCAGCAGGATAAAACTGCAGATCTGCACCGCGAGACTGAGAATATAGATCGGCGTTTCGCCAAGTGCGTTCATAAAAAATCCTTAAAATTATTGTCTGTTATAAAAGCTAATCCTGTATCGACTAGCTTCTTTCTATTTAAAGCAGCGCTCTTTAAAGGCGCTTATTTCAGGCCGCTCAAAGCAAAGCTGTTCTTCTGTTAAGAAAACTCATCCGCCATTTCTCGAGCGCGACTCTGCGCTGCCTGCATCGCTTGACGAATCGTTTCTTCCACATTCAGCTCTTGGAACTTTGCGATGGCCGCCCGAGTAGTGCCCCCAGGCGATGATACCTGCAGACGCAACTCTGTGGTGTTGTGTTCGCTGGTGCTGGCCATCTGTGCTGCTCCAAGGGCGGTCTGAATGGTCAGTTCACGGGCCACCTGCTCGGATAGACCCAACTCCTGGCCCACTCGCTGCATAGTTTCCATAATGAGAAAGAAGTAGGCCGGTCCGCTTCCGGATACCGCAGTCACCCCATCGATCTGCGCCTCGTCATCAACCCAGCAAGAGATACCCACGGCATTGAAAATCGCTTCAATAGAGGCCTTCTGTTTATCGCTCACTAGCTCATTGGCAAATAGGCCGGCAGCGCCACAGCGAACCATCGACGGCGTATTGGGCATGACTCTAACGATAGCTCGACTGTCGCCGAGCCAAGCTTGAAGATTGCTCAGTTGAATACCTGCGGCTACAGAGACCACCACGCTAGCAGGATTGATTGAACCGGCGAGATCTTTTAGTACCTCCGCCATAACCTGGGGTTTAACCGCCATCACAACAATCTCAGCCCCTGACACTGCGGCGTGATTGTCTGACGTTGTAGCTATGCCATAGGCCTTCTGCAGGCGCTGGCACTTTTCTTCGCCGCGATTGCCGACACAAATTTGTTGTGGCTCAAAGCCATTGGCTAACATGCCGCCAATAATGCTCGAGGCCATATTGCCGCCGCCAATAAATGCGATCTTGCTCATTGCTGTTGCTCCCTTTTTCCGAATATATCAGTGCCTACGCGAACCATTGTGGAACCCTGAGAAATCGCTGCTTCAAGATCCCCGGACATGCCCATAGAGAGGGTATCCAGTTTCTCTGAATTGTCCAGCGACTGATTGATCTGCTCGCGCAATTGAGCGAGTTTATAAAAGGCCGTCTGTTGCGCTTCAAAACTGTTTTCGGCCCGGGGAATGGCCATTAGCCCGCGCAGCCGCAAGTTGGGCAACTCTGCTATCTGCAGTGCTATGGGTAGCAATGCCTCAGGAGCAAATCCGGACTTGCTCGGCTCATTATCTATATTCACCTGCAGGCAGATATTCAGTGGCCCCAGTGATTCTGGGCGCTGATCATTGAGGCGTTGGGCAATCTTTAAACGATCGACGCTGTGCACCCAGCTAAAGTGCTCAGCGGCATTGCGCGTTTTATTGGATTGCAGAGGGCCAATAAAATGCCAGCACAGATTTTCGCCCTCTAGCTGGGCGATCTTATCCAGCGCTTCCTGAAGATAATTCTCGGCAAACTGGGTTAGACCTGCGCCCATCGCCTGACGAATATGCTCGACGCTGCGAGTTTTGCTTACCGCCAGCAAAACTATGCTGTGGGGATCGCGGCCGCAGTTAGTCGCACTCTGTTCTATGCGTTTGCTTACATCGGCAATGTTATTTTCAATCTTTGGCATATACTTATCAGGTTATTGAGAGTTTGGTGGACAGTTTAACGGACCATTTATTGCCGCAAGGATTAAGCGAGAAAAGCATGGATATAACGGAGTTATTGGCCTTTAGTGCCAAAGAGGGCGCCTCAGATTTACATATTTCCGCAGGGCTTCCCCCAATTATAAGAATGGATGGCGATGTGCGGCGGATCAACCTGCCGCCCATGGAGCATCGGCAAGTCCACAGTTTGATCTACGAAATAATGAATGACAAGCAGAGAAGGGATTTTGAGGAGTTTCTCGAAACCGATTTCTCTTTTGATGTGCCGGGAATCGCCCGATTCCGAGTCAATGTGTTTTACCAAAATCGCGGTGCGGCGGCGGTATTTCGAACCATCCCCTCTAATGTACTGACCCTCGAACAGCTGGGTATGGGGGATATTTTTAAAAAGCTCGCCTTGATGCCGCGAGGCTTAGTGCTGGTTACCGGTCCCACTGGCTCGGGTAAATCCACCACCTTGGCGGCTATGGTGGATTACGTTAATGACAATCGCTACGACCATATATTGACCATTGAAGACCCTATAGAATTTGTTCATCAGAGCAAAAAATGCCTGGTCAACCAGCGTGAAGTGCACCGCGACACTCACGGCTTTACTGAGGCTCTGCGCTCAGCCCTGCGTGAAGATCCGGATGTTGTATTGGTGGGAGAGCTGCGTGACCTCGAGACCATTAGGTTGGCACTTACAGCGGCCGAAACTGGCCACTTAGTATTTGGCACCCTGCACACCACCTCAGCGGCCAAGACCATCGACCGAATTGTCGATGTATTTCCCGGGGGTGAAAAGCCAATGATTCGCTCCATGCTCTCGGAATCCCTGCAGGCGGTGATCTCCCAAACCCTGTTGAAAAAAATTGGCGGTGGCCGTGTGGCAGCTCATGAAATCATGATCGGCACACCGGCGATTCGCAACTTGATTCGCGAGGACAAGGTGGCGCAGATGTACTCGGCGATTCAAACCGGCGGCGCTCTGGGTATGCAGACCCTCGATCAATGCCTGCAGAATCTTGTTAGTCAGCGCTTGATCAGCTCAGATGTGGCTCGTGAAAAAGCCAAAATGCCAGATAGTTTTTAAGGAGAAAAACTATGTCAGCTCAGACCTTTGAAAATCTGGTTAACTATATGGCCAAGAAAAAGGCCTCAGATCTTTTTATCACCGTTGGCCTGCCGCCCTGCCTGAAGCTCAATGGCTCGGTTATGCCAGTGAGTAAAAACAAACTCTCCCAGAGCGATTGCGAAGAATTTGTTCTCGGCACCATGAATGCCGAACAGAGAGAAGAGTTTAAGAGACACAAAGAACTCAACTTTGCCGTGGTCAGTGACAGTGCTGGCCGCTTTAGGGCCAGTGCGTTTTATCAGCGCGGCGAGATCGGTATGGTGCTGAGACGCATTGAAACTCAAATTCCCTCACCAGATTCACTGCTGCTGCCACCGATTTTAAAAGAGCTGGTCATGAATAAGCGCGGCATAGTTATATTTGTCGGCGCCACCGGCACCGGTAAGTCCACATCCTTGGCGGCATTGATTGGCCACCGCAATAAAAACAGTCGCGGACATATTGTCTCCATTGAAGACCCGATTGAATTTGTCCATGAGCATCAGGGCTGCATAATTACTCAGCGGGAAGTGGGTGTGGATACTGAGTCTTTTGATGTGGCCCTCAAGAATACTCTGCGTCAGGCGCCGGACGTTATTTTAATCGGCGAGATCCGCACACCGGAAACCATGCAGCACGCCATTACCTTTGCCGAGACCGGTCACCTGGTGCTGGCAACATTACATGCCAACAATGCCAATCAGGCTCTCGACCGTATCAGTCATTTCTTCCCTGCAGATCGCCATGATCAGATGTGGATGGATCTGTCGCTCAATATGCGCGGTATTGTAGCCCAGCAGTTGGTGCCCACAGTGGAGGGCAAGGGCCGCCGCGCGGCGATTGAAGTACTGCTCAATACACCATTGGTAGCGGATATTATTCGCAAGGGTGAGGTGCATAAATTAAAAGAAATTATGGGCAACTCCACCGAACATGGGATGCAGACTTTTGATCAGGCGCTCTACGAACTCTATATTGAAAAGCAGATTAGTTACGAGAATGCCATCGCCCATGCGGATTCAAAAAATGATCTGCGCCTGATGATTAAAATGCAATCTGATAACTATGTGGAGCAGTTAGGGGCCAGCGCCGATGATTTGTCGATTGAGGAAGATAGTTCAAATAAGCTGCGCTGGTAGAGGCTCTCGTCAAAAGGCTCTGGTAAAAACAGTCTAGGGCGCGCTACCAATCGATGGCGAGTCGAGCCAGCTTTGCAGAATCAGTGATGCGGCTATATGGTCAATCTTAGTGAGATCCTGAGTGCCCTGATCTCGACCTATAGATTTGGCTTCACGGCTGGTCAGGCGCTCATCGACCATTTCCACCACCACAGCAAAACGACCCTGCAGGCGACGAGCAAATTTACGTGCTCGGCTACTCAGTTCACTTTCACTGTCATCCATATTTAGCGGCAGTCCCACCACCACCAGATCCGGCTGCCACTCTTTAAGTAGCTTTTCCACCTGATCCCATTTGGGAACCCCATCAACCGCTTTGAGAATCGTCAGGCCAGAGGCTGAGGAAGTCAGAGTTTGCCCACTGGCAACGCCGATCTGCTTGAGGCCAAAGTCAAAACCCAGCAGTCGTTTATGTTCACCGGACTCAGGCATGGCCAGCTTGATGAGAGAGCATGCGCAAGTCCAAACCAATGCAGAGTGCCGCTGCTGATGCGCGTTTAGCGCAGTCGGTATGAAACAGAATCTCAGCCTCGGCAGGAATTGTCAGCCAGCTATTTTCCCCCAGTTCGCGCTCCAGTTGACCGGCCTCCCAACTTGAGTAGCCGAGAGTCACCAGAGAGTCTTTAGGGCCTTTGCCGAGAGCCATATCGCTGAGAATATCTCGGGATGCGGTAAGACAAACCTGATCGGAGATGGTCAGTGTCGACTCCCACTGCTGTTCGCAATTGGCGTGGAGAATAAATCCACGATCCCGTTGCACCGGGCCGCCATCAAAGAGTAAGGGCCGCCCAAACTCATCCTGATAATCCAGTTTTAGTTGATCAAATATGGCTTTTACCGGAATATCCATCTGCTGATTGATAATAAGACCCATAGCGCCATCAGAGTTGTGCTCGCAGATGTAGACCACGGAATCAGAAAAAGTCGGATCATCGAGACCAGGCATAGCCAACAAGAAGTGGTTTTTTAGGCTGTTTATCTTTTTCGGCTTCAAGGTTTCCATAATGCGCAATATGGGGTTTTAGCGACTTAAACTCAAGCCTTGAATCGGATTAGTTTGTGGTCAGTACGTTGTTAGACTGGTATTGCCAGGTGCGTATAATGTGAATCTCATCACGATTGCGCAGCTCTTTGGGGAAGGGATTAAACGGCGCAGCCAGTTGAACCGAGCGCACAGCGGCCTGATCGAGCAGTCGCGATCCCGAGCCTTTAGAGACTTCGATACGCTTAATGCGGCCATTGGCGAGCAGCACCACAACTAATTGCACCTGACCAAAAATGCCTTTGGAGCGAGCTTCTCTAGGGTAATTAACATTGCCGATCTGCTCGACCCTATCTTCGAAATAGTGCATGTAGGCCGCGGCATCTGCCGACTTGGCCGACACTGAGGTCATGCGCAGCACTCGAGGCAGGCTGCTGTAGGCCTGTTTAAGCCGAACAAGTTCTGCCTGCATTACACCTATATCAGACTCTTTTCTTGGTTGCTGATCTGAGTTGGATTCTTGGTTTGATCGACTGGCTTGTGCCTTGCTCTGGTCATCACTGTGGCTCAACAGTATCTGTTCGGCGGGATTCGCTCGCTGTTGCTCAATGGGCGGTCGCTGGCCCGGGTCTTGGGTTTGCCGCTGTTGCTGTTGGTCGTCCGTTCCCAGCTGATTGGTCTGGGCAATAAACTCTGCTTGCTCTGGCGCTTTATCGCTGTGGTGCAGAGCGAGAGTGACATCCATGGACTGACTGGGAGGGTGGCCTGCGGGTACCGCGAAGCTTAAACCAATTAATAGCAGGACATGGCCTGCTAGTGCCGCTGAGAATGTCTTGCGCAGGCGTTGCTGGCTGGTATTCCAGAGTCCATCGATAAAGCTATCCATCAACAAAGCTATCCATCAACAAAGCTATCCCCGGCTTAGGCTGCTCACCTCTAGTGGCTTTTCTGATCAAGTTTGGCGCGCACGGCTTTTATGAGGCGCTCACCAATCTGAGTGCCCTCGGCATTATCGATCTCGCGGATACAGGTGGGACTGGTGACATTAATTTCAGTGAGGTAATCGCCAATCACATCGAGCCCCACAAAGATCAGTCCACGCTCTTTTAATGTTGGGGCAACCTGCTGGGCAATCCATAGATCTCGTTCACTGAGAGGCTGCACTACACCGCGACCGCCGGCGGCCAGATTTCCGCGAAAATCACTACCTGTTGGAATACGTGCCAGACAGAAGGGAATTATCTCGCCATCGACTACCAGAATACGCTTATCACCCTGAGAGATTTGCGGCATAAACTTCTGCGCCATAATCGTCTCACTGCCATATTGGGTCACTGTCTCGAGAATTACATTTAAATTTTGGTCACCCTCTTTGACACGGAAAATCGAAGTACCACCCATGCCATCAAGAGGTTTGTAAACCACATCCTGATGCTCTGCTAAAAAGCTTTTCAGTCGCGCCTGATCGCGGCTGACCAACAGCGGGGGAACACACTGGGGGAACTCTGTGGCAAACACCTTCTCGTTGCAGTCACGCAGACTCTGGGGTTTGTTTATCACCAGAGAGCCGCGGCGCTCCGCGGCCTCAAGAATATAGGTTGAATAGATAAACTCGCTATCAAAAGGCGGATCCTTGCGCATAATTAACACATCCATCTCCTCCAGCGCGGCGTCTCTACTGTCTCCCATTTCGAACCATTTATTCGAATCATTGAAGACCTTCAAGGGACGCAGCTGGGCCTTGGGTCCAGTATTGTCTATATAGAGATCCTGCTGCTCCATATAAAAGAGATCGAATCCCTGAGACTGAGCTGCTAGCAAGATCGCCAGAGTAGAATCTTTGGCAAAAGAAATGGATTGGATGGGGTCCATAATGACGCCGAGGGAAGTACCCATAAAATGACAGCCTTAAGTTGATATTTGCGCTATAACTAAGTGTGGCAACTGAGACGGCCGATGCCCTGAAAAAATCTGTGACCTATAAATCAATTTTTTTATTAAGTTTAGAGGCTTTTGGATTATATATTACAAGTGTGTTTAAAATTCCATTAGTTAAGTGACATTGGCAATACTTAATGCGTTAAGTGGTTTTAAAGTGGTGATAATATGGAAGTTCAGGGCCTAAAAGTCCTTGTCATAGATGACAGCAACACAATAAGACGAACCGCAGAAACCTTGCTGGCAAAAGCTGGCTGTGACGTTTCTACCGCGTCAGATGGTTTTGATTCCCTATCCAAAATTGTCGACTTCAGACCGGATGTTATCTTTATTGACATCATGATGCCGCGTCTAGATGGCTACCAAACTTGCGCCCTAATCAAAAATAACCCCGACTATAAATCTACCCCAGTGATTATGCTGTCGAGCAAGGATGGTCTCTTCGGCAAAGCCAAGGGCCGGATTGTCGGTGCCGACGACTATTTGACCAAGCCTTTTGGTCGCGCAGAACTACTTGATGTACTAGAAAAACATACCCAAAACTAACTAAAGGATCTAGAGGTTTTAGCAAATGGCAAAAGTATTGATTGTGGATGACTCTCCTACCGAAACATATAAGTTGGCCAATATTCTTGAGCGCAATGGATTTTCGGTACTCTCGGCGGACTCTGGTGAACAGGGGCTTAATCTAGCGCGAGATGAGCAGCCGGATGTGGTTTTGATGGATATTGTGATGCCCGGACTAAACGGCTTTCAAGCAACGCGACAGCTTAGCCGTAGCAAGGATACAAAACATATCCCAGTCATTATTGTTACCGCTAAAAATCAGCAGGCAGACCAGGTTTGGGGTGAGCGTCAGGGCGCCAAAGCCTATTTGGTAAAGCCCATCGATGAGAAGCAGTTGGTTTCAGCCATCACTAGCGTCTTAAATTAGGAAGACGACCAGTGTCTAAAGTCAAAAAGCTTTTTTCAGCAATCAGTGGCGTGGCGGGCCGTTTCAGTGAAACGGTCTATGGCCTGCCCGCACAAAAGCAAATAGTCGAGGCGCGCAAATTAATCGCGTTCAATGTGCTCGGCTATGACTATCTGATTCCCTTGGATGAAGTAAGCGAAATACTTGAACTGCCTGAGTCGATAAAACTACCTCGAGTTAAATCTTGGGTTACCGGTTTGGCCAATGTTCGGGGCCGTCTTTTACCCATTGTTGATCTCGCCGCTTTTCTTGGTGGCAGCCTGTGCAGCGCAGTCCGTGATCGCCGTGTGCTGGTACTGGATATCAACAGTGTTTACGTTGGCGTTATTGTCGACCTGCCGCGCATTGGCCAGAGTGCTGAAAGAGGTCTTGAGCATGAGTCCCGCTCATCTCAGGAGGTCTCGCCGAGCATATTGGTGGTGGACGATTCGGTGACAGTGAGAAAAGTCACCAGCCGTATTCTGCGCCGTCAAGGCTATCGCGTGCTTACCGCTAAAGACGGCGTTGAAGCACTCAAGACCATGCAAGAAGAGATCCCCGCGGTGATGTTATTAGATATTGAGATGCCGCGCATGGATGGTTTTGAAGTTGCCACTCGAATGCGCGTCAGTGCGGAGCTGTCGAATATCCCGATTATTATGATTACCTCGCGAACCGGTGATAAACATCGCCAGCGTGCAATGGAGCTGGGAGTTGATCACTATATGGGTAAGCCCTATCAAGAGGAGCACTTGCTAGAAATCTTGGATGAGCTGCTTTCTGCTCAAAGATAACAGCTCATGCAGCAGCTAGACGCCAGAGAAAAAAACCACAGACAGCAGGGTCGGGAGCGAGTTGAAAAACAGAGCCAGGAGCACCCAGAAAAGCCTGTAAAAGTCTGGCTGCTGGGTGCCTCTGCTGGAGGCTTGCAGGCGGTACGTCAGTTTTTAAGTCAAATTACTCCCCGTGATGATGTCGCTTTCGTCTATGCTCAACATATAGCGGCCCAGCAAATGGCAACTCTATTGAAGATGATAGAAACCCATACAGGCTGGCCGGCAAGAGTGCCATCCACAGGGCAGCTTATAAAACCCGGCACAGTGACGGTGATATCACCAGAGTTTGAAACCCGAATTAGCAAGCAGGGTTGGGTGTTGCGTTTCGCCTCTCCCTGGCAGGGTCAGTACGCACCATCTATTGACCAGCTAGCCAATCGCCTGGCCTTGCTCTATCGGCGCGATTGCGGGGCGATTATCTTTACCGGTATGGGTGATGATGGTGCTCGAGGCTGTCAGGCAATTAAGCAGTTTGCGGGGCAGGTATGGATTCAAGAGCCCAGTGATTGCATGGTGCCGGCAATGCCGCAAGCGGTGACGCGGCGCTGTAAAGCCGACTTTATCGGTACTGTTGAAGAGCTTGCAAAAAGATTTAATACGGACGTTATTCAAATGGAGGCTTGTAGCCAATGAGTATGTTTTTTCTAGATCAAAAGAATCCGATTGCCCAGGTCGACTGCCTGTCGATCAATACCGGGAATTCAAACCTATTGGTTCCCATGCCGGCCATTGCCGAGATTATTCTCAGTCAGGAAGTTATAAATGACGAGGGCAAGCCCCAGTGGATGTTTGGCTGGATTAAGTGGCGCAATCTCACTATCCCGCTGATTGATTTTGCCGCACTGCAACGGGATGAACCCTGTGCAGATTTCGGCAGCAGCACGCGTATCCTGGTGCTTAACAGCCTAGTTGAGGGCCATGAGTATCGCTATTACGCAATTATCTGCAAAGGATTCCCCCACACCATTCGAGTAGAGGAGGACAGCGCCCTGTCAGCTCAAGACGAAGTGGAAATCGCCACCTGTATCAGCTTGAGTTTTGATCTCGATGGCCAGCACTTAGACCTGCCTGATTTTGAAGAGATTGAAACCCATCTGCGCAGCATTCCCCAAAATCACTAATTAATTCTCTCCACAAAACACCTGCCCTGTACCCCGCGGGGGTGGGTGACCTGCCGTCCACATATTAATAGTATTAAGCCGTCTGCCCCAATGGTAGGCTTAGTCCCTAGATCGCCAACAAAAAATTATAAAAACGATTAAGGAATTAGCCATGAATGGTTTAATGATGGACTCCCAGCTGACCATAACGTCAATAATGAAACACGCTGACCGCATTAACGGAAAAAGCGAAATTGTTTCGGTAACTGGCGATAACCCGCTGCATAGATACACCTATAAAGATGCCTTTCGCCGCGTGCGCCAGATGGCTAATGCTATGCAGAAGCTGGGTTTTCAATCCGGGGATCGAATTGCCACGCTGGCCTGGAATGACTACCGTCACTTTGAGCTATACTACGCCATTTCTTGTTCAGGGCAGGTGTGTCACACGGTTAATCCCCGTCTTTTCCCAGAGCAGATCGAATATATTATCAATCACGCCGAAGACAAGTTTGTTTTTACCGACCCCATGTTTGTGCCTCTATTGGAGCAGTTGCAGGATAGGCTTCCTACTGTTCAAGGCTATGTGGTCATGACTGATGCGGCAAATATGCCCGAGACCAGCCTTAAAAATGCCCACTGCTATGAAACCTTTATAGCAGGCGAGTCAGAGAGCTTTGACTGGCCAGAGTTGGAAGAGAACAGCGCTAGCTCTATGTGTTACACCTCCGGTACCACCGGCAACCCCAAGGGTGTTCTCTATAGCCACCGCAGTACGGTTTTACACTCCATTGTTGGTTCCACGCCTGAAGTCATGAACCTCGCCGCGAAAGACGTGGTTATGCCGATAGTGCCAATGTTTCACGTTAACGCTTGGGGAACCGCCTATAACGGCCCAATGGTTGGTGCCAAATTGGTGTTCCCCGGTCCAAAAATGGCAGACGGTGAAACACTGACCAATTTGATCAATTCAGAGAAAGTGAACTATTCCCTAGGTGTGCCCACGGTGTGGCTGGCCCTAGTGGGATATCTCAATGAAACAGGGAAAACCATAGAATCGCTTAATTCTGTAGTCTCTGGTGGCTCTGCATGCCCGCTGTCGTTGATGCAGGAAATGGAAAGGCATGGTGTGATCGTGCATATGGGCTGGGGCATGACTGAAATGAGTCCTCTTGGCTCCTACAATCGCCCTCAGGAGTGGATGCAGGACGGCACTCAGGAACAACAGGACACCTGGCGTGTTCGCGCCGGCCGTGTGGTCTTCGGGGTCGAAATGAAAATTGTCGATGGCGATGATAATGAGTTGCCCTGGGATGGGGTTGCCTCCGGCGTACTGCTCGTTAAAGGTCCCTGGGTTTGCAGTGGCTACTACCGTCTCGACGACAAGCCTGCAGTGGATGAAGATGGCTGGTTCAATACCGGTGATATGGCTGCTATCGATGAGCAGGGCTATGTGACCATTACTGACCGAATTAAAGACGTGATTAAATCCGGTGGCGAGTGGATTAGTTCCATCGATGTGGAAAATGCCGCCATGTCTCATCCCGATGTTCAAGAGGCAGCGGTCATCGGTGTCTCTCACCCCAAGTGGACTGAGCGGCCGCTGTTGATCGTTATTCCTGTTGAGGGTTCCAGTCCGGATAAAGATGCCATACTGGCCTCTCTCGATGGCAAGATCGCCAAGTGGTGGACACCTGAAGACTGTGTTTTTGTCGAAGAGATTCCTCACACTGCAACTGGAAAAATCAGCAAGAAAGATTTGCGTGATCAGTTTAAGGAATACGCTTACTCCTAAGTGTCAACCAACTGGTAGGGTTTGGCGTTATAGGCTGTTCTAGAAAGAGGTTCTTATAAACGGAGCCCTAAAAAATAGACTCTACTAATATAATTAAGAGGACAGTGTATGCGTAATGTATTTATTTTTACCCTATTGGCGGCATTCTCGCTGGGTGCTCTGGCCGATCATCACAAAGGTGATCAAGACGGTAAGGCCCGCCACTATAAAGGCATGCTCAAACAGGCTGATCAAAATGGTGATGGTGTCGTCTCTACTCAGGAGCATGAGCAAGCTCTGGAGAATATGGCCGATAAGCGCCGCGAGCGTTTCTCGAAAATGGACAGCGATGGTGACGGTTCTTTAAGCAAAGAAGAAGCCCGTGCAGCAAGGCGCGAGTATCGAGAGAAAATGAGAGAAAAGTATCAGCAACAGCACAAATGATCAGCATTAAATTGTTAACCGCGAAAAGGCTATTTGGAAACAGATGGTCTTTTTTCTTTTTCGGCTTTTGTTACCGCTCTTTTTGTTCATCTGACCGCTTTAAAGGGCAAAGTATTTGCACCCCATAAGGAAGTCACGCATAGTTACGCCTGAATTGACTTCTGGTGTTTTATGACTGATTTTTTGATTGCTCCATCCATCCTATCTGCCAATTTTGCCCGCCTGGGGGAAGAGGTTGATGCGGTTCTTGAGGCCGGCGCAGATGTTGTCCACTTTGATGTGATGGACAACCATTATGTGCCCAACTTAACGATCGGTCCGATGGTCTGTAAAGCACTGCGAGACCACGGTGTCACGGCACCAATCGATGTGCATTTGATGGTGCAGCCGGTGGATGATTTGATCCGCATGTTTGCCGATGTCGGTGCAACTTATATCACCTTTCATCCCGAGGCTTCCAATCATGTTGACCGCTCTCTGCAGTTGATTCGCGATCTCGGTTGCAAAGCTGGTCTGGTATTAAATCCAGCAACCAGTTTAGAAACAGTGCGCTGGGTGATGGACCGCATGGATATGTTGCTACTGATGTCAGTAAACCCCGGTTTTGGCGGTCAGAAATTTATTCCTGCGACACTGGATAAACTGGTGGAGGCACGCCAGTTAATCGATAACAGCGGCCATGATATTCGTTTAGAGATAGATGGCGGCGTAACCGTTAACAATATTCGTGAGATAGCCGCTGCCGGCGCTGACACCTTTGTCGCGGGCTCGGCAATTTATGGCGCTGACGACTACGCTGAAGTTATTACCAAGATGCGCAGTGAGTTGGCTAAGGCATAAGTTAGAGGGCTACAGCATATAAAGTGCTAGGGTAATTGATAATCTTTCCGCGCTGAAGGTTGTTGCCTCGGTGCAATTGATTACAATAGCACCCTAAGTTTTGGAGTTAGTTTGTGAAAAGTTCGAGTTCTAAACAGTTTGACAGTAACTGTCACACCTGGCGTTGGCGCAACTAGAGAAGCCAAGGCGCACTGACGCCTGCACCGCCACATTCTGTCAACGAACAAGGATCTGATCATGAACGCCGAACAATTTGCTAAGTTAGCCCGTCAAGAATACAACCGTATTCCCGTCACCCGCGAGGTGCTGGCTGATTTAGAAACTCCCCTAAGTGTGTACTTAAAATTGGCTCTTGGGCCAAACTCCTATCTATTTGAATCAGTGCAGGGCGGCGAGAAATGGGGCCGTTACTCATTAATTGGTCTGCATACTTCCACGGTGCTCAAATTATTTGGCAATCGACTCGAAATTATTCGAGACGGCAAGCCGATGGTCAATCGCAAGACCACCGACCCCCTGGGTGAGGTGGAGCGCTTTCGACAGTTATTTAGCATGCCGGATCTGCCTAATCTACCGCGCTTTACCGGCGGCCTAGTGGGCTACTTTGGCTATGACACTGTGCGCTTTGTCGAGCCTCGGCTCGCAGAGAGTTCGCCAGCAGATATGTTGGGCACACCGGATATATTATTGATGGCGTCAGATGAGGTGGCGATCTTCGACAACCTCTCCGGCACCATCATGCTAGTAGTTCATGTCGACGCCAAAGACCGAGATGCATTGGCCAAAGCCGAAGCTCGTCTCGATCAGTTAGAGGCCAAGCTAGAACAGCCAGCACCGCAACTGCCGCCGATGAATATGGCTGCCGATGGTATCTCCGAAGAAGACTTTGTCTCCAGTTTTGGCGAACAGGACTTCAAGGCCGCGGTGAATAAAGTTAAGCAATACGTGATGGCCGGTGATGTGATGCAGGTGGTGCCATCTCAGCGCCTATCAGCGCCATTTAACGCCGAACCGATTAATCTCTACCGCGCTCTGCGGCGTCTCAACCCCTCGCCTTATATGTATTTCCTCGATCTCGATGACTTTCATATTGTTGGCTCATCGCCAGAAGTTCTCGCCCGTCTCGAAGATGGCGAGGTAACCGTTCGGCCGATTGCCGGCACCCGCAAGCGCGGCGCAACGGTGGAAGAGGATCAGGCGATGGAAGATGAGATGCTCGCGGATCCAAAAGAGATTGCTGAACACCTTATGCTGATTGATCTCGGGCGCAACGATGTCGGCCGCATCAGCAAGACCGGCACTGTTGTAGTAACCGAAAAAATGGTCGTTGAGCGCTACTCCCACGTTATGCACATCACCTCCAATGTAGTGGGCCAAGTCACCGATGATATGGGTGCCCTAGAAGTGCTTAAAGCGACACTGCCCGCTGGGACCCTGAGTGGTGCACCAAAAATTCGCGCCATGGAAATTATCGACGAAATCGAGCCAGTAAAGCGAAATATCTACGGTGGTGCAGTGGGCTATATCGGCTGGAACGGTAATATGGATACCGCCATTGCCATCCGCACCGCGGTGATCAAAGACAATATGCTACATGTTCAGGCTGGCGCCGGCGTGGTTGCCGACTCGATTCCCGACTTAGAGTGGAAAGAGACCAACAATAAAGCCCGTGCCTTAATGCGCGCCGCAGCCATGGTCTGCAGCAAAAGCTCGGGAGAGTCAAAATGATATTAATGATTGATAACTATGACTCGTTTACCTATAACATTGTCCAGTATCTGGCTGAGCTAAAAGCCAATGTTCAGGTCTATCGCAATGATGAAATTAGCATTGCCGATATAGAGCGTTTGGCGCCGGAGAAGATTGTCATCTCTCCCGGCCCCTGCACACCCAATGAAGCGGGTATCTCCGTGGAGACTATTACGCATTTTGCCGGTCGCCTGCCAATTCTCGGAGTCTGTCTTGGGCACCAGAGTATCGCGCAGGCCTTTGGCGGCAAGATTGTTCGTGCCAAGCAGGTGATGCACGGTAAAACCTCGCCCATGCATCACAGCAATAGCGGCGTGTTTTCCGGCTTAACCAATCCCTTTGAAGCCACTCGCTATCACTCCTTGGTGATCGAGCAGAGCAGTCTACCGAGCTGTCTTGAAATCACCGCCTGGACAGAAAATGCCGACGGCAGCATCGATGAAATTATGGGAGTGCGCCACAGGGAGCTACCCATCGAAGGGGTACAGTTTCACCCTGAATCAATATTGACCGAGCATGGCCACGACCTACTGAATAATTTCCTCGAGGGTTAAGCATGGATATCAAACAGGCTTTAGATAGCGTTGTTCTGGGCAAAAGTCTCTCCGCCTCAGAGATGCGTGATGTCATGCGTCAAATCATGACGGGCAACGCCACAGAAGCACAGATCGGAGGCTTTCTCGTTGCCCTGCGCATGAAAGGCGAGAGCATCGATGAGATCGCCGGTGCCGTTGAAGTGATGCGTGAGCTGGCCACCGGCGTCAAAGTATCCGGTGAAGGCCTAGTGGATATCGTGGGTACTGGCGGCGATGAGTCAAATCTCTTTAATGTCTCTACCGCCTCTACCTTTGTTGTGGCCGCAGCTGGTGGCTCTGTTGCTAAACATGGCAATCGCTCAGTGAGCAGCAATAGCGGTGCCGCCGATGTGCTTGAAGCCGCCGGGGTCAATTTGAATCTCAGCCCTGACCAAGTGGCACTTTGCGTCCAGGAATTGGGCGTTGGTTTTATGTTTGCGCCGGCTCATCACAGTGCCATGAAACATGCGATTGGCCCACGCCGCGAGCTGGGTCTGCGCACCATTTTTAATATCCTTGGGCCGATGACCAATCCTGCAGGTGTCACTCGGCAGCTTATTGGCGTCTATGATCAGGCCCTCTGTAAACCTATGGCTGAAGTACTCGGACGTCTGGGTGCTGAGCACATCATGGTGGTGCACTCCGTCGATGGTCTCGATGAAATTAGTATTGCCACGGAAACTGCAGTGGCAGAATATAAAGACGGTCTTGTTCGGGAATACAGCATTGCCCCTGAAGACTTTATGCTAGAGCGTCAGAGTCTTGACGGCCTCAATGTAGACAATGCCGAGCAGTCCCTAGCACTGATTGTGGATGCGCTGGGCAAGCAGACCACTGCCAGTGGTCTAAAAGCTGCCGATTTAATCGCCCTCAATGCCGGTGCTGCACTTTATGTAGCGGGTTGTGCCGAGAGTATTAAAGAGGGCGTTGCCATGGCCCAGGATGCCATAGGCGCAGGATTAGCTCGGGCTAAACTAACTGATCTGGCGACTTTTACTCAGGTCCAGCAAGACGCCTAAAAACAATGAGAAATTAAAATGAGCTCAGATACACCGACAATCTTAAAAAAAATCCTCGCCCGCAAGCACGAAGAGATTGCCGAGCGCAGCGCGCTGGTGTCGATAGCCGAGTTAATTGAAAAAGCCCAGTCTGCAGAATCGCCTAGAGGGTTTGCCGCAGCACTGGCGGCTAAACTTGCCGCCGGTCAATCTGCAGTGATTGCAGAAATCAAAAAAGCCTCTCCGAGCAAAGGGGTTATTCGTGAAGACTTTGATCCAGCCGCCATCGCCGAGAGTTATGAGCAGGGTGGTGCCGCCTGTCTGTCGGTGCTTACCGATGTGGATTTCTTTCAGGGCGCAGATGACTATCTACAGATGGCACGCGAGGCCACGCAACTGCCGGTAATCCGCAAAGATTTTATTATCGATGATTATCAGGTTTATGAAGCGCGGGCTATGAGTGCAGACTGTATTCTATTGATTGTCTCGGCATTGACCGAACAGCAGCTGACTCACCTGCATGAGTTGGCGCAGTCTCTGGGTATGGATGTACTGATTGAAGTGCATGATGGCGCAGAGTTGGAAATTGCCCTAAAGCTGGACAACCCAATGGTTGGCATTAATAACCGCAACCTGCACAGCTTTGAAGTGACCCTCGACAACACCTACCAGCTGCTGGACAAAATCCCCGCCGGTAAAATCGTTATCACCGAGAGCGGCATCCACAGCAGCGACGATGTTGCCGCCATGCGCGCGCGTAATGTGAACAGTTTTTTGGTGGGCGAAGCGTTTATGCGCAGTGAAGAGCCGGGCCAGCGACTGGCGGAGATGTTTGCTTAACGAGTGCCAAACACCACCATAGTCTTGCCGGACACATTGACCAACCCCTGCGTCTCAAGTTCTTTGAGTACACGTCCAACCATCTCTCGGGAACAGCCAACAATGCGACCGATCTCCTGACGCGTAATCTTGATTTGCATGCCATCTGGATGGGTCATGGCATCCGGTTCTTTACAGAGGTCTAGCAGTGTTCTCGCCACTCGCCCGGTGACATCAAGAAAGGCCAAATCCCTAACTTTGCGCGTGGTGTCTCTGAGGCGTTGAGCGACCTGCTTGCTGATAGCGAACAGAAATGCGGGATATTTATTACTCAGCTCAATAAATTTTGCGTAGCTGATCTCGCCCACTTCACATTCAGTTTTAGTGCGGATCCAAGCGCTGCGATGCTCCTGGTCGAAGAGGCCCATTTCACCAAAAAAATCTCCTGGATTGAGATAGGCGAGAATGATTTCTTTGCCGTCACTATCATCTTCAATCATCACTGTGACCGAACCCTTGATAATGTAATAAAGGGTATCGCCGTGATCACCGGCGTAGATTATGGTGCTTTTCGCCGGATAGCGGCGTCTGTGGCAGTGGGATAAAAACTCTTCCACATTTTCAATATGTGGTGTCAGAGGTGCAGGCGCCAATTTGTTTCTCCATTTACAAGTTTAGCAACATGCCGCTTTATATACTGTTTATCTGCGACTCCTGAATTTAATAGTAGTCAAAAAAAATATTCGCGAGTAAAATTTGCAGTGACCCTATGGTAATCTTTGCGCTTCCGAAAATGAGGCTAGTTATGAAGGCAACAATTAAGTGGGTAGACGGCGTGATGTTTCTCGGCGAATCTGGCAGTGGCCACTCTGTGGTGATGGATGGCGCTGAAAGTCAGGGTGGTCGCAATATGGGTGTTCGACCAATGGAGATGCTGTTGCTGGGGCTAGGTGGCTGCGCTTCATTCGATGTAATGAGCATGCTCACCAAGAGTCGTCAGCAGGTGACCGATTGTCGCACTGAGATCGAAGCGGAGCGAGTTGATGCTGTGCCGGCGGTCTTCAGCAAGATTCATCTGCGCTTTGTAGTTACTGGAACCAGCCTTAAAGAGAGTCAGGTTAAGCGCGCCGTGGAGTTGTCGGCTGAGAAGTATTGCTCGGCGTCGATAATGCTCGCCGCTGCTGGGGTTGAAATGACCCATAGCTATGAGGTGGTCGAGGCCTGATCTGGCAGTTTCAGGAATATCTCTGGGGCTAAATTCGAGACAAAAAAAAGGAGCCCAAAGGTGGGCTCCTAAAAATTCCTGAGAAAGTCTCAAAGGAAGGGGTAGGGGTAAAACGGTGTAAGACCTGCTAAGCAGCAAATCTTTAAAACTCTGTGCAACTTCAATACACGTATAATAGAAATCTGCCTCCCATACTGCAAATGCATTGTTTGCATCTTAGTCATATCATTTTGTAATAACCTTGGTTTACAAGCTGCGAAGGCAATAAGCTCGCATACTTGCCATGGTCTAGGCCACTGAGCAGATAGAGTTTTTAAGATAAAAAAAAGGGGCCCTAGGATGGGCCCCTATAAAAGAATCCTATAGCAAGGATTAAGAGGGGTTTGGTGCGAAGCCGCTGATTTAGTGGGTCAGCGTCTTATCGGAAGCTTTGAGTTTTGGTGCTTTAACGTTCGCGAAGTCGTCTTTCGCAATTGCAGCACCCGCTAATCCAGTGAATCCGATCAGTATGTATACGAGTGTCATGTTCTATCTCCGTGTGTTTATGGGCAGTTCGTTGCCCTATGTGTGACAATATACGCAGGCCTATGTCATAATCCAAATGCATTGTTCGCATTATTTATATACCAAATTGTAATGACCTTAAGGTAACCCATGAATCTGCAAAAGTTATCACGCCTAGACCTCAACCTATTGGTTGCACTTCAGGCTTTGCTAGAAGAAAAAAGCGTAACCCGCGCGGCCCAGCGCCTGTTTATTACCCAGCCAGCCATGAGCAGAGTGTTACAGCGTCTGCGCCAGCAGCTGGATGACCCGCTGTTTACCCGCACCGGGAATATATTGGTCCCGACCCCCAAAGCGGAAGAATTACAGCTCAGATTGCCGATGTTGCTCGATGGTATTCTCGATATGGTCACTGATGGTGAGTTTGATCCGGCCAGTTATGTTGGTGAGATCACTATCGCTATCCCTGAATTTATTGCTATCTCTCTGGCATCGCAGTTGACTGCCCTGTTAAATAAATACGCTCCGGGAGTAATTCTGTCGATCTCCAGTGAAACCGATTCTGTAGCCGGGGAGTTGTCGGCGGGGGTGCTGGATTTTGCCATCGATATAAAACGGGATATAACTGCTGAGGTGACCACTCGGCACTTGGCGATCTTCAGTCCTTCGATCTGGATGCGCGAAGGTCACCCGCTGGCTAAAAAAAGTCGTGTGACCCTAGATGAGATTCTTCAATATCCCTACGTGCAGTACTATTTGCTGATTGCAAAGCGGGTAAGTGCTCGCACTGACGCGCGTTTTGATCGAGCTCTGCGGGAGCAGGGGCGTTATCGTTCCAAAGCGATGGTCACTAATCAGTTAATGACGGCAATCGAAACCATCTGTGCATCGGATTGCTTAATGGTATCGGCGAAGTTTGGTTCTGGTATGGAGCGGGAACTCTATCGGATTGTCACCAAAGCCTATCCGGATGATCTTCCCCACGAGGGCACAGTTCCCTTGGTGCTACTGCAGCACAAGCGCACTCTGGGTTCGCCAATTCATCAGTGGTTGTCGGAGAAAATTGTCGACTTGGCACGGGATATGGAAAATCCTCACGAGCCTCAGTCAATGCTCTTTGATTGAGAGCCGTTAGAGTCGATAACTGCTTGCAGTCATAGCCCCGGAAACCAATGTCATCAATTTCTTAACCGGTTTTGGGAAGGGATAGCCGCCGGCATTTAGTGCGCTTTCGGCGTGATGTTTCTCATCTACCAGCATTTGCTCAATCACCGCGCGGCTTTTGTGATCATCTTCCGGTAGCTGGTCTAAATGTTCTTGCAGATGGTTGCACACCTGCTCTTCGGTAGCGGCAACAAACCCAAGACTCAACTTGTCGCTAATTAAGCCCGCAGCGGCACCAAGACCAAAAGACGCGGCATACCAAACCGGATTTAATAGGCTGGTTCGGCCATCGAGCTGATCAATCCGCTCTTCGCACCAAGCCAAATGATCAATTTCTTCGGCAGCAGCCTCTTCCATCTGCTGGCCCACTTCAGGGAGTTTGGCGGTCAGTGCCTGACCCTGATAGAGCGCTTGAGCGCAAACTTCACCGGCATGATTAACACGCATTAAGCCCACTGCATGTTTGCGTTCTTGCTCAGTCAAGTCACCCTCGGTGGCATCTTTGGCCGGCGAACCTCGCTGTGGCGCTGGGGCGCTGCCAGCAATTGTGCGCAGAGCTTGGTCCGCCTGAACAATAAACTGGTCAAATACAGAAAGTGTTGGCTTTGACTGGGACATAAAGGATCTTCTCAAGAGTGTATTGGCTTTATCGACACTAACCATTAGTCAGAACTGTAGTGACTTTGGCTGCGCTTGTCTAATTATACGGCGCTGCCAGTGGAGTCAGTTTTCTTGATGAAGATAAACGGCAGGTAAAACAGTGCAAAGAAAACCATCGCCACCATTTCGGCCACCAGAATATACAGCGGCCAAGGCCCAAATAGATCGAGAATCGATGCATTGCCTGGCTTGCTCACCAAATAAAAGTAGTTGGCATCCATCAGCAGATTTAATCCATAGAGAGCAATGGAATAGACATTTACCCAGGCAAAGGTAATCACAACCCCCTTGAGCCGCGGATACATCTGAAAGGCAAAAATATTATGGATTACCAGCACTACGAGCCCGCCGTGGACGATCCAGTATTTAAAAAACTCATTACTGGGAAAGCCAACATAGAGATCCGGCGTCAGAATCGCCTGCACCGTGCCCGCCATAATAAGAAAATAGAGCACTTCGAGGCGGCGTTGATTGGGACGCCAAAATAGCAGGGGCGCTAATATGGCAAATAGATTACACAGGGATATAGGCAGATCGATCAAAAGATTAAAGCGATCAAAATAGATTTTGATGGCACTAAACAGCGCCACTGTGATTACTAGGAAGATCGAAATTATTCTGCTAAACAGCAGGCTCTGCCTTGTATCGAAATTGCGGATTCCCCAGACCGTGGCCAGCATACAGAGGCCAAACACTATCAGAGCGCCGAGATGTTGTCCGCCAAATGCCTGAAACTCAATCTCAACGCTGAGAAATTGCTGCCACAAAGTCATTCCACAATTAACCCTGCTGCTCGCGCTCGATGGCGCGCCAAGCAATATCGGTACGTTTGTAGATATCCTTAAACTCTATACCCGCAGCCAACTCATAGGCCGCTTGCTGAGCTTCGGCTACCGTATTGCCCAGTGCTGTGGCGCAGAGTACACGGCCGCCATTGGTGACAATCTGACCATCTTTGATCGCCGTCCCAGCGTGAAAAACTTTCGCGTTAGCGGTGCTGGCGGTCTCGAGACCAGTGATTGCATCGCCTTTTGAATAGGCGGCGGGATAGCCTCCGGCTGCCAGCACAATACCGACTGCCGGGCGGGAATCCCAATTTGCCTGCTGTGAGTCCAAGGCGCCATCCAGTGCCCCTAGGCAGTGGCTCACTAAGTCCGATTTAAGCCGCATCAAAATGGGCTGAGTTTCGGGATCGCCAAAGCGGCAGTTATACTCAATCACCTTGGGGGTACCGTCCGCCATGATCATCAGGCCGGCATATAAAAAGCCGGTGTAATCATTGCCTTCATCCGCCATACCCTTAACGGTTGGATAAATCACTTCATCCATTATGCGCTGATAAATAACATCGTTGACCACTGGCGCTGGAGAATAGGCTCCCATACCACCGGTGTTGGGGCCGCTGTCGCCGTCCCCTGCACGTTTGTGGTCCTGACTTGTGGCCATAGGCAGGACATTTTTTCCGTCAACCATAACAATAAAGCTAGCTTCTTCACCGTCGAGGAACTCTTCAATCACTACCCGATGCCCGGCTTCGCCGAAGGCATTGCCGGCGAGCATATCTTTAACCGCCGCCTCAGCTTCTGCCATGGTCATTGCCACAATTACTCCTTTGCCCGCAGCCAGACCATCTGCCTTGATAACAATGGGAGCACCGACCTTTTGCAGATAAGCCATAGCTTCATCTATATCGGTGAAATTTTGGTAAAAGCCGGTGGGAATATTCTGGCGCAACAAAAAATCTTTAGTAAAGGCTTTGGATCCTTCAAGCTGCGCCGCGCCTTTGGATGGGCCAAAGATCGGCAACTCGCGCTGATTAAAGTAGTCAACAATACCGTCCACCAGTGGTTGCTCGGGGCCGACAATAGTCAGGGCGACATTGTTGTTGGCGGCGAAATCCGCCAGTGCTGCAAAGTCATCAATCGGCAGGGCAATATTTTCTACCTTAGCTTCTCTGGCGCTGCCAGCATTGCCTGGTGCCACATAGACAGTTGCCACATCCCTGCTCTGCGCCGCTTTCCATGCCAGAGCGTGTTCACGCCCACCTGAGCCAATAACCAATACATTCATTTGTCTAAATCCAAAGTCAAAAAATTAATGGCGCGATTGTAGCAGAGTAAACCTGCAAATATGCTGTAATAGCGGTCTGAGTTAATTGCCGATGAGAGGATCTAGTCTGCGCCTGTAAGCCGTAAATAACTAATAAAAATAAAGGATTTCACTATCACACAGCCAATCATCTACTGGTTTCGCCAGGATCTCCGCCTTGCCGATAATCCCGCTCTAGCCGCAGCCTGTGAATCCGGCGCGGTGGTCCCTGTGTTTATCTTTGATCAGACTAGCGACCAGGATTGGACTCTCGGTGGTGCCAGCTGCTGGTGGCTGCATCATGCCCTGCAGTCCCTGGACAAAACCCTCGGTGGCAAATTAAATATTTATACTGGCGATGCGCTGCAGGTTCTTGCGGATATCAGTGCTGCAACCTCAGCCAAAGCGGTTTATTGGAACCGCTGTTACGAACCCAAGACTATCCAGCGTGATGCCAACATAAAAACCAGTCTGAAAAATGCGGGGCTGGATGTTCAAAGTTTCAATGGCTCACTGCTGTGGGAACCCTGGCAGGTACTGAAAAAAGATGAAACTCCCTATAAGGTTTTCACGCCCTATTATCGCCGAGGCTGTTTGCAAAAGCCCGCACCTCGATTGCCGCTGCCGGTACCCGCGGCTATGGATCTGATCAAGGCTGATAATAGTTTGGCCGTGGATGATCTGGCCCTGTTGCCGGCTGTTGATTGGCATACCAAGTTACACGGCGACTGGGATATCAGTGAAGAAGGTGCCAAAGATCGACTGGATGATTTTGTCTTTAACGGCATCCAAGATTATCGCGAGGGCCGCAACTTTCCCAACAAGAAAAATGTCTCACGCCTGTCGCCCTATTTTCACTTCGGCCAGATGTCGGTCAATACCGCCTGGTATGCAGCCAATGATGCGGCGGCATTAATCGATAATGAAAGCAATCTGGACACATTTTTAAGTGAGCTAGGGTGGCGTGAATTTTCCTACTATCTGCTCTATCACTTCCCCAAATTACCTACCGACAACTTGCAGCCACGCTTTAATGTTTTCCCTTGGGCGAAGAATACCGATGCCGAGCTCAAGGCCTGGCAAAAAGGTAAAACCGGTTACCCCCTAGTGGATGCCGGCATGCGTGAGCTGTGGAACACCGGCTATATGCACAATCGTGTGCGTATGGTGGTGGGCTCATTTATGGTGAAGAATTTACTTATTCACTGGCACAGTGGCGAGCGCTGGTTTTGGGACTGTCTGGTTGACGCGGATCTTGCTGCCAATAGTGCCAGCTGGCAGTGGATTGCCGGTTGCGGTGCTGATGCTGCGCCGTTTTTCCGAATTTTCAATCCCATCACTCAGAGTGAAAAGTTTGATAAACAGGGGGATTATATTCGGCGCTATGTGCCTGAGCTGGCAGAGATGCCGGCCAAGTATATTCACGCCCCTTGGCTGGCGCCGGCGGAGGTTCTCAGTGCCGCTGGGGTAGAGATTGGCACTGACTATCCAGCGCCGATTGTCGATATCAAAGAGTCTCGAGAGAGAGCTTTGGCGGCCTTTAAAATGACTAAGAATGATGTGCTTTAGGAAAAAAATTCTTACAGGCTGAAGAAGCGGTTCCGTCTTCTCTCATGGCATCCATGCACCCAGAGAGGAAGCTTACTTTTATAAGCCTCCGACTGAGTGCATGGTTGCCGTTAGAAGATAGAACAACCAGACTGCTAGTGTCTAAAGTGACGCATGCCGGTAAACACCATCGCCATGCCATGTTCATTGGCTGCGGCAACCACTTCATCGTCACGCATTGAGCCACCGGGCTGAATCACACAGCTAATACCGGCTTCCGCGGCATTATCAATGCCGTCACGGAAGGGGAAGAAAGCATCTGACGCCATTATCGCACCGGCCACTTCAAGTCCTGCATGCTCAGCTTTAATGCTCGCAATACGCGCCGAGTTAATGCGACTCATCTGGCCAGCGCCAACACCTACAGTGCGATTGTCTTTGGCATAAATAATGGCATTGGATTTGACCATCTTGGCGACCTTCCAGGCAAAGATCATATCGGTCATTTCAGCAGTACTTGGCACTCGCTCGCTGACCACTTTGAGATCTTCCTCGGCGACCATACCGTTATCGCGATCCTGAATTAACAGACCGCCATTAACGCGCTTATAGTCAAAGTCCTGTGGACGCTCAGCACCCCAAGTGCCGCACTCTAGCAGGCGCACATTCTTTTTCGCGGTGACTACGGCGACCGCTTCGGCAGATACTGAAGGGGCAATTATTACTTCGACAAATTGCTTCTCACAGATATCCGCAGCTGTGGTTGCATCGAGCTCGCGGTTAAACGCGATAATGCCGCCAAAAGAGGATTCGGGATCCGTGGCGAAGGCCAGCTGATAAGCCAGATTAATGTCCGTGGCCACGGCAACACCGCAGGGGTTAGCGTGCTTAACGATTACGCAGGCAGGCTGATCAAATTGCTTAACGCATTCCAGAGCGGCATCGGTATCGGCGATATTGTTAAAGGATAATTCTTTACCCTGTAACTGCTTGGCAGTGGCAACACTGGCTTCAGTGGGATTGGCTTCAACATAGAACGCCGCTTTTTGGTGGGGGTTTTCACCGTAGCGCATCTCTTGAGTCTTGTGATACTGAACGTTATAAGTGTCTGAGAAGTTGCGCGCCTGATTATCGATATCCCGAGCGCCAAAGTAATTGGCAATCATGCCGTCATAGGCGGCAGTGTGTTCAAAAGCTTTGACCATTAACTGATAGCGCGTGCTGTAATCCAGCAGGCCATTGTTGGCAGACATCTCTTCGAGTACCGCTTGGTAGTCGCCGGCATTAACCACGATGGCTACATCTTTGTGGTTCTTAGCTGCGGAGCGAACCATAGTGGGTCCGCCGATATCAATATTCTCAATCGCAGTGGGCAAGCTGCAGTTGGGATCGGCAACGGTGGCGGCGAAGGGATAGAGATTAACCACCACCATATCGATGGGCTTAATGCCATGTTGCGCCATCACTTCATCATCGGTGCCGCGGCGACCCAGAATACCGCCGTGAACTTTGGGGTGCAGAGTCTTGACGCGACCGTCCATCATCTCCGGAAAGCCGGTGTAATCCGACACTTCAGTTGCGGCGATTTGGTTTTCTCTAAGCAGGCGAAAGGTACCGCCAGTGGAGAGAATTTCAACACCCTGTGCGGTGAGTGCACGGGCAAAATCGACAATGCCAGTTTTGTCAGAAACGCTGATTAAGGCGCGTGAAACTTTTTTCAGGTCGCTCATAGAGTCCTCAATGAAGATTATAGAAGGTCGTATTGTTTTAATTTTTTGCGCAGGGTGCCGCGATTGAGACCTAATGTCTCCGCGGCCCTACTTTGATTTTGTCTGGTATATGCCATCACTGCTTTTAGCAGAGGGGGTTCGACCTCGGCCATAACGATGCCGTACAGATCGTGAGTGGCCTGACCATCGAGGTCAGAGAAATAGCGCTGCATGGCTTCGGTGACACTCTGCTGCAGAGACTGTTGTTTGCTGCCAGCGTCCTGTGGTGCCGAACCTGTGCCGGTTTGCGCATACTTCATGCCGCTAATTCCTGAAAAATATTGGGTTGCTGGAAGAACTGCTGCAGTAGATTCTGCTGCTCAAGATGATCTTCGATACGATTAAAGTGACGGGCAAATTCTCGGCCCCCGGGCAGCACACTGAAGTACCAGCCAATATGCTTGCGGGCAATCTTAACCCCGGCATAGGCGCCGTAAAATTCATGCAGTGCCTGCAGATGGCGAGAGACCACGGAACCAATTTCGGCGATTGAAGGCTTGGCCGCCGCTTCGCCGTGGTCAAGAAAATGGTTTATCTGATTAAAGATCCAGGGGTTGCCCTGAGCCCCGCGACCAATCATCACCGCTGCGGCACCGGTGTGCTGCAAAACACTGAGGGCTTTTTCCGGAGAGGTAATATCACCATTGGCGATCACTGGAATTGAAACCGTAGAGACAACCTCGGCGATGGTGTCGTACTCCACCTCTTTGACAAAGCGACAGGCTCGAGTGCGACCGTGAATAGCCAGTGCGGCAATGCCCGCATCCTCAGCTATTTTGGCAATAGTTACGGCATTACGATTTTGCCGATCCCAGCCAGTGCGAATCTTTAAACTTACGGGCACATCAACACTGTCGACTACAGCGCGAAGAATATCCTGCACCAGATCCGGGTGTTGCAGCAGTGCTGACCCGGCAGCTTTTTTCAACACTTTTTTGGCTGGGCAGCCCATATTGATATCGATAATTTCAGCGCCTTGCTGAACATTAAAGCGCGCTGCTTCAGCCATCATCAAAGGATCATAGCCAGCTATTTGCACTGATCGCGGTGCCGGTTCATCGGCGAACTGGATGCGCAATTTGGATTTTCTGCTGGACCAGGTGCTGGGATCTGCGGCGACCATTTCAGAGACCACCATACCCGCACCCATCTCTCGGCAGAGCTGACGAAAGGGCAGGTCGGTGACACCAGCCATAGGTGCCAAAAGGGTCTTTCGATTGATCTGATAGGGGCCGATATTAAACAAATTCGCCTCGAGGAGAGTGGTCTGCGCGTTAGGAGCGCAATGATAACCCGTGGCTAGCTGATTAAAAAGTGATCAGTTGAAAAAGATAGCTTTATTGTTCTTTTAGCGCCACAGAATAATTCACTGCCTTGATGCCGGGATCCACAAGACGGAAATTGACTCGTCGCTGTTTGCCTTTGGGAATCAATTTAGGCTTTGCTGGAAGGCTTGTTGAATTATGGGCTAGATATTCTCTGGCCAGAAATACCCGCTCGGCAACAGTCTGGTTTTGCATATCGGCAAAGCGTAGAGCAATCTTGGGGAAGGGCTGATGGAATTGTCCGCGGTTCTCGATAATCAGATCCACAACCAGTGCGCCGGGTTGATTGGGGTCTGACTGAACCATAAATTGTCCAACCCTGAGTTTGTCGATATCACGGAAAAGGTCGAGGCTGCAGCCGAGGTGCTCACAGAAGCTGGACAGGGGTTTGCGGTAGGCCTCAGTCTGGCTTAGTTGGCGGCTAAAGAAGTAGCTGTACTGAGCGGCCAAAACTATTGCGCCAAGCAAAATTATTATTAGCTTTGCAATTACTCTGTTTGGGGTTTTGTCTTTTATCCCCGTTTGCTGCTGGCCAAATTCATTGTGTAGCAGTTCGGTTATCACCGGCAGCGCCGTGGTCTCTTCAGGCTTTTCCCTGCGCTCTTCACTTGGCTCTTCATTTAGCTCTTCATTTAGCTCTTCTTTTAGTTCCTCGCTAGACGCTTGGGGCACTTCAATCTTATTGTCGCCGGCATTAAACACTCCCATGCACTTGCCGCAGCGCACCATGCCCTCTGCTATCTCTAGCTGCTCTGACGTTAGGCGAAATTTGGTGGCGCAGTTGGGGCAGCCAGTGGTGAATTGTGACATGGAGATTCCAGCGGAGGTTTAGCTGAGTTTAGCAGTATGTGAAGCCTGCCGCTTATTTACAGAATCGGCTTTTTTAGACTTAGGTTTTTTTGTGCTCTTGAGCTGTTTAGGCTTTTTATATGCTCAGGCTTTTTATTCGCTCAGGCTGTTTTACGCGCCGCAAGCTGTGCCCAATCTGATTCGATGGCGGGGTCATCAAAATTAAAGTTGGCCAGATAGGGCTGGGAAACCGCCGAGATCTGATGCTCAAGCAATCCCGACAGGCAGATCAATCCATTGGCCGCAGTCAGGGTGGTGAGTTTCGGTGCCAGCTCGATCAGAGGTGCGGCAAGAATATTGGCCAGCAT
>MDSY01042373.1_pt1 | contig 35463 bp, 25 predicted proteins | sample 811131 | NCBI WGS metagenome assembly MDSY01 (sample SAMN05326643, study PRJNA326480) | marine metagenome | isolation source: seawater | place: Atlantic Ocean: South West | collected 2010 | reverse complement strand
GGAAGAGGCGGCCGCCACGCCGGGGGCCGAAATGGAAATAATGGCAATGATATCGATGCAGCGGGGGGTCACTCCACGCGCTCTCCTCGTGTTTTACACGGCCCTACCCCCCACCCGTGGCTCGGCCGCCGCCTCCGAATTACCCGAATATCACACAAAGGCCAGCGCCGGTACGTCAACGCGGTGATTGTGTTCCACGACCCCGCGGAGTCGCACCCCTTTCACGTTCTTCACGACGATGGCGCACACGCGTGGCTCGCGATTCAAGAATCACAGGGCGTGGTGCACGCGGTGGAGGGGGACAGCGGAGGGACCACGGTTGGTGTACGGAGGAAACGCATTTCGCGGAAGTTCATGTGGCTCACGCAGGTTGTGAGACGGGAAACCGTGAGTAATGAAAGGGGAGGGGCTGGAGGAGCACCACATGTGAACGGTTCCCATGGTAACCCGAATGCAAACTCAAATGCATTGCCCGCGCATCCAGCCCCCGCCCCCCCCAACCCCACAACGTCGATGTTCTTCAACCCAAACGTACCACCGTTAGGCGCCAGCACTGGCAGGTTCATTCGCAAGCCCGTCAGCGGGATGTATGGGTTCCCGCCCTCGCCGTTACCCAGTCTGATGTTCGACCCGCACCGGCGCGGGAGTTTTGGCATGAATTTGAATGTGCAAAGTTCCATGCAAGCTGATTTGGCGCGACGCGCGAGTTTTTCGAGTTTCCCAGGTGGCGCGTCTGGTGTGCCCCTGTCGCCGCTGGGACAGCTGCTCGCTGGGCATCCAGTGCACGCGACACGCGTCTCGAACACGACAAATGCGCATGCGGTACACGCAACTCATGATAGTCCTATTCGCACTCTAAATACCCATGGAGGCTTCCCGAAAGCGTCGCCGTGGGACGGGATACTGGAGGAGTTTGGCACGGAGGCGGAGGACGTCTCGGGTGATGGTGGCAATGCAGACTTGAGATCGCTGGAAGCCGCGGCGCGGGTCATTGGCGCAGCAGCTGCGAATAATACTCCGACGACGAGTAGTCTAAATGCGCATACAGACACTCACTCCTACGCTCAGCAATCGCTCGACGGGATGGACAAAAGTGTGTTACAAACGCTGGTGGACGATTCAATCGCTTTGCTAAAACCCGCCGCGTTGGCGCTGTGCGTTTCCGCCGCGCGCGAACGCAGGTACCCCCCCAACCGACGAAAAGAAATCAAAACATCAACGCTCGGGACGGTACCCACGACACTGACACTAAAAACTGATACCCCTTCAGACTGCTTGCCCCTACGCGTCGCGTGCGCGGGGTGCTCCATCTCGCTGGCCGGCGCCTTCGCCTGGCGCGCGTGTGCGGCGTGCGGAGAAGCGGTGTGCGTCGATTGCTGCCGCGAAAGAAGGGACGCCCTGGCGAACGAGCTTGAGAAAAGTAATACCTCCGAAGATACTGGAAGACAGTCTTCCGCGGATACTTTCGTGTTCCTGTGCGTCGCGACGCCCGAGTGCTTAGCCTCGGCGACGGCGGCGACGCGAAGAGCGGGCTTGAGAACGGTGAGTGATCAAAATAATTTCGAAAACTACGCGAATTTAGAGGTTGATTACTCGGTTGATTTCGTGACTGTCAAAGCTTTGCGGAAATCCAAAGGCTTCGCCGCGGTGAGCGCAGTGGAGAGCGGGTATAACACTTCTAATATCGGCGGCACCCCCTCCCCCGTTTCGAACGACAACTTGCGGTTAAACACGCTCGCGTCGCCGAGTGACTTTTTGTCCATAGCGCCCGCATGCGTTCGGGAAGGCGAGTCTTTACAGAAGTTCCTATCGGAAGCCAAGTGGGGCGCGGACGGCTTAACGGAGGGCGGGAACGCAGTCGCGCCTTTACTCAGGCTCGTGTGGAACACCTCGACGGGAGCAGTGGTTCGGGAGCTTAATTTGTTCGCGGAGCGGGCGAAGGAAGACGTCGGGAGGACGCGGGAGGGGGAAAATAATTCCACGGGAAAAAAAAGAAAAGTAAGTCACGACGGCGAAGACGACGAGGTTCCTCAAGACGACGATTCGGATCCAGATTCTCCTGCTTACAGTAACGCGGAAGAAAGCGATGGCTTCCTTGGGTTATTGTTCGCCACTACCCGGTTACCGTGCGGAATTGCATCAGGGGACCTCGCCGCGGACGCCGCGGACGCGTCGGACGCGGCAAGAGAGACGCGAAGGTACATTCTTTTCTTTTTTCCCCTGATAATCCTGCCCGCCTTTTAAAGCGTAGTTCGTGTACATCCTGACGGTTTTTAATATGGATCCTGTGAGGAATTCCTCACGATCCCGATACTGCACTGTCTCTCAATTGCCCATACAAAAGACTGACTTCTGTTTCCAAAAACTCAGGCTCTTGGAACGCGAACGGGCTAATTCTCCAAAATCAGACAAGAGCCCTGGTCCTTCGTATGGGCAAATAGAAGGGAACGAACATTTGGAATTCGTAGATGTGTTACAGGATGTTATGCGTGTGGGGAGGCCGCTCATGGCGACTACTGATGGATCTTTTGAAGGGTCGTATGACTGGAAACGTTGGCGAAATGTTTTGGGCGTTACCGGCGAAGGCAAAAGCGAAGGTGTCGCGATGCGCAGTCGATTCACGTCAGACCATTTGCCCATAGATCGATTGGACACAACGACCAATAATCCGTTAATACAAGAGTTACTCACCTCCGCGTTGCGTTCCGTGCCGTTCGCGGCGATGACGCACCCACACGGCGCGCTGAACGTCGCGTCCTACGGGCAAACAGAAGCGCCTGTTGACGACAATACTAATGGTTTAGTCCCTGCAACTGAGTCGTTCGTGGAGGCCGATAAATCCATCACGCTTGAAACGTGTTTGTCTCCAAACGACGTCGCGGTGAGCTTAGGTGTGTCAAGTCTTGACTGCATCTTCACGACGCTTAAAAGTGATGACAGTGGTGACGAGCCGTATGGGCAAACAGTCATGGATACGCAAAACCAGGCCGTCAGAAGGTGGCACGTGTTCGCCCGAAGTGACCGAAGCATTCTATCCCGGTGGCTAGCACTTCGAGGCGAAAACAGAAACACGCCATGTCTTGTGTTCAAGCGCCTGCGGGAAACAAGGGAAACGGCGGCGGCGCTAGCGGCGGCTGCCAGGGCTGCAAAGGCGATTTCAGAGGTGGACCCTACCGATGTCAGTCTACAAAAAGATTCAGAGGAAGCGATCACCGCGGCGGAAGAAGCGCGTCTCGAGGCGGAACAAGCCGCGCGCCAGGCGTACGACGCAGCCTCTGCCGTGTCTCCGAAACAAGCAACGCACGCGTTATGGAAACGGGACGGGTTTGTTTTATCTGAAACTGCGCTGGAGGAATTGCGAAGAGATACAGGTGTGTTGCCGCGTTGGATCGTGAACCAGAGAGTCGGGGAGACGTTTTTTATCCCGGCGGGGTGTCCCCGGTTCGCAACGGCTATAACACCCCATTTATCCGCCAGGTGGTTCTTCCTGAGTCCCAACTCAACAGCCACGTCACTTCGTTTAGCACATCAAAGTAGGTTCCTCCCTACAGGTCATAAAGAAAGGGGAGACGCGTGCGGGGTTCTGGAATCCGTATGCGCTGCATCGATTGGAATGGAAAGTAAAACGTCCAAGAATGTTTTTCCCGATTCTTTGGAAATCGGAGGTGCGCTCGACGGTGAGAAGGACAATAGTCTACGTTTCGAGGCTGGAAATGACACTCAGGTGCACGTGCAAGGGGCGAAACGCATTGGCAACCGGGAAGGCGAAGAACCGATCGTAGCGTAGAAGGAGAGATTTCAGTAGATATGTGAAGAAAAAACAAAAGAAAAATATGAAAAAAATATTTCAGGTTCTTATGCGCTGCTCTTTGCACTGTGCTGAAGTTCATAATCCGTTCCCCGTACGCTTCGTGTTTCTGTGGTAGTAGGTTCCGTTTCCGGGAAAAGCACAGCACGGCCGTTTTTCGAACCGACGGTCTCCAAACTATACACCCGTCGAACGGGCTCGGGACGTCCATGTCCATCATCGGCAGGTGAACCGTGAAAACTGAACTCGGCAGTTTCATCTCTCCGAATTTATCGATTCTCGCCCAGTTCGTTATCGCGACGTACCGGCCTTTGCCGGCGAGCATTCGGAGGCAACCAGGTACCACGCTTCCCGAGGCGCATCTGATTTGAAAATAACCAGAATCGGAGTCGGTCTTGGGTTCCTTCCCTGGAGGTTTCATCGACTGCCGCACGTCGCACGGCGTTTTTGAATCGCCAAAAAAGTAAGGCATCATCACTGTGTAGTTCCCCGCGTGCTGTTTAGACGCGGGAAATCCCCCCTTATCTCGCAACGACCCTTCCATCAACCCAACTCGGGCGGGAATCAACTCCGTGAACAGCAGGGAGGTCAAAATATCGTTCGTCGAGACGAAAGGAACAGAGTTATCTTTTTTGCTTTCCTGTTTCCGTCGCTCCAAATATTTTCCATCCACTTCGCACAGCAACACATCTCTTGGTTTACCTCGGCGTAAATCACCCAGAATAGCCCCAATCAACCCGCACAAGAACCCGTAGTTCCCAAACGAAAACATGATTTTTTCCTTGCCGACCGCGATTGTTTGGGCTATTTCGAAATCTTTAAGGCGCTCGCATTGAATCGAACGTACCTTCCCGCTTTCGCTCAACATGTCACTCAATGCGTACATAGTTTCCCCATCCGCTAAAACGTGGTTCACGCTGAGAATCAACGCGAATTGATTATTGGGGATATCCCCGCTACCCCCACTGGTATCCCCACTCGTATCCCTCACCAACGAGACTTGGAAACACGTCGCGTTTTTGTTTTCTTTCTTCAGAAGCTCGGTGGCTTGAAGACACAGGTACGGCTTGAACGCCTTTTGGAGCTTCATGTAATTCTTTTCTTGTGAATGCAAATCTGTCTCCCCCACTACGAAGTGCCTGCCTAGCATAGCACCGTCATCTGCCTGTAAATCCTTGGAATCTATTTTTGAAGGATACACCCAACGTGTTTGCTTCCCGTGTTTCGTGAACGTCGATATGAGCCACGGGTTGGCAACCAGCATCTGGACGACTCGGTCTTTGACGAACTTGTTTGGAGCTTCGCCTGTGAAATACCAAACTGCACTCGACGCCACAGCCATCTCGTGCGTCTTGTCGTGCTCCGTTACATGGAGCGTGCTCGTGGGGGCATCACCCCAAACAGGGGCAGAGGGGTGCACCGCAGGCAACGGTCCACGGGAAGGCGTGCGAGGGAGTGCCGAGGGAGTGCCGAGACGCAGACACCAATGAGCTGAACAACAACGGAAAAATCATGACGATGAAATCCGGAACAACGAAAGAAACCCTGCCTGTCCACTCTGGCTCTTCTTGGCCGACACCTCCCCGCAGTCCCGAGGGCGCACACGACTCGTGACACAGGGCAACACACCGATCGAATCGGAGGTACGTAGGGTACTTCAGACGAAAGCGTGTCGTGATGGCCTCCGTCGCGCCGGCGCCCCCCCCCCGCCGCGGGCATCGAACGAAATAATCCCCCACTCTGCGGGTAATGCATCTGGTGTTGTCCAAACCTCTACCGCCCCCGCGACCGCCCCTGCCCCCCCCGCCGCCAACGCAATCGGCGTGGAGTTCGTGCAACAGTACTACGCCGCACATGATACGCGTTTAGACCAGCTACACCGGTTTTACGCACAAGACTCGGAGTTGTTCGTGGCGGGGGTTGGTAGATTTGCTGGGGATCCGATGAAACAGAATGGAGATGCTTCGTCAGGTAGCCAATCAATCGCCGCAACCGGCTTGCGGGAAATCGATGAGGCGCTACAAAAGATCGCGCCTCAAAGAGCTGAATGCATCATTAAAACCGTCGATGCGCTGAATTCGCTTAACGGCGCGGTGGTCGTCGCGGTAACAGGGACTTGCATGAGCAAACAGTCGGGGTCGATGAATGACGGCAATGACAATCTCCAAAATAAAAAACCAAAACCCTTCGCGCAGACGTTTTTGTTGGCGCCGCAGCGCAACGGGTTCTACGTCAAGAACGACATCGTACGGTTTTTGGATGAACGAGGTACTGGTGAACACACAGCTGTACCAGTATCAAAACCTAGTTCATCAGTACCCAAATTGCCGGTCAGAGACTCCGCACCGGTCGGTTTCAAAGGCATCGCTGGGTTGGAAAGCGTCGTTAACGAAAAGAGTGCGAAGAAACCCGTGCCCGTTGACGCGGTCGCGCTGGAGGAGCTGGAAGCGAAGCAGCTCATGAACGTAAAGAGCGATTTGGAGACAGCGAATTTTGATGTGGAGACAAAGAGTAGTGTGGAGACACCGACGGATGTTCCGACAGTACCGGGTATTACTCCTCCAGAAAAGAAAGATGATTCTCCGCCTGCGCCGTTTTCCTACGCCGCCGCGGCGGCCAAGGCGAAGGCGCAGGCTGAGAAAACACAAGTCGCCGACTCTAGGGGTAAACAGTCTGGGGGTAATAATTCTCAGACTCAGAAGTCAGTTGGTAGTGGTGCTACTAGTCGTAGTATTCCTCCCAGGGTCGACTCCAGCCCATTCACCTCCGTGTTCGTGCGCAACTTCCCCAGTGAAGCGACGGTGGCGGATTTGGCAAACGCATTTTCGAAATACGGAAAACTCAACCTCTCGGAAAAATCCGATGACAATTCCGGCGTCACGCTTCGCGAATCCAAAAACCAGAAAAGCGAGAGCAGAGTCGAGAAACACGCGTTCGTGGAGTTTGCGGAGAGTGTAAGCGCGGCCAACGCGCTGGCGGGTGAGACGGAAGTGCTTGGAGTCGTGGTGGGGGTGGAGGCGAAGCGCGAGCGGCCGCCAGATCGCGTGGAGGGAGATAACGGAGACGGAGTTGCTAAAAAACAGTCTGGCGACCGACGGCGGCGCGGGGAAAACGAAAGAGGTAGCCGGGGTGGTTCCGGCCGGAGGGACAGTGATAGGCGGAGGGTGCTAGGTGACCGGAGCGAGCGAGTCGATCGAAGGCAGAAGGAGAGCGACAATAACGGGGGGTTCACGGAGGTGGGTGGGCGGAACGGGAGAGAAAGGAAAAGTTAAAATAATAATACTACGTAAAGAAACGTCCCGCCAGTCATCGTCAGGTTGCTATTTGTTGCGGAGAGCCTTACATGTGGACCATGTGTATTTCAGCTTGCCGTGAGGGCACCCGCTGCACTCCGCGCACCAGTATTTCACCTTGCCGTGAAGGCAGGGGGTGCACTCCACGCAGCTGCTTTTCCGCTTGCCGTGAGGGCAGCCGCTGCACTCCGCGCATTTCTTTTTCACCTTGCCATGAGGACACGGGCTGCACTCCGCGCACCTATCTTTCCTCCTACCGTGTGGGCACCACTTCATTCCCACCTCGATGCCAGTGAATACTTGCGGACACTCCGCACGGTCTACCGTTCCATCGCACGTGCCTCGCCTTGTTGGGCTGCCGCGGAGAAGTGAACAACGAAACAACTGCAATTCCACCAAGAAAATAATCATAAAGTATTCCAATGTCATCGATCCAATCGCTTCCCACCGCCTCCGGACGTACCCTGCTCATACCGACCGACGCTCCCCGGACGGAGTCGTCGCCTCACGTCTGCGCTCTACCGGTAGCAGCGCTCCGCTCAAAAACACGGATCGTATCCGCCGCGATGTCGTCGATGTCCGTCGCTTTTGGGTCCGCCGACACGGGGGCCCGATCTTTCTCGCGCCGTCGCGAGTCACGCGTCTCCGCGTTCGCCACCAGGCCCGCGTCCGTGTCTCTGTGGCGCACGCACCGATCGCGCGTTGGCACCCCATCCCGTGGTGGTGAGATACACGCCGCTTCAAAGGTCACTTCCCCTGGCGATACCCCCTCCGTGTCACGAGACGAGTCCGATCGTTTGAGTCTTGATAATATAAGAGCATCGTTGATCCGGCAAGAGGATTCCATAATCTTCGGGTTGATCGAGCGCGCGCAGTACAAGCGAAACCAAAGTGTCTACGCCCCCGGGGCGGTCGATGTTCCGTGCTACCACCAGGACGGCAGTCGTACCTCAATGCTGGAGTTCATGTTGCGTGAATCCGAACAGCTGGGGGGGAAGATCCGGCGGTACACGAGTCCGGACGAGCACGCGTTCTATCCAAACTCATTACCTATGTTAGTTATAGGTTCCATGGAGTACCCGTGTCCCCTCCACCCCGCCGCGGAGAACATAAACATCAACGACCGAATTATGAAGATGTACGTTGATAATATTTTGCCCGCGCTGTGTGAAGAGGGGGACGATAACAACTATGGAAGCACCGGGCTCGCGGATGTGACGAATCTTCAAACCATTTCAAAAAGAATCCATTACGGCAAGTTCGTCGCGGAGAGCAAGTTCCAAGCCCGGCCCGAGGAGTTTTCGGAATTGATAAAAAACCAGGACGCGGACGGGCTGATGCAGTTGTTGACGTTCCAAGCGGTGGAAGACCGAGTCGTCCGGAGGGTCACCAACAAAGCCGCTACGTACGGGCAGGATATTAGCGAAGACTTGCCGGAGCAAGTTAAGGATCTATCAGAGGGTGAGGATTTATTATACAAAGTGAAACCTTCGCAAATAGGCGAGTTATACAGGGAGTGGATCATGCCAATGACCAAGGATGTGCAGGTGGAGTATCTGCTAAGGAGGTTGGATTGAGTTAGGGTAATAGGGGTTGTAGGTTGATTAATAAGAGTACTCTATTGATTTATTTTTACACGCGAGACTGTTTTATTCTTCTTAAACAAATTACGCAAAGTGTACCCCCTTTTCGTTGAACGTGGCTAACAACAAAAGAAAGTCATCCTGTGACATTTTGGATGACCTCATTTTTTCGAACGAGTTCGTGGCCAACACGTCCTCCACGATGCGTCGCACGCCGTCTTTGGTAGCTTCAGGGGGGGCGTTTGAGTCATCATCATCATCCACGTCCATCGTATCCATTTTCGAATCGACCCCCCCAAGCCCGAACCGTGTGCCTCCTTTCGATTTCTTGCGTTTGCCCATAGACGCGGCACCCAACATCCCCCCTCCAATCCCTGAACTAACCCCCTTACCGTTGTTAACCTGTAACGCCCGGTACGTTTTGTAGTTACTCTCAATCAACTCCAACACGGTTTTAGTGCGAAAAATACCGCCTAAAGTTTTATTTTTGCGCCCGAAACATAACCGCACTAAACCGTCCCACTCCTTGAAGTTGACCGGTATGCTGTTAATAGGTCTTGGTTCTATTCTAACTACGCTTGAATCAACCTTAGGAGGAGGCCTGAAGTTGTTCTTGCCTACCTTTAAGATGTGCGTGGTTCGCGCTAACAGTTGCGTGTTCACTGATAAACGGCAGTACAGAGGATCGCCAGGCGGGACGCACAACCTCATTGCGAACTCCCTTTGGAACATTAATGTCGCGGCTCGAAACACAGGCCTGTGGGCTAACAACTTAAATACCAAGGGCGACGAAATCTGGTACGGAACGTTCGCGATGCACACGTCGAAGTACGGTAAATCCACCTTTAGGAAGTCGCCCGATATGATTGAAAGATTCGCAGCGTGCGGAGTACCCTGCACTCTGCGTTGCAACTCCAGCACCATTCTCGGATCAAACTCGATTGCGATAACCTTCTTCGCAGTTTCAAGGAGGCGCATGGTGAGGTTCCCGGTACCGGGGCCGATTTCAAGCACCACGTCCGTGGACTTCACGCCGCCCTTCTCCACGATGGCGTTTACAATCATCGGATTTTTAAGAATGTGCTGCCCGTAGGATTTAAGAAACTGAATGCCTTGATACGCCGCCTTCTCCGCGCCCTTCTTAACTCGCTTCGCGACACCGCCGGCGACGCGGATACCGGAGGATGACATCTTGGGCGTATGGGTAGGTAGTGCGACCGAGGTGGAGGGAGAGGGGAAACCCGTTCGGCAGTCTGCCCCGTCTGCGCCGCCGCGCAATCTGAACTAAGCGTCACCCGCCGACACGGGCTTTCTCGTGTCGAGGAGAAGCCTCGATTTTGGCAACCGAAATGCTTTTGGCCATCTCTTTCGTCGTCCGACCAGATTGACTGCACCGCGGGTGGCGGAACTAGTCAACAGACCGTCAACGAGCGGTCAAAATCTGGGATAACGCCAGATCGCGCAGATAAAAAGGCGCCAACTCGAGTTTGGCGCCGCCAACTCGCGCGAATTTCAATGGCAGTAACTGACAGGTTATAGACCCAGCCTCTGATTTTTCGTTTTCGTGCTCGCGTGAATCGGTGAGCGGTTGATGCTCTCGTGGCGCGCGCCGACCCCACACGGTCGCGCGCACGAAGCCGCACGGGTGAGTTAAGGAACGGAACATAACGGCAAGTTGAACAGCGACGTGGGGGTTGTTGTGAGGGGCAGTGCGTGTACAGCGAGGTGGACGTCGCGAACACGCCGTCTGGCTTTAGGGCCTGAGGAGTCACTCCATCGTCGGGTGTGTTCGGTGTAAAAGGGCAACCGGCGTCTCCTTTGGCGGTGGTGGCTGGGTGAGGGGAAGACCTCCACGATGCGTCCTCCCACGGTTGGCAGCCCAGGCACTGGGTTCACCGCGCCCACGCCTGGTCAAACCACAACACCCGCGATGCCATCGGCGTTCGCGCCTCCCAGTGACATCGCCAAGCCACTCGCGAACCGACCTGCGGTTGCCGGAGTCGTCGCTTCTCAACCCATGGGGGTGATGCCGCCTGGGGCGCAAGATCCCGCCGCCGCGGCGGCGTTCGCCCGGCAGTTCTTCGGGTTCATGCAGCAAGGCATGGCCTCGGGGGGGTTTGGCGTGCCTCCCGGTGCGTTCGGCGCCCCGGGGGGCGGGCCGAGCGGAGGCGCGTCGTCCATGATGCCTCCCGATGCGAGCGAACCGCTGTCCCGAGGACCCACCCCAGGAGTAGCGCAAGACGGCGCGGTGACGTACAACAGGAAAGACAAAAGGTACGAGACGATGCATTAGATGCGGTGGTACACAGTAACCCCAACACACGCCAACTTCAACCAACAGACACAAGCACTTCACACACCTTCCCCTCGACGATCGTCACGATCCGCATGCCTCGAACGAACTTTCTTTCGCGCGTCCATCGGGACGACTCGCGGGGTTTCGGACGAGTCTTTTTGCGTGGAAGGTGCTTTTTACCATTTCTCTGTTTTAACCGACTCTTTTCTCTTTTCTCTTCAATCAACAGCCTCGGCCTTCTGTGCGAGAACTTCCTACATTTGTACGGCGCAGGGCAGGAGGAGCTGATTTCGTTGGACGAAGCGGCGGCTAAGTTGGGGGTGGAACGAAGGCGGATCTATGACATCGTCAACGTTTTGGAATCCGTTGAGGTCGTCGTGCGCAAAGCGAAGAATAAATATACCTGGCACGGCATTTCCCGAATGCCCAACGCATTAGAACGCTTGTGGAAAGAAGGCGCGCAGGAGTTTGGGGAGGACTTGATTCTGGACGGGCGGGACGACGACGTGAGTCCGGGGAAGGGGAAGGGTGAGGCGAAGGTCAAGGAGGAGGGTAAGGAGGGTATGGGTAAACAGTCTGACGCTACCAATGACGGTAAAACAATTGACTCGAGTAAAAAAACTGACTCGGCGGAGTCGGGGGGGAGCGCGGAGCCCAAATCCTCCGGCGGGAGCAAAGACGTGGGGGAGGACCCAGAAGGTCAAGACGCAGTGGAAGCAGCTTCCAAGGATGCCAAGGAGAAGGAAGGTAAGGAAAGTAAAGCGGATGGCACCGGGGATTGTCGGCGTGAAAAATCGCTGGGATTGCTGTCGCAGAAATTCGTGCAGCTGTTTTTGGTTTCGCGCGCGCGGGTTGTGTCTCTTGAAGCCGCGGCAAGGACGCTTCTAGGGTCGCACGCGGAGAGCGCAAAGCTCAAAACTAAAGTCCGAAGGCTGTACGACATTGCGAACATTTTGAGTTCCCTGCGATTAATAGAAAAGACGCACTTGGTGGATTCGCGAAAACCGGCGTTTCGGTGGCTGGGCGTGGAGAAGGACTTAGCGGCGGCAGCGGCGGCGGCGGCGAAGGGGTCGCCGAATGCCCTGAACCCTAACCCCCAAACCCTAAACCCGGGGAACGTAAACCCTAACCCGACCACTCCTGTGTTCAACCCACGGTGGTTCATGCCCAACTCGTTGGGGCGGGCGATGACGCCGGTGCCGTTTGACCACCCGGGGTCGTCGCTCGGCAAGGCGAAACGAGGCGGCGTAGGGAGTGGGGGCGCCGAACGCGGGTCGCCGTCAAGAAGCGACGGCACGACTCGGTCCGATGAAGACCTCGTTAAACGCCCCAGGAGCGCGCTTGGGGTTTCGTCAGATGGTTCAAGGCTGGACTTGTTGGGGGCTGCGTTGGCGGCAGCATCGAGCGGCGCGACTCCGGGGCCCGCTACTCAAAACCCGAGTCTCAGCGGTCTCGCAGCGCCGGCGCCGCGACGACCGGTACCCATGGGCTTGGACGGATTCCCCGCCGCTGCTGGTGGTGCGGCACCTCCGTGGGGCGTACCTGCCCCTGCGACATCCGCCCCGTCCGCGTTCGGCAACGCCCCCGCGCTCTCCCCTGCGCTGATGGCGGCGATGGCCGCTGCCGGCATCGCGACGCCGCCGCCGAGCGCCGCGGACCAACAAGCTCAGGCGCAGCACGCCGCTTTGACGGCGATGATGATGGGCGCCGCGTCCGGGGCCGGGGGGATGGAGCTGTTGCAGAGGATGGCGTCGGGAAAGATGCCACAAGCGCCCCAGGGCACGCAACCCAGCACCCAAGCAGCCCAAGCGAACAACCCGGGGCAAGCGATGGCGATGGCGTCATACATGGCGCAGGCGGCGTCCAACCCGGCGATGACGGCGCAGGCGCAGGCCTACTACGCCGCGATGGCTGGTATGAGTCAGCAGGCGAGCAGTCAAATGCAAACCGCTCAAGCAGCGTGGCCTCAAGCGGCGCAAGGACAAGCTGCGCAGCCCCCCGGGATGGAGCAGTACCTGGAGGCGATGCGCAGGTTTATGCCGCAGCCGGGAGCGGCTCCGTCAGCGCCCGCACCCTCCGCGCCGGCGCCGCCAAAGACTGAGCCTGAGTAGAGATGATTGAATTGGTGGGTAAGCGGTATCTTAATACATACGCATAGGTTACAGTAGTGCGACACTAGTCTAGTGTGTCTATATGCATGTTCGAGACGAATTTAAGCTTGTTTGTTTGTCTCTTTCGGAAGCAGTACAGAAGTGAAAGAGTTTGTTTTTATTTCTTCTCGGAGCGTCCAACTCGTGCTGCTTTCTTTTCGCCTTCGTTCCTCTGTCTCGGGGCTGACGTGATCCCTGCGGCGATGCCCACGGCGAGCACCGTGGCACCGAACGCGCTTAAGTTGACGTTTTCAGTGTGACTGAGGGCTTGGAAATGTCCAATGTTCTGCGGCACGAACACGGCGCCGCGCGGCGTGCGTTGCGCTGGGTTTTCCAGGTCAACGAGGTGTTGCGAAACCCGGCGCGCGAGAAAGTCGTCTTCCCTCCTTACGCGGACGCTTCGCCAGAACGCCCAGGGCCCCAAACCGAGCCGAAGCCAACGCACCAAGATCTCGGGCGGCACGAGCATACAGTGTAGAAACAATAACACACGCAGTGAAGAGGGCTGCGTACATTGCAGTGAGAGGAAGCGTGAAAGTTACGAGAAGTTTTATTGTTTCTTGCAACTGAATTCTTGCAAAATCATCAAGTCTCTCAGTTTGTTTCTAGGTCTACGTAGTGTATGGTGGGTTCCACTCGGACTATGTTTTTCTCCATCCGGTCCACTTCGTCGCCAACCGCGGCGACTACTTCTTCGCCGTACATACGAAGCGCCGCGTCCATCTGTTTTTCGGGTGACGATTGGGAGTGCTCTTCTTCCCAGGGGTTGGACATGTCTCTTTCTGAAATATTTTCCAGACTCGTTTCCCTCTTTCCTTTCTCCGCCGCCACTGCCTTTTGAAAAAGTGAGTGCAGCTGTTTCCGTTTCGCGCCGTCCCCACCCTCCAGGTACCGCTCCACAACCTTCGCCCCCGAGAACTCAATCTCCGCGACGAAGCGGTAGGATCCAGGGCCGAGCTCTTCGCTCTTCGCTCGGTACACTTCGTTCACAACCGGGTCGGCGCGAATCGCGTCCACCACTCGCTTCATCTTCTCGTCGCCTAACGATCTTCCCAACAGCAGTAACCGGTTGGAGTTGATCAAGTACGTAGCAGTGAGGCCTAGCAATCCCCCGACCGCGATGCTTCCCATTGCGTCGTACGAAACGTCCCCGGTGGTGTGCGCCGCGAGTAACGCCGCCGCGGCGATGCCACACCCGGTAACCGCCGCGGCGTCCTCCGCCACGACCGCCACAGAGGTGGGGTCGTGCCCGCTGTTGACGAACTCGCTTAAAGTCATGTCTCTTGACTTGGCGTTGTCAGCTAAAGCGTCAAACGCGACTTTCAGGGAATACGCGTCGATAACAGCCGAGGCGCCTAAGATTTTGGAAATAGAAGTCAGTCTTTTGTATGGGCAACAGTCGGGCGGATGTATTGGGTGCTCGTATCTCGTGTCTGTACTCTGTTTCGTATCGGGATGATGAGGAATTCCTCACAGGATCGCACTAAAAACCTTCAGAATCAACCCTCACTACGCGGTACAAGGCCAGCAAGATTTAAAAAAACGTACCTAACACGGAAATTCCAACCCACGCGTGTTCCAGCTGAGCGGGGTTCCACAGGGTGTGTACGCCGTGCGCTACCGATACCCCTGACCCCATGAAAAACACACCGACCGCGGAAATCAAACTCCACACGAACCGTTCGCGTCGGTACCCGTAGTTGTAGTTGGAATCTGGCGCTTTCGTGCTGCTTTTTATGCCCAGCAGTAGTAACGACTGGTTTAATATATCAGCCGCGGAGTGTACGGCTTCCGCTAACATCACGCTCGACCCCGTGAACCCGAACGCCGCGAGCTTGGTACAGAAAATCAACGTGTTCGCCTTGACCGCGACGTTCACCGCGTTCAAAGCGCGCTGGTCGTTCAGAGTATCGAGGCTGGATTTTTGCGACGACCCGAGTACGCCGCGATCGTCGCTGAACTCGTAATGTCTTTTAAATTCATCAGAATCGTTAAACGATGACGATGACGCTTCATCAACCCTATCATCGCTCTCTTCTTTTTCTTTTTCAAGTTTCATCTTCGCACTGGTGGGCAGTTTCGCGGCGAGCAAAGGGGAGGTTCCGTGGAAGGAACGGATCGTGTGCTTGTAACAACTCAAGCGCCGCCGCGCGCTGGTGATTGATTTCTCCATCAAAGACCTTTTTTCGTAAAACGTGTTTTCACAATAGCCCCCATGTGGAAGATACCAATCGGTGAGCGTCCGGTTCGTGTCGAAAAGCGAGTGTGATCTGTTCGTCCAACCTTGGAACTGGGTGTTGTGCACAGGCACATAACTGAGCCTCGCGCGTGCCACGGTGGTAAACGCCCCGGTCAAACGCAGAGCATCACGCGCGGCTCTCATTTTATTTAACCACGGGGACGACACGGGATGACCACTATATGACCACGCCGGGGACGCGGGGACCGGACGCACTCAAGTCACCCAACCGAAACCTTGGGTGCCTTCCCTCCGGTTCGGGACCCGGGAGGGACCCTCCGACCCGGGTTTCGCACCGGAGGCGTCTCAGACGAGCGCGGGCGACGGTAAAAGTGCCGAGGTTCCCCTCGAGCGCAAACTAAAAAACGAAAAGCGCTTTCGCGAAACAGAAAAAACGTAAAAATAACCTGGATGTGAGTACTCCCGGTCGCGCTTGGTTCGTGGCACGACACGTGCGACCATGCGGTTCGTGTGGGCCGTGGTGTGTATGACCCTCGCCACGGTCGTTTCCGTGCACGCGGTCATAGAACCATGGGTGTCGGCAGGATCAAATCATGCGATGTCACCAATGGGCGAATCCAGTTCTTCTTGGCTCATGACATCACGGTCGCCCCAACACGGCCACGGGCGTTCCCTGCTCGCGACGCCCTTTTTCGAAAGCACGTTCGGCATCGCAGTTATCGTGGCGATATGTCTGGGGGTACTCGCCGGAATCGCGTACGGGGTGTTTAAGAACGTGTACGCGAACAAGCGAAGAAACAAAGTGCACCCAGAGGGGGGGGGCGGAAAAGGGGGAGGGAAAACGGTGGGGAAAAAAGGTACAGAGAAAGAAACGCCGGCGAGCGACGAGTCCCCGGTTTAATCACGAGTTACCCTGAGCGTAAGTCGTCCAGTCGCGAAGCCCCTTTCAGAGCGTAGGTTGTCCGTGTGTGTCAAAGATACACAAGGTTGTAGTAACGCCGGCGAAGGATTAATCTTTGTGTTTTTATTATTTTTGCAATTGTACTCGTCTTTCTCGTGTCTGTCACCGTGTGTGTTTCACTCATCGTCGCTTGAGTCGTTTTCGGTGGACTCGTGTTCTTCCTCAGTCGACACAGCTTCGTCGGCTTCGTCCTCAGTGGACTCGTATCCCGCATCTCCAGGCTCGGGGACCTCTGTAAACCAGTCCCTGTCGGTCCAGTTGAACGCCACCTCGATGCATGCCCACTCGTCCCACGGGCATCCGTTCAAACGCAACCACTTCAGTAACGGGAGGTTCCCAGCAGCAGCCGCAGCCCTACACGTCCGCTCGTCCCAAGGACACCCGTTGTCCAACAACCACTGTGTTTGCTCAACGTTTCCCATCGCCGCAGCGCACTGGAACGTCTCTGCGTCCCACGGTGCGCCGTTCGCGCGAGCCCACTGCAGCACCTCGAAGTTCCCAAACGTCGCCGCCTTGGAGCACGTCCTTTCGTCCCAAGGGCAACCGTTCCAACGCGCCCACTTCAGAACCTCGAGTTCGCCATACAGCGCTGCCCTCCAGCACGTCGCCTCGTCCCATGGACAGTTTTTCAAACGTAGCCACTGCAGACAATCAAGGTGCCCGTGCAACGCCGCCGACGAGCACGTTTTCGTGTCCCATGGGCAGCCGTTCTCGCGCGCCCAGCGTAGCATCTCTAAGCTTCCGACCGTCGCCGCGTTCGTGCACGTCCTTTCGTCCCACAGACAACCCATCGCGTGCGCCCACTGCAGCATCTCGAAGTTTCTACTGAACGCCGCGTCCGAGCACTTGCAGTCCTCCAAACTCCAGCCGTTCACAACCAACCATTTTAAAACTTCGAGTTGCCCGTGCTTCACCGCCAACCAGACGTAATGACGACGTCCGCGAACCAGACGACCTTGCCGAAGCAAGCGCTGTAACGTGCCCAAACATCCAAGCTTTACGGCTTGATATGGAGTAAAGTCTTCCACACGACGCCCCGTTCGCGCCACCGCATCGCGCATCCCGCGATTAATCGTTTGAAGCCTTGCGAGGTCCGCAGGGTCCGGCATTTCGGCTTTTCCGAGGATCTGGTTGATGATGTCGTGGGGAAGGCTGAAGAAGGCCGGCTGCGCGTCGTGCTCTGCGGTCGCGCGCGCATCGCTTTCGCGTTTTCGTTTGCGTCCACCCGAAAACAAAGCGCGAGTCCATTGGAAGACCATTGTGGGTAGCGTCGTGTTGTTGCGCGGGGTCGTTGTGAGTCAGTTGTCGAGATCCTCGGGCGTTACGAACAATTGTTTTTTTCAGTTTGTGTTTTCGCGAATAATAAAAGTGGATGCCAGTTGTCAGTGGGCCTCATTACGACGCGCCCCGCAGGTGTGCCGATGGCGTCGTCGATCGCGTCGACAATCGCGTCGACCCGCGTACCCCTTCCGCGACCAGGTGGTAGAGTTCCACGTTCCTCGAAATGCCACGCCTCCTTCACGTCCGAGACCTCAACCTCCACCGCGTTCAAGCCCCCCCCAGGCTCAATCTCAGGAGCCGCGTCTGAAGCAAGAGCGGTGTTAAGGCTGTTGAGGGAAGCATCGCAGCAAAACATCGCGTGCCCCAAACGCGTGCGAATAGAGCTCCCTTTACCCTTAGTAGACCTAGATCCAGACGTGTTTGCGTTCGCCGGGCTGCACGGCCAAGCATCCGATTGGTCAGGAGGGTTGGGCCAACGGTTCCGAGTCACGAAAGGCTTGATCGATGACTACGTGTTGGACGGGTACGAGAACGAGTACCTAGGTCTATTGGACCGGGACGCGGACGGCATGGGGGTGTGGAGAGTGGGGGGAGGTTCAGAGGGTGAGGGCGGACACGACTGTACCGTTGTTACGCACCCGGCGGACACGACGGCTGGTTTTTTTCTCAAGCTATTAGACGGCGAATATGGAAAAGCCGTCACCAAGTCAAACCACTTAATAGTCGTCGTGAACGCGTTTTGGAGCGGTTCCGGCGAGAAGGTGGGCCAGCCCTGGGAGTTTGGGCTGCGGGAGCAAGCCAAGCAGGTGTTGAGCGTGAAGGACGGGGGTTGGGAGAAGGTTTATTGCGCCCGGCGGTGCAGGTCTGCGTCGGGGGTGGAGGGAACGCTGTGTCGCAAGTGGCCGGAACCGTGGCGCCTTTTTAACACTGAAGGTGTGCGTGTAGTTCTTGAAACTAACGATGAACCCTCGAACCGGCAAATCGCAGAGGCGCTGAATTCCGACGCCAACGTGGGGGACGCGGCGGGGTACAACAGGAAAGGGGTGGATACGAGCAGAGACGACGACGTGATCACATGAGGAGAGAATTGAAATCGAATGAATGCCTTCTTGAGTGACATATTACACCGTCTTCAGGGTACCCTAACCCTTAACCCTGATAACCCCTACCCCAATAAGTCCTCCATGATCTCGTGCATCGCCCTGTTTTCCTCCGCCGCTACGGCTTTCGGGTCGGACAGAATCGCGGCGTCTAAATCAAGCTTCTTAGTCGCAATGTCCACTATTCTCTTGTCGACGGTTTCGCCGGTGACCAGCCGGATCACGGTGACTGGTTTCGTTTGTCCCAACCGGTGACACCGGTCCTCCGCCTGCCGGTCGATCTGCGGGTTGAAGTCGCAGTCGTGGATGATAACCGTGTCCGCGGAGGTTAAGTTGAGGCCCTGGCCCCCCGCTCGCGTGCTCAACAAAAAAGCAAAAGCGCTCGAAGCAACCGAGTTGTAGTCGTCGCAAATTTTCTGCCTCTCCTCAGTCGGCGTGGCGCCGTCTAATCGCACGTAGTTGTGTCCAGACAACCGCAACGCGACTTCCAGAATATCCAGTACGATCTTCCACTGGGAGAAGATTAGTGGTCTGCTGCCTTTTTGTTTTAACTCGGTTAATAGGCTTAGTAGCTTTCTAGTCTTGCCGCTGTCCAAAACGCACTCGTCTTTTAATTTTTTATGCGTTAGTTGTCCTCGGGTAATAGGATCGCTGCATAATTTATGCAAATCAAAATCACTGTACCCTTCGTCGAACAAGTGGGATCTTACTCGGTCCAGGTTCGCTTCGTACCCAAACACCCCGCTTTTGTGACACACAACCGCCATTTCCTCTACATCCTTGTCACTGAATTTATCCCGAACTAAAAGAGGGTGGTTCGCGATCTTCCGAAGATGCACGAAAAGTTGCTTGGTTTTGGTTCCGGATTTTTGCGGGTCTGATTTTGAATGGATTGGATCAGCGGTAGCACCTTCAGCTGTAAGGTCGATACTTCCTGAAGCGTCCATGGTACCCTTACCCGCATCCTCGAGACCTTCCGCATCCTTCTTCTTCCGTCTTCGTTCTTCTCGGGCCTTCTGAACTGTCTTTGTATAAAGTTGCGACTGCGTGTCAGTCATCGCTTCCACCGCCACCACCTGCTGTTTAACCTCCAACTCCTTCGCCACTTCTTCCTTCAGCCGGCGTAAAATGAAGGGTTTCAAAATCGTTTTAACCCGTTGCGCTCGCGTGGACTGGAGGGACCCGTCGTCACCAGCATCCCCGTCCCCGTCCCCGTCCCCAACAAGCGCGCCTTCTTTCAACAATCCAGGTAATACTAGGTGAATCAGCGCCTCTAGTTCCAACAAGTTGTTCTGCAAAGGAGTCCCCGTTAACAAAACGCGTCTCTTTGCCTTCGAAGCTACGGTATCCAACCTCTTAGCTCTTTGTGTGTTCCGGTTCTTCACCAAGTGCGCTTCGTCCAACACTAAGTGTGAATACGTCATTTGTCGCAACCACGCCCTGTGTGACTTCTGGTCCGCTGAGTCGCGTTCGAACAGGGAGTAACAGGCTATGAGGACGTCAAACGCCCCACCCCCGGTAGCGACCTTTCCGTTTCCAAACTTTTTCGAATACACGTCGGCTTTTTCGCGCACGTCTTTTTGACCTGGATTTGGAAACACAAGTCAGTCTTTTATTAGGGGCGATGTATGGGCGAAGTATGGGCAAACAGTGCGATACATTTTTTCGCTAACAGTCTGGAGATATACGTGACGCGTTCTTCGTCCAGGGATGGTGAGGAATCAATCCTCACAGGATCGCACTAAGAACCGTTACGGATGTACACCAAACACGCGTTAAAAGGCGAGCAGGATTTTACGGGATAAAAACGTACCTGCGGCGCCGTGGTAGAACCCTATTCTTAAGTTAGGCGCCCAGAATTGTAACTCGCGTCTCCAGTTTTCCAATAGGGAAGCAGGAGCGACTACCAATGCGGGCTCGGTTTGAGATGCGGCTGCGTTTTTCTGTGACGCCACGGCAGCGGCGAATTTATTCATCTTTTCATTTTGTATTTTCCAACCTCCTTCGCCGTTCGCTTTTCGATGACGGCTCATGGTCAAATACGCGATGGTCTGCGCTGTTTTCCCTAGCCCCATTTCGTCGGCTAAAATGGCACCTGGTACATCTTGTTCGTCGAGCAACAACAAGAAGTTAATGCCGATCATTTGGTACGGTTTAAGGGAACCGCACGCGCTGGTTTCGCCGGCGAGAGCCTTGACGTCATTTGCGGTGACCAGCTGTCTCTTTTTCGTTTTCTTCGTCTCTTTTGAAGAACCTCCCTTCTGTCCTCCACCTGCGTTGGGTGATAGCGGCCCATCGCTCCGCCCCACGTCCTGCCCCAGCGCTTTGCGCAGCCGTTTGCTTATCTGCGCGCACCGCACCAACGCGGCGTCTTCTTCTACTTGCAGATCGAGTTCGGAGTCGGAGTCGCCGGAGTCCGCCAAGTCGATCGGCGCCGAACGATCTGGGCCGGTGCCGTCATGTGATGGGCCCGCTAAGTCAATCACTGTTACAACGTTCGCCGATCTAGCTTGATCTGCGAGTCGCGCGGCTTCCCGATCCGCGGCGGACATTAAACGTTTCTTCGGGCCTCCATTGTTCATCTGATTTGGCGTATCGCCGTCGTCATCCGTCACATCCACCAAAGCAGCCTCCGCGACGGAGGTTGAAATCTTTTTCGTTTCAATCTCATTCGTTTCGTCCGATCCCAACCCCAACACATCGTCGCTGTCTTCGCTGTCACTGTCGAGCACGTGCTTGCGCTTGACCCTGATCGTGGACATCACGACACAACTCTGTCGCGCACGCCGTTCAGGTTTGGACCACTCGTAGCGCCGTACGCCGCTCCGCGCGACCCCTTCTGTGCGTCAAGTCAGTCAGTCGCAAACGAAAGCCTTTTTTCAACAGTTTTTAGAACACACCTTTTCGTACTTGCTTTTCTGTTATCGTGTCTCACTCATCACGCGCGCAGGGCATCGACGTCACGCGGTTGGGTACCCGGCCGGTACCCCCGCGTAGATGCCTGCGATGTGGCGCTCGCGCGTATCGGACGCGCTGACCGCCCCCTCGCGATACCTCGCCAGAGGCATGGTAAAATGGACCGTCGATGTGGTTCTTCCCCGCCCGAAATGGGTCATAGGGACGTGTCTTTTGGTTGTCATGGCATGCGCCGCTGGCGTGCATCGCATCGAGCTCGCCACGGCGACTGATGAGCTCTGGGTACCGCAGGACACGCGTGTGATGCGGAACCGGGACCGGGTCGGGGAGCTCTTTGGAAGCCAGCCGCAGTGGCACTCGCTGATTGTCACGTCGCTGGATGATTCCGAGCTCCTGTTGACCCCGGACACGGTTTCGTTGCTGTTCCAATTAGAACAGAAAATAAACAACCTCCCCGGGTGGAATGAAACGTGCTTCCGGATCGCGCAGAACACGCCGTGCGTGAAGCGGAGCGTGACGAGTCTTTGGTGTAGTTATGATGCGTTTACGAACCAAGTGCTGAACTCGGGGGATCCGCAAGACGCGTTGCTACAAAAAATAAACTCCGGCGACCCAAGTTGTCAGTTTGGACCGTTGGAGCGCTTAAGGGTTTTAGGCGTCCCTTCGTACAACGACGGTTCATATTTCCAAACCGCCACTGAGACATCAGGAATAGTAAACGCACAGCACATTTTGGGGAGCTACGTCCTGGACTGGGACAAAGGCCAGGAGGCGGTGCGCGATGTGGCTGAGCTGTTTGAGCAGTTGATGATAACAGAAGACAAAGCTTTGCAAAGTCAAGTTCCACCAAAAAAGATAGACTTCGCGTACTCGTTAGCCTTCGATAAGGAAATTCAGCGGTCCGTGACGGGGGATATCCCGCTCGTGGTGGCGGCTTTTGTGCTTATCACGTGTGTCACCCCTTTGACGCAGTTCTTCAAGTCGACTGGCACACGAAAATACGTATCCTTCGCGACGGCGGCTAATTACGGAGTCCTCTCCGTCGCGCTAGGCATTGCCACCGGGTACGGCGTGGTGATTTGGTGCGGCGTGCGGTTTACGAGCTTAGCCCAGGTAGGACCGTTCATATTCCTTGGCGTAGGCGTGGACGACGTTGTGATTATTCTGGAAGTGTTACGAGACGCGCGGGAGCGACTTGAGAACGGAGGTAACGTGAGAAAGAGGTTCCAATACGTTGCGGAAAGAGCCGGAGTTTCCATCGCTATCACGAGCATCACGAACTTCCTAGCCTTCGCGCTCGGTTCTCTAACCGTCATACCTGCTGTACAGTGGTTCTGCCTCTACGCCTCAGTCACGATTCTGTGCGATTTCATCATCGTGATGAGTTTCTTTTTGTCCGTTCTGGTGTTGCTGGAGACGAGGGACCAGGCCAATGGAATTCCAGAGAAGGCGTTTTCCTTGGCGGTGGCTGAAACGCGGCCGCTTCCGCCGGCGACTAGCGAAGATGAACAGTTTCGGATGAGCAATGTGGTTGCTAAGGCTCGGGAGGTGTCGGAGAGGGTGCGACGACGGGTCAAGGGCACAAAGGACAACGAAAGGACTACAGACAATAAAGGGAAAGCACATTCTAATACCTCTACAGACACCAGCGCCGCGTGGTTCCCCAAGTTACTGGGTGTGTACGGCGATGTACTAATGAAAACCCCGGTGAGGATAACCGTCATTACCGTCTTCCTGGCGTACAGCACGTACGGGTTGGTGAGTTTCGGGGAAATCGACGAAGGGTTACCCCGAACCGCGTTGGCGCCCGACGATAGTTTTCTGCAAGGGTATTTCTCAACTTTTGACGACGTTTTCGAATCGCAAGTCGGCATCGCGTTGGAGCACCACTTTCGGGGATTTAAACACTCAACTCCCACCGCGCAAGCCAGCGTATACGCCGCTTGGGGCATTTATCTCAGTAGTCAATACATCCGGCCGGTTAAAACGTTCGCCTCACAAGACGGAGCGTCGCCGAGCACGAACTGGCTGCTCGCCACGGTGACGGCGGCGAGCTATTTGAACGTCAGTGCTCCGTGTGTCTCTTTAGGCGTCTCTGAGTCCTTGTGCGCGTTGGCGGCTGTTCCTTTCGGAGGCACCGAGGTTACCGGTGCGAACGGTCCATTACTGTTGCCTGAGCCGTATTTTCTGACTGCTTTGAACCTAGCCGTGGCGCAGCGGCCTGAAATCGCGGCGGTGTTGAGACGGACGGTGGACGTTACCTCAGCATCGGGTTTAGGTCCGCCGGTCGCGTCAACAATCATCACCCGAGCCGTCCCCGTGGCGGACGAGTACCCGCTGCAGCTAAAAATATACAACGATATGATGCGTGTTGATACGTTGGTGGAGCCGCTGTTTTTTACCGAAGATGGCGCGGCTATCGACGGGATCGACCCTATTGTAGGGAAAGTTACGATTGTATCTGACGTTGACGTGCTGGACGCCGACGGAAACGTTTTAGCAACCCCCACTCCAAAACTGCAAACCGTCTCCTTCGACCGAGTACGAACCTTCACGTTCAACGAACTGTTAGTGTACTGGCAGCAAGACGCGGTGCTGTGGGACGAAATCATCATGAACCTGAGCTTAGCCGGTACGGGGGTGTTTATCGTTTGCTGGATTGCGCTGGCGCACCCCGCGGCGATCATCGCCGTGGCAGGGGTAGGCGTCGTCGACGTTTTCCTGTTCACGTCACTGGTGTTGGGCAAGATTCGCTTCAACGTAATTTCCATGATCAACCTCGTCATGGCCGTCGGGCTCGCGGTAGACTACACGCTACACTTCTGTCACGCGTTCTTGAGCATTCCCGGTATTGATAGGAAGGACAGGGTCAAGTACGCTTTTCTCAGCATGGGGAGTTCGATTTTGAAAGGCGGGGGTACTACTATCGTAGGCACATTGCCAATGGCGTTTAGCAGGTCCACAATTTTTCGAACCTTCTTCGCGCTGCTGTTTTCAACCATCGTTTACTCGTTAGCGGTTGGACTGATATTGATTCCGGTAGTGCTTTCCCTGTTACCGTTGCCGATTGCGACTCACTTGCAAGGGCACGGAGTGGTGCCTGACGTTTCCCTGCCGCTTGACCGGATGGAGGAAGTTACGAAAGACAGGGAGAGGGAGTTGGAGGGGGATGAGGGAAGTGAGAAAATGGAGGCGAAGGTGTGACTACAGTAGTTTTAGAATAAGGTATAATTTGCAACTCGATGTTATAGTAACTCTTGGTAGTATCCATCCTTTAGTATCCATCCTTACACCCTAAACTACCACCCCCACGCCTCGTCGTCATCGTCCTTCACCTCGTCCTCGTCATCGAGCCACACCGACACGTCCCCGGCGCCTTCTCGAATCAACCGCGGGGTTGCGAATGATAAGTCGATTACCGAGGACGGGGGATTAGTTGTCATGCCGAAATCAACCACGAACGCTAACCCGTCTCCGAAACTATCACTCATAACCGCCGGGTCCTGTACATCATCCTCCACATCGTCCTCCCCGAAAAGCGGTCCGTTCGCGGGCGCCGTGGTACTCAGCAAAGGCCGGTCTAATAACTCGAGCAGTTTAGCGGTCACGGGATGATCGGGAACTCGGACGCCGACTGTTTTGCGCACTTTGCAATTTTTCGATTTCGTTTTGCCATCCGTTAAGCACACTTTCGGAAGCTGCTTTCCCGCGTTCAGGACGAACGTGTACGGCCCGGGAAGGCACTTTTTGGCTATTTTGAAAGTCTGGGTTCTTCCAGGGACTACGTTATCGGGGAAGCCCTGCGTGTACTTGTCGATGTCGCTGAAGCCTTTGCACAGGATTGACATTGGTTTCGAGTTTGAGGCGCCTTTCAGGTCGTACAATTTCTGCACCCCGTCCCGGCTCTCAAGGTCACACACCAGCGCGTATTTCGTGTCCGTGGGGATGATACCGACACACCCATCTTTTATCATCTCCGCGATTTCATCGAGACGCCAATCGTCCGAGCCGTCGCTCGCAATCGTGACGTACTCCACAGATTGTTTCGTTACGGTCGCCACAGATCCGCCCCCGCTTTTTTTAATTTTTTTGCCGAACGCGATTGTGGCGTGTCGTTGTTTACATTGGGGGGGTTGGGGCAAGAAGGGTGTGGTTTTCGTATGGTGACTGTATGTGCGAGCATTGCTCGTCGACCATGCCGGTGCACTCGCGTGACACGCGCGCATCGTGGAGTGACACCGGAGGAAGGCGGACACGATTGGATAAGTTATAAAAAGCACTTTATTTGCTGACGCACTCGATATCTCGGGACGACCGAGACGAATAATTTTCACTGCAGGGCGCGCGGTCGTGCGCCGATGGACGGCGCGGCCGCGTACCTTGAGCATGCGAACCGGAGTTCCAGCGAAGAGGAGGATGCGTGTGGTGAACTGGCAAGGGTAGGCTCTGCGTTCGCCGTGCTCGCGGTTGAGGATGGGGACGAGAGTGATGATGGTAGTGAACATGACGAAGAACACGCGTCGCCGAGTTCAGAAAACGAATCTGACGATGCATCACACGACGATTTAAGTTTCCCGGAAGACGCCACCGTTGATGATATCATCGCCGCTGTGACTGGAACGGACGCAACCGGTGCGGTGTCTTCAAACACGTGGGCGTGGAGCACGGGTAGGTCGGGCGCGTCAGATGAGGTAACCAAAAGCGACTCCCAATCTGCAAAAAAGAAAAAGACACTGCTCATGAAGGGCGAAAAGAAACATTTGAAAAAAAGACACATGAATGAGGTGCGCACAACACGTTCACAAAAGAAGCACGGGTTCACACCGTTTGATGTGAAACATGCGATCGAGCGGTTAGCCAGCATTACTGGTAAAAAACACAAAAAACACGCGGAGTGGCACCCTCCTAACGGCGGCGTTTGCGGGTTTAGAGAGGCGAAAACAATTAAAGCGATTGCAAAGTGTTTCCCGACTCTGGTTTGTGAAATCTCGAAGAAACCGAAAAACCGAAAGCTTTCCGTATCGGTGCGGATAAAGGAAGATGAAGGAGGTAGCAGCTCGTATCCGGTACCGTTGAACGGAACTCGCGCGGCGTTTTTAGCCGCGCCAGTTCCCAGTCGGGAGGAGTTTCTGAAGGACCCGGAGAGGTTGGCAAAGCTGGCTAAAAAAGTTGGAGCGCGACGCGCTGGGATTGAAGATAAAAATCGCTTACCACCGACTACGAGGGACGGACACCAAGGCAATGGGTCCTACAACGCACCGAAAGGTACTAGTACCCGACGCACTACACGTACCAACACACGTGATACTCTCCTTGTGAATGATTTGAGCCTCGACGTGTTCACGAAAGGGGGTACACTGAGAGACGACGAGACGTTACCTGAACAGTCGGAGCCCGGCTCTTCAGAACCTTCTTCCGTGCCTTCTTTCCGAAGCCTTCAACAGCACGGAACCGACCGAACCGATTTCGGTGCTTTCGAGGCACACACCTCTGGTTTCGGATCCGCTATGCTCACCAAGATGGGGTTCACCCCGGGGGAAGGTTTGGGTGCCAAGGGTGAGGGAATCACCGTGCCGGTAGAGGCGAGAAGTAGAGCTAAAAATCTCGGGCTGGGGGCGTCCAAAGAAAAGTAGACTAGTTTATCATACATAGCAATACAATTACACCTACATGGGCACGTTATTCCCCTCGCTGAACTCCGCGGTTGACCGTCTAAGAAGCATGTCGTCGTGGTTACACAGGATCCCGATAATGCCGTTCGCGAGTTTGCTCTTTTTTAGGGAACTAAACGAGATGCCGTCCTCGCCGCAACCAGCCATGTCAAAAATTTGCGTAGTCAAATCTTCACAACTGACGCACCCCACGCTCGGGTCTTTCCACACGCATTCGTACATCTGCTTGATGTCATGTTTACCCAACACCCCGTCCCCGTCCACATCAACGACCCGCCACCAAAACCGTAGCGATTGGGGTGTTACGTTCCGGTTCGCTGTGAATAAACACAGCTGTTTGAACTCATCAGGGTCGAGTCCTTTTCTTTTATTTCCATTCCGTGCGTCGCCTTTCCTCCCAACCCCGTACACCCACTGTTCCCAGATCCGCTCCACGGTGTGCTGCGCGTACGAGGCGAACACTTCTGCTCGTAGAAGGTCGTCAAGGGTTAAGTACCCGTCCTTGTCCGTATCGAGGCGCTCGAAATTCAAGGTGACTAAATGCTCACCCGCTTCGTCCTGCGCCTCCGCCACTTCCAACTCCAAAACTTGGCAGTCGCGGCGCAACTTGGCGGCGAACTCTTCTGCGCTCTGAAGACTTGCCTGAAGACTGCTCAACTGCGTTTCAACAATTACACAGTGAGAACACGGTTTCTGTTTCGCATCTGTAGCACCAGAGGGTGTTACACCTAGGGGTGTTTCATTCGCAGTCGGGGTCAACGCCATCGTGTCCGTCGCCATTCCGTTTTCAAACGCTGCGGTTTTCGACATCGGCGGCGTTTCAGGTTCGGACTGTTTGCCCATACAAAGTTCCGGTGGAAAACTTTCGCCGTCTTCGTCATCACTCAACCCTCCTCCCATTTCGAACCCAGACGGGACACCCATTTGTCCTATTGGGGGGATGTTCGTGGGAGACTTTTCGTTTGTCGAGGCTAAAGTTGGAGACCCAGTGTCCTGCTGCGACGGCGGCCAAGACGGCACTGCGTCAAGCTCCCGCTGCGTCTCAACATTGAATCCCATGAGCTGCACCCACATGCGGGAAGGCGGTGAATCCTCAACAGGGGACGCGGAAGACGTGACCAACGGCGGGGACCATGTATTGTTATTTGTGGGGGAGGACAAAAGGCTTGCTCTCGGGGGCGTTTGGGTCGGCGACGCTCCCGCGCCTACGCTGCGTCTCCTCGAATTACTCTGCCGCAGTGCCTGTCCCTCCAGCGCCTCTGAAACCTCCACCAGCCGTGACGCGTCTCGTAGCGCGTGTGTGTATCTCAAGTCCTCCATTGCCTTTTTCAATTGATTAATTTTAAGTTCTTGCGCGGCGTTTTGGTCGAGCAAACAGTCACGCTCGGTTGTAACAGTGTCGCGCGCAGTCTCAACCAAAACACACTTACCTTCCAGTAACTCTTTCTCTTCTGTCACTTTTTTTATTCTTTGCCATAACGTCTTCGGAGGCGTCACAGAGCTGAACGCCAGCTTGTGAAACCTGGCGGACTGAGACCTTCGGTCATCGGGCGAGTGTTGCACATCAGCACCTTTACCCGCCAGTGAGCAGTTAGTCACAACCTCAGAAGGCTTGAACACAGTCCATGCGTTGTTTGGATTGTTTTTCATTTTCCTCGGCTTCGCGCCGTTCGCCGGCGGCAACGTCCCGGTTAAGCTCGCCGCGTAGGGAGACGCATCCGCGGACCACGCGCGTCTGGATTTACCTCTTTGGCCTTTCGCATTGCCGCGCAACGCATCGATCGCTCGGCTGAGTTTTGACGAGTTAATAACTGAAGAATTCATGGGACGAAGGGTACTGGGGGAGGTGGTTTTTTTTGTGTCTGGCGATGCGTTTTCATCCCGCGACGCGTCGGCAGCGTCCGCCGTCCACGCCCTCACGGAACTGCTTCCAGGGGCCCATACAGGTTCTGTGTTTGGTGTCACTTCTTTTTGGTTGCTTTGTGTTTCGTTATGAGTCGCTAACAGAACCTCGCCCCCGCCCCCGTCAACGCCCCGCGCAGGTCTCTGCGCTAATTGCTGTTTCTGTCTCATTCTCGTTGTGCTTTTTTCACTCCTCAGGGGAGGCGTTCTCGGTCGATTCCCATCAAAGGCGTTTGCAAATACCCGCCGCCCCGTGTCGCGGTGCGGGAGAGACCCTTGCCCCTTCGCATCCACCGCTTCCCTCACCGCCCTTATCAATACCTGGCGTTCGTTTTCGCACGTTTCTGAGCTCAAAGCGGGCGGGGTCGTCGCCCTGGGCTTGGATGGCGGGCGAGGCGCGAACATCGCAAACTTTGACATCGCGGGAGCGTTTTCCTTGTCTTGTACAGTGGGTTTCGGGGCAGCCTTTGCGCGTGCCTTCAACCGGTGCGGCCGTCCCGACCGGGCTTTTGAAGTCACTTTCGTGGTTGTTACTAGTTCCTGAGTCTTGGTATATTCCGCTGCACTTCCGAACACGTTCGTATCATCAACAACCGAGGGGCGAGGTGCCGGCGCGAAGACGGTCATCTTCCAAGGGTAGGATCGTTCCCCTCGGGTGCCGCTTTTTGTTTTCTCCGATGATGGGTGACGCGGGTCGTCGGACCTGTATGAGTAAACAGTCTCCCGACGAGTGCACGTACGCACGTTGGATGACTCTTACTCACCCACCCTAAGCCGGCTCTCCCTGCGGTCACCACCGCAGCGCAGAGGCACGTGTGTCGATGCGTCCGAGGTTGAACGTTTTCTCGGACAAGGAGAACTCGAAAGGGCGAGATGCGCGAAAAATAAATGATCGCCATTTATTGCGATCAACATGGGTCAAGGGCTCAAAGCATCGACGGTTAGAAGGTGAAGATGTGCTCTCTTTCGGTCAAATGACGCGTTGAAACCGTTCAGACACACGAACGCATGATGACAAATCGCGCGCAGTTACAGACCCCAAGGTTGAGGTCTGTGTTTCTCGTGCCGAGCGGCCTTGTTGCGTGAGCACGATCGGCTGTGCGAGCGCCTTTGGTAACGACTCGTACACTCGCGATGGGGACTACGAGCAGCAGCAGCCGGCCGAAGGCTGCGAAGGCGGTGAACGCCGGCGGGGCCACCGACGCCGCTGCTGAAGCCCGAGCCGCAAAGAAAAAAGCAATGTCCCAGCCCACGCTGAAAAACATTCGGCGGGTGCAGGACATCTACGACATGAAGAGCGTGCTTGGCACGGGGGGCTATGCCGTGGTGTGGACCGCAACGCACAAAGCCACGAAGGAGGAGTTTGCGATCAAGGTGATGAAGGCCACAGCGAGCAGCACACCGCAGGATGACGAAGTCACCGTGGATGAGATCAGGAACGAAATCGAAGTCATGAGAAAATTAGAACACCCGAACGTGATTTACATCAAGGAGTACTTCGTGCAGTCTGGGAAGTTCTACATTGTTATGGCGTGTTTGAAGGGTGGAGAGCTGTTGGACGCGTTGCTTGATTTAGGCAACTACACTGAGGAGGATGCGAAATGTATTGCGAAGCAACTTCTAGATGCGCTGGCGTATATGCATATGAATAACGTCACGCACCGCGATTTGAAACTCGAGAATTTACTGTTAGCGCGGCCGAACGATATAAGCTCGGTTGTCATCGCGGACTTCGGTTTAGCCCGGAACAGTAAGAACGCGCGGCAGGTGTTCCAGACGCAGTGCGGCACGCCAAGCTACGTCGCGCCTGAGATTCTGCTGGGCAAGGCGTACAGTCCCGCAGTGGATGTTTGGAGCATGGGGGTAATCCTATACACGTTATTAATAGGATCGTTTCCCTTCGCGCATGATGACCAGCAAAGCCTGTTCCGATTGATCTGCTCCGGCAAGATGGACGACCAGCAACCGGAGTGGGCGTCGATTTCGGACGACGTGAAAGACTTGTTGAAGGGGTTGTTGGATGTTGATCCCAAGAAAAGGTTAACAGCGGCGGATGCGCTGAATCACACCTGGTTCACGAACGAGCAAGATTGCTCCAGCCATGATTTGAGAAAATCACACTTGCGCCTCGCCAACTTCGCGGACGCCATGAAGCTGAACATCAAGGTCTTCCAGGCCGGGCAAGCCCTAGTGATCCAGGGCGAAATAGGCAAGGAGGTGTTTTTAATCAGGGAAGGGACGTGTGACGTGCTTGTGAAGGACGCGGATGGGTCGCAGAAGAAAGTCGCGATGCGCGGGAAGGGTGACTTCATTGGCGAGATGGCGGTGTCAGTTAACGACGCGCCTGGACAGTCGACGATTGGTAAACCGAGAACCGCCTCGGTAGTGGCGACATCAACCGTCACCGCCACGTGCCTCACGAAATCGGACATGCAGTGGGCGGTGGATCACGACTACTCCCTGGAGAACCAAATAGACGAAGTCATCGCGCAGCGCACGGCGGAATTGGCGGGGACCAGGTAGTGATGTTGTGATGAGTTGGTACATGGGTATTTGGTCTGGAGGCATTCAGGAGAAGGGTAATAGATACGAGGAGCTACAGGTGCTGCTGAAGGCGCTTTGAATGATTCGGGGGAGCATTGAGCAGGGACGTTGTGTACGCACGACAGCCCAACTCGTCTTTGAAATGTTTTGATAAAAAATACAAATGAATTAATGAATGCGCGTCACGCATCTATCTACTCCTCCTCTTCTCGTCTCCTCCCTGACTAACTGCGGATACGTTGAATGCCTCCAACCTATACGTTGAAGCTCTCTCCGCACCCGCACTCCCCTTTCGCGTTGGGATTCTCGAAAATAAACTCTGATCGAAGTTTATCAGAGACGAAATCCATCTTCGTGCCGATTACGTGCATCAACGCGGCCGGATCTATTATCACTTTGACGGTTTGTTTCGTTCCGTCTGCTTGATTCGTAATTTCTTGAGTCACCAGTTCGTCGAACTTGCCCTTGTCCCCCTCGTCCGCGTAGTTCATGGTGTACGTCATGCCGTTGCATCCCCTAGTGCGGACGCCGATTTTGAGGTAGGGCTTGTTTTTTGATTGCAGTAAATTTGCCAATCGAAGTGCCGCGTTTTCAGTCAGCTCCAACGCCTGTTTCTTTACCCGTAAAGGCTTGGATGCCGTAGACAGGGTTCGGGATAATTGTTTGAAAGCGAGCATGTTGAGTGCTTGTCCCTCAACAGTTCCGCTAGCCCGTTTAACCCTGTCCCTACCGCCGGTCCCTTCCGTATCCCCAACTAAACCTTCCCCGCCCTTCCCCGAAATGCCAAACGCCCTACACCCCGCACCACGTCCCACGCGTCCCCAGTCCGTCCCGTAGAACCTCCGCACACGTATCACCTCCCGCTCCCGTACGTCTGCGTGTAAACGCCGCGTATAACACGCTCCAGCGGTCCGCCTTGTCTCACCGCGCGACGCGGAATGACGCGGAACGTCCCAACCCAGATCTGGCTGGACACGTCGTTTGTCGGAGGCACTCCGCAGGCGCGAAAAGGGGTTAGAAAAAAAGCCGTTTGGCCAAAATTTATTTCGTCAGCTCCGACAGAAAACACACGAAAGCCAAAGGAAAAGGGGGAAAGACGCCGCGCGTTTCGCATTGAACGTCGCCCGTGTGCCGACGACCGCCTCGCCATACGCGTGTTTTGCGTATCAGCGGTGGTGTATCAACGACATAGTATCGCCTTCAGTGGAAGCTTGCGAACATCTGCGCGTGAGACGTCTCAGTAGACATAGACACGCACACCTCGAAACGCATCGAGTTCAGGGGAACTCGTTGGTTTCGTTCTTGGGACGCGCACCACTTGAGTCGCGCGCCATGGGAGGTGACGAGCACGTCAACGGCGCGCTGGGGTTCGCGCGCACGCCCACCAGGCACGCACTCACGGAAACCAACGCCAGCGACATGAACGCGCCGAGCAGCGCGGCCAAGCTCGCCAGCTTCAAGGGGAGGTACGTGCGGGCCGACTCAGATGCAGACGTACCCCTCGCCCCGTTTGGCGACACTTTTCGGAACGCCTGATTCGACGAGTTATTTTTTTGTCATTTATTTGGCCAAACCGAAATCCAAAGATGAAGAGAGCGTTGGTTGCGAATGCCTGACTCCCCATAATACTGACACTCCCCCTAACTCTCTGACTTACTCTCTATCCCTCTCTCCAACTACAGACTGAACGGCTTGCGCCGCCGTTCCATGGCGCCGAAGGACTTCGGCAAGCAGGATGGGACGCTGAGTTTAGCGGTCCCGACGGACATCAGCGCGACGCGAGTCGTTGAGCTCGCGGCGTCTGTGTTCGACGAGGGTTCCTTCGTCGCGGGCGTGGAGAAGATGGTTCTGTTCCGTCCTAAGTTGAAGAAAGCAGACGGCGACGCGTACATCAAGGAGCTCGTTGGCCAAATCAAAGCTTCAAAAGAGACGCTTAAGATGATGTTGCACAAGAAGGATCAACTAGTGGACGCTTGTAAGACTTTGGAGGAGGAGATGATGAGCGACGCGCTGGTGATGGCGCAGCACGCGGAGGCGAACGCCACCGCGGCTGCGAACGCAGCAGCTTCCGTGTCTGACGTTACGCAATCCAACATCGCAGGCACGCAGATGGCGACGCAGCAGGAGCTGCAACGCGTGGCGGAGGAGAAGGAGCGTTTGCACCGACAAAACGAAACGCTCCAGCAAAACCTTTCGAAGATTGAAGAACAGGAAAAGGCGTTACAAATCGGTATTGATAACTTGGAGGAAGAAAGGAGCCGCATCCGGGATGAGGAACATCAAAAGATCAAAACATCGCTTGCGAAGCGGGAACATGAGTTGGAACAGAGGATCTCACAAGCGGAAAAGGCGGAAGCGGCGGCGGCGCGCGCACGAGACGCGCTGGCTTCCTCGAAACGCGGTGCGGCCGACGCGGATGCCGTCGCAGCGCAAGCGGCGGAGGAACAGTCTGCGCTGACTGCGACCGTTGACGAGCTGCTTGCTGAGCTCACGCAGGTCAAACAGCAGCTCGCATCCGAGATCGAGCACAAGCAGAACACTTTGGGTGAGGTTGAGTTGCGCAGCGGCGACGTCGCCACGGCCAGGGCGGCGAACGACGAGCTCAAAGCAATCGTCAAGACCCTGGAAGCGAGCGTCGAGGAGTCAAACGCGAAGATTCAAGGTATGGAACGAGCTGCTTTGGATGCCGTGGAGCAAGCTGCTCAAGAACTCGACCAGTTACGTTCTGAAATGCTCACGGACAAGGACAACAGCCTGAAGATGCTGGAAGACAACTTCGAGGAGGAGATGCAGCGCAAGGATGAGGAGAACGAGATGAACTGGAAATCGTTCGCGGCGAGTAGCGTTGAGGAGCAGAGCTTGAAGCTGAAAGCGGAGTGGGACAAGAAGGAAGCCAAGTTGACCGATGAGCTCAAGGAGCTGCGGGATCGGCTCGCGGTTGTTTCACAGGAAGCTTCTCAAAAGCTCGAACACTTGAAGGACCAATCCATGGAGAAGGAACAGCAGCTGCAGAAGGAGCTCGGGGCGCAAATCAAGGAACTGGAGAAATCTGTGTACGAAGCCAAGGCCTCTATGGCGGCGTCGGAGGTTGAAACGCGATCGCAGTTTGAGAAGTTGCAAAGGGAACACGCTTCTGCTGTCGAACAGCGGACGCAGCAAGCATTGAAGGAACAAACTGACGTGCTTGATGCCCTACGTACTGAGTTGGCCAATGAGAAGCTCGCGGCGGTCGCGTCGGCGGTGGACGAGACGCGCGCCGCGGAGACGGCGACGCGCGACGCCACACTCGCCGAGGCGGAGCGCGAAGCCGGCGAAGTGATGAAGCACCTAGAGCAGACCCTGCGTGCTGAGCTCGAAGCGGAGAAAGTTATGGCGCTGGAGGAACAAGCTGCTTCGTTGATGGCGCAGGCGTCTGATTCCACCGGACAAACCGTCGAGGCGCTTCGCGTTGAGTTGGAGCAAGACAAGGCTTCCGCGCTCGAAGCGGCGGCGGAGTCGGCGGCGGCGGAGAAGTCATCGGCGCTTGAGCAACAAGCCCAGACGCTCGCGGAGGAGTTTTCTTCCGCGCAGGAACAGGCTCTTGGAGTGGCGATGGCTGAGGCGCAGGCTGAACTTTCCACCGCGCTTGAGCAGGCGAAGGTTGACGCCAAGAGCGTGTTGGCGAACACCGTGGCTGAGGTCAAGGCTGAGGCTGAGGCGGCGCGCGAGAGCACTCTCGCCGTCGTCGCCGCCGCCGCCTCCCGCGCGCGTTTCCGGC
>MDSY01030839.1_pt1 | contig 35480 bp, 22 predicted proteins | sample 811131 | NCBI WGS metagenome assembly MDSY01 (sample SAMN05326643, study PRJNA326480) | marine metagenome | isolation source: seawater | place: Atlantic Ocean: South West | collected 2010 | reverse complement strand
GAGAAGCGGTTGCAGGAGGACCAAGAACGCGCAGAGAGGCTGCGCAAAGAGGAACTGGAAGAGGCTAAGAAACAAAAAGTCAAAGCAGAAGAAGAACGCAAGGAGAAGGAAGCGCGGAAGAGGGAAACAAAACGCATGGAGGAGGACAACGCCGTTTCCGTGCGCACTAAAAGTTTGGGCAAGGACCGCAACGGCCGGACGTACTGGTGGGGCGTCGGCGGTGAGAAGGGCGTTGTTTACGTTGAGGATGTGGATGGCAAGTGGGGCGTATTTTCTGAACGAACAGACTTGGATTCATTGATGGAGGCGCTGCACGTCTGGGGCGCGAACGAGAAGGTTCTGAAACAAAACTTGCAACGCAGGGTACACACGATTCACGCCGAGTTCCGCAAACGCGAGAGGCGCGAGGAGGAGGAGGATGAGGTGAAAGAGGAACCGAACGACAGTACGCGCCGTCCGTCCACTAACGCGGATGAAACCGTACCCTTCTCTGACGCGAAAACGAAACTCACCCTGATTTGCGTCCTGGCGCAATCCGCGGCGAAGGTCCGGTCGGACGGCACCCTTGGGAACCCGGATGGAAGTGATTGGGTGGAATTCTCAACGAAGGTATCGGGCGCGAACTCGAACGACGAATTGTCAACCGTTCTAATTGACGTTGAAGATTCGTTGCGCAACGGGCAGCTCAAGGAGTTCATGGACCCCCAGGAAGTGGCGGACCGAGCTGCCGCAGCTGAAGCCGGCGAGGAGTACGAATCGGACGAAGAGGAGGATTTCCCCGACGACGACGAGTACGACGACGAACAAGTCTTTGGCGACGCGCGCGATATGGAGACGTACGAATCAAAGTGTTCCAGCGGGATGATCTACCCAATCTTCGACACGAAGTTTGAGCGGTTGAGGTGGAAAGAAGGGGTGCACGAAAACACCCCGGCTTCGGGACTCGCCTTCTCAGTCGCAACCTTGGAAGATGCGGCGAAACCGTTCCTCAAGGCGCTGATAAAGCACCCGAGGTGAGGGAAGTTTACTTTGCTCAGGAGTTACGAGACGAATTTTTACATTCATTTTTTTATTTCACTTGCGTATGTACAGCGTCACTTTTTTTACTTTTTCTCTCCTTCTCCTCTCATCCTTTCACACCGCGTGAGAGAACCTACACGCATCTCCCGCGCGACACCCTCCCGGCTTCCCTAGGTACAAACACGGCTTGTGTACGGGCGACCCGTGTTGAAATGTTTCCGAGTTCATTGTTTTGCTCGTGCGGCGCTTTCGAGTCGCCATGACAAACCCGTCGTCATCTTCGCTCCCGACGCTCGATGCGAGACTCTGTACGTCGTTTCCTGCTTCCAAGCTGTTACATGATATCTTCCCGGAGGTACTTTCAGGAGGGGGCGGTATGCACGCGTGTTCCTCCCCGGGCATCTTCGCGGCGACGAACTTACAATCGGGCGAGAGCTCAAATTCCGCGAGATGGTTTTTGAAAAACTCGACGTACCCCTCAGGAATCGTCAGCGGCTTCTCCGCTAGTTGGTGCACCGAGTCTTTTCCGGATATTAAAACCCAAGGTGTCCCAAAAGCCGCTCTTGTGCACAATATATCATGAACCTTGCTGACGTAGATCTCCCGTGCAGATCGGAAACCGGCGCCGTTGAACTGCGGCGCGGGGTTCTTCTTGACCGGGGGCGGGTGCTTCGCGCGAGACTTACCGCGTTCGTGATTACGCGCGTCGCCGACCGAAACGCGGCGGTTGGGCGGTTGGTACTTCATCCCCGGTGAGCCATAGGATTGCGGTGAATTTCGATAGCTTCCATAGGATCCGCTTCCACCTGAGGTTCGTGGCGATCTATTAAAATTAGAGCCATAAGCGGGAGGGCTTTCGCCAAAGGAAAACGAAGGCGGCGACGCAGGCGAGGCGCCGAAGCCGTAGCTTCCGTCGCTGCCGCACGCGTTGGAAGGAGACCCGTAGTTCGAAGTACCGCTCCTTTCCCTGCCGCCGAAACCGTGCGAGCAGCGTCCAGCGGGCGCAGACCTGGACCAAGAGCCGAAGTGGAAGTCAGCCGCTGCGGGCGACAGTTCTTTGCTACTGTCCCTCCTCGACCTCGGCGGGCGCCTAGCAGAGAATGCATTTTTCCCAGGCGACCCGTAAACAGCGGTGAATGGCGTCAGTTGTTCGTCCTCACCGTCAAATAAAACGTCAGGAAGCGCGCGAATCAGCTCCTCCACGCTAACGGAGGCGTCGAGGTGCTCCAACGTGCTGTTTTGACGCGAACTGTCCTCAACTTGATTGGTTTTATTTTCCGACAAAATCGCGTCAACTTGCTGGTCAAGGCGCGCGGACGACGACTTTGGGGAGGTTGGGATTTGCCGACCACCGGCGGCTCTTTGCAGCGCCTCGAAGGACCCGGAGGAGCCAGAGGATTTCACCGACCGACCGGCGGGTGCGAGAGTCGCCATCGTACTTGTTTGGAAGCACACTAGTTGGACTTCCGTCTAACGCGGGTATCTAACTACCGCGAAGCTAAGTTGTTTTTGTTGACTTTGTTTGGGTAACTTAACCTGTTACCTTGACTCACTTAAAGCCACTGTCCTTCTGAAGGAACTTCTTGTGGGGCTTGCTGCGTCTGCGGCGGCGGCGGCGTGACTTGACTGACTTTCCCCGTGATCCCGGCAATCTCCACGGCGAGTTTATAAATCTCACCCTGGTGCGCGTTTATCGTGCGCTTGTTTTCCTTAACGGCGTTTTGGTACTCTTCGTCGGGATCCGTCAACAGCGCCTCTTGTAACTCCAAATTCGACCGCTCAAGGTGCGCGACGCAATTCTCAAGCCGCGCCTTTTCTTGCTGCAAAGCGCTTAAGTGCTCGTTCACTTCGGGGGTGGAAAAGTCCGATTGGAGTTGTCTTTCGTTCGTCTGATCAGGGACAGTCATCTTATAAGCGCGTCATCGTGACACACTTACTGGGAGTTGGTATAGGGGGAGTCCAGGGAACGTGTTGGTCAGGTCTGTGGAGAAACGCAGTGAGCACAGGGGTTTCGTGGGATCAATAAAGATCAAACGTGTATCTCGTCCGTCTTGTCGTGTATCTGCGAGTCGTCGTCCGTCTCGTCGTCTTCCGCAGTCGCACCTCAAAAACGAAGATCTCCCACGTTCTATTTTTTGGATGTTATTCGCGTCGGCTGTTCAGCGTCCGGGGCGGTCTACATGGTCATCATGTCGCTCACGTGAAGAGCGTTTGTGTTGGCGAGTTGCGTAAATGCGATGTGTGCTCGTTGGGTTTCCAGTCGCGTGCGGTGGAAAGATGGAGGGACGTGTTTCTCGGTCGATCCCAAAAGTCCATTCAAACTTGATAAGAGCAAAATTGGCGCAAATTCGCATCTCTGCACCTCATACGGGGCGCATTGAGGGTCTATAGACTGACGTCGTTGAAGATTCTCGGATAGTTTTCGATTCGAATCCAGAGACGTCCTCGTCACCTCTGCTGTAATGGATGAGCTCGAGCGCAGTCGTGGCGCGACACGTGTTTGTGCCACGACAAGATTTCTCCCTTCCTCTCACACATCACCTGCGTCCCCACGCAGACCTACTTCCCCTACCGATGTTCGCCGTCTCCGCTAACGCGTCGGCGCTCCGCTGTGCCCCCGCCCCAGTGAATCGCGCCCGCCGCACTCCTGCTCGCCCCGTGACTGTCGCGTCCGCGGCCGATCGCACCCCGAAACAAAATCTCGCGCTCAAGGCGACCGCCCTGGCCCTCTCAGCAGCGGTGGCATTCTCCGCCCCCGGTGCCGCGCTCGCGGGCCTGAACAAAGCAGGAAACTCGCAAGACGCGTACGCCGTGATGATGGCGGAGATGGAGGCGCAGCGGAAGGCGGAGGGCGTCAAGTCGCTTTCAGCGGCGGAGATGTACGAGGAACAGGGAGGCGCTTGTGGCGAGGGATACGAGCTCGTTACCGTCAAAGTTTTAGGCGCGTCGTGCGTGTGCGTTGCGGATTCATGCAAGGACGGGAACAAACCGGAGGGGGCGCGTGAGGTTCGAACAGACGCGGAACGATCGTTCGGGAAGGAGAAGACGGCGGAAGACGGGGGGGCTGCCGCGCCAGCGGGAGACGGAGGCTCGGGGATCAAGTTCGTGTTCACGCCAAAAGAATAGAATGATGTTTAGTTTGTGAAGAGCTTCCTTGATTAAATCTCTTCACTTCTTCGCTAGCGCCGCAAGTAACGCGTTTACGTCCCCCACACGAGCTGCTTCAGACACGGCTGCTTCGGTTTCGTCATCAAGGCCATCCAGGCCAACGGCAGCGAGTCCGCCTGTGGGACCTGGCGGGCCACTCCACCCTATGCGCGCGCATTTTTTCCCCACCGAAACCACAAAAGACAGCGCTTCAACCTCTTCTATTGCTATCTGTTTTTTCTTTTCCGAAGTTATTCGCTTGGCGAACGCCAACATGGAGACGACTCTGTGCGCATCCGCGCACGCCGCTCCCGCAGAGAACTCCAAGGCACCGTCCCCAGGAGTTGTCTCTCCTGGGTAGACGATTTTTGTTTCCAACTTGCCATCTGGGGTTGAACTACTCCTCGCGTCGCCGCCGCACCCGGCGACCGCAGCACGTCCGGATTCGCCAAAGGTTTTTGGGTATGGGACGCCGAGATTCGGCGACCGCACCGTGAGCGTCACGCCGCTGGCACCTCCAAGCGCGATTTCAACAAGCACTTCGGACGATTCCTCTTTTTTACTCGTTCCAGCTTCGTCCAGCCGCGCGTGCCACGCGATTGTTGATTTTTCCAAATCGCCGGTTCCGCCAATCGGCCTTACATCCGAAAAAGCAACGTTTCTCTTGTCCAGCCAATCGCAAACCGCTAACCGTTGCGCGGAGAACGTCGCAGTGGATGACGCCACGGCCAACGCCTTGGCAACCGCATGCGCGTCGAACTCAAACGAGGTATCGGTGTTTTTGTTGCCATCAACAATCAACTCTCCTTGTTTGGACAACAGCACATAACTCGCTGGTTCACACACCGCCGCGGGGTTCGACCGGCGCGCTCGGAGTAGGGCCAAACAAACGGAATAACTCGACGCCTGGTTTTCCTTCTTTTTAACTGCCGTCTTTCCTTTCTTCTTGGAGGGCGATGTGATTTCGCATTGTGATTTCTTAGTCACGAACGCGGCGACGAATAGGCCTCCGGATGAAGGGGCGACGGGCGCAACCGCCGCGGGTGATGAACCGCCTTGTGGCCACTCCATTCCCTGCTTGACCTGGAACATCTTAGGCGCGGGACACGGCGATAAGCCGTGTTCGCGCATCGCGGCGCGCAAATCGCTCTCCAGCGCCAAACGCACCAAACCCACCAGCGCATTGGGAAGAGCGGAAATGCCTCCCTGCCGCACTGTTCTCGCAAACGCAGCAGCGGCAGCCGGAGACGCCAACCGGGAAATCCCAACGACCGCGAGGCTGCCGGTTCGCTTGTCGCAACAAACCTGCGCCGTTGTGCCATTGTCGGTGAGCGTAACAACAATCGCCGGCCGCGCCAAATCGCCCCACCCGTCTTCATCAGGAAAGGTTTCAGGGTTGAATTCGTCGTCTTGCGATGCATCAGAGGTGTTTCCTGGTGTCCCACTCGGTCGCGTCACGGACTTCTCCAAGGTCGCCGCCAACCCAGCATGCGCGATTGGTCCGTCGATCGCATTTAGGATGTGTTGTAACTTCTCAAGGCACCCCGCCCTCACGCCGTCCGTCAACGCCTCACGCACGTCCACGGAGGACATGTCGAACGGCAGGGGGTGAATTTTGGGTTTGATATTGTCGCCAATCGAACCGTCTAGCACAAGCGCGCGCGCCACGATGCGCCCGTCCAGCAAATCTTCCCCTTTTTCGTACAGGAGCTCTATTCGCGGCGCGGTACCGGCCGCGACGGCGGCGTCGTTCGCCGCCGCCATCGTGTGCGCCACCTCCACGCTGCCCACGTCGACGCCCGCCAGCCTTGTGCCCGCAGCCCCCAACGCATGACGCGACCCTGGAAGCCAGAACCACACGCGTATACCTTCGCCTTTGCCGTGCGTTTTTTCTTTTTCAACTTTTTCTTTGGAAGAATCTTTGTCGACCCCGTCTATCTCCATAGCGTCCGGGTCTCTTTTTATGGGCTCCACTCGAATTCCCCCCCCTGTCCACGCCCCGCCTTTCAACGCCACGCGTTTGGTTTGTTCCGCGATCGTCGCCGCGACTAATCGTAAAGCCGCATCACGCCCGACGCGGTGTAACCCGGCGATGCCCTCCGCACCGTTCTCCACGAGCTCGGGCGCCGCGGGCGGCGGCGGAGACATGCCGGCCATCCTCGCCGTGGCTCTCTCGCCCAACACCCTGTTCTCCAGCTTCGTGAGCGTGAAGGCTCGTGGCGGAACGTCTGCGGGGTCGTCGATGTCCCGCGCGCCCGCGAGCATCTCAAACCCACGGACGAGCCACCCGCCGTGCGGCGGCGGCAGTAGTGGTGGCGGAATCACAGGTTCTTCCCCTGGTTTCGGCGGCGGTCCCGGCGGAGGTAACGGCGGCGGCCCTCCCAGCCCCACCGTGGCTCTGTACTCGCCTGGGACGCCTATAACCGCGACGCCGTTGCTCACCGCCCATACCTTGACCCCGTCCGGAAGCAACCCTGCTACTTTTTCGTCAAGCAGTCGCGATCGCATCTCGCGTTCCAACCTCTTTTCCAAAGTTAATCGCTCTTCCATTTCTAAATCCGTCTCGGGGTCATCCACCCCCTTCACGGGTTTCGGTGCCACGTCTCCAATGGACGCGGGAAGCACGGAGTACTCGCCGTTGCACAGCACGTCCAGTGCTCCAGGCAAGTCGAACAACGGCGCCCTGGCCCACGCCATCTGCTGGTGCAAACCGAACAGCCGATCGGCAGCATCCGCGAACGCGCGGTCGTGCTGTTTCAGTTGCCCTAACATGTCGCCGCACAGGATGCTGATCTTCGCCCGTCTCTGCACCGGGGCCCACTCCGCTAACACCGCCAGCCGCGTTAATCGCTGCCGTAACGTGTGCAGGTATCGCGCCAGCTCCCGCTTGCGGTCCTCCTCCGCCCGCCCGGGGGCGCTTTCTGCGAGTTTAACCAGATCATCATGCGCAGTGCCGATGACTCGTTCCACTAAATCACCAAGCTCCACCGTTTGGGTGTGCCGCGGCAAACCTTCCATCGTGTGAGAACTGGCAGTCCGTTCTCCCCCTCGTGGCTCTTCGACCTTTCCGCCGACCCGACCGCGCCCCGCGCGCACCAGGTCCTGAGAACAGGGCAGGTCGTTGGCGCCCTTCCCGCGAATCTGAGAAAAAGTTTCCAAAAAATCGCGCCGATAAGCGAAAACGAGCTGTCTGTCACCGCCGCCGAAACACTTTGCTTCGCGCTCTATCGCACGGTACGCCGCGCGACTACGTGTAAACGCACTTTCAGACCCTTCCCACAAGTACGTGTCACCTCTTCGATGCGCTCGCACTGCCCGCCCCTGCCCCACGATGCGCCTCGTGCCATGGAGCCCTTCAATAGTCCCCGACCGATGACGATCGAAACAACTTTCCACGATCGTCGATTGCTTCGAGATCTCATTGCCGATCAGTACTGACAGACACCCTCACATGTATCGCACACTCAATTACCCCTCCACAGCTTTACCTCTAATACCTCCCCAATATGGACGGCCTCGGTGACCTTGACATGTCCTCCATGATGGGCGGAGCTCCTGCTCCAGATGAGTTTTCCGACGACGACATCGAGTACGAGGATTTGCAGGTTGGGGAGGAGAAGGACGTAACTAAATTACAGGATGGCGGATGCATCAAGAAAGTGCTCACCGTTGGTACCGGCGACTCTCGCCCTGAGAAAGGCAACGAAGTGACTGTACATTACACCGGCACCCTCCTGGACGGCACCAAGTTCGACAGCTCCGTGGATAGAGGCGACTACTTCAAGTTCAAACTCGGCGTCGGGCAGGTGATTAAGGGGTGGGACGTCGGCGTGGCTTCGATGAAAAAAGGAGAGAAAGCAATTCTTACGTGCTCCGCTGATTACGCGTACGGCGCGCGAGGAAGCCCCCCCACCATTCCCCCAAACGCCACGTTGAAGTTCGAAGTCGAGCTGTTCTCTTGGAAGAGCGACAACGATTTATTTAATGACGGCGGGTGTGTGCGAGTCAAGACGCTGAAGAAATCCAGCGCCTACGGCTTCCCGAAAGAAAGCGACCAGGTTACTGTTTCGTACGCAGTCACTGCGCCTGATGATGACGTGGCCGGCGCTGGGGACGAGATCGTCGCGCCTACTACCAGCACGTTCTTCGTGAAGGACGCGCCGTTCGTTGGTCTGAAGCAAGTCTTGCAAAAAATGAAAGAAGGTGAGAGCGTGCGGTACAAGATGAAGAACGTGCCAGGCGGAGCGCAGTACTTAGATTGTATTTCTGAAACTCCAATCCCCGCGCAAGTCGCGGATGTCGTGGTTACGATGAGCAAGCACCAGTCCGTTGACGCAATTTGCGATTCCAAAGGCACGAAGATGATTACCACGGACGGCGAGGGGTGGGACAAGCCCAACGACGGGGCGACTTGCGTGATTGAAATAAAAAGTGATGGGGGGGAGTCGGTGACGAAAGAATTCCAAACCGGCAACGAAGCGGTCGCGGTTGGAGTGGAAGAATGTGTGATGTTGATGAAAAAAGGGGAAGTCGTGGAGGCGGTTATGCCGGCTGAGTTTGCGGGTGAATTCGCGGATTCAAAGGATTCAAACGCCCCTGTGACCCTTTCAATCACCCTTGTTTCCTTTGAAAAGGAAAAGGAAGTTTACACGATGACGAATTTGGAGCGCGTGGAGATGGGGGAGACGACGAAAGTTTCGGGCAACGAGTTTTACAAGAAAGGAAACTTAAAGTTGGCGAGTTCGAAATACGAAAAAGCGCTGCGGTTCGTGGAGCATGACCAGTCGTTCTCGGATGACGAGAAGAAGGAAACGAAGAAGATCAAGCTGAGTTTGTACCTCAACGGCGCGGCTGTGGCGCTGAAGCTGCGGGACTGGAAGGAAGCTTTAGAGTCAAGCACGAAAGCGCTGGACATGGACGGCTCGAACGAAAAGGCGTTGTTCCGCAGAGCGCAAGCAAAAGTCGAGCTGGAGGATTACGACGACGCGAAACGAGACGTGCGCAAACTTATTGAATTTGACCCTCAACACAGAGAGGGCCGAACCCTGTTCGCTAGAATAAAAAAACTCGAACAAGCGCAGATGAAGAAGGACGCGAAGACGTTCGGGGGGATGTTTTCCAAGTTAGGCGGGCTGTACGGGGAGGAGGAGTCGAACGCAACAAAAACGCTCGCAGGTGAAGATGGAGAAGGCTTCGACCCGAAAAAAGGTTCAGGCGACAAAATGGACCCGGTGGATATCGGGAACGGGTTCACCATGGAGGAGGTCACGGGAGAACCCGAGGGGGACGTGAATGCGGTGTAATGGGCGGAAGGAGTACATAGAGTATAATCGTATATTCATACAGTTTTCTAATCATACAACGTCTCGCGTTCTATTCCAATCGTCCCGTCACGTCTTCGTTATTCTTAGTCACACAGGCGCTATACATCACGGCGAGTCATCCGAGTCCACGAGGTCCACTACTTCAGGTATACCGGATGTGCCTTGATCCCTACCCATGCTTTGATCACCATCCACTGTCGGTTTCTTCGGCGGAGTGAGGAACGCCTTTATCCCGGCTTGCCGCGCCTTTTTTGTGGGCGACGTCAGCGGCGACGCAGGTTGATTATAGTCTTCCACACGTTGCGGGTCGGGCGTGCGTTTCAGGGGCGACGGCGTCGTCAAGTCCACAACGCCCACTCCTATGGAGTGGAACGCGGTGCCGGGGGACGCTGCGGGTCTAGCAGGGGAAGCGACAGGTGCGTAACTGCTATTAGCGACAGGTACAGAAGCTCTCGCGATAGTTACTGAAGCAACCTTTGTGCCGTCCCCCAGGTGCACGCCGAAGTGCGTGTCGTCCAAAATCCTTCGCTGCGCGGTCCTCCCAGTGGAGGGGATACCGGAAGCCTCCAGTTCAGAGGAACTCCCCGTGTTGACCTGTACGGGCGAGACAGAGGTCCCCGTGCCAACCCCGAGAGACGCCGCGGGCGTGGCGAAAGGAAAGTTTGGAGCCTGTGAGACGGTCGTATCAGGAGCCACAACAGACGGTGAGCCAGGTTTCCGAGGAGTTACGTACCCCAAAATGCTTCGCTGGTCCTCTCCTCTTTCCTTGGGCACGCCGCGCGGCGTGGCTCGAGCGGACGACGCGCCTGTTTTCTTCTCCCGATCCTTCTTAGGAGTCTTCGCGGAGTTATCAGAAGGTCGCTCAAACCTATCCAAGAGCTGCGGCAGGTGTTCCCGCACGAGCTCCACGCGCACGCTCCGGATGCACGGCTTCCCTGCGAAGAAAAGCAAATCCCGCGTGGTTTGAGAAAAGTGCGCAAACTCAGCCGAGGTTTCTTCACTCGTAGCATTTCCTGATGCTTGCGAGGGAACGCTGTCAATATCATCACCAACATCAACCTGCTTACCCTTACCCTTGGCCAGTTTTTTCTTCTGTTTTACCTCCTCCTTCGCCAGCACCATCACCGTGCGTTCCCCCGCGTCAACCGCATCCACCTCCAGGAGAAACCGCCATGGCTCCATGCCCTTGGCGCCCGCGTGCTTCTTGACGCAAACGACGCGGAACTCTCGTTGCGTATCTTCAGTTTCGTGTGCGATGTCCCACTCCAGCAGCAGTGGCAGCAGCTTTTCCCGCGTCCGGCGGCGAGGCAGCTCGCAGTGCTTCGCGAACACACGCGACAGAGCCCCGACGTTCGGCCGTGAGTGCCACGTGAAGTCTACCTTACCCTCAACGCGGTTTTTCACAAAGTCCAGGGCGATTTGGGACTGAGACGAGTACGCCGCGGCTGCTCTGCGCGACGCTCCGGTGAAGTTTTCAGTCTCAAGCGCGCGACGACGCGCCTTGTCCGCCCAGCGGTCCAGCGTCCGGACGTGGAACTGACACTGGCACTGCACGTCTCGGAAGATACACGGTTGTCCACTCGCAGTGCCACACTCCACACACCCTTTCACACACTTTTTCTTCTTCGACCCTCCACCTCCGTCGTGCTTGCAGGTCGCGCACCCGGTGCATTGTGTTAAATTGTTTAGCTCTGGATCGGGCGGTTTTCGAAGAAATTGGTCTAGGCGATCGCACATGGTCATCGAGGTTTCAGTAGTCGTAGGTCTGTTTCTTCTGTCGTATCCACTTTCTGTGAGGCGGATGCGGCCATCATCGTCACCTTTCACGTGCACATCGCCCCCGCCCCCGCCCCCTGAAATGCCTCGTCTTTCTGCCTTCACGTCTTGAACAACGCCTCCTGCCTCGTCCTCCGCCTCCTTGGCGAGGCGCCTCACGACCTTCGCGGCGAGCCCCGCCCCCACGCGCATCGCCCCAACGTCGTAGTCACCCCCGGTAAGCGTGGCGAGCGCGATCAACGCATCACCCACCTGACCTGGTTTAGGGTTTATGGGTTGTTGTGATGCACTGCTGTCCATGTTGTTCCTGTTGTCGCTATTGTCCGTGCTATTCTCCGCGTACCCCGGCAGCTGTAAAAACTCGCCGATCCACCGCGCTTCGCAGGTTTCAATTTTCGACAGCTCGGGTGTGTCGGCGTACAGCCTCAAGGTTTTGAACACCACAGGGGCGCCGAACGCGAGGGCGTCGCCATCCCCGGTCGCACACCCATCCACTAAACCCAAAAAGTTCAGCGCCGCGCACGTAGCTTCCGCCTCACTGGGCGCGACGACGACGGCAAGGCCTAAATCATTCAGCACGTTCTTGGCGACTTCGCCGAGCGTACGAAAAGCGCCGGACCCGGCGCCGAAATGTTTGAGCTTTTCTGGGGGTGGTGTGCCGTCTAAAACGCCAACGGGTGTCACACCGTGTCGCAAGTAGTTCACCGCACGTTCGAAAACCACTTTCGCTACTTGACCTGAAGGGGTGAATAAATCTGCAGTAGCTGGTTGCGTCGTCGCTTCGAAGATCCAGATTGAAAGATCCACCGCGACTGTTTTCCCACTTACTCGATTGCGCAAATCTGGGTGCGCCGCCCTGTTCTCGGCTTCGATTGTTTCCACCAAACCCTGGGCGCGGAGAAGCTTCCTGTGGTGGATGTGGTAGTCGTGGGAAAGAAAGGTGTCAGGGTTTGGGTGATGGAGGATGTTAGCTAGTGCCAAAGCTCGTGTTTCCTCGGTTCGCGTGAAACGCTTGTCGTGGCTTTTAACGCGACGACCAGATTCGTTCCCCCTGCCATCGCGGGTCGCGCGCCGCGTCGTGAAGGGCTACATACAACAGCGGCACAGGGCTTACGTACCACAGACTTGAAACACCCATTGCGCGCGAGGAAAAGCGCGGTTCGCACGCGCGAACCGCGTCCCCTCCGGACGCGGACACCCGATGCGCACGGACGAATGAACCACACTGGTGGCTTCATCGGCGCCAAATAAAAACTGACCTGATTTCCCGCGGATAAAGTAGGGTTCACTTTTTCCATCACACGACCACCATGGGTGCCGGCCAATCCACTCCCGAGGATGTTCTCAAGATCGTCAACGAGCCCGTGAGCTACGTCCCTCCTCTTGAGGTGAACCCCGCGAACCCAGTGGTGTTCTTCGACATCCAGCTCGGGCGCTACGGCGACGCCACGAAGCTTGGGAGAATAACCATGGAACTAAAAAACGACGCCACGCCGAAAACCGCAGAGAACTTCAAACAGCTGTGTCTGTTGGAGGAAGGCAACGGGTACAAGGGAAGCAGGTTCCACCGGGTGATTCCGCAGTTCATGGTGCGTATCAGGAAAGAAAGCGATATAGATATAGATCTGGGTTCGGGACACACAACACACGTTTCCACCTGACAGATCACGACGAAGATCACATCCGAAAAAAACCCTGAAAAGCGTAACACTTGGTTTTTCACACTGAAAATAATGCGTCTGCGCTCGTACGCCGTAACTCACCTCCTTCCTCCCCTCCCCAAAAAACAGTGCCAGGGCGGCGACTTCACGAACGACAACGGCACAGGTGGGCGTTCCATTTACGGCCGAACCTTCGCGGATGAGAACTTCACGCTTCCGCACCAGGGTCCTGGGATTTTGTCAATGGCCAACGCCGGACCGAACACGAATGGAAGCCAGTTCTTTCTGTGCACCGTCGCGACGCCGTTCCTGAACGGCAAGCACACCGTGTTCGGCCAAGTGCTGGATGGGTACAACGTCATCAAGGCCGTGGAGGCGTGCGGTAGCAGGGGTGGCGAAACAAGCGGTGATATCATCATCGGCGACTGCGGAGTCATTTCTGCCGCGGCGTCGGGGAAGACGGGCAAGCGCATGGTGACTGGAGGACGCGCGAACACGCGAGGGTACAGCACCGTCGCCGCCACCGCCGCGCACGCCAGACTCAGCGCAAAAACCGCCGTGTCGCGCACCGGGGGCCTGCTCAGGGCCGCGCCCCGAGCCGCAAGAGCGGTGCCCAGGGTGGGGAAAGTAATCGCCTCACTCGCCGTGTTCGCGTAAGAGGATTTGGATGAGAGAGTGATATTGGTAATGTACATAAGTTTGAATCTCGATGTGCAAAGATTTCTGTTACCTCAAGATATTCTACTGACTTCAATCACAATCACAGCCCGGGCGCTACGTCCCCCAATATTGGCTTTACGAACTCCGCGACTTTGCGGACGTCCACGGCCGCCCCGGCGAGTGTGCTGAGAGGTTCTTTCATCTCCGCGGTGCCTCTCCACGGTGTATCCCACGCCCCCCCGCCAACCTCAACGCAAGCGACGTTGGATGTCACGTTGTCCAAAACAGCGTGTCCCCGTTTCCCAGACCCCCACCCCTTGCCCTCGCGTTCCCACATGTTCACTACTATCTGTCCTCGGAAGTGTTCCCGGCAGCTAGGCTTCATGCCTTGAGTGGTGTCGTCCACAGGCGCTCTCAACACGGTGGTGTTGCCAGGCACGTGGTCCTCTTCAGCGATACACGCAACAACTTCTACTTCATATAATGAATTCTTCGCAGACACTCGCCATTCACCCCACGGCTGGACTTCCCACACAACCTCCGCGGCTTCGTCTCTCTTGCCCGTGTTTTCGTCTACTCCGCCGGGTATGGGCAAAAACGGAAAGAACGAGCCGTCTGGTAAATGTATCAGTATACCAGCTACTTCTTCTCGAACGCCTGGGAGTAACACTACCCCACGATTGGCACCAGTCGCAGTAATTGTGAGCCCCTTGTGCTCGCCGCTAAAACTATTGCACTGCACCCAGAACCACTTACTGGGAAACCCGGCGCCGCCCCAGTTTTTCTCGGCGTAGGACGGGGCGTTTGTAAATTGCGTAACCTTCCCGTCCACGGTTATCGACCCAGTGGCTAACCCATGCGCCATTAAGATCTGGTAGTGTGGCTCAAAAACAGGCAGGGAAGACAGCCAACCCGCGGTGGATGTTTGGGATCTTGTGGAAGGTGTGGTGTCAGGTTGGAGACTGTCACCATCTCGATTAGATTCCTCGGAAACAATCCCTCCTCCGTACCCGATTCGCGGCGCCACAGAGAAGTCCCACTCCACGACTTGGATGTGTTTCTTCGTTGGCCATATGTCCGTGTCTTCGTTTGTTGACTTTAACAGCCTTCCTCGGTGTCGTCGTCCGTCCTCGGAGACTTCGTAGAACTCGCCGTCGCCCAGCTGCATTTCTAATTGCAATGAATGCGCCTCCGCCGCAAAGGCATCTACGTTTGGAGATTCGCGAAACAAATAGCCACCGCCTGGGCCGCACACCTGCGCGCCCGCGCATCGTCTTTGGCTTTGCCGCAAATCGGGGTCGTACACGTGGTATATCAAGCTCACGTTATCCCGGGTCTCGGGCAACGTCACCCTGAAGTACCAGCCCTCGAAGAACGGTCGTTTAACCCCGACGGTTCGGTGGTACCCCGAATGAGGCACACCATGCCTGCCCGAAGAGGATGCTTTTGCAGGTCCGAGATCGTGTGAAGCACCGGTGGCCTCCGCTCGAGCGGTAGCACGAGACGGCTTGACTCTCAACCCACGATGCCCGGTGTCACGACTCGGAACCCGGGGGACAAATCCGGAACACAAGCGCGCGGACGACATCCCGACCGCCGCGCGCTCGCAAAGTAACAAAAAGTCAACAACGACAGAGCCCTTTTTGGAGCGAGATTCCAGGCGACTTTTCGTTTTGGCCAAAGTTTGAAAGCGTGGCTCCCCGCGTTCGAGCCGCCACAACGACTCGCGCCTCCACACGCGAATCAAGCACCACCTCACTCTTTCTCATCCCCACAGTCACCACAGTCACAATGGTTTCCTACTCCGTCGAACCCGCCAAGAGCGCGCGATCCACGTGCAAGGGGTGCAAACTAACTATCGGCGTGGACGTCCTCCGTTTCGGTTCGCACCGCGAGGTGCAAACGTCAAACGGGGAGCACACCCAAGCGTTCTGGTCTCACCCCGGGTGCGTCACACTCAAAGTCTTTGAAAACGCCATCGAGGCCCACGGAAGCCTCGAGGGTATCCCCGGCGTGACCGAGCACAACGCGTTGGATGAACTCGAGAAGGACTACGCCAAGTCCAAGACGGTGCGCGCCAAAGAAGCCTTTCCCGCCTCTTTCAAAAGCCACGACTTTTCAATATTCTTCTTCGCGATGCCAAATTTCTGACTTTCCTTCCTCAAAACTCGCAGACTGCCGACGCCGCCGCGGCTGAGAAGCAGCGCGTAAAGGAGGAGACGGCTGCTGAGAAGGCTACTGAGAAGCTCGCGGAGAAGGAGGCGAAGGAACAAGCTAAAGCCGAGGCGAAGGAAGCCAAGGAAGCCGCGAAGGATGTACCCGCGAAGATCAAGAAGCAAATCGCGACGAAAACCGCGGGGGAGCCAAAGAAGCGCAAAGTCGACGCGCCGCCCGCCAAGGCCGCGAAGAAGGGCAAGACCGGCGCCAAGGCGGCCAAGAAGAAGGTCCCCGCGTCTCCCGCGTAAGGTGATGTTGGGTCCGAAGGCGATAGGACAGCTGTACATATAGGGAAGGGATGAGGGTAGACGAGTGAGATGAGGGAAGGGAAGAACATGTTTGATACGATAAAAAAGTGACAAAAACGAATCGAAGCGCCACGTTTTGCTCTCTCCTTGTTTCTTCCGTCGACGTGTCGCTTTTCATTAATCAGTGCGCGTTCGCGATGACGCTCGCGGCGACCCCGGCGTCGGCGTTCACCGGCCAGCCGTGTTTGCTTCGCCGCGCTTGTTCGCGTGCGCGCACTTGTGTGTTCCCCACCCGAGGCAGGTTGGTCATCGTCGCCGGGAAGAAGGGTGCGAAGGCGAAGAACAAGGATTCCGGGCGTTCGGTTCATTTCAGGAAGGGAGCTGAGAGGTTCAACACCGGCGGGGTCGGGGAGGTGCAACGGGGAGGCAAGGGCAGTGGGAAAACCACACGGTCGCAACGCACGAACAAGGTGTACAAAACGTATTTAAGCGGCCGGCCCACTGTGGATGACGTGGAACGCGCGAGCCAGGGCGACAGAACCAAAGCCATGGGGGTGGTTGAAAGGGAAGCTCCGTACCGGCTGAATCGCGTCGATCGAGAAGCGTGGGAACGGGCGAAGAAACGCGGGGGACACGGATTTGGGGACGGCACTGGTGGGGGAGGTGTTTTAGAGGTTAGAACGACTGCAAGTAGTGCTTTAGCCCCTCACAGACACCCGCTGATCAACACCCACCGCTTATTCTGCGACGCGAAACTCGCCGCGTTCGTGGTGATTGAAAAAGAAAATGAAGGGAAGGATGACGTGGTGGTTGATTTGTCGACGCTGCGAGTGGAGAGGGATTTAGCGATTCGCGAGCGGGTCATGGAGATTGCGGATGGATTTGGTGTCAGCATATTAACCGCTACTGACCTGTGCTCCGATTTAGGAGAGCCACTGGAGGCGCAGGTGCGGTACATTCGCGCGCTGGAGGCGGACATCGTGATTGACGGCGGAGAGACGGTACAGTCGTCGGAAATTCTTCAGAGTCCAGAAACAACCACCGCTACACCTCCGTCGCCTGAGCAATTGGCTGCGGCGGAGACTTCCGTGAACGAGCTCGCGGATTCCATACGTTCCATGAAGGACGCGGGCGCGACGAACACGGACGACGCGGTGCGCCAAGCCGTCACGGAGTTGCTCAACTTGAAACAAGAGCTGCAACGGTTGAAAGACGCTGAACAGGAGTCGACCCCGGAAGCGGTTGCGAAAAAAGAGGAAGAGGAACGTCTTGACCTGGTCCGGATAACCGAGGAAGCGCGACGCACGATTGCCGAGCTTCCCATTCACAACCTCCCTGAGCGGTACTTGCGGTTCCATTGCGCGGACCGACCGACTGCGAAATCCCTAGCGAAGGCAATCGCGAACGAAAAGGTATATCCGCTGGTGGAGGATCTGGAGGCGGACGACGATGAAAACGAAATCGTCGAGAGTCAAGTCGCCGTGGAAACAGTAGCCGTGTAGGGTGGTTTAATGTATCTATATATCCATCTATTAGTCCATGTATTCTAAAAACGAAACCATTCTATAATCGGAACGGCCCGGGCGGCGGTGCATCTGGGGGGGCTTTAGGCCACGGCCAGTCGACGGTGCCGAAGACGTTGCAGTTATCGCTCGGTAACTCCTCGCATGTCTCTTCTTCTTTCGCGCCAAAACACCACACCGTTTCATTCGCGCCTTTGCAGTTCAATAATTCCACAACCGCGCGGCCAAGAGCTCGTTTTTTTAAATGCGTAACTAGCTCCTCAGTAGTGCGGACTACTCGGTTAGTACCGGACACAACCCTTTCGGGGTGCTCCGAGGGGAACACGCAGCACGGCACGACGGCCCAATTTTTGTTCATTTGCAATCCGCAATCCACAATCGCGCCGGTGGCTTGGTCGGGGTGCATGCCCACGACCGCGGAACAGTTCTTGAGTAAATCTTTGGTTGAGTTATCATGCATCAAGTTATGGTCGAACAAGGCTTTGACATGCCCTACTTGGCCTTCCGGTTCAGACCACTTGGTTCGAAGCGAAAGGGCGAGAGGGGACACGTCACACCACTCGTCGGTGATCAGCGAAACATGACTTTCTCTTGATTTGAATAAACGTCGATGCCGGGCCTTTAATTTTACCCCGTCACCTCTTGGATCAACAATAGTGCACGGCACACCGTACCGGTAAAAAAGCGTGTGCGACAGCTCCCCACTCCCCCCCGCAACGTCCACGACCCCGGTACCTTCCCGTAAATTATCAACACCAAACCTTTCCACGAGCAAAGCGGCGAAACAAGAAGCGCGCGTTTCTTTTTTCTTTATTTCTTTTGCACTTTTCTGATTGTTAAGTGAAGCGCGCCAAACATGCCAACGAAACGTAGAAGATTCCGGTAATTCCTCCTCGTAATTGTTGGTACTTTTTTGCATAGATGTCGATGTGTGTATCTCCTTTGAGTCCACATCACAGTCGTCACGTTTCCGCCTCCTGACGCGAATTTCGAGCGGGTGCGCGCATTGCGGATGATCTGCATTCGGGGATTCGTTTTCGTCGCCGGCGCTTTTTTTGTTTTTAGACTCTACAAGCGTCTCGTAAAAACAACCGCGGATGTCCACCTCCACCACGTACGGTTGTGTATCCTGTAGCGATGACTCAAGGGTCATCGCGCCGAGCTCAGTCTCCACAGCGGTTGTCGTGCCGGTCAGGCCCAGGGCGAGACACAGCTCCCTCATCTTGTCGACCTCCCATCCATCTTTCCCTGCCAACGCGCAATCGACGTGTGTGGTGCCGTCTTCGGAAACCAGCGTGAACACGGCGAAGTGTTTGGAAAACGCGGCGCCGTGTTTCAAGACGCCAAAGGCAACCGAGTTCATCGTGCGGGGCAAATTTTAACGGATATCATAATGTCGGCGATGGTTCGGCGCTGATGCGACCCGGGTCGCAACGATTTGTGTTGGGTCATCGATGAACGAAAACTGAGAAATATTAGACAAGGATTAAAGTGGTTGTCCTGCGATGAACGCTCAAAATGCTATGCCTACTACTTAATTACGAATATTATTACGCTACAGCCTGGGAACGTCCCCTTCCGCCCACACCCCAAACTTACGTTGGTGTCGCGCTCTCACGGCGATTTCCTCTGGGGTTTTACCCAGCGTTTCGGGAACCGAAACAGTGATCCACGCGGTTGCGATTTTACAAATAATGAACGTCGTCGAAAACACGACCGCCAAGCCAAAGGTATTAAACAGATAAGGCAATGCAAGTGTCACGAATAGGTCGGTGAGGATGCTTGCACAAGCGGCGATCCCACAAGCACTCCCTACGCAACCCACCGGAAAGCTCTCCACTGCTACGATCCAAGGCACGCACTCGACTCCGAAATGCCACGCGAACGAAAAAACCGTCTGCGCGACTAGGACGTAAAGCCCGAACCTTGATGGACATTCTACTGAGTGCCAAACGTCGTCGCAGTGCGTGATGTGGGCCTTCCTGTGTTTCTCTGTGGTGTCCTCCAGAGGCGCAAATATTGGGCCGTCCAATCCTCCCGCCAAGCACCGCCCGGGCGCGGAGAATTCCCCTCCCGCGGCACAGAAGCCACAGTTCAGGTTCAGGCACTCGCGGCAACTATTCGCAGCCGCACACACCCCGACACCAACCTCCGCAACAGGCGCTGAGCTGGATCCGTTCTCCAGGTCATAGAACGTAATGCTGATACAAGAGAGCGTTGCGATACATCCAATTAAACTCGTAATCAGCACTGTTCTTCGTCCCAATACGTCCACAGAAAAAGCTCCCAGTACCGAGCCTATTACGCACACAAACGCGATTGCAATTTGAATTTGGAAAAAACTTGCAGAGTCGGTGATCCCGGCGGCTTGCGCTAGGTGCTTCGCATAACTCGCAACCACCCGCCTTCCACTTACTTGTTGTATGACTAACAACACCATTGTGATTTGAAGTCGGGTTCGTAAATCGGAACGAAGTGCGACGTTTTTTATAAGTTTGAACTTCTTGCGTACCCACGAAATTTTTTTTCGGTTTCTGTTCAACGCAAAAGGTACATCTTCGACGGTTTTGTCTTTGTCCGTGTCGCTTTCGTTTTCTTCATACGCGTCCCCCCTTGTTTGATTATCTTGTTGCGTACTATCAAACCGCTCCACCCCCCCCACAACCTCCTCCATGTCCACCAAGTCCACCCCCGCCCTTCTTGCGATATCCATAGCTTGTTTCTTAAGCCCCTTGTGAAAAAGCCACTTGGGAGATTCGGGCATAGCGAACATCAAGGTGCACTGTACGGCTGCGGGGACAGCAGTCATACTCAACAAAGTTCGCCAATCGAAATACGCATTACTCGTGGCAATCCCCGCGGCTAACCAGCCTAGCGCGGACATCACCGTGTTCGTGGCAATCACGGCGCCCCTAAAGTGCACGGAAGAGAGCTCGGCAAGGTACACGGGCGTGTTGACGTTCGTCGCCCCCGTCGCGACGCCCGCGATGAGACGCGCCGTGCCAATTACTATTAATTCTACAGACTGATTGCCTATTGCGGATGTGTTAAACACCAAGCACGCGCTTATAATATACAAAGCGTCGGCGACGAACACTACTCGCTTCCGGCCGTGCGCATCACTGGCGACGCCCCCGAACGCGGCGCCGATTGATGCGCCTGTTGCGAAGACAATCAAAAAGCAAATCTCAACCCACACTCCAAATCCAAACTCGGTGGACATCTGCGAAACCGCGAAACTAGCAACCCCGGTGTCGTACACCCGCGCAAACCCGCCCAGCGCGGCGACGCTCGCCAACCGAACCAGCTCAACGCCGTGGCGCAGGGGGGCATCGAAGGAGTCGATGGACTCGTCCACATTACTATTGGAGCCCAATAAAGTGCCCCACTCGGCACCACCATTGGTTGACGGTGGGTGACTGTGCTTCCGTCTTCGCTCGTCGCGGCGCACCATCACGCCGCAGGTCTCGACGCTCGAGACCTGGCGCCGCGACCGGGCGAACGGCGCGACCGGTGGACCAGCGCGGTCGCAAAGTGAGACGTGGTTAGCGTCTTCGGTGGAGTCTAAATTAAATTGCTCCTCGCGGTTTGTGAAAGTCGGAAAAACCACCGCTTGGATGGAAATCGACCGAAAATCGGAATTTACGATTAGTTGAGACTGGTTGTATGTTGTTTCTAGTCGATCTCGCCGCGTCATTTGGCTCCTCCAATGAAATCTCGAGAGATCCTCCTGATAACTCTGTACCCATTCACCATCGGGCATATCCATCGGGCGCAACGCCTCGGGGATTCGGGCGAGGTCTGGATCGCGACTAGGATGGCATCGTTAGCGTGCGCATCCGCGTCTGCGGCCGCGAGCGGACGCACTCGCATTTCCACGCCCAGCACTGGCCGCGGTGCGAGCGGCACCGCGTCATCGTCGTGTCGAGAGATGATGACATCGATGCCATCATCGGCACGCCGTTCCTCTGGGTACCGCCCCAGACGTCACGTCGCGTTCGTCTCCGCGGACGGCGCGGTGGATGATGTGCCTTCCTCATCCGCGAGCGAGCAACAGATGGCGGTGTCTTCAACCGCGACGCGACAATCCGGAGCCTCCACCTCATCGGTCCTCAACTCCCTCCCCGCGATTCCTCCATCGCAGCTCGAGGAGGAGTACCTGATGGGCTCGCGGTTGGAGCGAGAGCAATGGTTCCCCGTGGCGTTCGCGAGTGATTTGGGTGAGGGGACGATGATCCCATTCGATTTGTTCAACGTGCCGTGGGTAGCGTTCCGGGACGAGAAGGGCCAAGCGGGGTGTGTCAAAGATGAGTGCGCGCACCGGGCGTGCCCTATTTCGCTCGGTAAGTTGGTGGAAGGCAAGGTGCAATGCCCGTACCACGGCTGGGAGTACACCACCGGAGGGGAGTGCGTGAAGATGCCTTCGATTAAAAAACTACTACCAGACGTGTTCGTGGACGCCGCGCCTGTGGTGGAACGGGACGGGCTGTTGCGGGTGTGGGCGGGGAAGTGGAGCACGGACATGGACGTCCAACAAGCCGCTTTACAAAAACTAGATTCTAAAGCGTTGGCCTGCCCCGACAGGTTCACCACGATGGCGGAGGTCACGGTGGAACTTGAGATGGAAGCACACGAGGTGATGGAGCGGCTGATGGACCTGGCAGGCAGAAGCACGTCAACGGAAAAAGTGGACTTCACACGAATCGACGCCGCGATTGCGAATGACGACGTTTTTCCCAAAATCATCGCCGGAGCGTTGCGGTCGCTAAGAACGGCTTCACCGAAGGAAACCTCGTTCCTCCCGTCACGGGTTTTGGAATCACGAGTCGCCCTGGAAGGCGGCGGAGGGGACTGGAACATCCACCAAATGCACGTGGTGTTGCCGTCCAGGCCTGGGAAGTGCAGAGTGCTGTTCCGCATGAGCACGGACTTCGTGCTTTTACCGCAAGTCGCGCGATCTATCGGGGGAAGGGTCTGGAGCGCCCTCGCCGAGATGGTGCTGCACGAGCAGCTGGAGGATGTCAGGGGGAACGGAGGAGCGCAAGAGAGCAGCGCAGCAGAGACGTACCAAAAGTGGATGAGGGAAGTGTCTACTAACTAAGCAAGGGGGATTACTATACGGAAGCGCGAAGGCGGATATACCCTAATGTAATAGCACGCAAATATACTATCATTCTATCACAAGTGTCACGCGTTCACACTACTAGTACTCCCTTCCCTATCTCCTTCCCCCCACTCCCTGAGCTTCGGCACCAGCGCTGAGCCTAGGAAAGTTTGCAACGGGTGGTAGACTAAGATTGGCAGACAGTACCACACTAAATCGGGACTCTGTCCAAACAAAGCCTTTATCAACGGCAACCCGAATGCGAGCGTTTTCTGCGACCCCATGAAGGTCGCCGCGATTGTGTCTTTGCGTTCCAGCCCGACTAAGTTCGCACTGAAGAAAACGCATGCTTTGTACCCTATCAATAACACAGTCAGTACCACAAACAATCCCGTGACCTTCCCCCCTGACACTCCAAACCCACTTAAAAATGTATTGCAGAACGTGTTGTACACGATTGATAATATGATCAAGTCGGAGGTGAGTTTCAGTTTTTGTTTCACGGGCTTCGAGGACAGCAAAGAATTAAATTGCGGACTGCTCCGTATCGCCATGCCGATCAAAACAGGCTGCAACACTGTCGAGGCGAGCTTGCCAAGACTGCTACTGAAGTCAGCAGCACCTGCTCCAGAGGTGGTCCCAAACATATTAATCCCTGTAAACTTTCCTATGTGCCAGAAAATAAGAACCGGCGCGAGTACAATCCCAACAATATTAGAAAACACAGCGTGAAAAATTGCCACCGCAACGTTTCCGTTCGACGCGTTTGTTAACGCCACACCAGTGCCTATCGTGGTAGGTAGACATGATAAGATAATTAAGCCTTTAATCAGCTCCGGACTCAATACACCAAGGGATAATACAATTGGCGCTAATACGTACGTAACGACTAGGCCTAGAAAAACAAAAATGAAAAACTGAATCAACAAATTGGCTTTGACGTTCGTCACCGCGGCTTTGAGTTCGTTTATCGGTAGGCTCAACCCTGAAATCAGAAACATCACCCGCACCGCGAGTTTCGAGATCGTCACCTCGGGTTTCAACGGGCCTCCGTTCGCGCCGAAACCTGGGTTTAAATACGCGGTGAACACCATCAAACACATCCCGAGCAGGAAATAGTTTGCCTTGGCGAAGGTTATTGCGGATTGTATGGATGACGTCTTTACTGCATTGGCATCCGCGTTACCGTCGCCATTGGGCTGGACATGAACCACGCAGGACCCCCCTCGGTGCGGGGAGGATGTAGGGATGTCGCGACGAGTCGTACGCTGCTGCAAAGTGTCCGGACGATACGCGACGCACACGGTGTCCCCACTTCGGGATCGACGAACTCGGGACGACCCGAAACTTGTCCCGAAATCTCCCGAAATCAATCGCACTCCGAAGGTGTCACGCACGCCCTCTGCCGGTCGCTTGGCGCGCGAAGCGTGTGCATCGCAAGTGGACGCCCCACGCGGAGGCCGAACCGTCCACCGCGAAGAGGCGAACACCAGGGAGGGCATCACAACGCGCGCGGGGCTGTGTGAAAGCAGGACTTGATTCTGTCTTGTTTATTTTTTGCCGTCGGTTTCTCCAAGTCAGCACGAAAAAAACTACTTCCAAACGCGCAGTCCCCAAGCAGTCCCAACGCTTAGCATGCCCCGGTAGCCCCCATGGGCCTTATCACCTCGTTGATCTTCGCCGGCCCGATATCCGCGCTTTACGGGGCGAAGCAGGAGGGTGGTATCAGGGGAAGCGTAGGAAGGGTGACGGATTACTTTCACGAAAAGGGACTATCGGCGAAAGATCTACCCGCCGCATTGATTTTCCACGAAGTGATATCCGTCGGGTTCGCCGCGTTCACGTGGACGGTGTGTTACGGCACGCAGCCCAGTGTGCATATCGCGAAGCCGCTGGCTGGGCTTCCGGGGGCAACAAAAGTCGCGAAGGCGTTCGACCGCGCACTTACGTTTTCGGATAAAAAAGTTGCAGCGATGGGATGGCTGAAAAAAGTGCCAGTCGTGCGAAACGCGTCGCCCCGACGATTGACGATATCGCTAGCGGAATCGCTAGTATTCCGTGGATCCGTGAAACCTATCACGTTCGGAGTGAAGCTTTATTTGTCGTACAAGTTCGTGGTGTGGGGAAAGAACAGGATGAATAGCCATAGGAACGCACCCGCGTGCTTGAGTTTAGCGCTGCCGCCGTAAGTAGATTAGAACAACTGAAAAAATATTGAAAACAATTGTGCATAATCCCGAGAGCCCTCGCGGCTGGCTCTTCTTCTTGGCATCTTCTTCTTGGCTTCCCCGCGCGGTCGTCGTTGTTGGTGGGTGTTCGGTGACCTCGCCCCCGACCGCGGTTCGTGTAACCCGCGGTGCGTAGTGAGTCGAAACGGATGGCCGACCAATCGCAGATGCGCGGGGATGATGCCCACGCCTCTTTCCAGGCGAGGCACATGCCTTTCGAGGCTCACTCCTCGGGCGCCCCACCTTTGGAAGCCCCCCACGTTCGCACTCCAGAACAACGCGACAACATCGTCGTTCTACTCGGCGTATCCTGTATCGCCGCGTGCTGCATGTGCTGGTTCCTGGAGCACCTCGCGTTTTTGCTGCGCCCCCTGGTTTTCGCGGTCGGCTTGAGTTTGATTCTGCGGCCGTTCGTGGACTTCGTGAGCGACGGCCGGTACCAGAAGCACAAGCTGCGTGTGTGGGGCAGTAGGTTGCCGTGGCACCCGCGGGTGTTCACGATCCCCAGGCTAATAGCCCTCCCCGTCGCAATCGCAATGCTCATGTCCATCGCCGGCTCGTTCCTGTGGGCGCTGTATTTAAGCGAGCAGTGGATCACGGAGAAATGGGCGGATAAACAATGGAGCGAGTCGTTCATCGCGAGGGTCAATGAATTAGCAGACTTCACGGACAAAATAGCACTCCGACTCCTAAAGAAGAACGACTTCGCGCTGAAGAGCTGGCATACGTTACAGGACGAGTGCGAGCTGACTTTGAAAGACGAGCAGTTCTGGACGCAGTTCGCGAACAATCTTTTCAACTACCTAGGCGACATCGCGATTTGCTTGTTCTACGTCGTGTTCCTGTTAGCGCCGCCGCGAACGCCCGCGCGTTTGAGGTCGCAAATAGTCAGGAGGATACATGCTGCAGTAAAAAGGTTCGTGATGATTATGGTGGCGCTGTCCGCGGTGCGTGCGATGCTGGTCGGTTTACTAATCTACGCCTGTGGCGTCCCAATCGAACTCTCCGTGTCAATTGCGGTGGTTTCGTTTTGGCTCTTCTTCATCCCGAACTTAGGGAGCTTTATTGCAAGCTTAATACCTCTACCGTTGTTGATTTTACTGCCTGATTTAACCACGACTCAACGGTGGTGCGGGTTCTTTATTCCTGGGTTCGGGTCGTTTCTAGTGGGGGACATTCTGGGGCCCGTTTGGTACCGAAAGGGATTGGACATTAATGAAGTCGTTATTCTCTTGTCGTTAGTGTTTTGGTTTTCAGTGTGGGGCGGGGTCGGGGCGGTTTTAGCGGTCCCGATCATGTGCACTTTGAAGATATGCATGGAGGGTATACCGCACGCTGGCGCTCATGCGGTGGCACGGATGATGGCGCCATCCTACACGTATCAAGAACGCCAATCAGAACAAACAGAAGGGGAGTGGAGCGATGACGAAGCGACGCCGGCGGTGAGCGTGGCGGGGAGCGTGCGGGGCGATGGTGAGAATGAATCGATGGGACACTTGAGTAGAAGAACCCGGCGGCGGCAAGTGAACCACCCCGGGTGGCTTCGGTGGGGGTACACCAAGATGCGTGAATCGTCGTGGTTCAAATCTATGACTGGCACAGAGGAAGGGGTTCGAACAAGGAACAGGAGAAACGAAAGGGAGAGTGCTTTCACGGATGACGAGAATCTGGAAACCTCACTGTTGCGGGGAGAGAACGATACTAGCTTGTGAATGTGAAAATACTTAGTTCCACATATTCAACACCCTAACTACTATTCCGCCTTGTACTTCCCACAAAGCCCGTGCATCTGCAGCCACGGCGGACACGACCCTTCCGCGGTCCACGAGGCGCCGTCCACGAACCGAGGGTCGTCGCCTTTCCGCCGCTCGCACAGGGGCGCGTCCGGATCCGTGATACCGCGTGCAAAGCGATACAACACCTCGTCCAAGTACAACTTAGGTGCGAGTGAGCACTTTTCTTTTCCGACACTATTTCCGACACCCTTCCCCTGCTGACACAACTCGTCGTGCGCCTTCCGGTCGTTCCAAAGGAGCTTGTACCGAGCCGTGTCCAGTCTTTCTTGTAAAGACTTGATCACTGCGTCCGGCAACGCGAGCACCGCGTCCGCGACGCCTTTTGGGTTTTCTGCGAAAACCGCTTCGGGGACTTGAAGAATCATCGCGCGCCAATCCACCGCCCACCTGAAGGGTAAATACTTGGCAATATCGTCGCTCACCACGACCGGGATGCAACCCGCCGCAACGGCGTCGAAAATCCGCCGACTAGTGGGGTTGTCCCCCCTTGGAATCCAACAGAAAGTCGACGCACGCATGCCGTCGGCGTACTTGGTTTGTTGTTTTGAGTTTCCCAAGTTACCATCCTTGTCAGAGGACAAAAACACGTCATGTCCCTTCCGGCCTGTAAGTTGCTTCAACACCGTCCTCGCCTTCGTTTGCTTCCCAAGCGCACCTTCCAACCCCCGGTCACCAGTGCCCTTGAAGAACGTAGAGCGTTTCTTCTTCGCGTATTGGACCTCGCCTCCATTTTCCAACAAGTCATCCGCGATTGAACTGTGAACGGTGAACGGCACCGTCATAGCGACGGAATTGACGTTCGGCCCGTCGTCGTCGAAATCCGTCACCGCAGTTATCGCATCGCTATACACATCAGAAATCGCAGCGGAGAGTTGTAACGGACCCGCGATGTCCTCCATTAAAAACATCCACTCGCTCGGGAGCATAAATGCTAATTTTTGATTTTTGGAATTCCTCGACGCTCCCAAATCGGTAACCGCGTTGACAGGACCATCATCCGCCGACGTGCCTGGTATCGCTGGCAAAGACACGACATCTCCTGCGACCTCACCCAGCGCGGCCTGCGCTTTTTTCTTCAGCTCTCCAAGTCTGTTCCGGACCTCGCCAATCACGGCTTCGCCCTTCGCGTCGCCGCCCACGCTTTGCCACCATTCGTCTAATCGCGTCCATTGCCCGTCCTTCTCAGGGTGCCCGGTGTGCCACACGAACTTTGAGATGAACGGGGAGACGTCGACCAGGTTATCGGTCATGATGAGGAGGTCCGCATTTTCGGGAGTTGGGACCCTTCGCTTGTCCTGCCTCAACGGCGCTCTTAACCATTGGGGATACATGAACTCCGCGGGAGTGGTTTTCGCGGTGAGCACGGATTCATCGGGCGGGTCCCTGGTGTACTCGCCCCGCACGTTGAACGGCGTGAACGAGAACAAGTCGAAGGCGTAGAACTTTTGATTCCTAGTGGCCTCGGCGACGCGAGCTTCGCACGTGTCGCCGCTCCGCACTGTTGACCCCAAGGAGGGCGCTTGGCCTAGACTACTCAATTGGAGATTTGCAGGCACGTCCGCGCCTGACGCGAGCGCGAGCACGGCGACGAGTGCCACGACGCCGGCGGCGTATCCCGCTGCGGTTCGCGGGCGACGCAGGCGCGAGGCGTCACCAGACTCGACCGCGCCCACCAGGGGGACGCGCTCCAGACGGTCGCCTGGTGCCATGGTGCGCTTCACAATGGCAGATGGTGGTTGCAGAGGGTGTTATTATGAAAAAGCGACTTGCAGTTCATCGGCTCGGCTTGGGGTCAAAGCTTGAAATCGAAAGGCATACTCTTCTGGGTCAACCCACGGTCAACACACGATTGACCGGCGCGAAAAGATCGTAAAAATCGAATCCAGCGTGGAGCTCGCGCGTAAACTTGAAGACGACGTGTCTTCTTCAAACGAACGCGTCGACGCAACTCATTCATTAGTTCATCGCGCAGACTGCTCGCGATGCCGGCGGCCATCTTCGCCTCTGGGGCTGTCGCATCATGTGTGGCACACTCCCAACGAGGCAAATACGTGACTCGTTGTATCGCCGGAAGAGGACCGGCATTCTCGCGCCGCGCATCCTCACTGAAACCATCCGGCCGAGTTTCAGTTAAGGTTCGAGGCGTCGGATCGTTCTTTGGCTTTGGAAGAGCCGCAGGGGAGGACACGGAGAAGAAGGAGTTGGCAAAAGAAGTTAACATCGCGTCTGCGACCAAACGCGACACGCCTTCCTCCAAGGCCACAATCGACGCCCTCAGCGCACTGCTCGGCGTGGAGGATGCGGAAGAGGCGGAGCGCAAAGCCGAGGAGGAAGCTGATGTGGCTCGGTCTGAAGCACAACAAAGATTGGAAAACTTGAAAGCGGCGAAATCCAAACGCCTGAAGGACTACCTAAGCGTGTCAACCGCGACACTTCGATCGCAACAGCTCCAGATGCTGTTCCTTGATATGCCTGTGATGCCCCCGTTCGCGCAGTCCTTGTTTCTGGACGACAAGACCCTTGAGAACAAGACCTCGGGTGACACGTCCGCGCCTTCCGTTTTCGACGAATGGTTCGAAGTCGAATTGCCAAACGACTCCACGCCAAACACGTCAATAATCTCATCCACCGCCGACGCCAAGGAACGCACTGTTGATGTTTTCGGTGAAGACCTAACACCAGCGTTCACAGAGTACTCTGGGGAAAGACTGCCTAACGAGTTTTCACTGCCTATCGTCCCCTACCCGTACGTGTGTTTGCCCGGCTCGTTGGTGCGTCTGAATCTGTTTGAACCAAGATGGTTGACGCTCTTCGCAAAGATGCTTACGAAAAAATCCGAATACAAATCCGACAACCTAGTCCTGGAAGGCGCGCGTGATACGAACCGCATTGATCTCGCGCGGAACCTCATGGTCCGCGCGTACGAAGCCGAAGACACGGGGGAGTTTGACATCGTCCCTGGCAGTGGACGGTTCGATGAGGGTGACTTTGTCGGCACTCAATCTTTCGGGGCGCTGTATCGCGGGACGGATGGAAAAGTCGCCTGCGTCGGGAGCGTGATGAAGGTAGAGGCGCACGACGTGGTAGTGGACGGCCAGCTGTTATCGGTGTACGCCAAGGGCACGACTCGGTTCAAAGTGTTAAGAGTCAGGCAAGTCAACCCGTACCTGGTCGTGGACGCGGTGCCCATTGGGGATGAAGAGTTTCTCAGGAAGGTTGAGAAAGATGACAACAAAAAAACTGTTCAATCCTTCACCAACAACATCGTCAGAGGCTCGGCGGATGAGGCGGACAGGGGCGTGGTTGCGGGACTTGAACCAGTCGAATGCAAAGAAGATGAACCATCACTTACCCCCCTCGTTTCCGCCGCTGGCCTAGCACGCACCGTTGAGCGCTTAATCCAACAAGACAAGTACTACAGCGAAGCCGTTGGGCTGGAGGAAGCGTGGCGCTCGACGGATTTGAAAAAGAGCGTCAATGGAATGAACGACTTCGACGTCGCTAATGCCATGTTGTATGCCAAACCTGAGCTAGCGCTGGCTTTATTGGCTTGTGAGGATGACGCTAAGCGAGTTGCTATGACTGAGAACTTCGTGTTCGGCATGGAAGCCGCGATCGCCGCGGGGCTGACGCCTCGAAAAGCGCGGCTGCTGAAATCGCTATCGGCGTTCGTCGCTTTGTTTGCGCTTGGCTTTTCAATTGCGTACATTCGAGACGCCGTGGAAGCGAACTGGCAGTAAATTGATATGGGGTATCTAGTGTAACTTTAATTTTGTAACCGAGACATTCTCGCCAATATGTTACAATAATCTATCTCCCCGTGAGTTCCGCGAGTGCGGATTCCAGCGCAGCTTCTGCGCTTCTCAAACCGCCGCCGCGCGGATTTCTTTCAATTCTTTGCTCATTTCTTCCGCCGCCCCGCGCTCCGCCTTTGCTTCCCGCCACCGCATCCGTCATCGCGCGTAGTTTCAAATCAATATTCGCCGAACGCAATAGTTGCTCCGTTTCCGCCGCATGTAACAGCCGGGACCGCATCTCGTCCCTCTCGCGAAGCACGGAGGCGAGCTCCGTATGGGTGTGCGTATGCCTTTGACGAGACGCTCGCGCGTCCACCGCCATGGAGCCGAGGACTCCGAGAACATGTTTTCCCACGCCTAACTCGTCCTCGGAATCAAGCTCGTGGTCATCCGCGGACTCCAGTGGTGTGGAGGGCGAAGACGACCGGTTAGCTCGTTGAAGCACCTCCCGTAACGCAGCTCTTGTTTCTTTCAACGCGGCTTTAGCGTCAGCGAGTTCAGCCGCGGCGTCGGAAACGTCACCAACCGCTTCCTCGAAACTCCCCACGCTTCCGGGCGGGCAAGGACGTGTTCGTGTTTGCGTTCCGGATTCATGCCCCGAGTTCTTCTTCGCGAACAAAGCCTTTGCGGTTTTCAGCTCAGCCTCGAGCGTGTCAGCCGTTTTCGCTTTTTCCGCAAGCTTTTCCGATTCCAAACGCGCATCAATCAACTCGTGCTCGAGCCGCGATTTTTCAAGTTTCAACTTCGCAAGCGCGTCTTCATTTTCGTGTAAAGTGTTTGATTGACGCTCAAGCCGCGACATGGTGGATTGAAGCTCCTCTTGAAGGTCCCTGGCTTTCGAGTTAGACACAGAAACTTTTTTGGTTTGCTCGTCCAGTTGATTTTCCATCAAGCGCATTTGGACGTGCGCTTGTTCGAAATCACTGCGCTTCGCGTCCAGCTCGTTTCGCAGCGAGTTAATTTTCAACTCGGCTTCAGCGGTGGTGGTTTTAGCGGCGGCGGCGTCGTCGCGCACGGTGTCAAGCTTGGAACGCAACTCGTGCTCTCTTGTTTTCGAGGCGTCGTAGTCTTGAGACGCGCGATGTGCCTTGGCTTCCGCGTCCGCGGCACGTGCCTCCAAGCGCTGTGTCGCCGCGTCCACGTCCGCGCGCGCGCGGAGTTCCGCCGCCGCCGTCGCCGCCAGAGACGCAACCGAAGTGGCTTCCGCGGTGGCGGCTCTTTTCTCCGCGTCGGCGAGTTTCGTGGCGACCCTCGCGCCTGCTTTGGCGCGGGTTTCAGCGGCATCCGCCGCGGCGCGCGCCGCCTGTTCCCGTGCTTCCGACAGCGCGGCGACGAGCGACGCGGTTTCCGTGCGTGCGGCTTTCTGGCGCGCCGACGCGGCTCGTGAGGCGTCCGACGCCCTTCTCTCCGCGGCGTCCGCCCTTATGTCCGCGTCTGCGATCGCCTGCTCCGCTTGTTCCAGCGCTTGCGACGCAGCCAGGGCGTCTCGGGTCGATTTTTCTATCGCGTCTTCCCCCGTGGTGACCAGCAAATCAGCCTGTGTTTCCGCCACTTCCGCTCGTTTTTTCCAACCATCCTTCTCGTCAATCGCCTCCCGGGCTGCTCTCTTTAAGTCGCTTAACAGTTGCAACGGCGGGGTCTCCGCCGCGGCGTTCGCCGCCCACGCCGCGGCGTCCGTACCGGACCTATCCCCGAGCGAGGGCTTCTCGAACCGCGTGGCGTACCACGCCGGGGTGCCTATTACGGTGGGTGAGGAGACTTTCGAATTCGACAAGGTTTGAGAGCCTGGTGATGCCACTCCAGCCAGCGATCCCATATGTTCCGGCGACTCCAAATTCACAACCCCAGAGTTGGTACTGCTCGCGCGAATAACGTCGAAGCCTCGTTCGACCCAGGCGTTGACCTGCGCGGCGAGATCAACGCACCTGCTCTCGGATGCTTCCAGGCGGGAACGTAAAGTGTCCGCTTCGCTTCGCGCGGCATTCGCATCACTCCGAGCCTCGTCCCTCGATGCGCGACACCGCGTGAGCTCGCTTACCGCGGCGTCGCCCGAAGCTTCCGCCGCGGTGACTTGCGTCTCCGCGTCGCGCGCTTTGGTTTCCGCCAGCGAAGCTTTTGTTTCCAGCTCCCGGGCTCTTAGTTCTAACACTTGAAGACGCTCAGAGTCCCTGCGCATCTTCGTTTCATTCCGGGAACTCTCTTGTTCCAGCAAAGCCAGTCGTTGCGTTTTATCAAGCAGCTTTTCGTTCGCCGTCGCCGCTTCGTCTCGTGAACTCAACAGCGCGGCGTCGCGCTTCGCAAGCGCCTTCTCAAGAGCCGTAACTTTGCGCTCAAGTTCCGCTCGTAGAAGTTTCGACTCCCGCGTCTCGCGACCGTCGTCCAGCTTAACGGAACCGCTGGAGCCCCACGTAGGCCGGGTGCGCAAAGAGCTCGCGGACATTGGTCGGCGCGGTGCAGGCGTCGGCGACGAGAAACTCGAAGTTCGCGGTTTCGATCGCGGGGTCGACGACCCGGGCGGCGGGCCCCAGCTCGGCGAGCGCTGGCTGCTTCGCGGCGTGCTCATCGGCGAGTCCACGTTGCGCTTGGACGGCGTCGAGTGACGCGACGCAGATTCCACCGCAGTTTCCACGGCGTCGAACGCAGCGGCTTCAGCGGCAACCGCGGCGGCTTCCGCGACGCGCGCGCGAGACTCAGCCGCAGCCGTCGCGGTGAGCGCGGCTTCGAGTCGCTCGGCGAGCGCCCGCGCGCCGCGAGCGTCCCGAAGCTCGCCCGTCGTGCCCGCCCACGGCGCACCCGAGGGCAAGTGCGGCATGGAGTCGGAGCGAGGCGAGTTGTCGGAGGAAAATGCGAACTCCAAGTCAGCAGCGGCGAGGGTCTCGAGCGGAGACGCGACATCAGGCGCGGGGGAGTTTGAACGCGAAGTCGAACGCGGCGTCGCCGGAGGGGTGTCCTTCGGCGACAACGGCGGTGAAGGGCCGACGCCAGTATCCGCGACCGGCGTTGACGGCGCAGTCTGCGCCGACGCTTCTCGCAGCAAAAACGGGGGGATCTTCCCCACGCCGACGTCCACGCCGGGAGCGGGAAGCTCTGCGGCCATTTCGGGATCAACATCAGTGTCGCCGACACCGGCGGCGGCCCTCAAGTGTGCAATCTCTTCACGTGCAGCTTCCAACGCCTCGCGTGCTAAAAGCTCGTTGTTCGTCGCCTCGGTCGCCGCGCGGCGGGCAGCCACCGCAGCGGCGCGGAGCGCCGCCGCGTCCGCGGCGTCCATGGCTAAGCGATGCGAGACGCCAGACACCGGGTCTGTTTCCGTTTCCGTTTCCGTTTCATCACAAGGAACCGGTCCAAGCGGAAGCGCTCTGGGTGCGTCGAGCGCGGCGACGTCGACGTGCACGATCCTGTCCATCTGCTCCCTGGCGCTGACGGATTCAGCGACTGCGAGCGCTGAGGCCGCAATCACCTCGGTGCGCTTCGCCTCACGCTCGTCTCGCGCTACTCGCGCCAGCCTGGACGCTTCCGTCGCGGCGACTTGCGTCTCCGCCGCTCGTCGCGCCGCGCAAATAGCCGCGCGACGCGCCCACTGCTGGAACCGCATTTCAACCACCCTGCCGCTGGCGCGTTGTAAACACGCACCGAGCGCGTTCAGCCGGCGGGACGCGACCCTGTTCCCAAGGTTCCAGCGAGGCCTGGAGCACGACAACGTCGCCCACGCGGAGAAGCACCGCGCGCAGCGACGCGTGGCTCTGACCAAGCCTCGCGCGGCGCCGAGTTTCTCAGCGGCGGTGAGCGCGCGCACTCGCACGTGCCAGGCGTCGAACACGTTTCGAGTGCTTTGCGATTGTCGCCGCGACCACATGGAATCCGCAGCCCTGGCGTGCGCGTACTCCGCCCTGGCAAGCCCCGCTTCCTGGTTCGCGAATCTGCGCCACGCGTAGAACCGCCGGTGCACGAGTTTCGAGCGGTCGCGTCGTCGGCGCATTGAATCGGCGGCGGCGCGTTTCGCGGAGGCTCGATCGATTTGCTTCTGCCACGCGCGTACTACGGGAACTTCTTTTCGCGACGATTCGACGCGCGCGCGGCGCCACTGATCGAGTGTCCTGTGTAACGCGCGTCGGTTCTGTTTCAACTTGTACGTGTGCATCCACTGGCGCACTAAACATGCTCTGCGAGTCGCGGTGTGCCAGCCTCTGGTCACAGACCTTGACATGTTTCGAGCTCGGCGAGCCACGAGCGTCGACGCGATATCTCCGCGGCGTTGTTCTTGCGCTGCCTCGAGTCGAGCTTCCCTCGTCACTGAGTGCCACAAGCGGAGTCTCCACGCCGCGTCCGCACAGATCTGCGCGCGCGCGATGCATCGCATAACGGCCAAGAAGGCTTGTCTCCCGACGACGATCGTGCGCGCGGCATCTGCCCATTCATTCAAAACGCGCGTCGCGAAGGTCACCGCGACTCGGCGAGCCAAAGTCTCGGCGACTCGCTCCTTGGAGGCGTCCAGTTTGCTCTTCGCGGACGTGGACATGCGAGCGCGGTCGCGCCAGGCGTCGAACACCGAAACTCGACGTGCGCTAGACGCGCGTCGTAGCGACGCTAACCGATGTCGTCGCGAAGCATCGTCCCGGGCCTCCGCGACAGCCGACGCGATTAACTGCCACACACGAACCGCCGTCGCGAGGCGTCTCTGTTCGCGTCGCGTCGCCAGAGCAGCCGCGGCGGCTCGGCGCTCGATGACGCCGTGCCAGGCTTCGAAAACGCGTTTCATATTGCGTTCCGCGAAACTCGCGACAAGCGATTCAAATTTCCGCTCAAACGCTTTGTTCTCCGTGCGCTCGCGCGGACCGAGCGCGACGTCGAAGCGCCAGGCCCGAAACGTCGCGGCGACGCGACGTACGTCGCCTCGCCCGAGACACGTTTCCACGCGTCGGGGGTCGACGCACGCGACCCTGCGCCACTCGCGCAGCGCAGATACCGCTCGCCGCGAT
>MDSY01067672.1_pt1 | contig 35516 bp, 40 predicted proteins | sample 811131 | NCBI WGS metagenome assembly MDSY01 (sample SAMN05326643, study PRJNA326480) | marine metagenome | isolation source: seawater | place: Atlantic Ocean: South West | collected 2010 | reverse complement strand
TTCACAAGGCGTTTTGCGTCTATTATGAGAATCATAGTGAGATTTTTGAGAAAATTCTTTTCCACATCGTTCGCATGAATATTTAACCATTTTCGTTATATATTGTTAATATATTTTATTTTTAAAATCAATTTTATAAATTACCGTAATTTAACAATTTCTGTTAATTCTAAATATCAGAATGTCGGCGTTTTAAATATTCATGAATTTTCAATTTATTTACTTGACCAATACAATATTTGTTTAATTCATCTATAGCAAATGCATCACCGTGTCCTTTTATTGAATTAAATTCAATTGTAGCATCTTTCATATGATATTTTTGTAATATTCGCTTTCCACCTGGATGATGTTTTGCATAATTAGTAACATCAAAGTAATAATCATCTATGATAATTATAATATTATTATTCATATAATAATATTATATTATTAAAATTTGAATCTTACTTGCTTTGGTAATTTAGTTTCATATACGACAGATTCTATAGGATAGTCATTATTTTTTTTGCTACAAAAACAAAAAAAATGTTTAAAATAAGACTCTTTTTTAGATGGTAAAAGTGATTGCTCTAATTTTGAATTCATTCTATTTTTTCCATAAGACCAATCACTCCAATACATATATATAATATGTAGATTATATATAATTTAACTATTTTCTAAAATAGATAACTCAACTTTTATTAATTCTTCAGTAATATCATTGTATTCTAAGATTAAATGTATCTCAACATTATTAGAATCAGGTTCTTCAGTTACATAAAATATATGGTCTGTCTTAATTGATATATTATCTACCATTGTATAATTTGACAATGGTACAGTTTCAAGAATCTTATTATAATCCGAATTAATGTTATTATTTAATAATTCTGTTTGTAATATTTCTTTCCATGAACTATCAGGCGTTATATTTTTTTGATAAATAACATTTACCATTATATTATTATTCGAGAAATAATTTATTATAGTATAATTAATTATTTCAAATTTTAATCAAAATTATTTTTTACGATTTTTTCTTGATTTATCCGATTTTCTAGATTTTTTACTTTTATTATTACGTTTTTTATATTTTCGTGATTTTCCACCAGCTCCTGCTGCATCTACTTTTTTACTTTCGTTATTATCTTCATTAAGATTTTCTTCTATACTGCGATCAATCATAGCAGGAAAATGACTATATTCTTTTTCTATTTTATTAAAAAACTTCTTTTTGATAAGTTCCGGATCTTTAATTTTGGTAGGATCTTTATCGCTTTTCTTTTCATTTTCCACAAAACCAATATAATTTGTTAAAAAGTAGTCAACTTGATCTAAACTAGAAAAAGGCATTTCTTCATTATTTACTGAAATACGGAAATCAGAAATATATGAACCTCTATTATTTGGTTTATTGCTTTTGAAAAATTGTAGTTTCGTTTTTATTTCTCTGTCTTTTTTGCTAGGTTTAAACAAGTTCTTTAAAATATTACCAAAAAAATTTGAAAAATCAGGAATTTTGTATTTATAGCAAGAGTCTAATAGTTTGTTCTCAAATGTTCGATCACTAATGTTATTTACGTTTATACCTTTCTCTTTTTTCAATTTATTTATGATTCCTTCTGCATTATCTTTATCAGTAATTTCAATCTTATATTCTATTTTGCTATCTTCGTTAGACATAATATATTCTAGTTATATTATGTATATATTTTATTCTTCGTTAAAGTATTGCTTTCGTTTTTGAAAAACAAAACGATCATTGATTCTATGATCCATAAAATAGTCTATTTTTTGTTTTGCATTTTTGAATTTTTTATTATTTATTTTATTAGTTAACATAGTTATATTAAAAAATAGAGAATACATACCACATTCATTATTCCCTTTTTGATGCTCTATGTTATGTGTATCATAATAAACAAATTTTATAGGTTGTGTTAATTCTAAACCTTGTTGCATGACTTTTTCTACTAATTTTTTAACTTCTGTAGGAAGGGAATCACCTGCACTATCAAAATAAAATATAAACTTGTCTGTCACATCTATAAAAAGAGAAGTCCAATGTGTTCCAGGACCAGTATGTTTGTCTAAATTAAATATCACGCCAATCTTCTTAAATCCTTTATTTATCTCTTTTTGCAACGAAAATTTACATAAATCTTTCCATACACATACATCATCATATGTTTTTGGAGCACTATCAAAATCAATTGGAGTTGGGCCAATAAAATGAAATTCTGGGTAAGCTTTTTCATATTGGGCTAATACATTAAATATATCATGATTACTTAACCATGCAGAAGGGTTTTGTTTCCATTCATCGGGATGAAATGGTGCAAATAATGATTCCATGAATTTTTGTTTTAATTTTTCATCTTGTATTTGTTTTAACCAACAATCTTCACGATCGCATGATTTTATTTTTTCCCTTAGAGCATCCCATATTAATGATGGTTTACTTTCATTAATTTTATCATCATGAGTACTATTATAATCATCTTTTATCTTTTTGATAATTTTACTTGTCATACATGTTGGTCTGCTTTTTAATCTATCTTTTTCTGCACTAGGATGACAATTTATAGGTTTTATTTTTTTTGTACGTCGTTTTCCACTTATATATTTTTTAATAGTACCTTTTATTTTTTCCATATATATATGTATGTGATATTATTTTAGATATTTAAAGTTCATCATCACTTTTATCATAATAATCTTTACGATATACTTTTTGATCAGTCCAAAGGGAAAAAGGATCAGTTGATTTTTTCATTTTTTGTCTCGAAACTTTAATATCCATTGGTTCTTCATTAAATAAATTAGAACGTTCTATTTCTTTTTGTTTGAAATGACGAATGCAAGCTAAAACGTAAGCATCAAAGATGGTATCTAAATCCCCGTTTATTTGTGTATGACTATCATTAATTTTTTGTTCAGTTATTTCTAAAATTTGGCTCTTATATTTTAATAATTCATTATTTTGATCAATGTACATAAGTTTATTTTCAGGATTTATTTTTGATTTATATTTGTGCTTGGAATTCTTATTCATCAATAATTCCATTGTCATTTGGTCTACATCATTTGATAGATAAAGATTTGGTTCTTCACTAATTTCATCATCTGATAAATTTTCCATAAAAAAATTTATTTAAATAATATGATAAATTTTTTATTATTTTTTTACGAAGAAATTTGTAATTTGTTGAATTCCATGTTTTTCATTATATATTTTTGTCAGTGTTTTATCAAACAACAATACTTTTATTTTTGCTGCACAATATTTTTCTTTTTTCTTCATAAATTCTTCCATATCACTATACTCATTTCCTAACTTGTCCATTTCTTTTAAATATGTTTTAATTGCTGATTTTTTATTTTGTAATTCCCATATTTGTTCTAATGATAATCCAAACAATTGCTGCAAAGGTTTCATTAATTGATTTGTAATATAGTGATTATAGTCGATTTTTAATTGATTTTGAATAATGAATTCAGGCGTTTCTATTTTATCACCCATTAATGCCTTTGGTGTGTCATTTACAATAAATACAAATTTCATTCTATCTCCAGGCTTAGGTTTGTTACCTGGATCACGTGCACCAATTCTATCTGCTAATACGCGGTGACCAATTTGTTGCGGATTCTTATAATATCCTCGAAGGGCTTTTGTAATGGCTAATTTATCCATGGATACTTTTCCTTTGATAAGATCATCTAATGATTGTTGTAGAAATTCCATGGCTCTGGCTATATTATTTTCTTTCATCAATATATTCAAAATGCCTCCATATACATCTTTTAAATAATCACATGAATCGCGTCTTTTTAAAGAGAGGCCCATAAACTTCATATATCCTTTGTTTGGATCTTCTTCATAAAGCATACCAACATAACGTTTCTTTGATAATAGAATAAACGGCATAAGCGTTTTTTCATATTCTAAGCATTGTGGTGCTTTTAAAAACTGTGTACATAAATTGGCTGCTTCTTGTGCAATTTCGATTGTTAATTCAAGTGCTTTTTGACCACGGATCTTTTCACCAGTTTCAGGATTTTCTAGATTAAAAGTAAAGAATACAGAATCTGTATCACCATATATATATTCTGCACGAGTCCTCACTTTTCCATCATTCTTTGTTTCAACAATTTCATCACCATATACTTCTTCAATCATCCGTTTTGCATAAATAATCATCATTCTGCCAGTTGCGGTGGTAGATGCTGCTACATCTTTTTCATAAAATGTTGATGTTCTAGAACCACATTGTCCATATAAAGAATTCGCGGTTACCTTGTAACCTAATTGACGTTTATCTAATATATTTTGCATGAAAGGGTCTTTCTCTGTTTTAATCATTTTACGAGTATCCTTTCTAGCTTTTAATAATTCTTCTAAAATGGAAGGCATGATTCCTTTTTTATTATCAGGAAATTGAGCCCATCTACAAATCATTTTTCCTACTTTTGTCTTTTCTGCTTTTGTTGTTGCACTCTTACGAATATATCTATAAGTATCAAACTCAATATCAATATATTGATATTCGGGTAAATTATCATAAATGAAATTACCTTCTTCATCTTGTTCACCAGTTACTTTAATAAGATTTCCTTGTAAATCATATTCTTTTGACCAAACTTTACTATCATGAGAATAATTTTGACTAATCATAGAAGAAGGATATAGAGATGAATAATCTACACACGCAACGGGATTATCCATATACATGGAACATTTTGGTGGTAACACAATAGCCCCTTCATAACCTTCTGCATTCAGGGGTTTTTCAACATCCGGCATCAGTGTATCTTTTTCTCTACATTTTTTGGCTACAAAACTGGTCAGTTTGATACCTTGACCACGAAATACTAAGAAACTAATTGGAACACTACAAATACGAGACATCTCTACATAGCCGGTGATTACATCTATCTTATTCATCAAATGATGGACTAAGTTACAATCTTGAATACAGTATTTGGCAACTACTGCTCTATCAGCAGAATCACCGTTGGTTAGACGAAATATATCTTGAGGAGATACATCATCCTTTGCCATACCCCATTTAATTGATTTACCTTTTTCTAATTCATGGTGACCACCAATTAAAATAACATTGTACTTTTTATCATCTTCAATGCGTCCATATTCAATATTTAATACTTTAAACTTTTGTCCATTATTTAAATAATCCGCTGTAAAACCAATTAACTCAATATGAATAAAATCTCCACTATGAAGACCCATAAGATTATTACTATATAATTCTGTACATGGTCCATATTGTTCATGTTCTATATATTCTACTTTTTTGACACTATCACTAATGAACTGACCAGCAACATCATCTAGTTTATACGAAGATAAATTAAAGTCTCTCCGGAAATAAGCATACATATCTATTTGCAAGCGACCAGACATTTTTGCGTATCGAAGATCGTATTCTCCACTAGCAATTTGAATTTTAGTATGCTCTAAATTATATTTTCCTGGACTATCTCTCTCTTCATTAGCACATATTTCATTTACTTTTCTTGAAAGCATCAAAAATTCTCTATCACAATAATTCTCTTGTGCACGTCTAAACATAAACTCATAATCAAAACCAAATATATTATAACCAATAATGATATCAGGATTTTCGCGTTGAATTAATTGAGTCCATTTAAGTAAAATTTCTTCTTCCGTATTAACACATTCTATTTCAGCCCCTTCAACATCATCACATGTTCCTACAACTAAACAATGATTTAAGTAAGGTTCTTTTGAACCGTAATTCATGAACGTAGAACCAATAAATGTAACTTCATCTCCTTTTAATCTCGGAAATAATAAAGTTAGTACTTCGTCTAGAATAGTAATTTGTTCATCCCGAGTATATTGATCACTGAATAATATATCGTTTATTGTTGTACTTTTCTTTAATTTGATTTTTGTATCTTTTTTTTTTGAATAATTATTATATTCGATAGAATGATCGATTTCTTCTCCATTTGCTTCAGCAGAGCCTTCTAGATTGTTTTGATGGCTATCTTTCATTGCCTCAAATAAACTATCTATTTGAAGTAAATCACTATTATCTTCATCAACATCTTTTTTCGCATTTTCTAAAGATTTAGTCAATAGTTTATCAATTAATGAAAGTACTTTACTTTTGGATGGAGGTAATTTTGGGTATACTAAATCAATATCTTCCATAGAACCATAATTAAAACCACATAATAAACATCTTTTCAAAAACTCTCCACATTGCTCTTCAGTTAGACTTTGAAATTGTTGTTGTTTTATACATACATCTACAATATTAGTAGCTAGTCTTTTATAAGTTTTAATAGGTACTGGAAAATCTCCATGACTACTACTAGCCTCAATATCAAAACTACATATTTTATAAGGAACAGCCGTTTCTTTTTCGGGTAGAGGATTCAAATGTTTTAAAGAACAAGTATATTCAAAATTACAAGTAGTTGTTTTGATTGAATTATCAGTCATTTTACTAGTATTGAATGATATCCAGCCTGATGGGCTTATATTATAAATATGAAAATATCGTAATAAAGGTGGAATATTACTCTCGTATAACTCCAATGAAACTTTATCAAATACAATATCTTTCTTCATTTTAATAGATCTGGTACTATCTTTTTTATCTTTCACATAATCGTACCAAAGATTCTTGTATTTGTTCATTGCTATACTATTTTTAAAAACAAGTTTTACAAATTTATGCTTTTTTCCTCCGGAAAAACCATATAGTTTACTATGCTCTACAATTTTAAAAGACACAAGGGAATTTTTATATCTTTCTAATACATTATCTTTTAAATAACCAACCATTGAATTAACCATATATTGACTCCAATCATCATGAATTTTTACAAAGAAGAATGGCTGATAGTCATTTACGTATAAACAACAAGTTTTTCCCTTTTCATCTACTCCAAACATTTGAATAACAAACATATTCTCATCTTGCTTAGAATATTTTTTTGTTTCTTCATCTGAACCAGAATCGCTATCTTTTTTACTTGATTCATCATAAATATGAAAATCTAACAAGCGAAACGATCGAACAATAGAAACTTTCTTTTTTACAATTTTTTTAACAGGCATATTAATAATACCAAAATAGTGTTTATTATATTGATGAAATATAAACTATTTCATCAATCAATTTTCTATCACATTATTGTTAAAAATATACATTTCTTCATAAGCAATATGGCTTAAAACGATACCTTTTGTAATAGTCATAATAAGTTCCATATTATCATTTGGTTCTAAAGAGTTACCAATGATACCCATTAAAGTACTAGTAATTATTAAAAGACCAACACTAAATTTAGGGGTTTGCTTCATATACTCCCAATTCATACTATAATGATGCGGTACGTGTATTGCTAACATATATAACATAAATAGTTCTGGAGAGTAATTCATGGTAAATAAAAGGAAAGATCCACTCCATAAATATCTGGGAATATATTTAAAATTAGGCATATCACGTCTAAAATGAATAATAGATGCTATAAAAAATAAAATATCAATAACTGGTGTCATATTGGTTTGAGATAATACTAAAGTAGAACCAACAACACTTCCATATGTTAGAGACATTTCAGGAAGAATATTAGTATTGTTTGCATGTATAATATCGGTAATACCGTGAGGTCCTATTAAAGTTGTAGTGAGATGTTTTAATAGGACAGGTTTTATTAACATGTTATTTTATTATATATCTTTATTTTTTATTTCATATCGTTACTTAGTCTTTGCCCAATTTAAAAGTTCCATAGTTGTTCGTCCGCCTACATATTGTTTAAAATCCCCATTTTCAATTTTTCCCATTGTAGGATATCCATTTACGTTAATTTTAGAACCATTTGTTACTAAATGATTTAATTTTGGCAGTTCTTCTTCTTGTTCATTACTTTCAACTTCAATAATATCGTCCGGATTATATATGTTTTCTTGAAGCAATTCTGATTTCATTTCATTCCAATGTGGTTTCATTGCTTGACAATGACCACACCATTCTGCATAAATAAGAACTAATTTAGGCTTTTGTGATAACTCATTTTTTACATTAGAATATATTGGTTCATCAATATCTTTAAACGAGACTTTTTTAGAAGCCTTCTTTTTTGCCTTTTTTTTGTCTTTTTTTGATTTTACTTTAATTTTTTTTTTAATGCGAATTTTTGTTTTATTATTTCTCCTTTTTCCTGCTTTTTTTGTTTTATTTTTATCAAATAAAAATTTCATATATATATTTATTACAAAATTTATTTTTTAGAATAATTAATTTAAGTATACGTTTAGAAGAAATAGAAATAATATTTTATATTTTATTATACATGGCAAGTGATCCGTGGAAACCACCTTACACAATTAAAATAATGGATAATTTTCTTGATCAAGAATATTATTCATTTTTAAATGATATCATTAACAATAAACAATTTTATAAGGCTATGCAAGGTATTGGTAATTCACAATTGGTGCAAGAAGAACACAAAATACGACTTGATTATACATTAACAAATCCAGAGTGTTCAGTAATAGATAAACCATTGGTTAATAAAGCAGAATGTAATTGTACTTTGAGAGAAAGATGGCGATTGTTATATTATAATGGCGATGATGAAAAAAAAGCATTTAGAGATGCTCACACAGATTGGACAAGTTATTCTTGTCATAGAAGAATGAGTATTATTATTGGGTTATCGAATCCTCAAGATTATGAAGGCGGTGAATTAGTATTTCCAAACAATAATTTGAAATATAAGATTGGAAAGGGTTGTGCTGTAATATTTGATGCCAAGTTGATGCATGAGGTATTACCAGTAACTAAAGGAAAAAGATATGTATTGCAAGCGTTTTTATTTGATGAAACTGGTTGGAATTTAAAAAAAGTGAAAAATGGATATAACAGTTTTGTATTGCTTGATAATGTTAAATATGCAAATAATGTCCCTGTTAATAGTACACAATTAAATAAAGTAAGCGAAAATAATATTGAAAAGGACGAAAACTGGGATACTTATAATGATACAAATGCTGTTCATAGTAAGATAACTTCTTATGAAGCTGATTATATGGGTACATTTCAATATTTTGCAGATGTATATACTGAATTAAATAAGCATCCAAATAAAGTATATTTCACATGGCATAAGAATAGTCATCCCAGTCCCAAGTGGAAGGGAAGATTATATGCATGGGATCAAAATACATGTTATTTAAAAAAACGTACAAATACCGCTTTGTGGCCAAAGGAGAGAAATACTGTCAGTGGTAAAAGAATAATTTCTACTAACAATGATGAAAACATATTTATGAAAATAGTAGATAAAGCCGATAACAAAGATAACAAAGATAAATACTTTAGCATGATTAGTTGTGATGGTGGACCTGGAAATCAAATAGAAGGAATAAAAGAAGGATTAATAATATCTGAAAAATTAAACAGAGAATTTATATTTCCACCAATAATTCAGCATTACACATTAAATAGAGTATATCGAGGTAACCATAAACATATAAAATATTGGAATTTTGATGAAGTATTTAATTATAATAATGAAAAGGTAAATAATTTGGTAGATAATATTCAACAAATCGAGGATAATAATTGTATTATACAATGTACACGAGAACAAGATATTAAAGAAAAATTAAGAATGGAAGATTTATTTAATGATAAATGTAAAAAAGCACGTATATGCAAAAACAGATTTACAAATGAGAAAGATATGCAAGTATTAAACACTTCTGGTAAATATTTAGTTATTTCACATTTGTATAATAATTTACAAATATCTACTTGTTTTTGGAATGGTTGTGATAGTTGTGGAATTAACAGCCAATTGATTGATTCTTATAAATCAGTTTGCAGTAAATTTGATTATTCTGATAAAATCAAAGCTATAGGTAATAAATTCATTGAAGAAAATTTAGGTGAGAATTACATATCATTGCATCTTAGATATCAAGACTACTATAATGGAGATATTAAACAAGTAAATAAATTGTATGACGAGTCGGATATTAAAAAATTAATAGATGAACTAACAAAAGAAAGTGATGTAAAAGTGTTTATTGCTACAAATAACCAAAAGAAAATAATGGAATCTGACTTGAAAGATTGCAAAATGTTAGAAGTAAATAAAGAAAATGATGAATTAGAATCATTTATTGAACAATATATTTGCTCTTGTTCTAGTAAATTTATATATAGTGGAGGTATACATGCTAAGCCTACTCATACTCATTTAAGAAGTACATGGTCATCTTTTGTATTAGATTACAGATATTGCATATTAAATAAACAACCAACCGATAATATATATTTAACAAATTACTTTTCAAATAATGAAAAAGTATATGGTTATTCTATCTAGAAAAAATATTTCATTAATTTATACATGAAATATTTTTTATCATTTGGTAATCAAAGATTTATCAAATCCAGGGAAAGAATTAGGGAGGAAGCTACAAAAACTAATTTATTTGATAAAGTAATAATAGAAACTGAAGACATATGTGAAGAACAACCATTCAAAACTATTTGCGATAAGATTGATAAAAAATGGGGTACTGGTAGAGGATTTTATTGGTATATGTGGAAACCTTACATTATTCACAAAACTTTGTCAAAATTAGAAGATGGAGATATATTATTTTACAACGATTCTGGTATGCAAATATTTCCAGAACGTCCTGATGTGCTTGGTAAATTTCAAAAGTTATTTGATTTAGTATCAGATAATGAAAAATGTAAAACAGGGGTTTGTACTTTTATTACAACAGGTCCACCAAAAGATAGGTTTGAATATATGTATAACATAGTTCCGGTATTTAAACATTTTAATGTAGAAAATGATGAATCAATTACACATACGCAACAATGTCAAGCAGGAATTATAGTTATAAAAAAATGTGAGGAAAGTGTAAAAATTATAAAAGAATGGTTTGATACTGCTTTAAATGAAACAGAATTATTTGTTGCTGATATACGAGTCCTTTCTAAATATACGGGTGTTTCCCAAATGAAAGGATTTAGAGATCATAGACATGATCAGAGTGTATGGTCTGTAATATCTAAATTACGTAATGTAAATATACTGCAACATGATATAAATCCTATTTTTCAAACTCATATAAGGTGTTAATATTATTAATTAAAATTTATATATAATATTGTTATATATAAATGTGGTTTCATCATCCAAAACAAGTGTGCATGACTTATTTTAGTCATTTTTGGTTTTCGTTGTCTCTTTCTATAAAGTTAGCAAAAGGTAGTATTAAAGCGTTTATTCATGCTATTTATCCAGATAAGTTTATAACTTCAACTAGTGATGTTACAAAAGAAATTATACAAGATATTGAATCCTCTGGTTGTAAAACAGATTAAACCGTAGCAGCATCAGAAGGAGAATCAACGGTCGCAGTTTTCTTCTTTTTTTTCTTTTTTTTCTTTTTATTTGCACTATTTTGATTTTTTTCTTCTTCTTCTTCTTCTTTTCTCATTTCAGCAATCAAATCTGGATGCACAAATGATTTTTCTTGTACGTCTTCTCCATCTAATGTAAATACAAAATTATCAGGATTTTCTTTTTGTTGTAATTTAAATTGTGCCTTTAATCGGTTTTGTTCACGAATGCGGTCAAAAACATCTTTTCTTTCTTTTTCTTTTTGTCTTAGTATTTCTTGCTTACGAACGTTCGCCTTTTGTTGCATTTTTTCTTTTGATTCTGATTGTTTCATCAATCTATTTAAAGCACTTTTATTAATTTTGGCGTTTTTTCCTAATCCACCCATATTTTTCATAGCTGATTGTAACATTTCATTTACCCCAGCATCACCACTCGTTTTTTTGATTTCATTTAAAAATTGTCCGGCTTCTTTCATTAATTCATCTTTGGAAATCTCTCCGCTTTTCATTTTTTCGTCCAAACGTCCACTAACGGTTTTCATCAAATTTTTAATTTTATTAGGATTTTTCATAAGATTTTTAATCATATTTTGCGGATCTTGATCATCACTACCCACTACATCTTTAAATTCATCTGCAACTTCTTCTGCTAGTTCTTTGGCCAATTTACCTATTTTTCCATCGAATAACTTTTTTAGATGACTTTGAAGATTTTCCATATTTGGTAAGTTTTCAAAGGCTGCACGAGGATTTGGTGTTTCATTATTACTTGTTTCTTCATTATTTTGTTCAGTAGATTCTTCGGTATTCCCTTCCATTTCATTTACTTTTTGTTTTAATGTATCCATTTTTTCAAATACATTACCAATATTTTTCATCGTTTCTTCTAATTTCTCTTGCAATACATTTTCATCGATCCCGTCAAATATATTAGCAGATTCGCCAAAACTTTTTTTATCATCAACGCTACCTACTACAGTGAACAACATCAATTGTAAATATTTCCATAATACTTTTTTTGAATTTTCACTTAATCCCTCGCTATTGAACAATATACTGAAATCCATTCTTGGTAAAAAATAAGTGTTAATATCACTATCTTTTGCAAATATATCTTCATTTTGATATAATATATCAAAAAAGCGTTCAGGGTATACTTTTGCACAATGATCCAACAATTCTTTTAATTCCTCATCTTTTATATCACTGTTTCCCCATCTTGACCAATAAAAATCGTATTCTGGAAAAACATTTGTAAGATCATCAATAAAATCTTTTACAAGTGTCTTAAAATTTTCAGGAATTACGGATTTCGTGTCAGTACTCATATAAAATATATTAGTAAAGTTATTTATATAGTTTATAAATTTATAACTAAATTTAATAGTCGTTTATATTTATTTAGAATTAACTTTAACTGTTCCTGCAATATTCCTAGTCAAAGGTGGCTTAGGGAAACTAATATAAAATGTATTTGCATCCATGGAATGATACTTGCGATAAGGCGAAAAATAATACATTTTATATTCCATAAATAAGTCTAAATCATCTTTTGACAAACTTTTTTTTCTTTTTATTAACATTTGGGAAATCATCCTAAATTAAAATATTATATAATAATAATATCAATTTTTAATAAAAATGGAACGACCATCCTGGAAAGAGTATTTTAAGCAAATAGTTTTAGTTACGGCAACAAGATCTCCTTGCGAACGTTTACAAGTGGGTTGTATTTTAGTAAAAAATAACAGAATTATAGCACAAGGTTATAATGGTTTTTTGCCTGGATGTCCTCATACATCTAAAGTAGTAAATAATCATGAACAAGCAACAGTTCATGCAGAACAAAATGCAATAACAGATTGTGCAAAAAGAGGAGTAAGTTGTAATGATGCAGACGCATATATTAGTCATTATCCATGTGTTAATTGTATGAAAATACTATGTGCGTCAGGTATTAAAAATATCTATTACATTCATGATTATAAAAATGATGAATTGGTAGATTATTTTAAAGAACAATCAAATATTGAAAATTTTGAAAAAATATAAAAATTGATTTTAATTATTTATATTTTTTATAATAAAAACCGTTAATAAGTTAATATTTTAAAAATGAAAGAGACTATTGATATTTACATTCCACGTATTCTAGGAAGTATATGTGAAAATTATGTAAAAAATTCATTTCATAATTTAAAAATTGGAAAAGTGATTTTCATTGATATGTATAGAAAGATCAATGAAAATGGATATGCATATTATTTTGCCTTTATTACATTAGAATTATATGATTCTAAACTGGCAAATTTACTAAAAGAGAGAATAATTACAAGACAAATCATGCATGTGGTTTATGATGAAGAGAATAATCAATATTGGGAAATAAAACAACATGTTCCACGAGAACATAGATCTATGCAAAAAAACGTTAAAAATACTATTATTCCATTTTATAATAATGTAGAAAAAGAGCGTTTATTAAATGAATATGAAGAGTTAGAAAAAGAAATATTTGCGTTTGTTTGTTGAATTACGCCGTTTAGATTTTGTATTTTTGTATTTTTTATTGCGTGTTTTACGTTTTGTTTTTTTTCCACCAAAATTGGGAACATTTTCTCCCAAATCTGGGTTAGATTGAGAGTTTGGAATAGAGTTATCATTATTTATTTGACTTTCATCTTCTACATTATTTATTGTATTATTATTTATTTTGTTATTTTCTTCTTGGTTACTAGTAATATATGAATAAGTAACAACTAAACTAGTAATACCAATAAAAGCATAAGCTGTAAATGGAATAGATCGTTCGTACATAATGATGATAGTTATATTATCATTATATATTATTTTTAAATATCATTAGGTTTATTTTTAATTTTTTCAACTAAATTATATACTTGTTTTCCTTGAATAGTTTTATCTGTTTTTAGTAATGTAACAAGGGTTTCAAAAGTATCAGCATTTGAATAAATTAATTCTAAAGCTTTACGATAAGCGAAATCAATTAGGTACTCGGCTTGAGTATCAATATCACATTTTTTAATATCACTCATTTTATTACCTTGATTTTGCAAGTTACCTCCAAGGAAAGGCATATTTTCATTTGCATTTTTACTATAGCATAAATTATCTCCAAAACCATATTCTGTAATATATTTTCTTGCCAATTCATTTGCCTGTTTTAGATCTCCTACTGCACCAGTAGTAATATCTAAGTCTTTAAAGTTATCAAAAATGTACGAATCATAATCAACTTTTTCATTCTTTTTACGATATAAATATACTTCGGCTGCTCTTCCACCCAATGCAATAATTAAATTAGCCAAAACAGAACGTTTTGTTGCATATTTAAGAAATCTTTCTTTGGGAGTAAATAAAGTGTACCCTCCAGCACCATTTTTATTTTCTTTAATTGTGATTTTTCGCAAGTCAAAAATATCATTGAAAAGGGATACCATAAATGCATGTCCAATTTCATGATAGGCTACTAAATCAACTTCTTCATCTTCAGGGTTGTTGGTACTAGATGGTAATCCTATGGTAATTTTTTCATATGCGTCCAAAATATTTTGTTGACTAATATGTGTATTATTAGATCGAACTGAATAAATAGCAGCTTCATTAGCAAGGTTTGCAATATCTGCACCTGAAAAACCTGGAGTTAAACTAACTAATTCATCTAGATTGTAATCTTCTGCTAATTTTTTATTTTTAAAGTGCACGTCAAATATACGCTTTCTACCAGTGCTATCAGGTAACCCTACTTTTACTTTTCTATCAAATCGACCTGGCCTTGTTAATGCTGAATCTAATACATCAATACGATTGGTTGCTGCTACAACGACAATTCCATCAGTAGTTGTAAACCCGTCCATATTAGTCAAAATTTGGTTTAAAGTTTGCTCACGTTCATCATTACCTCCTGCAATTCCTGCTCCTCTTTTTCTACCTACTGCATCAATTTCATCAATAAATACTACACATGGAGCATTCTCTCTAGCCTTTTCAAATAAACTACGTACACGAGATGCACCAATACCTACATATAATTCAATAAATTCCGAACCACTTGCACTAATAAATGGAACTCCGGCTTCTCCAGCAACTGCTCTTGCTAATAGTGTTTTTCCAGTTCCTGGATTTCCTTCTAGTAGAACACCTTTTGGAATCTTTGCACCGGCTTGTTCGTATTTTTCCTTATCTTTCAAAAAATCAACCACTTCCATTAGTTCAAATTTGGCTTCATCGCAACCAGCCACATCAGCAAAAGTAGTGTTTAATGTAGTTGCATCTACCAAAACATTTTTATTATTTAATGGTGACATTAAATTACCTGGACCAATACCGGAATCTTGCCCTAATCGTTTTAAAATACTGATAACGAATGTAATAACAAAATAATAAATAGCAACATTGTAAAATGCTTCTCCCACTTTACCAAAAAATTCAAATAATTCGTTTTTAGGTATATCAATAATATCAACATTTACGTGATTTGTTATTAAGTTTTGAAGTAATGAATCCACATTTTCTGGAAATAATTTGATAACATGTAGATTAGAGGCAGTAACTTCAGATACATGATCCGTATCAATCGCTATTGCATTTTTTCCGTCACTTGTGATAGATAAAGCTTGAATTTGCTTATTTGCAGATAATTCAAATAGATCTCCATAACTCCAAGGTTTTCCAACACCATTAAACCAACTTTGTTGAATTTGATTAGAAGGAAGTAACCTAGATACATCACTCATTTTAAGATTACTTGATATTCTTCGTGTTTTTACGAAACATGACACTGTAGATAAATACAAAAACAAAATAACACCAACTAACATAGTATAGAGTATATAACAATATTTACTCTATACTATTTTCTATAAGATATTAAATTCCCAGTCATCTAATAAACCAGCATTAAATATATTAGAACTAATATTGCTATAAAGAATATCATATTTTTCAATTAAATCTATTTTTTCAAAAATACTCAAGTCATTATTTTTTAAGAGATAGAGTAAATTCTGTTGTTTAAAATGAATACTAATCCTTTGTAATTCTTCTTTTTCTTTTTTACTTTGCATTGAGTGATGCATAAAACGACAGTCATATCCAGCACTATAATTAATAGGTTTTGAAAAGTATTCATTATAGTTCATATCTACATCAATAATACTAGTTTTTCTTGTATAAAAATTATTGTTTGGGTTGCTAACCAAAAGATATAAAATAGATAGAAACATATTAGTATATAATGTTATTTTATTTTTATATTTTTATATAAATATTTTTACTTGACAGTAGTATATTCTTGTTTTGCTAGTTCTTGTTGTTCTTGTTGTTTTTTGAAATATTGCAAAGCATTTTGATACTTCTCAGCCCAACTATCTTTAATTTCATTGCTAACAGATACGTTCATATGACTCTCAAACTGTTCTGGATTATCATAAAATAGTGTATCTACATGTTGTGTACTACTATTGTCTGTTTTAGATACTTTAAAAAATAGCAATTCATGCCAACTGCCTACCGAATGTTCATGAAAATGGTGACCATAAATTGCATCACGAATAGAGTTGCCCGGAATCATGGAAGTGGCAAAGTATATAACATTTCCGTCCTTTGTTTTGAATTTACGATATCCTTTATCAATCTTCTTTTTCTTTTTAGGTTTTTTCTTTTTACCAACAAGGGAATATGTATCATTTGTATTTACACTTTCTTCATCATCTTCTTCTATTGGATCTTCTGAATAATCTGGCAAATTACTGTCTGTGTAATTATAAGTATCGTCAAAATCATCCATTGAATAAGAGTTTATATTATCTTCGTAATCGACAACAATGTCAGTCATATTTAAAACTACCTGCTATAAAGGTATATTATATGGTATTATATCATATTATTTTTTTATATAAGTTTAAAAAATATTAAAAAACTTATCATCATAGTATATATAATGTCATTTCTTAAGGAAAATGAATATAAAAAGTTTATTCAAGATAATTTCATGAATCAAGCATCAACTAAACATTTAGAAAATCAAACTACTAATGATTCAATACATGAGAATGATAATACAGATTATACGCATGAAGAATTTATAGAAAAGGAAGTTAAAAATAATGATGAATCTTTGGATTTTTCATATATTGACAACGAAACTCTTAGTAACTTAGTAGAATATGAACGTGATTATTTTAAGAATTACAAAATGCATTTATGTTTGTATAAGATCGATGCAACATTACGTTTACCATTTATCAAGTATATTTTTAAAAAGGAGGACAAATATATATTTCCGAATAAACCTATTGAAATGCGTAATATGATTGATTCTGTTTCTAAAAATAACGATGAAAGTGTAGACTCTATTTTTTATAATCAAGTACAACAGTTATATAATGAAGTTACCAACATGGAATTAGTAAAAGAAAAATATAGGGGATTTTTAGAAAATGAAAACGATGATGTATATGTATTTATAGATATTAGTGAAGAAATATTTGATTTTTCAAATGAATATGAGTACTTAATTATTGATGAAATCTTAAACACAGGAATAGTTAAAAATGTGAATATAGATACAAATATTATACAATTATTTAAAAACAACTTGTTTTTACAACGGTTAAAAACGTTTGAAGGAATAAAAGTGCAGTTTCCGAAAATTGGATATATTTGTACTTTAAACAATGAAGGTGAATATAAAAATGTATTAAAGCAAAACGAAGAAAGTATATTGTTACTCTATCCTAAAGTAAATTTAGAGAAAACGAAGAATAGCTATTTGTTCTCGGCTATACCATTATCAGTTGAGAATATGAATTTGTTATATCGTTTTGCATGTTTTATTGAAAACTTTGACGGAGAAGAAAATATGGATAACGAAATATTTGAAGAGAACGACGTACAATATTATGTATTGAAGAGTAATGATTTATTCACAATGTTAGATTAATATATTGATATAAGTTAAAAAGTTATATCAATTAAATAATTATACCATACTATCCTCGTCATAGGTTTCTAAAAATTCAGCTAATATACTATTATCTACGGTATCTTCCATATTTGAAGTAATTTCTTCTTTTAATGGTTTACGTTCATAGATTCCTATAAATGAAGTAATATAAGTATTAATTAGTGCTCTCTGCTGTCTATTAAAGCCTCCTTTTCTTTCTGTTTCTTCTTTTGTACTTTTCATTAGTTCAAGTTGTTTTTCTAGTTTGTTTTTTTCTTTATCAGCGAATGCTTGTAATTCATTATTCTTTTCATCCAACATTTCTTGCTGTTCTTTAATTAATTTTTCTTGATTATCTGCTAAATCATCAAATTCATCTTCAATATGATTTTCTAGTTGTTTGTACCATTTGTGTCTAGTTTCATTTACACTTACAATCCTATCACAAATATCAGGTTTTCTTAATAATTCAAAACGTTTTTGACGTTTACTTCCTTCTTTACCAACAAACGTTTTATTAAATTCTTGAATAATACTTTCTCTGATATCAGGACTAGTTTCCATAAGTCGATCAAATTCTTGTCTACAAACTTTAATAAATATCTTTGCTTCTACTCGTTCATTTGGGTGTTTAGATAACTCGATTTTAATATTTCTAGCAAATTTGTCCCATGCTAAAGCAGAAACACGATGTGCTTCGTTTAACTCAGAAATTTTTAAATATTGTTGAATGGTTGTTAAAATACCAACTATAATATTTATGGAACCAATTATCATAGGAGAGAATTCTTGATAGTCTTTTGGTAAACTACTCTGAGCAAAAGATGCAGTACCGCTAATAGTTGAAAGTATAATCGCAGGAATAGTAAACCATGCATGCCAGTAGGAATATTTTGCATGAGCTCGTGAATTTAACCATTTGTAACATTGTGCAAAATCGCACCACTCAACTAAAATATTTTCATTTTCTGGACTCCACTCTAATTTAATTTTATCTTGAGCGGCTGTTAATGAATTTTCACTAGAGTCCTTGTCTTTATTATCATCATTATCATTGTTCAAATTTTCTTGTTTTTGAACTGACATATTATACATGATTATATAGTATCTATTTAAATTTTTTGTTTATTTAATAATTTTATTTATTTTTCATCTTGTTTTCTTGGAAATTTACTAAATATGAAAAAAGTAGTACGTTTTTATTTATTTTACGCGTTTTTAGTTTTTAGTTTTTGCTTTTTAGATTTCTTTTTAAGATTTTTTTTTTTTTTTTTGTTTTCCTTTTTGTTTTCTTATATTTGTGTTTTGCCTGACCCCCCAAAGACCCCAAAGATGGAAAGTTTTCTTCATTGTCATCCAATACATTAATTGCTTGTTGTTGAGGAGCAGTAAGTATTGCGTTTTCCCAATCACCCGGTGTTTGTTGATAAAGGATTTGACTAAATAAATTTTCATTTAAAGCAATAATAGTAGCATCTGTTAATCTTTGTACAATATCATCGACATTTTCTAGAGATGACGCTCCAACATAACGACCCATTGTAAATTGCATAGATCTTGAACCTCCTACATTTCTGTCCGCCAGTCTATGAGTTATACTAAGAACCTGTCGCACGCTAATTAATGATTGTTCTTCAGGTGGTGTTGTTATATTGAAAGTATGTTCTAAAGTAGTATGAATTGGACTCCTATCGTATGTTGAACTCCTAGTCATTTCATAATAATTATGATGGACACTTAGATGGAATGGTGGAAATAAATTATTATTTTGAGAATGGAAATTAATATATAGTCCAGTGTTATTGGTGTTAATTATTATACCAATATCTTGTAGTTCTGGTAACAACTGTTGTATACTGTCTACTATTGCTTGACGATTACGTCCGGTATCACCTGTATTAGCAGCAACTTGCTCATTCATGGGACCAGTCCCTAATACACCATTTATTAATGTACGTAACAATCTAGCAAGAACAGGACCTCTTAAGCCCCTAATACGAGGCAAACTTTCATATGGAAAATTAGGGACATCAGGATACGCATTCTGGGCAGCCTGATTACCTCTTCCTGGCCCTCTTCCCGGCCCTCTTCCCGGCCCTCTTCCCGGCCCTCTTCCCGGCCCTCTTCTCTGCCCTCTTCCTGTTCCTCCAACTGATTCTTTATCATTAAAAATATCATAAGGAATTTCTATAATTCCAAATAAATCTCCGTTTGATTCATCTAAATCATAATCAACAGGTAAATTAAAGATAAAACCTTCTCTTGTTGTAAAATTCTTTCTATCATCTTTTATTTCCATTATTAATATATATATATTTATTAATTTTATTTATTTTTCATCTGTTTCAATAGATTTAAAAACAGGAATATCTGAATCATTTTTTTTAAGTAATTTATTTGCTGTATTACTATCATCATTGTTACCACTTTGAATATTTTCTTTGATATTTACAGTATCTTTAATATTATCATTTGTTTTTTCTTTTTCATTAATAACTTTCTCTAAATCATTATCATTTGTATCAGGAATAATATCTTCTATTTCATCTAATATCATAATATTTCCATTTTTTTCATTCAAAATGTCTTGAAAACTAAAACACTGATCATCATTAGCAGTATTTTTTAATTGTTTATCAAATTCATTAAATACTATATGTAACCTTTTCATATATTTGAATTGTGAAATATTAAAAAAAGAAACGTAATCAATGTATAAATCTATTTTTCCTTTTAACATATCCTTTTCATGATTCATTGTATTAATGAAATTGGAGATACCGAACCCAACGTTAGAATTTGCTTTGTAATCACGAATACTATCCAATTTTTTTAAATAAACATTTGTAATTTTTTTGATAGAATCTAACAAAGAAGTATGTATAAGTTCAATATTGTTATAACCATAATCATATGTAGGTTCTAGATCCTTATAAACAGGTACATTTGGTAAATCATTTACATGAATATTTAGTTCACTAAAATTTGTTGAAATGTACTTTAATAACATTTTGTATAATTTGTAATAATCACAGTACATACGGTTTTTAATCATAGAATGAGTCTTATTTAAGTTATCTATTTCCATTGAAAATACTTTGTATTGAAATAAAAAAGAATCTAAGCAAAACACAAAAATTTGTTTGTTACTAGTTTTACTTAGATTTGTATGTGTATCTTTAAAATGCTTTAGTAAATTATTAATTGATAACTTTTCTTGATCTAGTTTTTTGCTAAATAGCAATAAATTATTAAAGTTGCTTTCTAATTTTTCTAATTTAAAAGAATATTCGTATTCCATTTCTATATGTATTCTACCTATAAAAATTGAATATTAGTTAAAATTTAAAAAAATAATTATTATGTAAATAAAATTGCATGGCAACTTTAATTGAAAATAATTTTTTGGAAAATCTTCATGATAAATTATCAAATTTTCCTTATAAGCATGTATACGTATCTATTGGTTCAAAATTTAATCAAACATATATCCAAATAAATGGAAGAAGTGAGAAAACAAACGCAAATATACAAATTCTTCCAAAATTTTTAAAGAAAGAAGAACAATTGATTATTATGATAGATCGTATTTCTACAGAAGATTCTAAATTAGATCATCTAGAATATATAAATGATAGAGTAAGCAATAACAGTAAATGTATTTTATTAAATCGGTATGCTGATAAAGATTTTATAGAAGGATTTTTCGATATTTTGCTTCCTAAATTATTTGATCATTATATAGATCCAAATAATTTTATAATAAGTACTTTTCTAAGATTTTTAAACTCTCCAAATGAAATTGAAAGGAATAGTGCAACGATGATTCAAAAAACTATTTATGATTATTTAAAATTATTTCAAGATGAGATATATTTAAATTGTTTTTATGAATGGTTTGGTTATGAGGATATACTACGAGATTATATTTATAATTATAATAAGTTAAAAACATTACAAATATCAAGTAAGCATATATATGAAGTAAAAACTATATTGAAAAAATTATTAAGCCATGGTAGTACAAGCACGATGGTACTGCAGAACCAAGATATATCCAACGTTTTAGATATAATTATTTCACTTCACATAAAAAAAACAAAAGAAGACAAATATTTAGAAAGTATGTATTCTTATTTCATTCGTAAGAAATGTTTAGTAGAGATTTAATTATTTGCTTCTTCTAAAACAGTTGTAAAAAAGTGTTTTAAATCTTCTTCTTTTGTTCCATCTATAAACTCATCTGGAATATAATGTTCATTTCCTTGAAAATAAGCTAGAAGAGCAGGTATGCCTTTTACCATTTTTTTTGTCTTTAAAAATCCATATACATCTAAACATTCATCAATATTAATGTTTGCACATTGTACATTATTAGGCATAATATTAAAATATTCATGCACTTTGTCTTCTATTATTTTACAAGGTGCACACCATGGAGCACCAAATTTAACAACAAATACACCAGGGTTTGTTTGCAAATATTCTTGAAATTGTTTACGACTTTCTATTTTAGTAATAATAGGAAGGGTCATATGTATTACTACAAGAAATATATTTATATAGTTTAATTTTTGATGTGTTTTTCTGTTATTCATATATAATCATGAATAGATCACATAATTTAGATATACATATGTATAGTTTGCAAGATTTACTTAATTTGTTTGATTTAACATATGATATAGATATTGAGAGCTTGAAACGTGCAAAAAAGAAAGTATTAATGACTCACCCAGATAAATCTGGATTAGATGCAAAATATTTTTTATTTTATAAAAAGGCTTTTGAATTGATAGTACAATTTCATAATAATCAACATAAAGATGAACAAAGTAATTCACAAGTATATGATGCAAATAAACATAATTCTTTAGATGAAAATAGTGCAAAACAAGTAACAAAAACAATAGATAAAATGGGATCAACTGTATTTCAAGAAAAATTTAATCAATTGTTTGAAGAGAATATGACAAATAAACCTGATCCAACTAAAAATCAATGGTTCACAAACACAGATAGCAGTTATGAAATAAAAGAACAGGTAAACTCAAAAAATATGAAACAAGTATTTGATACTATTAAACAACAACAAAATTCAATGGTAAAATATTCAGGAGTAAAAACAATGACATCAAATTCATCTGCAAATAGCATATATGAAAATGAAGAGGATTATATTTCCACAGATCCTTTTAGTAAATTAAAATTTGATGATTTACGAAAAGTACATAAGGACGAAACCGTTATGACAGTTAGTGAAGATGATTATCAAAAAGTAACAAAGTATAACTCGGTAGATCAGTTTGTTAGAGCCCGTGGAAGTCAGTCTTTAAACCCTATGGAAAAGCAAGACGCAGAGAGGCAATTACAACAAGAAAATGCTGTTTATAAGCAACAGATGATGCAAAAAGAATATGATGCAAAACTAAAATCCATGGAATACGAACAAAAAAACAAATCTATTTTATCGAATTTTTTACGATTGACAAACAAATAATATGATGGAATGATTTAAAATAAAGATTATAAACAAATTATATGAGTACAATTAATATTGGAATAAACGGATTTGGTAGAATCGGAAAATGTTGTTTTATTCAGTTATTTGCAGATGATAATGTATGTATAAAGGCTATAAATATCAATAACTTAGAGATAAAAGATTTGGAACATTATTTAAATAATGATTCTATTCATGGAAAAAAGAAATATGTAGTTGATATTGTTACTGAAAATGTTGTAAGGATTAATAAGAAATGTATTTTTATATTTAAATCAAAAAATGCAGAAGAAATTGACTGGAAATTAAATAATGTTGAATATTTATTTGAAACAACAGGTGCATATTTAACCAAAGAAAAGGCTAAACAACATAACGCGAAGTACGTTTGTTTATCTGCTCCACCTAAAGATTTAGGTATTACACCTATATATTGCTATGGTGTTAATGATTGTAATTATCATGGTGAACAAGTAATATCAAACGCGTCTTGTACAACTAATTGTATAGCACCTTTTTTAAAAACTTTACAAAAATATAATATTGTAAGTAGTAATTTTATTACTATTCATTCATCTACTTCTTCACAGTCTGTTGTTGATAATGCAAATTTTAATAAACGAACAAATAGAAGTATTTTTAATAATATTATACCACATACAACAGGAGCAACAAGTAGTTTAAAATACATTTTGCCTGATTTAGAAAATAAAGTTGTAGGTACATCAGTTAGAATCCCAACATCGAATGTTTCTATGATTGATGTGAACGTTACATTTAAAGAAAATATTACAAAAGAAAAAATATTGAGCGATTTAGAGAAATTGCAAAATGACGTTTTAATAGTGAATAAAGAAAAACTAGTAAGTAGTGACTTTATTGGTACAACTCATCCAACTATTGTTGATTATTATTCAACGTTTCAAATAGATGAAAAAAGTATAAAATTTACTCTTTGGTATGATAATGAATGGTCCTATGCAGCTCAAATGATAAAAATGGTAAAAACAATGTTTTATAAAAATAATCAAACGTCTTTAACAAAAATAAGTAATGTTGATTGTTTTAATAAAATAGTGGCGGTTCGTTGTGATTTTAATTGCCCTGTTAATAAAGAAGGCATTATTACAGATGATTATCGTATTACTAGTACATTACCTACAATACATAAAATTTTATTAGATAGACCTAAAAAATTAATTTTAATGACTCATTATGGTAGGCCAAAAGGTTATGACTCGAAGTACTCTACAAAAATATTTTTGAAAACTCTAAAAAAATACTTAAATATAGACAATATTCATTTTTTAGAAAATGGTTTTCTAACTACAAATGATGAACTATTATCAAATGATTCTGTACTATCTTTAATGGAAAATGTTAGATTTCATGATTATGAAACAAAACCAAATGATGCAGATTTTATTCATTTTCCTATTGATATTTTTTGTAATGAGGCTTTTTCTGCTTCACATCGAGATCACTACAGTATTACAAGAATAAAAAGTCCAATTCATTGTTATGGTTATTGTTTTATAAAAGAAATAGACACTTTTAATATGATTCTCAAAAACAATGGAGGAGTTATGACAGCGATTATAGGAGGAAGTAAAGTTAGTGATAAAATGCCTATGCTTGAAAAATTATCAACTATAGTAGATTATATATTTGTTGCAGGAAACAATTTAAATAGTATACAAGAAAATGCAGATTTTTTTAACAAAATAAGCAACAATAAGGCTGAAATTATATATGCAAATGATGGATTTGGTAATATAAACCCAAGATTTGTTAATAATGAACATAACGATTTACAACATAAATATTTTGGTGACTTATTTAATGCAGATTGTTTAAAAGATAATAAAATATTTGATATAGGACCGCAATCTATGAATACATTAGCAACTTTAATTAATCAATCAAATATTGTATTTTGGAATGGCAGTTTAGGTATATGTGAAGATCCTTTTTACAAAAATGGCTCTGAAATGCTAATTCACCTATTAAATTCATGTAAGGCTAAAGTTATAATTGGGGGAGGAGATACTGCAGGATTTGTAAATAATTATGAAAATACTTTTCATCATATTTCTACTGGAGGCGGTGCGAGTATAGATTATATTTCAAATAGTACATTACCTGGATTAATATATAAGTAAAAATAAAAATATATACATGTAATTATATATTTTTACTCAGTAAACTGCATGTGTCGTTTATCTGAAAACAACCATTCTTTATTCATGTCTAATAATAAATGATTATAATTTGTTTGTCTTTCTTCTATATCACTAAAATTTTCATATTGAGTTACAGTTGGAGGAGTAATCATATACCAAAAATTTTCCATTTGTAATTTTTTCCAATAAATATCAATTGCAAATTCACGTGTATTTTTTGTATTTTTTATTAATTTATTTAGACCCTCTTTGAAATTATCTATCATAACATCATAAAATTCCTCTTTTACAATATATCCAGTTGTTGTTTGACAATTAAATACTCTAGCACAATACTCATAATATTGTTTGTACGGTGGTACATTGTTTCCACCAATAATTAGTACATCCCACATAATATCTTCATTATCACAGAATTTTTTCAAATTTTCTAAAAATAGCGTTGGATTTGTAAAAGTAATATCATCTTCACATATAAATACTTCTTCGTACTTTCTTTCTTTGGCTATTTCTAAACATTTGATATGACTTAATGTGCAGCCAATAGCTCCTGATTTAGTTTTAATAGCGTTAAATCGCTCACCTTCAACACCAATTTTCTTTAATTCGTTTTTTACATGTTCAAGTCGATCTGTTCTATGTTCTAAATTGATGTAAAAAGTATTTTGTAAAATATCCATTAATAAATAATTTAAAATAACTTTATATTATTTATTATTTTTCATTTGTAAAAAATCTTCATAAAGCATTAAGTAATTTTCTTTTAAATTATTGTATTTTTCTTGATAGTTTATTTCATCATCCCATGATACTTTTTTCTTTTCTTCTTTAACTTCTTGGTTGATTTCATCTATAGTATCAGTTTGCAAAGACACATGTTCGTCATTAATAGTTAATTTTGGATTTTGTTTTTGCCATGATATTTCCATATCTCTTTCTTCCATGTGTTTTTTCATAAGAGCTTTCATATCTTGTATTGGTTTATCTTCTTCCATATTCTCACTAAAATTAATTTCATTTGGAGCCTTTTTTTCAAGCATTTCGTTATATTCTTTTTGTCTCATTTCAAATTGATTTATGTATTCTTCTTCACGGTTATTTTTTGTATATGGTGGAGTTTGTATATGTTGAAAACTATTTGTTGGTACTTGTTTTTCAATTTGACGACTTTGTTCGTGTATATAACGTATTATATATATAATAACTTCTTTATTAATTGTTTTTAATTCATAAAAAGATAAATCATTTTGACCGTATTTATTATAAAATTTAGCGATTATATTTTGGAACCATTTGTTTTTATCGGTAGCATTCATATTTTTTAAAAATATTTGTATAGATGAATTATTATGAATAACATTCCATAATAAATTTTGATTTTCTTCAGATATAAAATACACCATTTTGTAATTATTATATATTTATTTTTAAATAAATATATGAAAAATTATAAAAATTGAAACCAAATTTTTATATATTTCCGAGTCAGAAACATGTTATATCAAATAGAAAATCCGGTTCAAGGATTGGTCATTAAACGACCATCTTTACATTGTAAAACTCCTTATGTCGCAGACATAATTTTAGAAGATGCTAATGGTAAGCAAATAATGGGTCATTCTCCATCCTTGGGTTGTTGTGGTTTGGCTGATAAAGAGGCTACAGTTGTATTATCTAATATAGATAATAAGAAAACAAAATGCAGTCACAGAGTGGAATTAAGTCTTTACAAAGAAGATAATTCAGAGATATACGTAGGAATTAATCCAAAATTAGGAGAATATATTGCTGAAAAGGCATTAATAATGGGTTTTATACAAGGTTTAAGAAATATTAAAAAATATGCTAGAGAAAAAACAATTATGAATTCAAGATTTGATTTCATAGGTTTAGATGAAACCAGACGACCATTTGTTTTAGAAATAAAAAATGTTCCTTTGGCTGATTATGTAGATGTACCAAAAAAAGATAGAAAAAAATATAAAAATGAAATTAAAAATAAAAAATTCAATGATAAAATTGCTTATTTTCCAGATGGATATCGAAAAAATAGTACAGATGTGGTTAGTCCACGAGCATTAAAACATATAGAAGAATTAGAAAAAATTGCAAAAACTAGTGAAACAAGAGCAATATTGTGCTTTATTGTGCAAAGAAGTGATGCTAGTTCTTTTCAACCATCCAATATTGATTTAACCTATAAAAAAGCAGTCCAAAAAGCATGGCTTAATGGAGTTGAAATAAAAACTTTGCAAGTGGAGTGGAATAAAAATGGTATTTGTAAGTTTTTGCGTAATGATTTACCTATTCATTTATTTGATTCTTGTGGACCTTATTCAGTAGATGATATTTGAAAACTTTCAAGTGTTTGAATTGCCTCATCACAAGCAGTTTGTTCTGCTTTCTTTTTTATTTTATGCTTTCCTTCTCCCATAAATAAGAATAGTTTTCCTACTTCAGACATATGTTGATGAATATCATGATAAGAACTAAATTTTGAAATTGGAATGGAGTCTCCATGATTCAATGTATGCACAGATTGACCCAAACAAAGATATACACCCATATGATAACCAATATCTGCATCATGTTCACTGATTTCTAGATAATCAGGTGTGACTTTAAATTCTTTTTGTATTTTCACTTGCAATATATTTTTGAAATTATCATCATTTTTAATTAAACTAATCCAATCCACATGTTTTTCAAATACACTTTCTACAAATATTTGTACCATTTGAAATCCAGGTCCACATACAAACACATTTTTAAACCAATCATGTTCATCTTGAATATTAATTTTGTTAAAATCTAAAAACATTGCACCAATAAAAGATTCAAACAAGCAACCCAGTTTTTTAAGATTTGTTCTAATTTGTTTTCCTTCAGCATGTTTAGATAAAACAATATAATTATGTAGACCCATTTCATATGCCATTTTACCTATGGATTCATTCTTCACTAAAGCAATCTTTTTTTCTGTCATGAATCCTTCATCGGCTTTAGGAAATCTACGATATAAATAATATTTAGTAATACATTCTAATACTCCATCGCCAACAAATTCTAAACGTTCATTCGATTTTGTGAATAATTCAATGCAATCATCTGGTTTACTTGCAATAGTTATATTATTTGCTTCATTTTCAACATCTGGCCTACGAATATATGAACGATGAATAAATGCTCGTTTATATAATTCAAGATTATGCAATTCATATGGAACATTATATTTGGTCATAATTTCTTGTATTTGATCTTTTGTAATCAATTTATTTAGGGGATTATAAGGGTCAAATATAAGACTTTCTGTTCCATTGCTATTTTTTTCGATTCTTATATCGTCATCCATATTTATTTATTATTTAATAATATTTAGGTCTTTTTCTTAATCAATTTTTCAATTCGAAAATAAATAATATATATTGAATATATATAAGATGGTTTACAGTCAAACAAAAAGAACAGCTTCTATTGCTAGCATAACTAACCAAAACCAAGGAGGAGGTAACAAAAAGGCCGGTCTTCCTTATTTAGTAGGTCGTGAATCATGGAGCAGCATTGCTCTTAAGGGCACTTCTCAAAACTTATCCGTATTAAAGATGCCTCTTGTAAGCACCGTAAATCCTTCCCGCCCTGTAAGTGTACGTCCTGGTTCTACCCACTACTTCAAATTAAAGTAAATACTAGGTTTAAATAAAATAGATTAAAACATATTATAAATAACTTATTAAGTTATTTATAATTGGTATGAAAATTATTTTAGATCAACGAGAACAACAATTATATGAAACGTGCTATTCCATTTTACTAGGCAGACCAAATGCAAGTAGCATAGAACTAAGTAAAGAAGTTTTACATTTAGGTGATATATTATTTCGAACGGATGATGACAAGAATGTATTATTAATAGAACGTAAAACGTTTGCAGATTTATTTGCATCTATTAAAGATGGTCGTTATGAAGAGCAATCGTATAGGCTATTACATTCAAGTGAATTTATTCCTCATTCAATTATTTATTTAATTGAAGGTGTTTTGTCTCAATTAAAGAATCCTATTGAGAAGAAAATATTATACTCAACTATGACATCATTAAATTATTTTAAAGGGTTTAGTGTACAGCGTTCTTCATGTGTAAGAGAAACTGCAGAATGGTTATTGCAAATGGGAGAAAAGATTGAAAAAAATTTTCAAAAGAATAAATTACCTTACTTTTTAACTGATCCATTTTTAACACACTTTCGCTCTAAAAATAAAGATATAAGTAATAATGTTTTCGAAAATACAATAGAAGAGGTACAGCAAAATACTAGTGCAGAATACTGCAAAGTAGTAAAGAAGGTAAAAAAAGACAATATTACTACAAATAATTTTGGTCAAATAATTTTATGTCAAATTCCAGGTATTAGTTCTACCACCGCTATGGCCATAATGAAACAATATGGAAGTTTTCCAGATTTCTTAAAAAATTTACAAGAAAATCCTGATTGTTTGGATGATGTTACTTACGAAACCAACGGCAAAACCCGCAAAATATCCAAAAGTAGTATTGCAAATATTAAAATTTTTTTATTGATACAACCAGTAAATAATTAAAACTTATATAGTTACTAAGTTAGGCAGTTTATATAAAATGACCTTTAATTTTGTCTTTCCAATAAGATAGAGATAACTTATCCAAATTAAATGATTTATTTTGAAACTCTATGTATATTTGATTTAAATATTCGATAGAAATATCATCATAATTATCAACAAATAAAATTGGTAAATCATTAAAATAATTCATATGAGTGGATTTTTCTACAATAGGAATAACGCCTAAGTATAAGCATTCCCAAGTCCTATGACAGTCAACACCATTTCCTTTTGGTGAAATACAGAATTTATGTTTTGATAAATCTTCAATATAGAGATCCCATTTTAATTGTTCGTTTTTATTAAACCCTTTTTTTAATAGAGTATCCATAATTTTAGAACGATTTGGATTCGTACGTAATGAATAATTAAGATATAATAAATTATCTTTTGAATTATTAGAATGTTTTTTAATCGTTTCTATATTTATTCGTTTCCAGTAGTTATTTTCTAGACCTAAAGGAATAGGGGTTGTTTTATTAGAAATAGTGCGCATATTTACACCGTACCATTGTATTAATAATGGATGACTTAAAATTTTTTCATGTAAACCAGCGTCTTTATCTCCATAATGTGTTATTAATACAAACTTTGTATTTAATATTGCTAAGATTTCATTATAAAAATTATCAAGATATTCAATCTTTGTAATAAAGATTAATGGATCATCCTTTTCATTTACTGTAGAACTAACTAAATTACTGTTTTCTATAAAATCTTTAATGTATTGATTAAAATATGTTACTGGAAAAAATTGTATTGTACTTATATTATTTGTAATCGTATCTCCACTTATAAAATAACTCATAGTTATAATATACAATTATATATAATTATATATTTGACAGTAAAGATTTTAGTTTAACGCTTTTAACATTTCAAACGTCATCTTTATACAATTAATATTCTTAAATTATCAGCAAAACAACATTCTAAATCCAATTGTTCAACTTCTATTAACTTATTTTTATCTATATTTTTTCTTACATAATTCGCAAATTCACATTCGGGACTTTTCAAAAAATTATATTTAAATTCTTTTAAATATTTACATTTAATAGCATATAACCCTAATACACAATCATCAAACATATATTTTAGTCTACAAACATTAAAAAATTTAACAAAAGCATCATAATCGTTAATATTGTTTTTAATTAAATTTATGAAATTTAAATTTAACAATTTATATCGTCCAGTTAGTTTTATAATAATATCTTCATCTTTAATATTATAGTGTTTTATTACTTCTTTTATATCTAATAATTCATTTACTCCTTTGTGATTATAATGAATCATATTATTATTTGTATAATAAATATCACATTTTAAATCATCTAAATATGTTTGTCGCAATCCATTATTTTCAACTATAATTGGTTTAATGTTTGAGTCATTATTAATTAATTGTAATAGATTGTTTATGCATTCAATATATCTGGTTTGTCTGTGAATATTATTTTTTATACCTTCTTTATTATTAATTGATGTTGTAATTATAATGTATATCATTATATATATTGTTACATATATATATATATATGTGTCAAATATGTTTTGAACAACCTGGAAGTCATTCTTTTTATTTTTTAAAATCAGAGGAAAATATTAATTATTATTATACATGTCCAGCTAAAGCAATAAGATATTGGGATACAAATGGAATAATAAACCATTATGATGAAATTTTACATCTAAACGGAGAAAAATCATGGGTATGGGTATTTGACAGCACAGATTTTGGTTTAAAACATACGCTTCAAACTGGTGTTGCTTTTGGAATATTGCAACTTTTAAAAGACAAGTATGGTAAATACTTGAAAGAAATACAAATTATTAATCCGTCTATTCATATTAAAAGTATGTATACTATTCTTTATCCATTCCTTACTCAAGAATTAATAGATATAATAAAATGGGAAAATTAGATTATTAAACGTTAAATAGAAAATATAAAATTATAGATAAAATAAGTAAAGTTACGTAATATATTATCTTTTGAAAATAAGTTTTTAATGCTAAATATTCTATTAGTAAATCAGATAATCCAAAAAAAGAAATATATAGCAAAACAAAACTAAATTCTTGCATCATTTTTTTTATATTTTATGAAAAGATAATTAATATCACGTTATTTAATTAAATAACATGAATTGATAAATAATTTATAAAATATCTTTTGGTGGAGGTACCGGGGCAGGTGTATTTGGAAAGAACACGGTCTTAGGTTTAAAAAAATATGGTTTTGTGATTTCCCTTTTTTCGTATTTGCCAGAATCAACCATTTGTTGAGTATAAGTTGTTCCAGCCCAATTTGAATCCATAGGATTATCACTTATTTTTTTTGTTTTAGTACTATCATGAAGAGCATCTAAATTAGTATATTCGCCAATATGTTGCCCGTGTGCATCAAAACCAGCATAATGATTTACATTATAAGTAGAATTATCACGACTAGAATCTATTGCTTGTTTTACTTTTTTTAAAGATTCTTCGGAAATATTTGATTGTGCAGGAAGACCACCCTGTAAATCGAAAGGACTTGGTCTTACACGATATACATCTTCTCCTTGTGCATTGGTTTCTTCTTGTAAGTATAATACTGGACAATTATTTCCCTTTTCTTTTTGTACTTCTAAATAATTTATATATTCGTCTAAATTAAAAAAAGGAATAGGGTTTTCAGGACCAGTAGGTTCGTTAGAATTATATAATAATAATACGTTTCCTTTTTTAACTAACATATCGGGGCATGATGACGTTTCCATTCCTTCTTTTTGAGAACTAAAACCTTCTTTTTTTTCAAAAGTTACTTTATGAAAAACAGTTACATATAGCCCAAGCAAGAAAGTTAATATTAAAAATAATAAAATTAATATTCTAGTAGTTTTCATTATATAATATAAGTAAGGATAATATTATATAATTAAAGAGCGTTTTTATAATCTACTACATAAGGATTTTTACTTAATTGTCCCTGAATATCAAAATCATTACGTTCTACATTGATATTATTAGGAAGTGATTTTTGGTGACCAGCTAGTGCTCCCATATTTTCAACATCTGGTGAACGATACGGCATATTACCGACAACATCACGATTATTTTTTAAAGAAGCATCTCTTGTTTTTTCTCTCATATTAACATTACCATTCATTAAAGACATATTTCCTTTGGTTAAACGACCATCAATTGTAGAAGCCTTAATATCATTATTACGTTGATTTTGAATGGCTTCATATGATTTTAATTCACGATGACCATCAGTAGCACCTGCACCACCAGTATAATAGTAATCACCGGTTTCATTTCTTGTAGTAAAGGCCACTTGATGATCAGTTACATGGTATGCACCGCGTTCTTGAGCGTTAACATTCAAATGATTCTTAGATTGTTCAGTAGTTTCACGAATTGTTGTTGCTGGACGATCCGCAGGATTAAAAATATATGAATTTGGAACAGTTGTTCCAGGGTTTTGATAAGGACGTAAGGTACCTATTACATTTTCCTTTCTTGATGGTCTTAAAACATCCATTAACGGAGCAATAGCAGCACTTAAACCACCACTTACCATACCAAAATAACTATCTTGTTTATTAACAGTTCTGTTATTAGGATAAGCCATTTTAGACTTTATTCCATAGTCACCACTTGTAGCATGATTACGACTATTTGCATTTGCTACTCCAAGAGGTACTGGTCCAAGTTGTTGATTATGAGAAGGCATATATTCACCTGGCATATAGGTTTCTTTTTGATCACTTCCTGCACCACCTATATAAGAGCGTGTTGTTTCTGGACGAGTTACGTTTCTATCAATAGGCATTGAATGTAAAGTCTGACCTTTTTCTATACCACCAGTTGTAAATAAACGACCTATATCTGTATTTGCATTTGTTTGTCCGCCATTTCCTGCTGCAGACATATCACGTTCATCAAATGCGAATGCACGTTCAGGACGATGTTTTTCCATAATACCCATTTGTTCTCTAGTAGCCATGTTTTTAATAGCACTATTAGCAGGACCTTCGTGTCCAATTAAAGAAAGACCTCCTGATTTTGGATTAGTTTTTACACGTAATTCATCTGCAGTTTTGGGCATCCATTGATCTCTCATCATCATACCAGAATTAAAGCCATCAGAACCTTCATTTGTATATCCTAAACCAAGACCTGGAGCAACTCTTTGTTCTTCAAATGGTTTTACGTTAGCCATTCTCATACTTGGATTAACACGTGATTGAATAAACTCACTTTGATTAGGCATTCCATGAGCCCATTGAATGTTTTCATCAGGTTTAAAAAGAGGCGATTGTTCTTTTTTACTAACATTTTGTGAACCACCTCCGGTATAATTGTCTAAAAGACCTTCATTTGAATTTGCTCCGGTATTAACAGTTCTAGTTTTACTACCAAAATAAGGAACCATATTATTATGCTTAAAATAATCACTGCTTACTTTTTCTCCAGTCATTGAATAAAAAGGTAATTCATCATCATAACTATCTTTTTTATCATCATTTCGTTTAGAATGAAAATATTTATCAGTATAAACACCATCATTATCATATCTATTGACTCTTGATAAAGCCGAAGTTTTTTCTAATTCGCTTGAAACTACCACATCATTTGTTGCATAATTTTTATCAGGTATATTTGTGTTTGGTAAAGCATGTCTTGAAGTAAAATTTTCATTTACTTTTTCTTCTTCTTTATTTTGATTATTTGCTACATATAGTAATCCTAATGCAATTCCAGGTATAGCAATCTCCATTATAATATATTATAACATA
>MDSY01004120.1_pt1 | contig 35523 bp, 33 predicted proteins | sample 811131 | NCBI WGS metagenome assembly MDSY01 (sample SAMN05326643, study PRJNA326480) | marine metagenome | isolation source: seawater | place: Atlantic Ocean: South West | collected 2010 | reverse complement strand
TCGCTGAATGGGGCCGACAAGGAGTAAAACTTGATGCCACAGTCAACCTTTCTGCTTCCCCGTATCATGCCGATAAAGTCGGCTCTAGAATCAAGGTGTGTCGTACTGCTGCCTCAACACTACAGCATCCGTTTTTGCTAGCCAATCAAGTTGGCGGTAATGATGATTTATTGTTTGATGGTTGTTCATTAGTTGCCTGGCCAAATGGAGTGGTTGTTGTAGCACCATCATGGCAAGAAGGTGTATTGATGGTCGATTTAGACCAGCCAGAAAATTGCCGATGGATTGCCATGGGCGGAGACGATGCACTGTCAATTGGTAATGATCAGATTAAGATTATACCCAGCGAATCTGATGGGCATGAAGAATCGGCCGAATTGATTGAAGATATTACTGATGCAGTCATCACGGGACTAGCCGATTATTGTCGTAAATCAGGTATTAAATCAATAGTTCTCGGTTTGTCAGGAGGTATCGACTCTGCAGTTGCTGCGTGCGTGGCTTGTGCAGCAGTAGGCCCAGAAAATGTCCTTGGAATTGCTATGCCAAGCAGATTTTCATCCCAACATTCGCTTGATGATGCCAAGTATACTGCACAAGCCCTAGGCATGCAGTTCAAGATTGAATCAATAGATGAAATGCATTCAACTCTAGAAACTCAAATCAGCTCAGTTCTATCAAAGGGCAGTCCTGTGGCTAGTGAAAATATCCAATCAAGGCTCCGTGGTATTATTGTCATGGCCCACGCCAATGCAGAAGGTAGAATGGCTGTTGCAACCGGCAATAAGTCAGAGTTAGCCCAGGGTTATTGCACTCTTTACGGCGACATGGCTGGTGGTTACACACCGCTTGGGGATTTATACAAGATGCAAGTTTATGCTCTTGCTGAAGTATTCAATTCAAGAGCGTCACAATCTGGCCTGCAAACACCGGTCAATTCCTCGACAATGAGTAAGCCACCTTCTGCTGAATTAGCACCTAATCAAAAGGACGAAGATTCACTGCCGCCCTATCAAACCTTAGATGAGATACTCCGTCTCCACATAGAACATACCATGGATGCTGATGACATTATACAAGCTGGTTTTACCCGTGAGGTAGTTCTTGATGTACTATCAAGATTGGAACGTAATGAACACAAACGATGGCAAATGTCTCCAGCACCCAGAGTCACCAGTAAAGCATTTGGTCAGGGTTGGAGAAGACCATTAGCATCTAGGCATGATTGGCGTGATTGACTTCGATGGTCATAAAAATCCAATCCGTCACGACCTAGCATGAGCGGCTCAATTGTCAACATAGCAGGTTATCGTTTCGTCGATATACCTGACCGTGATGAATTGCGTCAGCCATTCCGTGACATATGTCAAAAGTTGAACATAAAAGGGACCATTTTAATTGCTAATGAAGGGATTAATTTCTTCTTGTCCGGAACTCAAGAATCAATGGACGAGTACCTCGCTTTTATTGAAGAAGATGTAAGGTTTCACAACATTCCATTAAAGATTTCTTACTCGGATTATCAACCATTCCGTCGAATGAATGTAAGGCTGAAAAATGAAATAATTTCAATTGGCCTTGACAATATCAAACCAGCAGACAAGACCGGTGAGGAAATTACACCAACAGACTTCAAGAAATTACTGGATGATGGTGAGGATGTCTTGGTTCTAGACACTCGTAACGACTACGAAATTAGGATTGGTACCTTCCAAATGGCCACGAAACTTAACATCAAGACATTTCGCGATTTTCCACGTGCAGTTGATGGGATGTCTGATGATTTGAAAGATAAACCAGTAGTTATGTTTTGTACTGGTGGTATACGCTGTGAAAAGGCTAGTGCAGTAATGATGGAGGCCGGTTTTTCAAATGTTAAACAACTCAAAGGAGGCGTACTTGGATATTTTGAAGAAGTCGGAGGAGATTACTGGGATGGTGATTGTTTTGTCTTTGATCGTCGTGTTGCACTCAATGCTGAATTGAAGGAAACCGAGGTAGTGCAATGTTATGCTTGTCGCGAACCACTATTGATGGAAGACCAAATCACTGGCGATTATGTTATTGCCCAATCCTGTCCTTATTGCATTGAAAACGAGTGAATCACCAAATCAACCAATCTTCACCCAACATTAGTGGGCTGTAAATGTGCAATTCATGACCAGTCTGGCCATCATCTGCAACAAAGATAACCAAATCACTAGTCGCAACCAGCTGCCCGTAAACTCCAGCATTGGAGTTATTTCCTGTACCTGACCACGGGTCATAAGCTAATTCAGCGGTAAGAGAATTAGTGTCAAAACTCCACAGGCTGTGGCCAGTATCGGTTGAGTCAACTTCTCCGTTGACTAGAATCATCAGATGCTGACCATGGACAACCAAGGCTCGAATCTCTGATGAAGCCATACCCGGTTGGAATTCATGAATCATCTTGGTACCCTCTTGGGTGCCATCGCTAGTGCATAATTCTCCAGCAGTTGTGCCGGTTATACAATCAAACCACAATTTTCCGTTAAGCTGTACAGGCTGCGTTCGAAGGCCCGGAGCAATAACTAAACTGGATAATTCAGTTACACTAGAGGTTGTCAAGTCGTAACTCCACAAGGTCGGGTCAACTGCACTAGTTTGAGCATCAAAGATAATTTTGTTTTCCAGTAAATTAAGACCCATTCCTTCACCAACACTGGTTGTTGGATTGCCGTTACTCTGTAATGTCAAGCTGGTCAACCATTGATGGGTGCCCTCTAAATCTAGATTGACTAATTGACGCCCATTAATTCCATTATCGGCAATTACTACTGCTGAATTATTCATTGCTAGGATAGAATCAGGCATGCTATCCTCAAAATCATTGAGATTCCAAGTGGTTAAGTCGCCTTGATTACTAAGATGAAACATTTCAAACCCAATGTCGTTTCTTACCGCACTAAACCACAGTCCAGATGAATCAACAACCATTGATGAAGTTGTGTGGGCAGCAATATCGGTAGTAATTGGGTCTAACACTAACTGTTGCTGCTGGCTGATAAACGGGCTGTTAAACAACTCCGTTACATTGACTCCATCAGTCCACATGAATGAATTTGAGGAATCCGAAAATACCAAACCATTCATCCATAAAGCCGCTATTGAATCCGAGTTTATCCCATCTCCACTATAGCCAGTTAATTGATAAGTTCCTAAATTACTTAGATTAGTGGCCCATAATTCACGACCATTACTGCCACTATTAGCGTCAAATAGCCACAGTTCTTGACCGTTGGAAATGATTTCGTTAAAGCCGAGGTATAGGCCTGGATTTGAATCGCCTACTCCCGAGTTTATGTCGATTAGTTGCTCAGTTGAAGAGGCGACTCCCGAGGAGATCCACAATTCACAACCACTGGTGCTATCACTACCTGAAGTAATTATCTTATTGTGTGAATCAGACCAAGCAAACTCAGCACATTGACTCGAATATCCATCTGAAACACCCGCAAACATATCGGAGATTGGTCCATGGTTGAGTGGGGTTTGACATACTTTCAACGATTCTATAACTTCATCTGCGTGCATTATCCCATCCTCAGCAAGTCCCATACCGTGGCCATTATCAACTCCGAAATTGAGAATGAATCCTGAAGAGCAGAGGTATTGTGGTGGCTGTACTTGTTCCACTAAGGCAGAATATCCCTCGTTACCGTTTATTCCATTACTGCCAATTGCGCCATTACAAATAAAATCCTGATTAATCACCTCGCTGTTCTCAAGAGTGTTACTATTGTTGAGATCTAACCCAGATTCAATCAATAGCCCGCCAAAAAAGCAGGTATCATTACCATAATTGATTGCCGAAGTGTTGACTAAACTAGGAACTCCATTACCCCCATTAGGTCCAGTTGCACCTTGCGGCCCAGATAATCCCGTTTTACCATGACACAACCTAGTTGTGGCAGTCACCTCATTTTCCTCTAGAATACCGTTGGTATTGAGGTCATTACCGATAAATATGTCAGCACCACCTGCTTCACATAGGTGGTCAGCATTGCGTCCTTCAGTTCTAACTAGTACCTCATTAGCATCTGCTCCAGATTGCCCCGCTTCATCAGGCAATGACTGGATTATAGTGAAGGAGTAAGCTGATAATATCAAGGCAATAATGATGCTGAAAATCTGGATTACTTGCAAGACCTTGCGTGGCTTTTTGGTAGGGGTTTTTACTGCTTTTTGTGATGTGGTATGATTGGCAATGAGTGGTGGGACTGGTTTTACTTGACCACTCGCAGGTTCTCCTGCAATATATTCCTGGTTTTGATGTCCAATATCTGAAGACATGATTAATCTCCTGTACTTCAATGGTATCAAAACTTTCGCCGATTCCATATTCCTTAGGCGAAAATAAGGGTTTACTTCATGAGAGAGTTAGTTGTGCGGGATGATATGGACTTACCAAACCGCCTTGCACAGCAATTAGCCGGGCAAGAAGGTGAGACTAGGCAAAAGGCAGCCCGTCTGGTTGTAGATCTCGCAGAAATTGCCAAGGCAGACGGTTTTGTCGAAGTTGACAATGCACACGTATCTGGAGTCTCAGTAATTACTGGCGGGCACGGACTTCGTCGATTCTTGTCAGATTTATCGGGAGATGAAGGTGGTCGTGTAGCCATTACAACCACCTTGAATTCGGCTGGATGTGACAAAGAAAAAATGAAGGAAATGGATATAGATTGGCCAGATTTTCTAGAACAGCAATTTGAAATTATTGAAGCATATGACCGCCTTGGGATTGAATCAACACTATCTTGTACGCCTTATGACCGTGGTATTGAATTGGAGTCCGGTATTGCTTCTTGGGCAGAATCCAATGCAGTATGTTTCTCTAATTCGTGGACTTCCCTAATCACTAATCGAGAATCTGGACTTTCAGCATTAGCCACAGGGCTAACTGGTTTTGCGCCAAAATGGGGTTTGCATCTGACAGAAAACCGAATGCCGAACATCTTTGTTACTCTAGATTGCGAGATGAATGACTTATCAGATTGGTCAATTTTTGGCGACTGGATTGGTAAGCAAGTAAGGCCAGATTGGGATTTATCTTGGGGTCCAATGCCTCTTATTTGTGGAATGCCAGAATACCTTTCATTCGCCGCTAAAAAAGCGTTAACTGCCGCTGCGGCTAACTATGGTTGTCCAATGTTGTGGGCAGAGGGTCACAGTGCAGAACCTCCGTTAGCCAAGGATGCTGAAGGAGATTGGTTGCCTCCACAAGGTGGTTGGAAAGGGGTGTTAAAGTTCACAAAAGCAGATTTATCAGCCAGGTATGCTGAATTAGCTCCACGTGGGCAAGTCGATTTAGTAGTCATTGGCTGTCCACAAGCCAGTATTGAGGAAATCCGTCGCACAGCCTCAGCAGTACGTTCATATGCTGAAATGGGCGCTAAAATACCAGACAATAGATTATGGCTGTTTACCAGCGGTGAAAATTATCAACTTGCGGTTGCTGATGGTAGTGTTGACTTGTTAGAAGATGCAGGAGTTGTGCTTCTCAAAGACACATGCCCAGAGGTTACGCCTTACAATCGCAATAAATACAACCACCTACTCACCAATTCTCTCAAAGCTGAGCATTATTTGACCAGCGGATTAAATCGTATTCCTACCAGTGTTATGTCAATACAAAATTGTGTGGCCCATGCCTTTGACCCTGACCTTTCTGCTGGACAACGTCCAACTCTGTCAGCCAAAGCTCAACCACAACATCAATCTTCGAAAATAACGCAGCATGGCGATTATACTGCAACAGGTAACGGTTTGTCATCACAGGGCGATTTTGTGGTAACAGGCAAAGCGATGTCCACCGATGTAGCAATAACTTATCTTGGCTATGTTAATCGAGATTCCGGTGTGATTGAAGAGACGGGACATCCACTTGACGGCCAAGCGATAGAAGATTCAATTCTAATTTATCCAAAGGGGTCTGGTTCCACAGTTGCTCCATATGTGTTGATGGGTTTGATTTACACTGGTAAAGGTCCAAAAGCCATAGTCAATCGAGATGTTTGTTCACTAACTATACCGGCTTGTTCCTTGCTCGATTTGCCCTACGCTCACGGTTTTGCAACAGATCCTTGTATGGAAATAAACAATGGTGATTTAGTGGAATTACGCAAAGTAGGCGATCAAGTGACCATTACCGTACTAGAAAGAGTTGAGTGAGGTTATGTCTGCTCAACGTATCCTAGTGACCGGTGGTGCCGGTTTCATAGGCTCATCCCTATGTGAAAAATTAGTTCAGCAAGGCCACAATGTCGTAGCTTTAGACTCAATGTTTAGAGGGGATGAAACCAATCTTGCAGCGATAATTGAGCATGAGAATTTTTCTCTTTATGCTGGTGATGTTCGTGATGTTGATGACTTGGATGCATGTGTTGAGGCAATGGGTGGCCTAGATATCATCTACCACTTAGCAGCAATAAATGGTACTAAATGGTTTCACGAAGCAGCCCATTCAGTAATTGATGTCAACATCAATGGCACATTAAGGACTCTTGAATTGGCCATGGCTAACGATGCAAGGTACGTTTTTGCCTCTTCACCAGAAGCATTTGGTGAGCCGGAATCTCAACCGATAACCGATGGAGATCCAATGATATTTTCAAATCCAGCACAACATCAGCGTCATTCCTATGGTGGTAGTAAATATCTTGGCGAAGTTGCCAGTCAACATGCAGCAAGAGAAGGTCTTGATGTCAGAATCGTCAGGCCGTTTAATGCATATGGACCGCGCCTTTGTGGGGATGATTACGGACAAGTGATTGGGATATTTTTTCAGAACATCCTTGACGGCGCCGATTTAACAGTCCACGGTGATGGAAGTCAATCTAGAAGTTTCACTTGGATTGAAGATGTAGTCGATGGCTTTGTTAGAGCAGGCGAAGCAAATATCGGACCTAATATGGTGTTTAATGTCGGGTCTACAGAAGAAATTTCAATCCTAGATTTGGCCGTCAAAATAGCAAAATTTTCTCCTAGCGGCGCTGAAGTAGTCTATGGTGAAGGTTACTTTGGCGACTCTAACAGGCGACTACCAGAAACAAGTCGAGCAGTCGAGTTGTTAAATTGGCAATCAAAGATATCTCTTGATGACGGCCTTCAATTGATGTGGAATGTTTTGACTACTTAGGTCCGTAATGTTTGTCTACTTTTTTTGACCATAAACTTGGAGCAGGCATTATGTTATCCATGCCATGTTGAGTCAGTACATCAAGGCCTTGCTGTGGGATTTTATCACTTGAAGTCCAGATGTGCTTGACTTGCATAACAGCCAATCTTGCAATTGCACCTGGCAGCTCTTTTTCTTCAACTAATTCTACTTCTATGGCGGCAATTGCTTGCTGGATAAGTAACTCGTTCTCGTCATGGGGGGTAAGGTCAACTAAGTCCCATTCACTCTCTTCAGGAGGTATTGGGCTACCTGCCAAATCAATCCAATCAACTGCTTGCAGGGTGCTTGGCATTACATGTAGTATTGCTGTGCGTGTCTTGCGCATGTTTAGTAGAGTACCACGGTATTCTTTTTGCTTGTTCTTACTAAATGAGGCGATGAACAGTGGGGGAGTATTTGATACACCCATGACAGAAGTAAGTGGTGCTAGATTTTTGATACCATTCTCATCGATTGTTGAGGCAAGAATTAGTGGGCGTGGCGAGACAATACCGGCTAACCATGCAGACCGCTCTGGGTGGCTAATGTCCATTATGTCGATGCGCTTTGCTTTGGTCAAATCTTTACGGCTATCGGTTTCAAACCATGAATCTAATTTGCCAGTATGTACTTCGTCTAAGGCATGTTGAGTAAATTCAATGTAGGTTTCCCAAGCGGGAATCAATTCATCTTCTCCTCTTGAACGCTTCCTTTCGATAGAGTCATTTGCGTATTTTATGCAATTGACAAGGAACTCTGCAACTACGCCTTTTCTATCCATGTTGTTCCCGCCTAATTGTTCAACCATATCATCGCTTGGACTCATATTCACTGCGCTTCATCATAAATATAGCAGGGTTGCCTGACCAAACTTCCTCTTCAGGCAAGTGTTTGGTCAATACTGCTCCCGCAGCCAGTACGGAGTTTTTGCCAACATCACAACCGGGAACTACTGTTGCGCCTCCGCCAATCACCGCACCATCGTGGACATTGATTGGCTGCCATAAGGCCTTATTTCCTGATGGAGGGTATCGATCGTTAAGCAAAGTAGCATTGGGCCCAACAAAAACCTCGTCTCCAAGTATACATCCATCAGCGATGTATGCGCCGCCTTGAATGCGGCACTTATCGCCCATCACCACATTTCGGCCAATGTGGGCTAGAGAACCAATAGAACAATTTCTGCCAATTTCAAGATTAACTCCAATAGTACATGGTGACCAAGCAACGCTATGGTTGCCAAGGTCTATACGTACATTTTGGGGTATGGCATCCGGCATTGTATCACTTACTCAATGCCTAGTTCACTCATTACTTTTGCAACATGCCCTTTGGACCGGACACCATAGCCAACCCAAGATAGGTTTCCGTCACTTCCTATGACAAACGTCGAACGTGAAGTGCCCATGTATTTCTTGCCATACATGCTTTTTTCTCGCCATGCTCCAAATGATTGGTGTAGCGTCAGATCTTCATCCATGAGTAAGGGGAAATTTAGGTCTTGCTTGTCAATGAACTTGTCGTGGGATTTTCCTGAGTCTTTTGATACACCCAGTACAACATAATCGCCTTTGTTTAGTCTGGCCATTGAGTCTCTAAAATCGCAAGCTTGTGTAGTGCATCCAGGTGTTGAATCCTTGGGGTAGAAATACAGAACAACATTTTTGCCGTCTGCCATATACTGTTCTAAATCATGCTTATTGCCCACTGAATCAAGGCAGGAAAATCTTGGTGCAGATTGACCGGTTTCGAGGTTTATCGCTTCGCTCATACTATCTACCCAGAGTACTTTACTGATGAATTATTGCATCAAGTCACAAATATCTATGCTTTTTATCAAAAAAAAGATTATTTCGCCTTTCAACGGTGCCAAAATAAGCCCCAGTACGCTTTTTACCCGATATGCATGCTAACCCATCCGTCACGGGTAGGGGTGCTATAGTTGACCGATTCTTTGAATAACTGCCTAGTGGAAGGATGCCTATGGTAGGGCTACGTTTGTCTCGTCGAGCCCGCAAATTTTTGAAGAAAATTCAACGAGCGCCAGGCAAATACGAATTGCAAGAAGCAGCCTCAAACATCCAATCAGAACTCGATAAAAGAAACATATCTTACGATGAGGCGTTGACACTTGGCAACATCATCCAACATCGCGCGGACCAATTTGTCGAGGATGACACAATTGTCTACGCCATATCGGACCGTGATGCCTATCGCCGAACTCTTGAATTATACTTGAGGGACGCTTTACTTACCAGAACAGAACAGTTGTTACTTTGGGAAGAGCGCCGCCGTCTTGGTATCACTGAACAAGATCATAACCGCTTGCTAGAGCAATTACTTGCTCAGTGGAAGAAGCAAGGCAAGAAAGTCAACATCGATAGTTTTGAAGCGCCTAGTGGAGGTGAAGTATCTGCTTAATCGTGGTAAGTCAACTATCGCAGCAGTAATGCTGTTGTTGTTGGTTGCTCCTATGGTTGCGCCGTTAAGTTCAGCAAACGACTCCACTGGTGCGAGAAGTTCCCCGGACTTCAGTATCAATTCTTTCACTTTAGACGGTGCAGGCTCGATACAATCAGGCGTGAACATATTTGTTGAAAACGCCACGCATTCAGCAAGGATAGTCGTAGCTAATACAGGTTCAGCGGCAGGTACTGTAGTGGTGTCATTATTCCACCAAGGTTCCTCAGCGGCTGGCAAAACCTTGGTGGCTTCACTTGAAATTGGGCCTATCAATCCCGGGACTGTTGCCAATCCAGTTCTGTTCCAATGGACGGCAACACCTGGAGAGGGACAGTCGATATTCGCTGAAGCGTTCTCGCTAACCGATCCTAATTCAGGTAACAATGAACGCCGAATAAATTTCGATGTAAAGAGTCCGGTGTACATGGTTGGGACCGTGCTTGACGATTCCGTGCCTCAACCCGCATCGGGACAAACTAATGCAATGGTGCAAAATGGCATGCAACAAATCAACGCTACCGTAATCAATGAAGGAGTTAGAGATATCACAGCTAATCTTGAACTAGTCTTTGCTGAAGTAGCCAATCCATCTAATTCAATGGCGTTTTATTCAGGAGAGTTAATTATTAACCCTGGTTCGTTATTTGTCCCTGCAGTGACTGATAATCTAACAGCCAATTACAACTCAGGTCTTATGACTGGAGTGTGGGAGTTGACTGCTTCGGTAATTTTCAACGGAACTGGTGGTTGGACTGAAACAGACTTAATCAGTACCTCGAACATAAAATTCTCGGACTTTATTGCGACATTGTCCACTCCATCTGATCGGACTACTGAGCCAGGACTTACGACAACCCTCACCTTCATAGTGGCCAACATGGGTACTCAATCAGACTCTTTTGAAATAGGGATTTCTAGTACCATGGGATGGGCAGACCTAGGGCAAAACGGAGACTCAACAGCGGTCTTTTCACCAGGTTCCTCGAAAACAATTCTTGTCCCGGTCTCTGTCCCGTCCTCGTCATCGAGGTCACAGATAGATACAGTTACGCTCACATTGACTTCCATTGGGGATTCGCAAGTGCCAAAATACTCACTGTCATCAACAGCTAGGGTCATGGCAGGAGAATTGTATCAAGCCACAATTACCATGCCAACAGCAACTACAATGGTGACTCCAGGACAAAGTATTTCATTCAACTCAACAATTTCCAACATTGGTAATGTGCCTGGCACCTTTGACCTGGTTGCTGGTCTATCAGTGATTTCCTCGAACTGGCAAGTCACTCTTACAGAGTCGACAACTTCATTGATCAACAACACCGACTCAGCAATTTTTGGAGTTAACATTACTGTTCCTCCAATCCAGATGCCACTTGACCCTAGCGACCATAATAGAGCAGGGGATGTTCTAAGCGTCTGGGTTCAAGCAACTCCATCAGGCGGCGGTGTGCCAGTTACCCAAACTAGTCCGCTAGAAGTTAGGCCAGTGATTGTGGTTGATCCCGGTCTTGAACAAGAACACATCCAACTAACTGTTGGAGATGTTATTGCGGCTAAGAATGGGCAAGGCGTTGATTTGCCAAGAGCAATGGAAGTCGAAGTTAGGCACAATTTAGATGGCAGTATAACTAACACTGTCGATACAGTTCTGTCAGTTGGTAATATCACCTTCACTCCATACAATAGCGGTGGCTTCTCTGAATCCGACCGGTGGTCTGCTAATGTTTCACCAGCAACTTTCTCTGGGCTGTCCCTTGGGGATGTGCAATCAGCAGCCCTTGGAATCCAAGGTCCTGACGATGACTATCCTCTGGCCGGAATTATTTCGATACCAGTTATCGCCACTCCTACCTTGGTAGGCCCACCTATCCCCAACGTGGAAGTTGTACCTGTTGAGCGCAACATTACTATTGGGGTGCCAACTATTCAGGGAGCGGCAATAATCGACCAAGGTCCGTTTGATGTACCTCTTGGCGAAGAGACGCCAATCGACTTATTACTGGCCAATACTGGAAACGATCTAACGTCCTATCGCTTGTCAATTTTAGATGACCTTCCTGACGGCTGGATTACCTCGGTTAACACTACAACCTTAACATCAGATACGGTTCTTGACTTGTCAGCTGATGTCGCAGATTACCCGTCTCAAGGTAATTCTCACATGAGAGACTTCCAGTTGAAGGTGACCACCGACCCATTGGCTGAAGCTTACTCTTTCCAAGAGGTCAGTATCAAAGTCGAGGATAGTGCCACAGGTTTGCTAATTGATGTCTTGCCAGTTTCAATAAGAGTCGGACCTTATGTCAACGCATCTTTGAGTCCGACAAATCAAACAGTTGACCTTAATACCACACTATCCGAAACTCCACTCACAAGAGTTTATGTCACCAATACTGGCAACACTCCAACAACTTACTCACTATGGCTGGACGAATCTCAAGGCGGCGATGTTGACTTTAGTCTAGAAACTCCGAATCAAATTCTAGTTGCCCCTGGGTTTACCGATTCGGTAAAGATAAGACTGACCGCAAATGCTGATGCAGATTCTGATGCATTCTACATGGCTACGTTGTGGGTGTCCACTGATACGGGAGTAAACTTGAGCGCTAATGTAGTTGCCAATGTAAGTGAGCAACGATCGCTAACGATTGATGCTCCAAATCAGATAGGTGTCTTGCCAGGGCAAGATCAAACCATCAATTTCACAGTGACTAACTCCGGTAACTTAGAGGAATCTTTCGACGTAGAAGTTGCCGTTGATGGTGGGTGGGTAGTTGTCCCAGCATCACAAACAATGATATTACCAATAGACGAAGAAATTCAAGGCAGTGTAGTTATTAGCGTTCCAGAATTAGGCGACGGTATCAGTTTAGATGACGGCTCAGTGCACAATCTGACTATTAGATTGGTAGACCCTGTAACAGAGTTAACTGCAGGAGTTAGTATCGTAAGAATGCTAATCTCGCCAATGTTTATCCTCGATACAATTGAGTGGCAAGAAGAGATGCTCTATCACCGACAATGGGATCGAACATTTACCGCAACGATAGTCAACATGGGTAACCGCGACGTCACAGCTGACTTAGCGTACCAAATTAACAAGCCTGGTGGCGTAGCTGTCAGCACAGAATGGGCTGTCCAATCAGATGCACCATCCACACTCAGTATGCCAGTGGGGCAAAATGTATCCTTCCAATTCACCGTCAGTGGCTTAGAATTAAGTCCAGACCTAGATCTTACAGCCTTGCTTTCCATCCACATAACCCCGCAGGATATCGGAGTTGACGGTGATGGTTATCTTAATTCAACGCTAAAGATGTCTAGATTCTTTGAGCCTAGTGATATCGATTTGAAGCCAGATGAAACAGACGGGCCTATGACCATTAACATCGTCTACTCACACATACCACGAGGCGCTTCCAATGCTGTGGCTTACGAACTAGAGTTATGTGACGCAACAAGATTATTCAATTTCAACGCCGCAGGTCTGGAAGAATCACTTTACCCGTGGACTTTCACCTTGGTAGTCGATGAGACTACATCTGTGCCTTTGTCGCTATCACCTGAAGATTGTGGGTCAGGCTCGGCTGGAAATGATTCTAGAATTCAACTACCGCTTAGAGACGCTTGGGATGTTAGTGACCCGTTGCAGATTATCGTTGATGCTCCAAACCGACCCAACATTATCACAGAAGATGGCTGGGATATGACATTCAGACTATTTCATCCAACCGAAAATAACGGTTATACCGTTTACGACGAGGCCACTTTCACCTTCCAGTTAGATGTATTTGCTGACCCAAGTGTGGCTGAAGTGTGGATTAGCGAAGGGACGATGGAAGAAGGTACAGATGCAACAGTTAGCGCTAGAATCCGTAATGACGGAACTGCACTAGCACTATTCTTCTTGGTAGATTTGGAGTGCTCAGGCTCAACCATCAATAACCAGGTAGACCCAATCGCTTTGCTAGGTCCTAATGAGGAAGTTGTAGTCAAGTGGGAGATAACCTCTGAAACCATCGAATGGTGGAAGCAATCTATTGACGGAACTTGTATTGTCACCATAGATGCAAATATGTTGTCAAAGAATGTTGAAGGAAACGATCGCTATATCTACAAAGATGAAGTTTATTCATGGTCACCTGGCCAATCTTCCACATTTGTCTTATTCATTATCTTTGGATTACTGTCGTTGGTGCTTGGGCGCTTGAACGGGCAAAACGAAAAGTTCCGATTGTTCTCAGTGTATGCTGGATTGTTGGCCCTTGGATTTGCTTTCCACTTATTCAACGTAATTTATTGGGGCCCACTTGTACTAGGGCTTTCAGCACTTTGGCTGTGGCGTAAGACTTGGTTAAGCACTGATGAATTCAGATTAATTCACGAAGATTACCAAAGGGCGCGCAAGGGTGTATCTACTTTGTATGCCGACCATTTCCAAGCATTGGCAGATAGTAGAAGGCAACTTAGGATTATTCTTGCACTACCGGTTTTCGGTCTGTTAGGAGTTGTTCTTGGTATACCGCCACAACTCGACACAGACCGCGATAATTTGCTTACATTGGCAGCTTATGTGGTGATTATTTCTGGTGGAGTGTGGATTTTAGTACGGCGCGCTGATTCAATGTATGGCTCAATTTACGGCCGCTTGACAGATATCGAAGTAAAGGCTACTAGAATCGAAAGAGATTTATCGGACCCGGCGCGATTACTACATGAGTTGGCAAACGATGGTATCAACCTCGATGCAATATTTGACGATATTAACAACGGCAATGAACTAGCAATAGATGAGGAGGTGAGAGAAGATGTCTGAAGAAAAGTCAGAGGATTCAATTGAATTTGACCTTGATGAAATTTTGGCAGAGGAAAATTCCGATGAAAACCTTCCAGAAATCGTTGTGGAAGCAATAGAAGACGAAGGCTCAGACGATTCAACCGATGACGATGGGGCTACTTTCCAAGATCAAGTTAGAGAGTACATGGGGGAACTTGAGGACGAAGAATTCCACCACGATGTCAAAATCGAAGCAAAACATGAACCTGTCGACGATAAAGTTGAGATTGCCTATACAGATGAATCAGAATTACCAACTGTGAACCAAGGTACCCTCAATGAAGTTGAAAGCCGAATTATGTCTGCTTCTAGGGACCTAGATTCTATGGTGCAAAGCGTCGTCCAGTCAGATACCAATTCCTTAGCAGCTACCGAAGTTGACATAATGGAGGCCAAGAAATATCTTTCATTGCATAAACTAAAACGAGCCAAGGTCAGTGTCAAGAAAGCAGAACAAGCCCTAGTTACTTTAGAAGAAGATGTCCTATACTTGCGCCGTAGTATTGCCATGTTACATCGTTTGCTCAAAGAAAAGAAAATTGATACTATTGCGGCAGAAAACATACTACTGCGTCTTAGGAATGCTACCTCAAATGCAGAAGTAGGTGATGTTGGGCAGGCTGCAACAGAAATTGAATTCTTAGTAGATGACTTGATTGGTGGTAATACCTCAACCCTTAATCCATTCTTTTTCCGTCACTTCTGGCTTGGCGTTGATACTCGCTGGCCTGCAGGTGGAGACACCGGAGTACTGCTTGTCAGGCTAATCAATGACGGGCCAATCGCCATGCCAGCAATGCGCTTATCTCCTCCAGTACCAGATGGCTGGGTTTCTGAGCCCCACTCAGTTGATTTACCAATTATCGCTCCAGGTGGCAATCTGCCACTTAGATTTGACATTAAGTCAATGGGCCGTTATGGTGCTGATGAGATGCCTCTGTCTCGTAAATTAGCAGTTTCAACTGGTTATGAAATGCGCTCCGGCGAGATAATGGTCACCATTAGGGCACAAAACCGTTCAATGGAACCGCTTGCCGACATCATACTCACGCCGTGGTTACCTCCAGGTTATACTACGGCTAAAGTTCCCTTTGTGGAACGTCTATCCCCCGATGAGGTGGCGCTGATACGAATGCCACTAACCATCGATATGGGTTCAGGAGGTAAATCCTGAGCCCCATCCAATTCCACCCGCTATGCGGGAGGACGAGTAAAAAATAAAAAAAGGTGAAAATATGAAAAATAATAACGAAATGAAAAACGAAAACAGCGATACTATCGCTGCAATGGGTATTGGTGCAATGATTGTCTTTATTGCACTGATTCTAGTTGCTGCGGTAGCATCTGCGGTCATTATACAGACCGCTGAGAAATTGCAACAGAATGCCCAAGCAACTGGTGAAGGGACAAAAGACGCAATGGCATCAAAGGTCAGCATAATTAACACAATTGTGTCCGATGCCGCTGGTACTGAAGTAACCATAACTTTTGAACTAGCACCTGGTAGCGAACAAGTCGATCCAACCAATGTATTCTGGATTGCAGCGTGTAACGGCGGCCCAGATTCGGGAACCTTTGTTGGCCTAGTCAACCTTGACCCTGTTGGTGCACCAGCGGCTATATCTCCTGGGGAGATATATACACAGGCATTAGTTATTGCTAATTGCTTTGGTCTTGACACACAACTTGGAATACAAGCCGGTGGAGCAGGTTTCACTTACGAAGCCTTTAGTTCCGGAACTTGGGTGAATGGAGACGTACTAGTTTGAGGTGATATCATGAAGGTAAACAATAACACAGAAATTAAGCAAGATAACTATGCAGCAATTGGTATTGGTGCAATGATCGTATTTATTTCGTTGATTCTAGTTGCAGCAGTAGCTTCTGCGGTAATTATCCAAACAGCGGAAAAACTACAGCAAAACGCACAAAAAACCGGTGACGATACTAGCAGTGAACTAAGAGCAAAATTGAATGTTCTTGGTGGCTACTTAGATGATCAAGGAAACGATAATTACGTACTATTTGTTAAATTAGCAGCAGGAAGTGAACCTGTCACTACAAGTGATGTAATTGTTCAAATGCAATGTGACGGAACTCAAGTAGTAAGATTAGGCGGCGCCACAGCTAACCTTGAGCAAATGGATTCAATTGATGACGGAATTGCCGACGCTGGTACTATACTAAACGACAGAGGCTATGCAATGGAAATCGGTGGCGACGCTGCTTGCAATGCAGTGACAGAAATAGCGGTCTTTATTCACATTAAAGGCGCAGGTTCAACCTACGAAGTTTTGTCAATCACTGACCGTACAGACGGCGCACCAATTATCTGATGTCGCTTGCTGTTGAGAATTTAATTCTTAACGGCAAGGAGGTATACTAATGGCCTGGCCATTTAGTAATAACACAGGTAATATCCGAGATGCAGACGCTGAACTTAGTGAAGAGAGACTTAAGATATTGTCAAACGTGGCAATAGAACAAGTTCCTCTCCCTGAAGAAGGGGAACTCACTGAAGAAGATGCGTGGACGATATCCCCAGGTCCAACGAGGGCTAAACTGAACAGTATTGGTAGCGTGCCGACGGTTACACAAACCATGGCTCCTGCACAACCTGCACAAGTTAATGCTCAAATTGATACATCTGGATTGGAGAGACTGATTAGTAGTCGCCTCGATATGGTTGAGGATGTACTAGGATTGGTTGAAAAACGTCTTGAAGAAAGCATGACATTTAGTCCAGCAGGACAAAAAGTCGATCCAGAAGGGAATCCAATAGTTCATGATGAATTTAATGATGCAGAAATCGGCGCAGGAGACACGATTATCACCGCAAGTGGTGAAGTAATTCCTGCTGCCGGAGTTAATCGTTTGATGGCAGAGGACGAAGCACCGCTGGTTGAGTTATATGAAGCTCAAGCGCTAGCGGCAAATCCGTTCCTAATTGCGCCATCATCAGGTCCAACAACCAACAACAAGGTTGGAGCACCAACTGTGGCGGCGTTATTGCTTGACCATATGTCTGGTATGGCTGCGGTTAATTTCGCTCAAAAAGCCATTAACTCAGGCATGTTGACTCAAGAAGAGGGTAATTCTGTCTTAGCGATTGTTCAACTTGCAACCCCTGGGGAAGCAGAAGCTGCTTTGGAAGATCATCTGCCACATCGTGAATTGCTTACATTTTCAGCATTGGTGACATCTTGGAGACAAGTAAAGCAACTAAGAGGAGAAGAATAGAATGGGTGCATCGGTCGGAATTGGAGGCCTAATAGTGGGCACATCGATGATGGTGGTATTTGCGCTAGCCGTAACTGTCATCGATATTCGAGTTGACTCATCATTAGAGACTCTAGATTCGGCCAATGAACCATTACCAACTTTTACCATAGATGTTGCAGATATAGCACTAGGTGCGGTAACAAGTTTGCAGATAGATGACGCAGGAGACGGATACGTAAACGGTACAATTAGTACATTAGAAGCAGGTGGATTTACGGGGAGTTTCACAGTAAATAGTACGGGGTCAATTATATCATGGTCTATCACCGACCATGGGGATTACTCGTCCGACCCAACTATTGTGATAGATAACCCACCACCCGGTGCGACTAATGGAGATTTATCAGTACTAGCAAGGACAACTGTTGTGGACGTAAGTTTCACTAATACAGGTTCAGTAATCGTTCCAGTTGAAGAAGCATGGTTATTTTTGGATGGTCAAGAACCAACTAAATTAACGGTACTTGCTCCATCAGTTCCTTCTGATAATATTTATTCGGGAGATACCGTAAGTATAGAATGGCGGGGATTAGGGAATGATGTATTTGAGAAGGTTTCCTTATCTGCGAATGGTTACAGCGTAACTAGAGCATTAGTTTGAGGTATTATTATGGCAGACGGCGGAGCATCATCATTTATCTTCTTGGCAACAGCACTGCTGATTTCAGGAACTGTTTCAGCCGTATTAATTACCCAATATGGTGATTTAGCCAGCAGTATGGAACAGCAAAGGAAAGGAGATGAAGCTAACACCAAAACTTCGTTTGACTTCGCTGGAGATGTTTCCAATGTAGCCTATGATACTAGTGGTTTAGATGAAACAATCACCTTCTATTTACAAAACAGTGGAGAATATTTACTGGATATAAATTCAGTATTTGTTCAATTAGATGGTGTCGCAATTCCAGCTGTAGATCTGACAACGACAGTGTTGCCAAATCCTGGGGATTGGGGTTCAGAGGATTTGCTGGAAGTTCAATTGCAAGGCAATTGGGGTTATGCTGACGATACAGACATAAGTTTGACAGTAGTTGTTAGGTCTGAAAACACGTTTGGTCAAACTGGCAGCGACAGTAAATCTACGGAGGCGAGATTAAATGAACTCTGAAGATCCACTGAACTTCCCTCACAAGCCTGTTGAAGATGGATTAGCTTTCGATGTTGAAACAGATTCGCTGGCTGATACTATGGGTCTTAGATTGCCAAACAGGTCACTATATGTCCTTCAAGGATTGGTTGGTGGAGGTAAATCATTGATTTCTCAAAGACTGGTCCATGGCATGCTACATAATGGCGTCAAGGTTCTTGTAGTCACTACTGAACTAACTACTAGAGGTTGGATTGAGCAAATGGAATCCATTGGATATAGCGTTACTGATGCTTTAAGAGAAGGTCGTTTGATGATCTTCTCAAGGTTTGGCACAGTTGCAGAAGCACGTGAGGATGTCGGTCTTGAAGAAGTACTTGAAAGCGAAGCAGTAGAGGAAGCAGATGTCGTAATACTCGATTCTGCTAGCGCACTCATGGCTGACGGTTTGGATGACAAACAACGATTCGGATTGATGCAAAGGTTACGGAAAACTACCTCAGATGGTCGCTCGATTATGCTATGTGTAGATCCAGATGAAATGGATCATAAATTATTACACAGCATGCGCGCATCAGCAGAGGTTGTCCTCGATTTATCTACTACCCTGATCGGTGGAGATCTAAAAAGAAACATTGTTGTCACTAGATTCTTGAGAGCCGCAGGGCCAGTTCAAACTAGTGTTGGATGGCGTGTAGAGCCTAGCATGGGCTTCATCGTCGATATCACGGCGGTAAGTTGAGAGGTGTTATTATGGCTGATGAAGATAGATTTGCTAAAGGAGACCTCAATAGCGTCATGGCTGCTTATCCACACGTTGCTGATTGGGTTCGGGACTTTGAATCGAGATACGGTTCGCGTCCAGTTTACTATGGTCCACTCGACAGGGATGCCAAAAAAGAACGACCATTAAATCTAATTTATTTGGCCAAAGAGCCAATTTTCATTCATATTTACGAACCACCTGAAGCCGAAGACGGTAGTGGCGGAGAAATTCTTTGGTTCGGCCTTGAGCCCCAGCTTACTGAAGAGGAAGAAAACATGCGTCGTGACTTAGTCGAGACGCTTCTCCAAGAGGCGCCTAGTGCGCCAAATTTCACTACAGATGGGGAATTTGAAAATATCCTTACCCAAATGGTAGACCGATACACCGTGCTGGAAAGCGAGGTTAGTGCGACACCTCGTCGTCAAGGACGACTTTGGGAACTGATTGGAATGGATGACAAGCGTGTCATCGTCACTCCAGAACAAAGAGCTAGGTTGGAATATATTATTATTCGTGACCTGATTAAAAATGGACCGTTAGAACCACTACTTTCTGATGAAATGCTGGAAGATATACACTCTATTGGTCTAAAGCATATTCACATGGATCACAAGGTTTTCGGCACTGTAACCTCAAACATTAGATTCCGTGATGAGGAACTATTGTCCCGTTATTTACGTGCTATGTCTGAGCGTATTGGCCGCCCGGTATCTGATAACAAGCCAATTATTGACGGAGCATTACTCGACGGCTCTCGTATTAACATCATATTCTCTGATGACGTATCGATGCTTGGTCCGTCATTCACTATTCGTAAATTCGCCGAAGAGACGATTTCAATTATTCAACTCATCAAGTGGGGGACGATTTCCTCACAAGTCGCGGCTTACATTTGGATTTGCCTCGAGTATGGTATGTCGGTACTGGTTTCTGGAGAAACAGCATCTGGTAAGACTACTACGCTGAATGCTATTCTACCATTTATCGACCACAATGTCAAGATTTACTCAGCAGAAGACACTCCTGAGGTTAAAGTAAGGCACAAGATTTGGCAGCGACTTGTTACTCGTGATTCCAAGAATGAAGAGTCACGAGTTGAAATGTTCGACCTGTTAAAAGCAGCGCTAAGAAGCAGACCAAGATACATTATCATCGGTGAGATTCGTGGTGTTGAAGGTGCTACTGCATTCCAAGCGATGCAAACAGGTCACCCCGTGATCGCTACTTTCCACGCATCGTCTATCGTAAAGATGATTCAAAGATTTACTGGCGACCCGATTAATGTCCCAATTCGGTTCTTTGACAACCTGAACTTCGCCATTTTCCAAGAAGTTGTTGAGGCGCCAGGTGGCGGTATTGCTAGAAGAGTAACAGGAATAGATGAGGTCATAGGTTACAATAAACATAGTGATGGTGTATTGACTAGAGGTATGTTTGAATGGGATCCAGTAAAGGATAAACATTACTTCCGTGGTATGTTTCAAAGCCATCTGCTAGAGAATAAAATTGCCGCAATGGCAGGATTTGCCAATAAGCGTGACATTTATGATGAAATGTTGGCGAGAGCAGCCGCCCTTGACAAAATGGCTGATAGAGATTTAACTCACTACGACGATGTGTTTGATTTACTCGGAATATACTACAATAATGGCTTTGAGGCATTCAACAGAGCGATTGACAATTGGACAGGTATTAATCACGGCTAGGAGATTTGATTATGGAAAGAATGCCTATCTGGCAAGTAGCAGTTCGCCGTCTCGAAATGCCGATTCAGCGTTTCCTGATTATATTTGTCGGTGGTGCGGCATTTGCCGGTTTAGTTGCTGCTTTAGCTATCATTTTCCTTACCGGTGGACTTGGTGAAGGAGCGCTATTTCAGGGCTTTGCCGGCGTCTTGATGATAATGGTGTTTCCAATAATATGTGCTGGGGCTGCATTCGCCTTTCCTTTGATTGAAGTCCAAAGATCAGCAACGCTAATTGAGAAAGAAATGCACATGTTCATCACTCGTATGGGTATATTATCACTGGGTGAGGTTGGTGCCAAATCAATATTTGATATCCTCAAACAAATGAGTGACTATGGTGAATTAGCCGCAGAAGTCAAGCGAATTGAGGTATTAGTAGACAAATGGCATACATCTCTACCTGAAGCGGCTAGAATTGTTGCTCATCAGAGCCCTAGCCCATTGTGGACCGATTTCTTGGACCGGATGGCATTCTCTATTGAAGCTGGACAACCAATTGATGAATTCATGCGCGCCGAACAAGAAACCGTCGCCGAACAGTACATTACATTATACGATACTAGATTAGAATCAGTAGACACTATGAAGGAAATTTACGTGTCACTAGTGTCTGCAGGTCTATTTGCCTTAGTGATTGCTGGAATTCATCTGGTGTTATTTGAAGTTGGTACGCCAAATGCAGAACCAATTGAGTTGTTCGGCCGTATCAGATTTTTGTTACTTGCCGGTTTTATCTTCACTATAGTTCAGATAGGGGCTGTATTTTCCTTCAGAGCAACTATTCCAGAGGACCAAACCTTTGCTAGGGATGAGATGGATACACCCTTTAGAATCAATTTCAGGCGATCATTCTTGATTGCTGGTGGATTTACTGCGCTGCTAACGGTATTCATGTCACTGTTGGTAATTAGTAATTGGAATGTTCTAAGTGACCAGTGGGATAAGTTTGGCTTGCTTATTTTTGCCATACCACTTACGCCAATGATGTTCCCCTCGATAATGATTAGACGGGAAGAAAGTATGGTGTTGCGTCGTGACGAAACATATCCTGATTTTATTCGTGCACTTGGCGGTACTGCACAAGCCAGATCAGCTGAACCATCGGCGACCATAAAGGCGCTTAGGGGGATTGATTTTGGTCGATTGGATTCCTCAATCGACCGATTAGAAAAGCGATTGTCAACAAGGATTGATTCAGATCGTGCCTGGGATTACTTCAACGCCGATACCAATTCATCTGTTATCTCAAGATATATGAGAATCTATATTGAGGGTTCACAATCTTCGGGTAAGCCAGCCGAAACAGCCGAAATGGTTAGTCGCTCGGTCGGTAGTTTGCTTGGATTAAGAAGGCGTCGAGGATTGTCTGCTAGCACCATGTGGGGTGTTGCTATCGGTTTACTTATCGCATGCGTAACCAGCCTAAATGTTACTATTGCAATTGTTCTACAACTCGGCGACGCAATTGCAGGAGTTGCCAGCGGTTTAACCGAAACAGATGTTTCAGCATTATCGGATTTTGGCGGCGGTGTGGCTTTACCTGTGATGGAGGATGCTAGTTCGGTTGGAGAAAATATACGGATGTTCAAAATCGTCGTTTCGATATTGGTTCTGATTCAAGTTTTAGCAGTTTCATTGATTGCTACAAGGCTACGTGGTGGCGGTTTTACCAGTGCTCTTGGCCAATCTATTTCCTTCCTTTGGATTGCCGGTCTAACTTCCTTACTAACCGCGGTGATACTTGACGCTGCGTCATCGATATTCTCGGTTTAAGGATTGTCAAGTATTATAGATTGATTCCACAATTAAGCAATATGCAACCGGCCCCCGGTCCCCCTGTACAAGCCCAAAACCCACAACCAATGCAACCTATGCAGCCGATACAACCAATGGCAGCATACCAACCTCAACCTAAATTTTTAGATAAATACGGCACATACTCATTTAGTAAATGGCTAATGATTGCAATTGTAATTATTGTAATTGGGGCCATGTTTGCTCAAGTTACAGATTTAGTTGGAGCACCGAATCCTGCAGACTACGAGGATGCTGATAAATACGCAGAAGACCAGTTTTCTCATGAAAAGTTAGGCACCAGCCTAGGTGCGTTATCTAGCATGCTACAATCTGTGGGCATGGGCCTAATTGCCTATGCGCTACTACGTGAGGCTAATCAAGGCGACGCTCATCATACAGCAGTGAGAGTCACTGCAGTAATCACTGGTGTGTTGCTAATTGGTAATGTAGCAGCAGCAAATCTCTCGATTTTCTGATTAACGTTTCATCTCTTCATTGATACGTTTCTTGGTAGCAGTCCATGAGCAGATTGGGCATGTCGTTAGATCATGACCTCTTGCCGGACAGTACTCACGACCAAAAAAGATAATTTGTAAGTGTAATTTATTCCACAATTGTTTAGGGAATACGGCTTTCAAATCTTTTTCCGTTTTATCGACATTCTTGCCATTGGATAAACCCCATCTTGCGGCTAATCGATGTATATGAGTATCTACAGGAAAAGCCGGTACGCCAAATGACTGCGCCATGACTACGCCAGCAGTTTTGTGACCCACTCCAGGCAATGCCTCTAATGCTTCAAATGATGCAGGAACTTCACCACCGTGAGTTTCCATGAGCATTTCTGACATCCTTCTAATGTTCTTGGCTTTGGTAGGTGCAAGACCGACTTGACGAATGTCTGCTAAAATCACTTCAACCGGTAATTGAGCCATTTCTTCGGCATTTGGCGCCTTGGCAAATAATGCTGGAGTTACTTCATTGACTTTCAAATCGGTGGTTTGAGCGCTCATTAACACAGCTACCAGCAATTGGAAAGCATTTTCATGGTCAAGAGGGACCGGGGTTTCAGGGTATAGTTCTTCAAGCATTAAAGCGATTTTTTCAGCTTTATCGCTGCGTTTCATTCACTCGCCTCGGCGTTTGAGTATCTGTGGTGGGATTCGGTAAGTATAATCCATTGAATCACCTTTTAGAGTGATTGATTCATGATTAAAAATCACCTTTCTTACGACAGAGTCTATGCCATGCAGGGGCATTGCGGCTGAGAATTGGCCGTCTGAATAGATGGCAATTCCTGTTTCCACATCTGGTGCTTTTGAGGTGAATGAAGCGATTTTTTCATTGTGTAAAACAGTGCCAAGGCCACTGAAAGTTTTAGTGAACTTGCTGACAATATCTGCCCATTGGGTAATCTCAAATTCTTCTGCCATGGTAACCACTCACTGTTCATATTCTCCACCAGTCAACCAGCCAAATACTAGGCCTAAGGCGATGGAAATCATTGGTATTACATTGCAGATAAGTGTCTCCAATGGTTCAGTAGTTGGTTTTCCTGCGATGTACCAGATGATTAACGCTAGAAACATTCCCGGCAGCACCATAGAGGCTCCCATGACAGCAGTCCGCAATGTTCGCATAAACTTTCCACATCCTCGCCTTTCATCAATGTATGTTCAAGACAAGCGCTTTGTCATGTCGTCTCCAGACAGGGAATTTAGGATATCATCTGATTCTAGCCAGCCCTTTCTAGCGGCCATTACACCATAAGCGACGTCAGCTAAACCACGGACTGAGTGGGCATCAGGGTTGATGACTACCGGTACATTGTTGGTTTTGGCATACTTACACAAACGCCAGTCTAAGTCTAATCGGTACGGACTGGCGTTTAATTCAACAGCCTTCATCCGTCCCGCTTCATTATGTTCAGCCATATGCTCAATTACGGCAAACATATCTACCTCATAGCCATCTCTGCCTTGTAAAATCCGTCCTGTTGGGTGTCCAAGAATCGAAGTAGCAGGGTGGTCAATAACTCTGAGTAATTCCTCAGTATTGGTCACTTCATCCCGATTCTTCCACTTGGTCATAGCGTGAACAGAGGCAACAGTATAATCCAATTCAGCCAGTACATCATCAGGATGGTCTAATTTCCCGTCCTCAAGAATATCTGATTCTACGCCATGGAATAAGCGGAAATCTACTCCTTCCTCAGCCCATGCAGAATTGTATTGTTTGATTAGCACGCCTTGGGCAAGTAAGTCTTCAGCGCTAGCCCCGTTAGCTATTTTCAAAGTTGGTGAATGGTCAGCGATACCAAGCCAATTCCAGCCAATCTTACGTGCTGCATCAGCCATTTGTTCTAGACTAGCATCGCCGTCAGAAAGAGTGGTATGGTTGTGCAGTGCGCCTCGAATATCAGAAGGGATGATTAATCGAGGTAGTAACTTGTCAGTGGCAGCAGCGATTTCCCCAGTGTCTTCACGCAATTCAGGTGAGACCCAGTCAAGTCCTAGATGTCGGTAAATATCCGCTTCATCTAATGCTGGCAATGAAAGATGTGCTGATGCCATGCCCTTTAGTTCACCTGCTTCCGCTTCGGGAACTAGGCCAAATTCACTCAATCTTAGGCCACGATCAATTGCTCGTTGTCGCATGACAATATTGTGTTCTTTACTACCGGTAAAATACGCTAAAGTAAACGGGAATACTTCTGGTGTAACCAGTCGCACTTGAGCATCAATGGTGCCTCCCGACTCTAATTGCTCGTAATCATCGCCACCAATTGCATCCATTACATTAGGGTCAATATGGCCAACAGAGAATCCGCCTTCGAAGATACTTGTATCAAGAATGATACTGATTTTAGACTCACCAGCACCTTTGACGTCAGCAATCCCGGGTAATCCTAGAATGGCCTTGCTTACTCGGTCTTTGTCTTCATCAAGTACTCCTACAACGACATCCAAATCGCCGATAGTTTCCTTGCGACGTCTTGCACTACCAGCAAGTTGGGCTTTGATGACGCCATCAATGGAGGCGATCTTTTGCTCAAATGCTTCACCATACATTAGGCCAATGTCGAGTCTTCTGCGAGCTCTAAATCTTGCTAATAATTCAATGCCGTCTAGCATTTTTTGTTGTGATTTGGCGCCAAAACCTTTCAGTCCAGCGATGCCATCTTCCTCGGCTGCTTGACGTAGCGTGGCAATTGAATCAACTCCTAATTCGTCGTTCATTATTTTGATGCGCTTTGGGCCAAGTCCAGGGATTCCAAGCATCTCAATTAGTCCTGGTGGAGTGTTGTTGTGCAAGTCAACCCAATCACTTGGCCATCGCCCTTCACCAACTGCTTGTGATATGGCTGAGCCAAGCCCTTTACCAATACCCTTGATGTCAAATAATTCTCCAGTTGCGACTAGTTCTCCTAAATCTTCAGTAATACCACCTAGTGTTCTGCTGGCATTTTGATATGATCTAAGCCTGAATACATTGGCTCCCTGTAATTCTAGCAGGATTGCAACCTGATGTAATGCTTGGGCGATTTGATTGCGTGAAAAGAATGGCGGGCCAGTCGGTCGCGGTTTCGCCAAGGTGAAGTCGCCGCCAGCCATGAGTATAACAAAGCGAAGTCGTTGACAAACCTTGCCCTTGGGCTTGTAGAATAATTATTACAGATTGGTGCTTAAGAACATCCACCATTACCCCTTGTCATGGCAGGAGTCGATGTGGTGTTTATCGAGCACCTCGCAGAAGCGCTGTGTGGCTTATCAGCAGTGCTATTTACCTTCATAGCGACGTTTTCTCGTTCTGAGAAAGCCGAATATATGGTGCAAAACATCATCGCTGGCTCGTTGATAATGTGCGCTGTTGTCTTGTGGTGGCTGGCTTTGTCAGGTGGCTCGTTGTGGGGCTCGGAATACCTGCCAAAACCACTTTCACTAGTTTGCATCATTATTGCTATTTCAGCACGAATGAACATTCGTGGTACCAATGTATCATTTGGCGCCAATCCACATTCGATTGGTAAGCGTGAAGAAGAATAATCAAACTATTTCGCCACGAGGTTCGTGGTCGCCTTCGGCAGTAGAATTCTCACCTGCTTCAGTGGCTTCCTTGGCCATCTTTTTCTTGATGAAATCACGCATGTACTCTGGTAATTCCCCGTTAACAAATATTACATCATTGACATTGTCGAGTTTCATGAGGGAATAAAATATCTGCATAGCAGTCATAGGGGTAGATGAACAACCATTACAGCCACCGTCTAAAGACAGCATGATGTTGCCTTCTGCGGTATCAATAACAGTTACGACACCATCGTGCGCGTCTAGTACTTCTTGGACGGGTCCAATTTCGGCTAAGATTTCTTCAGCACTGATTGCCATGGTGGACCGTGGAGGTCATCTTTCTTGAATCATTTCTATATTTTGCTGGTTTTTTTGCCCTCCGCTTGGCTAAAAAGCAGTAACAATGGGCTATTTTTGTCGATAAAATAGGGGAACCACTTATGAGGAGTTCTCAGGTCGCCGGCTAAATAGGTGTTTAAAATGGATATTACAAATATACCTTTAATTGCAGCAGTGACCGGCTTTTTGGGTCTAGTTATTGCTTATGGGCTGTACTTGAGAGTAAATAGCGTGAAAATCGACAACAAAACTGTTGCCGACATCACTGAAGAAATACAAGATGGTGCTATGGCCTTTTTACAGGCAGAGTACAAAATTCTTGGAATCTTCGTCGCAGTTGTTGGCGCGCTGTTGTTCCTGCTCAACGATGTCGAGACCACCCTGGCCTTCTTTGCTGGTGCTTTGGCATCGGTAGCAGCAGGTTTCTCTGGGATGAAAGCAGCAACTTCCGCTAATGGAAGAACTGCAATGGCCGCTAAGAATGGCGGACAATCTGCAGCCCTCGCAGTTTCTTACAACGGCGGCGCTGTTATGGGTCTGTCAGTCGGTGGACTTGGTCTGCTCGGTATCTCCCTAGTTGCTTACTGGTTAGGTGCTGGTGACGCAGCAGGGTCTGGCGATGAGGCGGCTGCTAGTGGTCTAAACATCATTAAGGCAGCAGCAGGATTTGGTATGGGTGCTTCTTCAATTGCTCTGTTCGCTCGTGTTGGTGGTGGAATTTACACCAAGGCAGCTGACGTTGGTGCTGACCTAGTTGGTAAGGTTGAAGCTGGTATTCCAGAAGACGACCCAAGAAATCCTGGTGTTATCGCCGACAACGTTGGCGACAACGTTGGTGACGTAGCAGGAATGGGTGCTGATATCTTCGAATCATTTGTCGGCTCAATTATTGCAGCAATGATCATCGCTAACGAATTCACTACTCCAAATGCAGCAGATTATGTTCTTCTACCAATCCTACTTGGATTCATTGGCTATACCGCCTCTATTATTGGTGTGTTCTCAATGGCCTTCCTAAAGAATGGCAAAGACCCGGCAGCAGCGCTTAGAAATACCACCTTCATTGCAGCAATTCTGTTTGCAGCAGGTGGCTATGCAGCAATTCAACAAGGCTTCATTGATGTCAAGTACGGTGTTATGCACTCAGTAGTTCTTGGTAGCGTTGTTGGTATTCTAATCGGTTTAGTCACCGAGTATTACACCGGTATTGAGCCAGTATTTGGCATCAAGACCAAGGCTATTCCACACATTGGTGAAATGTCCAAGACTGGACCGGCAACCAATGCTATTGCTGGATTATCAGTTGGCATGATGTCAACATTCATTCCAATTCTATTGATTGCTCTAGGTATCCTTGGCGCTAACGAATTTGGCGGCGAGGAATTAGGACTGTACTGTATTGCTATGGCTGCTATGGGTATGCTAGCAACAGTTGGTGTAACAATGACTGTAGATGCTTATGGTCCAGTAGCAGACAATGCTGGTGGAATTGCAGAGATGAGTGGACTTGGAGACGATGTCCGGGCAATTACTGATGAACTCGATTCAATCGGTAACACTACCGCAGCAGTTGGTAAAGGATTCGCAATAGGTTCAGCGGCTTTGACTTCTTTAGCATTGTTTGCAGCATATACTGCAACCATCGAAGGTGGAGTAAACCTTGACCTGACTGAGCCAATAGTTGTTATTGGTCTGCTGATTGGAGGGGGACTACCATTCGTTGTTGCGGCTATGACTATGACTTCAGTTGGAAAGGCTGCGGGCGAAATGGTTATTGAAATCCGAAGACAATTCAAAGAAATTGACGGACTACTTGAAGGCAGAGAAGGCGTTAAGCCAGATTCCAAGAAATGTGTCGACATCTCAACACAAGCAGCTCTTAGAGAAATGGTCGGGCCTGGTGTAGTAGCAATTGCTGCACCTGTGATTGTTGGTTTTGTGCTTGGAACTCAAGCCCTTGGTGGTATGTTGGCAGGTTCTCTGGTCACTGGTGTTCTAATGGCGCTCTTCATGGCTAATGCTGGTGGTGCTTGGGACAACGCCAAGAAAGCGATTGAACAAGGTCACATCAAAGGTGCAAAGAAGGGCGACAGTACCCACGATGCAGCAGTTATTGGTGATACAATCGGTGATCCATTCAAAGACACCTCTGGTCCTTCACTCAATATCCTGATCAAGTTGATGTCCATTGTTGCAGTAGTTCTTGCTGGAACTGGAAAATTGACCGAGTCTGGTTTACTTTGATTCCAAAGTATTGGGATAACAGAACGATAAGAATCAGAGATTTTTATCGACAAACGGGATAATCTGTAGGGATAGTTGTTAAACATCTATTTCAATTAGAGTTAATATGGGTCGCCAAAATCTAATTGCTTCTGCTATATTTTTGATGTTCATAGGGTTCTTAGTTTTCGCTTTTAATGATACATCACATACGTCTGGTGCAGAGTCTTACGAATCAATCTATCAAGCATTTTTTGCCTGTATGATTATGTTATTGGGCTTGGTAGTTCTTTTGTTGACCCTAATGTGGCCTAAGAGCAATGTTGATCTTATCCAACAGAAGTTGAATGAGATTACTTTGACCAGTGAAGAATAATCATTTCTTCGGCTATGAAAAGTAATTTACTTAATTTACGCTTTCAAGCGTTAGGCTTTCAAAAGAAGTCCAACAGGCACAACCATGCGTGCCTACCTGCTGTCGCTTTTGATGATGACAGTCAGCCTTGCTGGTTGCATAAGTGATGAGAGTACTACTGCCTCTGGTATTGGTGATACTACTGAAGATGAATTAGCCTTGCCAGACTGGCAAATTGGTGACCAATGGCTCTACACTTTCATTACTCCAGAGTTTGGTGAAGACAGTGCTAGATTAGTTGTCGCAGACATTCGAGAGGATGATGGTCTGTTCATGCTGGGGATTTCTTCTGAAGGCGAGGCACAACGCCACGCAGTAATCAATCACAATCCATTCCTAGGCAGAGTAACTATGGATGGTTTATCGGTCTATGAGAACGGTGAGCCCCAGGCAGTGTTCAATTTCCCTTGGGCAGTTGGCAACACCTGGAACTTTAGATTGCTCGGCCAAGATTGGTCGGCTATTACCGATAAAATTTACAATGGTGAAGTCACGGTTTCGGCTACCTCAAGTGAGGACCACACGCTCAACTACGTGTTTAGTGGTCGAGAGGGCTTTGTTAAGAATTTACAATGGACTGACAGTGAGGGTGTTGACAACTTAGCAATGAATCTCAATGTCAAGGAGACAGGCTATACCGGCGATGTCTTCTTTTACCGTGCTGGTGATATTCACGATAACTTGTATGAAGAAAACGATCAAGAAGTTTACGATACTTTCCTTGATGAAGGGTATTCGCCAAATGAGGTATGGGATACCTTAGTCTGGTATCTTGATGTCGAGATAAGTCAGCAAGGTGGCTCAGGTTCACTTAGCATAAAAGATCACCAAGGCGCATCACCACTGACTCGAGCATGGGGTGCAGGAGCCACAGAAAAGGGCTCTTTTGGTACCATTCCTTCTAACTCTGGTGAGCATTCAATCACCGTTACCGTTCGTGGTCAAGACTCATTTGTCCACCTCAAAGTAGCCGGTGCCTTAGTTCGCTCTTGGACTCTGTGAGGTGTCGGTTTGCCAACTCTCATCATGATGCATGGTATGACTGGTAATGCCGAGATGATGCGGCCGTTTGCCGAAAAAATATTACCAGACGGTTGGACTTTAATTGTTCCAGAAGCAAGGTATAATCACCCAGTTAGAGGATTGACTTGGTGGCGTTATGAGGACTATGACGCAGACGCAACTAGGCGGGCTAATCTGTCACGCCGTGAACTAATCGATGTCGATTCTAGTCTTTCGCAACTTGAACAGATTATCGCTGAACAAGCCCCTAAGGGGCCACTCATTGTTGGTGGCTTTTCGCAAGGTGGTGCCATGGCCCAAGAATTACTACATTTGCCGATTGCTGATAGAATTCAAGGCGTAATTTGTATTGGAACTCGCCTAGTCAGGCCAATGGAATTACGCATGCGTCTTGATGAACTGGAAACTAAGCGAATGTTTTGGATGCACGGTGAGCGTGATGTTCGAGTGTCACTAGAAGATGGGTTTGCTATTGCGAGCCTGTTTGAAGGTGCAGGTTGGGCAATTGAGATGATTGAACACAAGAAAGGTCACATGATTCCCAATGAATATCATGAGTCGATCCGAGAGTGGCTAGCAACATTCAATGATTCACTTTAGATAGGCATTGGTTTCATCAAAGCCACCAATGAACACTACACTACCATTGCGCAAATCAAAAATTACCGGTACAGTTCGATGCCCTGTAGCCGCTACTACCTCTTGTCGAAGTCCATTGTGTTCATCGAAATTATATTCTTTAACTGACAGACTTTTCCCTTTAAGTAAACGCTTTGCTGCAGTACAATAACCACAAAAGTTACCAGTGTACATAAGAAAATCTGTGCCAGCCTGTGCCGCATGTTCTAGTACTACTGTTTCTGACATGTTATCAACTTGGCCTCATACTTGCCTCTCTTAACTTTTAGTATCACCCAGTAACATCGTGGTCTAGAGCAAGTATTTGTATACCGCATGGATTATAATTGCTGTTGTGAGACCATGGTAAAGCGTAATGTCAAAACAATAGTTCCTACACATACAGTGCTTGAAGGAGGCGGCTTCAAAGTCAGAAGACCAGTTGCCATGGGGTCATTGATGTCACCATTCCTGTTGCTGGATGAAATGGGTCCGGTAAATTATGGGCCAAGAGAAGCAATCGGTGCCCCGTCACATCCGCATCGTGGTTTTGAAACGGTAACTTACATGCTTGAAGGAGCCATGCAGCATTCTGATTCTGCCGGTAATTCAGGTGATTTGAATCCAGGTGACGTCCAGTGGATGACTGCTGGACGAGGCATAATTCACTCTGAATTGCCTCACCCCGATTTTTATCAGGCCGGCGGAGTGATGCACGGTTTTCAGATTTGGGTAAACTTGCCGGCTAAAGATAAGATGATGCCACCAAGGTACCAAGACATTCCCTCAAACGACTTGCCGACTGTTGTCTCTACTGATGGTAAAGTGTGGGCTAAGGTAGTGGCTGGAGAAGCCATGGGTGCCAAAGCAGTAATTGATACGGTTATTCCAATCCAATTTATTCATTACAAAATGCAAGCCGAGTCCAATGTCAGTCACGCAGTTGCTAGCGATCTAAACGTAATGGTGTACATGTTTGGTGGTAGCGCTAAAATTAATGGCAAACATGTCAAAGACGGTCAATTAGTGCTGTTAACCGAAGGTAGTGAAATTGATTTAGTCAGCAATGAAGGTGCAGAATTCTTAGTCTTAGCAGGTCCAGAAATCAATGAACCAATCGCTCGTTATGGCCCATTTGTCATGAATACACGACAAGAGATTAATCAAGCGGTCATGGACTTCCAAAATGGTACTTTGGCCTGATTAGAATAACGCCAAATTAAAGCGGTATTTTTGTCGTAAATGACTGCTGATGGAGATAATTACTGTGCCTGGTCTGCCCATGATTGAATAATCATGCCTTCTGCTGACTGTAAGTGTTCAGCAACAGTACCTTGCCGTACTCCTAGCGCATTAGCTAAGTCTCGTTGGGTACATTTTCTTGGAGTGCTATAATATCCGAGTTTAACGGCAAGTTCCATGACTTCTTTTCTTCTGGTTGGCAATTGAGGTGCTGCTATCCAATCTGCCTTGAGATCTTTACTGATGCGAATTTTAATCGAAGTGGGTAAGATATTACCAATTTCATCTCTAAACCTCTTCAATCCTTTTGTCGTGCCTTGAATTGTCATAAAAAGGCCATTAAAATTAGAAATGATTGTTGGAGTTTGAACCCAAATTTCCGGGTTATTGTGGATTAGCATTGATATTGTGCCATGCGCTTTGACACTAACTAAGCTGTATCCAGGCCGTTGTTCAAGTATACCGGTGATCTCAAATGAGTCATCACTTTCTAACCACAGCATAGCGTCTTCATTACTATACTTAAGCGACAAAATAAACTCTGAAGCGTCTTCATAAGTCGATAAAATCGAGACTAATTCCACTAGCGTGAAATTTTCCAGTAACCCTGCGCCAGACAACATTGCAGATTGATCAGGATTGACTTGGAGTTGTAAATACCTCAAGTCATGTGAAACCATGGGACCAACAAATAACGGCTTAATCGTTCTAATATCAAGGTAATGGGATAGGTTATTATGCGGGACAGGTAAAAATAAGGCAAATCACCGTTCATAATCGGGTTTTTTCCACCTTATTACAAAATCCTAATTTCTTTGTCCTTAGCCGCTCAGTGGGTCTTTTGTGGTTGATTTGGCGATAGAATATAGGCGCAAGACTCAAAAACAGAACTTTTGTGGCTATAGACTGGTGAGGCCGATGAGTATGATTGATGATGTCACAAATTCTGTCAATGAACAAATAGATATGCTAAACGAATTAAATCCTGCTTTCAAGGTGTTACTGAGTTTTGTCTTTACCGCAATTGGCTATTATCTCATCAAATACGCTGTAGTCAGGCCTTGGGGTCGTGTTGTAATGTCAACAGATACCGCATGGGACGACAAATTGCACCGACCAGTTGCCAATCGTGCCTACTTCTTTTTGTTTGTTGGTGCCGCCCAATTATCGCTAATTTGGGTGTCTGAGCAAGCATCGTTTAATGATGATATTTCGTCATACTTCTCGGCGATTTACATCTTAACTGCAACCTCGATTGCCAGTGTGTCAGTTAAACACATTATTCCCATGGTCATGGACCGCTTCACCGAGAAGTCTAGTGTAACTGTTTCAGGCAGTAATCCTTTGATTACTTTTACCCTCAGATTCGTAGTCTGGTTTGGCGGTATGTATCTATCTTTGACCGAAATCGGTGTTGAATTGTTTGGAGTTCTAGCATCTCTAGCGGTATTTTCACTAATCATTGGTTTAGCAGTTCAACAAACTCTTGGTAACATAATCAACTCTTTCTTACTTGCAATTGACCGGCCGTTTGAAATCGGTGATCGAATTGAAGTTGATGGTACTTGGGGTTCAGTTGTCGGCACTGGTATTCTTTCAACTAAGGTTCTAGACCGAGATGAGCGCCTAGTGGTCATACCAAACAATACCTTAGTTTCCTCCACGATAGTTAACCATGCTCGTGGCGGCGGTGATGGAATGGCTCGTCGTATCTCTATTGTTATCGATGTAGGTGTTGATTACCGTGAGAGTACCGAACACGTTAAACTAACCATGGTCAAGGTTGCCAGAGATTGTGAATACGTTCTTGATGAGCCAAAACCGCAAGTTTTGTTAACCGAACTTGGTGACTTTGCCAAAGTTTTCCGCCTGTTTGGTTGGGTCAATGACTACTCAGATGAGTGGCTGGCAAGAGACTGGTTGCTAAGAACAATCGACACTACATTTAGCGATGAAGGCATCAATATTCCTTACCCTACTTCAGTTGAGCTAACTGAAAGTATTTACACTCAAGCCTCAACTAGAAAGCAGGCTGCGGCATCTAAGAAGATGGAAAAAGAAGAACAGAAGCACTTGGAAGAGCGTGAAGAAACCAAGGTCCTGCTTGAGGATGTTCAAGAACAACTCAAAGACGTCAACCTAGATAATAAACAAAGAACTGAACTTGAAGAAGAAGCAAGACGGCTTGAGACTGTTATCAATATGTTTGACGCAGCAGCTTAATCCAGATTTCCGAACGTACCTTTCATGAAAGGTGCAGGCTATATTAGCCTTATTCGATTATCGAAGACTATGCAGCGTAGCGTAAGCCATGGCAATGCCGTAAAATCAGCGTTTTTGATTATGATTATGATAATCATGACCCAACTGGGCTATCTCGATTCAATGAATCCGTGGACAAGCGGCGAAGAAACGCTGGATGAGACCAACG